>ERZ506769.374-NODE-374-length-41303-cov-7.003467_pt1 | contig 41303 bp, 36 predicted proteins | sample MGYA00513039_ERZ506769 | MGnify/ENA metagenome assembly ERZ506769 | reverse complement strand
GTTCCAGCGGGGCCAATGTGCTGTGGACCACCACCGCCGCCATGGAGGCCTGGAACCTGACCCGCCGCACCTACGGCAAATCCATCCCGGTGGGCTACGCCTTCAAGCGCATCTGGGAGGGTGGCCACGGCACCCGCAGCCAGCACTACGCGGGGGTAGCGTTCGATGTGGGGCAAAGCCTTGACCAGCGCCAGCGCACCGCCATTTACAACGCCGCCCGCGCTTCCGGCGCATGGGGCTATGTGGAACCGCTGAGCCAGACCCCCACATGGGTGCACTTTGACCGCCGCTATGGCACCCCGGCCTGCAGCGGCACCACCGCCGGTTACCCCACCCTGCGCCGGGGCAGCCGGGGCTGCTATGTCATGATCTTGCAGGACGCACTTTCCACCCTTGGCTACCAGACCGGCACCCGCATCGACGGCATCTTTGGTGCCCGCACCGAGCAGGCTCTGCGCGGCTACCAGAAGCGCACCAGCCTGCGGGTGGACGGCGTGTGCGGCTGCGACAGCTGGAAAAAGATCTCCACCGCCGTCATCGGCATCGGGCGCACCAAAACCACCATTGACTAGCGTTTGTCCTATATAGCTTATACAGAAAGAGCGACCGCACAAAACAATGTGCGGTCGCTCTTTTTTCTCACTTTACGGCCTGTTTCAGCTGTTCCAGATCTGCGGCGTCCGGGTGGGAGAGCGCCTTATCGAAGTTTTCGATCAGGGCATCCAGATTGGGGATGTGCAAAGGCTTTGCCTTCATGGCCTCGTACCGCTGCCGGACGGACACCGGCATTTTGCCCTGACACATAAAGCTGCCGATGACAGTGTTGCTGCCATCCAGCGCCTTCCGGGTGGCGGCAAGGATCTTTTCGAAGTAGGGCGCACTGCCGCCAAAGCCTGCGGTGCCGAACAGGAATACCCGCTTGCCGTGCAGCTGCTGCAAAAAATCCAGCGTGTCGGCGTCCGCCTTGCCCTTATCCGTCCAGAAACCCACATACAGGGTGTCTGCTGCCAGCGCGGCAGCGTCCGGTGCGCCGAAATAGCAGCAGTCTGCCTGCGGCAGCTGCTCCTGCAGGGTCTGTGCCAGCAGTGCGGTGTTGCCGGTTTTGCTGCTGAATACGATGGCGTAACTCATTTTTACCTCCCTCAGAGCAGCGGCAAAGCTGCCGGATGCTCTTGTGCATACGTTATTTTTACGGCAGTTCCTTTGCCGGGAGAGCCTGAAATCATGGAACAGTATAGTACAGTGCCCTGCCAAAATCAAGGGTTGACGATATTCTCGCCTTTCCCGGCCAGAAAGCTGCGCAGGTTGCCGGTGGTGATATCCATCAGCCGCTGCAATGCTTCCTTGGTGGTCCATGCGATATGCGGGGTGAGCACCGCGCCCGGCAGACTGCGCAACCGGCTTTGGGGCGGCAGCGGCTCGGTGGCAAAAGCATCTGCACCGTAAAAGGCAAGCTTGCCGCTTTCCAGCGCATCGGCTACGGCCTCCTCGTCCACCAGTGCGCCCCGGGCAGTGTTCAGCAAAATAGCGCCGGGCTTCATTTTTGCAAGGGCTTCCCGGCTGACCAGCCCGCGGGTTTCCGGGGTGGCCGGGCAGTGCAGGCTGAGCACATCGCTGCGGGCAAGCAGGGTGTCAAAGTCCACGAACTCCACCCCATCGGCGGCGTACTCCGGGCGCACCGTGCGGGTGCACACCAGAACCTCCATGCCAAAGGCCCTTGCAATGCGGGCGGTCTGGCGGCCGATGCTGCCGTAGCCGTAGATGCCAAAGGTCTTGCCCAGCAGCTCCACCTGCGGCAGCAGACCGTACTCTGCCGGGATGCCCAGCTGCCAGTATCCGGCCTTTACTGCCCGGTCGTACCGCTGGGCGCACTGGCAGATGGCCAGCAGCAGGCTAAAAGTCATCTGGGCCACGCTATAAGTAGAGTACCCTGGCACGTTGGCCACTGCCACCCCATGGCGGCGGCAGGCTTCAAGGTCGATATTATCCGTACCGGTGGCGATGATGCCCACCCACTTGAGGTTCGGGCACTGCGCCAATATTGCCTCGTCAATGCGGCACTTGTTGATGAGCACCAGTTCTGCATCCCCGATGCGGGGCGCGATGTCGGCGTAGTCGGTGCGCACATAGCTGGTGGTGTCCGGCACCAGTGCCTTTACCCCGGACCAGTCCAAGTCCCCTTCTTCCATCACATAGCTTTCCAGAATCACTGCCTTCATAATTTCCCATTCCCTCTCTGGTTTACGTTATTCCGTTTCTTTCAGCGGATAGAGCGCCAGTGCAAGACTGCCGCCGTAGGGGCGGCTGTCCAGTGCAGCATAGCCCTTTGCCAGCAGCAGCGCCAGCTGTACCCTGTCCTCCAGCGGCACCCACACCGGCGCGGTGCGGGCGGGCACGCAGCCGGTGCGCAGCAAAAAGCAGGGCGCAAGACTTTCCAACGGGCGCAGCGCCCGCAGTCCGAAGCCCTGCCGAAAATACAGCGGCAACAGCGCTGCCGCCGTTTCGGTGCACTCTACCACCGCCCATGCCGTGCCCTTGCGGCGCAGCCGGTCTGCCCGGGCTGCGGCAATTTCCACCAGCCGGGCGGGCAGCTCCTCGCCGGTATTTACCGGCGGGGTGAGCAGGCAGCCGCCCTCCAGCTGCCGACGTCCCAGCCAGTTGCGCAGTGCCGCTGCGGCGGCGGTATCGGCGGTAAGGGGTAGCACCAGCAGCGCTGCCCCGGCTGTGCCCCACGCCTCGCCTGCGGTCAGCATCCGCAGCACCTCGGAGCAGGGGCGGTAAAACCCCGCCCCACCGCAGCGCACCAATGTAAAAAATTCCTCGGCGGAAAGCCGCCGTACCTGCCGCTGACGCGGCGGGTCACATACCTGGATCATTTGCAGTTCCTCCGTTCTGATGTTCTTTCCATCAGCATACGGAAAACTGCGCGCGAACCGGCGCGAAACAGCGCGCCTTACAGTGCAAAAATCAGTCCAGCGAGATGTCCTCGCTCAGCACCTGCCCGATGGGCTTTGCGATGCACAGGTCGGCAGAGGCATCCGCTCCGGTGGGCTGCATGTTGATGACCACCAAATTATCGCCCCGGAAATACCGGATGAGCCCGGCGGCAGGGTACACCACCAGACTGGTGCCGCCGATGATAAGGGTATCGGCATGGCGGATGGCATCCACTGCGCCGGACAGCACCTCCTCGTCCAAGCCCTCTTCGTAAAGCACCACGTCCGGCTTTACGATGCCGCCACACTCGGTACAGCGGGGCACGCCGGTGCTGTTTGCGATGAAATCCACATCGTAGAACTTGCCGCAGCGGGTGCAGTAGTTGCGCAAGGTGCTGCCGTGCAGCTCGTACACCGTTTTGCTGCCCGCCGCCTGATGCAGGCCGTCAATGTTCTGGGTGACCACAGCCCGCAGCTTGCCCTGCTGTTCCAGCTTTGCCAGCCGCAGATGGGCGGCGTTGGGCTTTGCCCCCTTTACGATCAGCTTGTCGCGGTAAAAACGGTAAAATTCCTCCGGGTTTTCCTCCCAGAAGGTATGGCTGAGGATGGTTTCGGGCGGGTAGTCGTATTTCTGGTGGTACAGCCCGTCCACGCTGCGGAAATCCGGGATGCCGCTTTCCGTAGAAACGCCCGCGCCGCCGAAAAAGACGATGCTGCTGCTTTTTGCAATGATGTCTTCCAGTGCCTTGACCATAATTGAAACGCCCCTTTCCTCACGGAAATTTTTGTGTTAAGATAGTACCAGTATAGCACATTCTTACAGGAAAGGAAGAGGCCGGTTTTGAACGTCTGGTACATCAACAGCATCCTTGGTGCCATCTGTCTGGAGGAGGAAAACGACGCACTGTGCGGGGTACATTTTTGCCCGGACGGTGCGCCGGAGCTGGAGCCGCTGCCACGCAGGGTGGTGGAAACGCCCCTGCTGCAGGAGGCAGAGGAGCAGCTGAACGAATATTTTGCCGGGGTGCGCCGGGAGTTCGACCTGCCGCTGGCAGCAAAGGGCACGCCCTTTCAGCAGGCGGTATGGGCGCAGCTGCACAAGATTCCCTACGGGGAGGTGCGCACCTACGGCCAGCTGGCGGCGGCGCTGGGCAAACCCAAGGCAAGCCGCGCCGTGGGCAGCGCCTGCCACCGCAACCCGCTGTGCATCGTGGTGCCTTGCCACCGGGTCATCGGCGCAGACGGCAGCCTGACCGGCTACGCCGAGGGACTGGAGATCAAGGAATATCTGCTGGAACTGGAACGATTTTAAGAGAATGATAAAGGCTGCTGCGCATCGTTTGCGCAGCAGCCTTTGGTGTTTTATGCAGTTTTAAAAGCCCGTGGGCGGGACGTAATAGCTTGGAATAGACCCGCTTTTGGGCGTAGCTGCGGCCTGCTGGCGCAGCGCCGAGCGGGTAACCTCTGCCCAGGAATACTGGGTCATATACTCGCCCCGGTAGGCGTTGAAAGCCGAGCGGTCTCCCCGCAGGAAGTTATAATAATCGCAGTCCACCTTGCTGGTATCCAGCGCCAAGGTGCTGCGGCCGCGTACCAGCAGCCCGTTGACCCCTGCATCCTCCAGCGTATGGCTGAGGTCAAAGATCAAATTGCGCAGATGGCTGTGCAGCGAGGCGGTGTCGGGCTTATCCTCCCACAGGACAGCCAGCATCTCGCCGTTGGTACAGGTGGCGCCGTTGCGGTCCACAAGGTAGGCCAGCAGCTCCTTGCTTTTGCTGCGCTTGAAGGAGAGCGGACGTCCGCCCACAAAGATCTCGAAGTTGCCGAAGCACTGGATCTTGATGCCCACAGGTGCCGTTTCCGGCGGGTAGCGCAGATTTTCCAGCACATTGCGCACGTCCGCCTCGTTGGCGGGCTTGAGCAGAAAACCGCTGACGAAGATCTGCAATGCTTCCAGTGCATACTCCGGGTGCTCGGTGACCACGATGATATTGCAGCGGGGCTGCAATTTCTGGATCATGCGGGCAAGGGCAAGGCCATTCATGCCCGGCATTTCCAGGTTCAAAAAGGCAGCATCCATTGGGCCCTGCCGCATCCACGTCAGGGCATCGTCAGTCGTCATGGCACTGATATAGTCACAGTCCGGTGCCACCCGGCACAGGATGCGGATCAGCGAATTGATCGCAAGCTGACCGTCATCCACAACCAGTATTTTCATAGCTTCATCCCCCTATCTGCTTACGCAAAACAATTCCCCGCTGTTAGTTTAGCACGCTGCAAACTTTTAGGCAAGTTTTTTTCCGGAAAAGCCCAAAAAAGAAACGTTTTCGCCCAGATATCTGTCCATCTTCTCCTGTCTCTTCAAGTCATTTCCGCAGCTTCGGTCGCCTTTTTCGACGAAATACCGGAGCATTGCGCGCTCAATTGATATATCAAATCAGCGCTCATTTGTCCCCGCTTCCCGCCGGAAGGCACGGCTTTTCCCCGACAAACACAAGGCCGCTGCACCGGTCTTGTGCAGCGGCCTTGTGAATAATTTGCGTTTGGCGTGCTCTGCGGCGCGCTCCAAACGTTTTTTCACGGGTTCTTCAATGGAGATCCAGCTCCGGCGGGACATCCAGCTGGTCGGAGACATATTTCCCATTCTTTTTGCGCTGACGCACACACTCGGTAAGCAGATATTCGATCTGCCCGTTCACCGAGCGGAAGTCATCCTCTGCCCAAGCGGCAAGGGCATCGTAGAGCTTGGCGTTCAGGCGCAGGGGCACCTGTTTTTTCGGCTCGGCCATCAGTACAGGCTACCGCTGTTCACGATGGGCTGGGCATCGCGGTTGCCGCACAGCACCACCAGCAGATTGGATACCATTGCCGCCTTGCGCTCATCGTCCAGTTCCACTACCTTGTTCTCGTTCAGACGATCCAGCGCCATTTCCACCATGCCCACAGCGCCGTCCACGATCATCTTGCGGGCGTCAATGATGGCGCTGGCCTGCTGGCGCTGCAGCATGACCGCTGCAATTTCCGGTGCATAGGCCAGATAGGTGATGCGGGCCTCCACCACCTCGATACCTGCCTCTGCCACGTTCTTCTGGATCTCGTCTCGGATGCGGGCAGCCACCACCTCAGAAGAGCCGCGCAGGCTGCCCTCATCGGCTACGCCGTCGCCGGTGGTGTCCACGTTGGGAGAAACATCATAGGGGTACACCCGCACCACGTTGCGCAGGGCGCTGTCGCACTGCAGGGAGAGGTATTCCTTATAGTTATCCACGTTGAACACAGCCTTGGCGGTATCGGTCACGCGCCAGATGACTGCAATGCCGATCTCCACCGGATTACCCAGACAATCGTTGATTTTCTGGCGGGAGTTGTTCAGGGTCATCATCTTGAGGGAGATCTTTTTGCTCATGGACTCGACGCTCATCTGAGCATTCTGGCCGTTATTGCCAAACAGCGCAGCCACGCTGTTCTCCTTGCTGTTCACGTCTCCGCTCTGGCTCAGGCGGGTACCGGCGGCAGGGTTGACGGCGGTGCAGAAGGGGTTCACCCAGTAAAAGCCCTGTCCCTTCAGGGTGCCGATGTAATCACCAAACAGGGTGAGCACCAGCGCCTCCTGCGGCTTTAACACCTTAAGGCCGCAGAACAGGAAAATGCCTGCGATCCAATACGCAATGGACAAAATCAGCAGCGGCACGCCCAGAAGCATCCGGTCTGCATTCAGCAGAGTGATGCTGTAAATGAACAGGGCGATGGATGCCACATAGCCCAGCAGGGTGAGCAGCAACATAGCCATACCGTTTTTGCGGGTATTCAAAATTTTCTCTTCCATAACAAGTCCCTCCTTATCAGGGTCGGAAGCGTTTCTTTGTGATATCAAAATCATATCATTTTATAAAAAAATTGTCAAGTACTTCCAACAAAAAATCCCCGCCTGCCCGGATACTGCGGACAAAGCGGGGTCAGGCATTATGGGTGCGCCGGGCAGACAGAGTTTCAGGCGTCTGCCTGCGCTTCTCCCCCAATCAGTACCACGGTAACATCATTGACGTTGGTACCAGTAGCGCCTGTGATGATAAGCCCATCCACCGCCTGCAAGGCGTGGTAGGCATCGTTGTTTTGCAGGGTGTCGAACACGTTCCAGCCCTTTGCCGCCAGTGCTGCGGCGGTGTCGCCGTCCACATAGCCGCCGGCGGCATCGGTAGGGCCGTCGGTGCCGTCACTGCCCACCGAGAACACCGCCGCGTTTTGTCCGGCCAGTGCCGGGGCTGCGGCCAGCGCCAGCTCCTGATTGCGTCCGCCCAGCCCTTTGCCGGTCAGGTGCACCACGGTTTCCCCGCCCGCGATAAAGGCCAGCTTTTTCCCCTGCCCCGCATGGGTGCGGGCGATGGCACTCAGAAAGCTGCCTGCCTCCCGCGCCTCGCAGCAGAGCCGGTCGGTGAGGAGCAGCGGTGCATAGCCCAGCTTCCGGCAGACTTTAGCGGCAGCGGTGCACAGCTCTCGGACGCTGCCGGTGATCTGTGTGGTCACGTTATCAAGGGCTTTCGGCGTTTCCTGCGCCAGCAGCGCCTTTGCCTGTTCTGACAGGTCCAGGTGGTATTTTTCCGCAATGGCAAAAGCCTGCGCACAGGTGGAGCTATCCGGCACCGCCGGGCCGCTGGCGATCATATCCAGCGGGTCTCCCAGAATATCGCTGAGCACGACGCTGAACACCCTTGCAGGCACGCAGTGCTGCGCGAACCGCCCGCCCTTGACCCCGGACAGCCGCTTGCGGATGGTATTCATCTCCACGATATCGGCTCCGCTGGCAAGGAGCTGATTTGTAATGTCCTGCAATTCTCCGCCGGGGACAAGCGGCTTTTCAAACAGGGCGCTGCCGCCGCCGGAAAGCAAAAACAGCACCGTGTCCTCTGCGGTCAGCCCCTGTACCAGCGCCAAAGCTTTTTCGGTGGCTGCAAAGCCGTTGGCATCCGGTACGGGATGACCTGCCTCATAACAATTTACACCGGGGATTCTGCCTTTTACATGGCCGTACTTGGTCACCACCACGCCGCCGTCCACGCGCCCTAGTGCCTGCACGGCGGCATGCGCCATCTGCCATGCGGCCTTGCCTGCCGCCACCAGCAGCACTCTGCCGCCTCCAGGCTGAAAGTCCTCCAGCGCGCGGCACACGGCTTTATCCGGCAGAACCGCCTGAATGCTGGAACAGATGATCTCATCCGCATCCCGCCGCAATGTAGTATTCATAATAAAGCCCTCCTAACAGAGTTTGCCCATTCTCGATCCGAATGACCTGCTGCGCAATTTCCGGGTGATGCAGGGCTTTACGCGGTCAGGTCTTTTTTGCCGGGGTTCAGGACGAGCCACACGCCCTCACCTTCACGGCTGCGGTTTTCGTGGCTGCCATAGTAGACATAGAGTTTGCTCAGGGATACCGCACCGATCTCTTCCGCAGTGGGGGCGGCGGCAGTCAGGGCTTCGGCGGTGACTGCGCCGTTCTCGGCTTCGCTCACGTCTGCCCATGCGGTCTCGTTGGCAGTCGTCAGTTCATTCACCTCGGCACGGCCCATGTATGCCGGAATATGTTCCGGGTCAAGGCCGATAGCCTCGGTAAAAGACGCCACAGCCTCGGTGTAGTTCAGCTCGGTCAGGTATTTCCGTCCCAACTCGATCTTATCCGCTGCCGTAACCGCTTTTTTGCTTTTTTCAGTTGCTACATTTTGTATTCCTCCAAAGCGCAACCCCAAGGTTATGCTTCAAACATTTTCCAGCTGACACAGCCGTCCAGCCAGAATTTTCCGTTTCCAGAGGTCATGCGCACCTTATTCTGTGCATCCAGATCGTTAAAGTGCCACCACTCCGAGGCTAGCGGTGTCATGCCTGCATTGGTACAGTACCCCTGCAGCCGCCGCGCACCGTCTGTCATGGATGCCGATGCAGTGGCCCGCTTCCATGCGGTGGCCGAATTAGAAGTTACCGGGCCGGTAAAGCAGGCCGCCGCACTGCTCAGCTCGTGCATGGCAGAGGGCATGGCGTATTCCTCACCGGTCACCTGTACAAAGGGACACCCCGCCATGCTGTGCTCTGTCTGCTCAGTGATGCGCAGCAGGGTCGTGTCCATTGCCACACCGCGCTGATGGTTGGAAAGAGACGTTGCAATAAACCAGCCGATATTCCACGCGCCCTTGTTCAGCGCCGTCATCAGTTCCTTGTCCGTCCTTGCCTTGGCGTACACTGCATCCTTTACCAGCATCTGCACCTCATAGGGCCGGAATGTCTCTACGATCTTCAGGCAATCGCCCGCCTTCAAAGCATCTTTCTGCGCTGCACCAACCTTTTTTGCCATAGCGTAATTGATAGGCATTAGATACTCATCCCGCCCAAGGCGCTGGTTGTAGAACAGGCCGTCATACAGTTTCTGTCCCGTAATGCCTTCAATATCCTTTCCGCAGGTTTTAAAGATCGATGCCTTGGCATTGGGGTTTTCGTATACGATGGAAGGCAGAACATCGGGCAGATTGATCATACACAGTTCATTTTCCAACCAGCCCACGGTGCCGTCCAGCAGGCAGACCTGCCAATATGCGCCAGACTCCTGCCGGATATAAAACATATCTCCCGCTGCAAGTCTGCGCAGTACCGTACTGGTTCCATCCGGTCTCTCATACAGCAGCATCACAGCCGCCCCTGCAAAGCCTGTTGAACCTTCCAACGGCAGTTCGAAGTTCTGGGGAACGCGGATGCCATCCCGCAGAACTGCATTGTCGTCCAGTGCTGCATTCCACATCGGTCCGGTTTCAGAGACCGGATCACTGACTTCCTGCTGCTGCCAGCTGACAGCCCGCTCTTCCACTGTGGGGTTCTGGCAGCCCGTCAGAAGCCATGCGCATGCCATGGCCGAAAGGCACAGAAAATCACGTCTTGTTGTTTTCATGTATTTTCCGTCCCTTCTTCCTGCTGTTCCTGTGCCGGAGTTTCCGGCGCTGTCGGTGCCTTCGATGTGGTCTCCTGCTCTGCCGCCGATCCCTCCGGCGACTGCGTCGGCTGTTGTGCCGCCGGGGCAGTCTGCCCCGCTTCCGTTGTTTCGGTCTGTGTCGGCTGCGCTTCCAGCAGTTCTTCCTCCGGCGGTTCGCCCTCGGCATCCTCTGCAAGATCGTCCTCCGGTGCCTGATCCCCAACCGGCTGAACACTGCCGCTGCCGTTCAGGTTGCTGCTAAGTGCGCCCTCCCCGAATGTGCCCGACTGACTGACGCCGTTGATAAAATAGTAGCTTTTTTCATGGGAATGATCCCATCCCTGCTTCAGTTCACCATTTGTCCCAAAAGCATAGGGCTGGCCGTCGATCACACACCACCCGGTCATCTGATTTCCGTTGCCGTCCAAATAGCGCGTGCCCGCATCCGTTTCAACCCAGCCGGCCTGACTGACACCGTCCACAAAGAAATAATCCTTTCCATCGATCTCTGTCCAGCCCTGTGCCGGTGCGCCGCTGTTGTCGTAGTATTTCAGGACGCCGTCCGTTTTTTTCCAACCGTTCAGTCGGTTTTTGACCCGTCCATCGCTATCCAGTTCCCAGACCTTTCCGTCCTCCTGATAAGTACCGGTGCGCGGATGTCCGGTTTCGTCAAAGCAGTACTGCACTCCGTCCAGCATGATCCAGCCGGTGTACAACTGGCCGGTCTCCGGTTGGAAATAGTAGTATTTTCCGTCTATCTTCGCTTCGCCCTGGGTGAGCGCTCCATCTGCGTTGGCATAGCCGACATAGCCGTTCTCTTCGATCCAGCCGACCTTCAAAAAGTTGTTGCTGCCAAAATAGTAGAGCTTATAGTTGATCTCATACAGCCCTTGCGCACGGGTGCCGGTAGTCGGCGAGATATAGTAGCGATGCAGTCCTTCGCCGTGCCACCCCGTAGTCTTACTCTGGATCGCATTGTAAACTCCAAAAGCGGCCCCTGTGAGCAGACACAGGCACACCAGTACTACACCGACGGCTTTCAGCGGCGTTGCCGCCCTTCTTCTGCGCGTATTCTGCGTCACGCTAAACCGATATCGTTTGATCTTCTGGCGTTTCATTCTCATCTTCCCATATAAAGATTCAGCCCCCGATGGAATGCCAGAGGCCGAATTTCATGTTTAATAGGCGTCCTGTACCGTCTCTTTACCGTTTTCACGGTAGGTCGTCACAGTAAAGCCGTTGTAATACAGCAGGCCATCCTCGCCATCACCGATGCAGCTGGAAGCATACTCCGAACTGTTCGGCTTGCCAATAGCGGCATACAGCTTGGAAACGTCTTTGCCCACATACTTCAGGGCAGTTTCCAGGCTGCAGTTTCTGCCGGAGCAGTCTCTGTAACGGGCTTGCTTTCCACAGACTCCGTCATTTCTTCTTTGGAGGAAGCAGCCGTCTCCTGCTTTGCAGGCTTAGATTTTGCCGCGGTCTCGGCCTTGGATTCTTCCTTGGATTCCGCCTTGGATTCTGCCGGTTTCTCCGATGCCGCCTCGCTTACCGCAGAAGAAGCTTCGGAAACTGCCTCCGAGACAGCCTCGCTTTCCGGCACAGCCTCCAACGAAGCAGCCTCCAATGCCACAACGGAAACCGATTCGGATTCCACAGCCGAGGAAGCGGTCGTTTCTGCTTTTGCCCCGCATCCCGATGCCAGAAGCATCGCACCGCAGAGCACTACACCCATCATCTTATAGTTTACATTCATTTTGTTTGTTCCTTCTTTCTATTCTTTCAGTCAGTCGGCCAGGGCGCAGAAGACCCATTCACCGTCCGACAGAAATGCTGCTTTTAGTTGCTGCTCCCGCACATTCTGCGGAAGATACGCCGTAAACGGCTGTGTTCCCTCTCCGCAGGGGGAAGCTTCGTAGGTTCCGGTCTCTGCCAGAATGTAGATCGGAGAGTCGTCATCCACACGCTGCCCGCTCAGATCGCCTGTCAGGCAGAAAGTCCCCTCCATTCGGCTGTCCTTCCGTTGTGCCTTCGCGCTTGTACCGGTATCTGCCGCCGGGACTGCCGTGCGTTCCGGAGCAGGCATTTCCGGGGCGCGTTCCAGCAGCCAGTTCAGGTTGCGTTCCACCAGTTCCACCAGCAGCACATCGGGCTGCTCTTCTGTAACAGCCGTCAAAAGGTAGGGCATATTCCGGGAGAAACAGGCGTTGCCGTAGCTCTGTGCCAGAAAAGGATGCAGATTGATGCCAAAGGAATCGCGGTATACAAAAATGCTTCCGTCTGCCGCCGAATTTTCCGTGTGGATCGTGATATCATCTGCCGAGTGGAATTTTTCGTCATACTGATAGGTAAAGTCGTATGTCGTATCCTGTTCCGTCTCGTTTCCGGCAGGGTACACCATCTCATACAGGTCGCCGGTATGCGGGGATGTTTTTCCATTGATGCAGGAATCAAACTCCGCTTCAGAGCCTTTCAGTTCTTTCAGCAAAGTCTGTGCTGCCAGCTGTGCGCCCCGCATATTCCAGTGGCTGTCCCGACGGTAATACAGCTGCTCTTCGTGGTCAGACAGTGTTTTGAACAGATCCACATACCGGACATTCTGCTGTTCCATCTGCTGCTGAAGCAGTTGGGCGTTCCGTACGGAGGCTGCCGTATACCGTGCCGGCATCTGACCGCCATACAGGGAATTTTTATTGGGTGCGATGGTAAAGCAGAACCCAATGCCGTTCTCTTCGCAGTATTCCTGCATCAGACCCAGTACATAAGCGGCCGCATAACTCTGCTGGGCTGTAAAGAGTTCTGCGCCGGTATAGTCCGCAAGGGTGCTTTTATAGAACAGCCAATCGTCTTTTCCCAACAGCACACTGCTGCTGTCCAGCGTTTTGAGCACGGTTCCGGTAAGCTGATCGTTCAAGGTAATCATCTCATGACGGAGCCCGAAATGATCCGCAAAATAATCCGAAAACTCATTCAGGATACCGGTATTGACGCTGCCATCCTCTTTCCGTAATTCAGGAAAGGATGCAAGCTGCTCATTGCCCACCGCTTTTTCCGTCTGCCAAGGCATCACAGCCACAGGCAAAATGCAAATTGTGGCAATGACCCCCACAAACAGGATATATCCTAATTTTTTCACTTGCATTTTTCCACCTCAGAACTGGAAATAGATAAAAGGCACATAGGATGCAGCCGACAGATGCAGAATATCCACCAGCAAAAGCGCCAGCGCCCCTGCATAACTCAGTGCCTGAAGGCATGCATACACGCTTCCGGTCTGCTGCTCTGCTTTACGGCAGACCAGCGGCAAAACCGGCATACTGCCCACAAGGCCAACCGCCAGTGCAAACAGGGTCAGACACTGCGCCAGCAGCAGCCCTGTCTGCGCAGAGGCAGAGCCCCCGGAAAACATGGCTCCTATCATTGAGAAGGCCTGCCCCATGTTGTCTGCACGGAAGATCACAAAGCCAACCAGCACCACAAGCAGGGTGTACAAATGTTTCAGCACCATTTTTCGGCTACCTCAGCAATCACGGAAACTGGTAGCTGAACACCGTTTTATTCAGCGGCATTTTATACATATTATATTCTGCATGGCCGTATCTGCCGGCACGATAGCCCCACTCCAGTTCCACATCATAGATATAGGGAACTCCGTTCTCGCAGATCATGACCCATGCATGGTCCGAGTCCTTGCGGCCCACACCGCCAGACACTACATAGGCATTGTAGCCCAGCCGCCGGGCCATATAAAGGAACTGGCCTGCAAAGCAGTAGCAGTTGCCCTTTTTGTGTTCAAACATGAACAAAGCGCTCTCTTCTGCCCAAGCCGTTGTGCCTCTTGCCTGATGCGGACGGGCAAGGTATGCGCCGTGATCCCGGACATACAAATAGGCGGCGCGCAGCTTTTGCGCCTTCGTCATGCCAGAGTTTGTGCACGCAGCCAGTGCCTGATCCACATAGCTGTCCAGCGTTGCATTGCCAGAGGTATAGCGGCCATTCGCATCAAAAGTAAGGTATTCTACCGCGCTGTTCGTCAGGAACGAGCCATCCTCTTTGACATAGTACATTCCCCCGTCGATCTCGTGCAGACCCTTGGCATACCGATCGATGGCATAGCCATTCTTCGAAACATGATACAGCTTGCCGTCAATCGTCACAAAGCCACCTGTGCCGGTGCGTCTACTGACTGCACCGCGTATGCAGTCGGCACCAGAAGCATGGCCGACATTGCAAGAATAACAGCCGTTACACTAAGTTTTTTAGCATTTTTTCATACCCCTTAATCGATTGATTTTTATTGATACTCGTTCCAGATCTGTTCCTTCAGCTTTTTTTCCTGCCTGCGCAGGATCCATGCTGAAACGACTGCCGCAACAGCCGAAACGATCATGTCAACGATTCCAACCACACAAAAGATCTGTCCGGTAGACGCAGGTATTCCCTCCTTATTTGAGCCATCCGCTGGTGCGGAGCTGGTCGATCAGAAGATAGGCCATCTGCATATCAAAACGATAATCCGATGGATACTGCTCCTGCAGATCTTTCAAAACCTTTTCAGCTTCACTGTACTGATCCAATGCCTGCAGTACAGTTGCCAGATTCAACCGGGTGGCAATAGTATCGTAGCCGCTGTCCACCAGTTCCTCCAGCAGCTGCTGCGCTTCAGCATAGTATTCTTCTGCATTTTCTTTGTCAGATGCTGCCTGCTGCATCATAAGATCCGCAAGCATCTCCTTTTGAAGCACAGCCTGACCTTCCGGAAGGTTCTGGCATCCCTGTTTCAGAATGCGCACAGCCTTTTCCATATCGTCCTGATTCAGCGCTGCATTTGCGGCTGACAGGTAAGCATGGCTCAGGAGCTGCGGGTCCTCCACCTCATTGAACACTTTTATGTAAAGCGCAAGCGCCTGATCATAGTTCTTTTGCAAGGACAGAATCTCTGCCGCAACCAGATCACAGTCACCGGAGGAAGCGCCTTTTTTCTGCAATGTATCCAGCTCCTGCTGTGCCTCTTCCAGCTTTCCATCATTGGCAAGTGCAATAGCAAGACCCCCGATAGCTTTCAGTACCTGCTCCCTGTAACCGGACGGCTGCCTGCAGTTCCAGCACCGCATTGGCGTAATCCTTATCATAATACTTAAAGATCGAGCAGATCGTAGAGTACCCCACTCTACAGCCACTATTCTTTTTTAGATTTTACAGCTAATTCCGCAATCGGTCAATGAAAAACACTCCAAAATCCAATTTTTTTGGGGGGAAAAATTGTTTGACGCAATCGACAGTATTGCCCAAAACCCGACAATTTGATTGTATGCTCCGTCAAACAGGCCCATTAAACAAAAGGAATTGTATCGCCGATGCAGGCGTTGGGCGTGGATATCCAGACCATCCAGAGCATCGTAGGCCATGCCGATACCGAGATGACTGAGCATGATCTCCATGTTCAGGAATCCATTCGGCAGAGTGCGGTCCAGTTGTTCAGCGAGGCATTTTCGGCCTGAAAATTGGACGGAACGGCACTAATTATCGCGAGCCAGCTTTTCAAATCGTTGGCATCAACGCTGGCTCGAATATCGCAGCAGATGATGTTGCGTCAAAAAAGCCCACTTGCCCCTGCGATTGACCAGATAAAATCTTTGGCATTGTGGTCAAAATTGTGGTCAAAGCCAAATGAGGCCAGCCTATAAACAAAAAAATCCAACGATTTCTAACGTGAAATCGTTGGATTTATGGTCCGAGTGGCGAGAATCGAACTCACGGCCTCTTGAACCCCATTCAAGCGCGCTACCAAAACTGCGCTACACCCGGATATCTGTTTGCGTTTGTCGCTCACAGCTTGATTAGTATACCCGACTTTGTCCGTTTTGTCAAGCGCTTTTTCCAAATTTCTGATGCAGTTTTTACATTTTACTGTCCCGGCTTTTGCTCGCCAAAAAGATGCGCGAAAGAGCGTTATTTTCAAAAATCGCGATACGCATCTTCCTCATCGTCCTCATGGATAGGGGTAGTGTCGTCCGGCAGTGCGCCAAACTCCACCGTGGCAAAGGCCAGCGCGAATACGCTGTCTGCCCCGGCGTGAAGCAGTGCCTGCGCGCAGGCGGCAGCTGTTGTGCCGGTGGTGATGACGTCATCCACCAACAGGATGCGCTTGCCCTCCAGCTGCTGCGGCTGTGCCGCCCGGAAAGCACCTGCCACGTTGGCTATGCGCTGTTCCAGCGGCAGACCGGCCTGATGCCGTTTGGCGCGGGTGCGCTCCAGTGCCTGCGGTGCCAACGGCACCTCCATAGCCTTGGCCAGCGGCAGCGCCATCAGTTCCGGCACATTGTAGCCACGCCTTTTACCGGAGGCCGGCACCGGTACGATCAGGTCGTACCCGATGGCCGCCCACGGCACCGGCTGCGGGAGCAGCTCGCCGTACTGCACGGTCAGTTCACCGCCAAAGGCCAGCTGTACCAGACGGTTGCCCATCTCCACAGCCCGCCACGGCTTGCCCTGATACTTTGCGTTCAGGATGCCGCGCCGCACACAGCCGCTGTAACGGTAGGGCGCAGCCGCACCGGCCAGATTGCTGATATAGTGCTGCGCCGGGTCCAGCCGGATGCCCGGCTTGCGACGCAGCGTTTCCAGCTGCACTGCACAGTCCGGGCAATCTCGTACATCCCCCAGCACCCGGCCGCAGAAGGGGCACTCGCGCGGGTAGAGCAGCTGCCGTACCGCCCGCAGCGCCCTGCGCCGGGGGTCATAGTAGTCCATCAGTCCTTTTTGACCGCCACGATCACCCGCACGCGCTTGCCTGCTGCGCAGCCAAAGTTATCGTACCAGCCGGTCAGGTAGTAGCCCTCAGAGTTCACCTCAGAGAGCTTGGTGGCGTAATACTGCCCCTTGTACCATAGGTACACCTGCATATCGTCAGCCGTCTCGTAGCGGGTGCCGTTGCTCATCACCGAGGCTGCACCCACCTGATCGATCTTCATGGGCATCAGCTGGATCATGGCCTTTACAGTGCCGTTCACGTTTTGCCGCACTGCCAAACCGCCCGCCAGCACCGGATACTTGATGGAGGTGGAAAAGCTGGCCTGACTGCCGTTGACGTAGCAGATGTAGGTAGCGCCGCCGCCCACAAAGTTGAGGATGGTGCTCATGGGCTGGCCGGTAATGTTGGCCAGCTGCTTGAGGCCGATACTCAGCAGTGAGCCGGAACTGCTGGTGATGCGGTTCCAGACCGTGCTCAGCAACGAGCCGTCAATGACGCCCCACAGGATCTCGCTGGTGGTGGGCACCAGCACACTGCGCAGATCGTCCACCACGGTGGTGGTGTTGGTGGTGCCGCCGGTAGAGCCGGAACCGGAAGAGCCGTCCCCGGTGGAACCACTGCCGGAGCCGGAAGAACTGTCCCCGGAAGAGCTATCCCCCGAGCCGGAGGAGCCGCTGCCGGTCAGGGTGCCCAGAATGGAACTGGCGTTGAAGGCCAGATTCTTCACATCGTCCAGCACGCCGTATTTCCACAGATCGCCGGTGACATCGTTCAGGATCAGGCGGTCGATCTGTCCCTGCTCATTCAGCGTATAGTAGCGCACGGCCAGTGCGTTCAGCTTTGTCCCCGCTATTCGGCTGGGACGAACCGTCCCAGCCAACCCCTCCGATGTCGTATCCAGAATTTGTACGTCATCGGCCAGAGTATAGTCCCCCAGCGCGGTGGCGGTGTCGTTGATGGTGCCGCTGACCGATTTGGACTCGATGGCAGTCACCTGCTCCCCTTCGGGGGTCACGTTGATCTCCACCAGCCAGCCGGTGGGGTAGTTCAGGCTTTTGTCGATATTCACAGTGCGGGTAATGCCGTCGGTGCACATCACCGAGATCTTTTGCAGCACGTCTGCGCCGTTATCCTCTACAAGGCTGCGGGTAGCGGTCTGCACCACGCCATAGAACACGCTGTCGGCTTCCTCGCCGGTGATCACATCGGCTACCTCGTTGTCCATGCCCAGCAGCAGGGTGACCACTTCGCCCACGCCGCCGCCGTTCAGGGAGGAGATCTTGGATGCCACGGCAGAGCTGCCCAGCGTGTAATTGCTGCCCGCCACGGTCAGCGCGGTAGGCGCGCTGGCGCTGGGCGATACTGCCGTGATGCGGCCTGCGGCGCGGCGGGTGTAGATCCACACCGTCTGCAGGCTCTCGCTGTAATAGTACACGTCGTACTTGTTCAGCTCTGCCGAAGCAGAGGCCTTATCGTTGCGGTAGACGCTCACCGGCGTAAAGGGCAGCTGGGTGCCCTCTTCTGCTACAAAGGGACCCTTGCGGCTCTTGAGCAGCACCGAAGAGGTATCCACCTGACCGTTGGACACCGTAAAGCCCAGCGAACTGCCGTAGGCGCTGCCGCTGGCGGTGTTGGCGCGCAGGGCGTTGTACAGCAGCAGGGTGCTCTGCTCGTAGGTCATGGCCTGTCCCTGCGTGCAGGTCAGCTGATCCCGCAGACCAATCTGCTGTGCCTTGTTCAGCTGTGCCTGTGGGAAGGAGCCGGTCAGGTCGGTAGTCTTATAGCTCAGCAGCTTCAGCACCGCTGCGCAGGCTTCCTCCAGCGTAACGGTGTTGTCCGGGCGGAAGGAGCCGTCGGTGTAACCGTTCATCCAGCCCTGCTGCACCGCAATGCGGATGTAGGGTGCCCACTGGGAGCTGCCGGGCACATCCCGGTACAAAGTACCCACCGTGCCCTGTGCGCCTACGCTCTCCCGGTAGGTGGAAAAGGACACCAGCATTTTGGCAAAAGCGCCGCGGGTAATGTTGGCGCTAAGCTCCTGACCGGTGGGCACAGCGCCCAGAGTAATAGCCGTCTGCAGGGCCGTGTTGTTGATGCTGGCCGCCGAGACCGGCAGCACCAGCGCCGACACCGCAATGCTGACCGCCAGCAGAAATGCGAGAATCCGTTTTTTCATTGGTCGTACCTCTTGTTCTTTGTTTATCACGCCGCCGCGATCAATCGTAGCGCAATGCTTCAATGGGGTTCAGCCGGGCTGCGCGCCGCGCCGGCAGGTAGCCGAACAGCACGCCGATGCCCACCGAGATGCCAAAGGCCACCACAATGGAGTTGAAGGAGGGGCTTACCGTAACGGTGGTATCGGTCATGAACATGGGCAGCACCTTGTTTGCCGCCATGGACACCGCATAGCCCAGCGCAATGCCTAAAACGCCGCCCAGCGCCGAGGTAGTGGCTGCTTCCACCACAAACTGCGCCAGAATGGTGCGCTCCTTTGCGCCCAGCGCCTTGCGGATGCCGATCTCGCGGGTGCGCTCGGTCACAGACACCAGCATGATGTTCATAATGCCGATGCCGCCCACCAGCAGCGAGATGCTGGCAATGCCGGTAAGTATCACGATGACCATGTTGATCATCTTGTTCATTTCCTCCAGCCACTCGCTGGCGCTGTACACATAGTAGCCGTTTTCGGTCTTGAGGATCGACATCAATTCCTCTTCCATCGTGCTCTTGGCCTCGTTGGCAAGGCTTTCGTCGGCCATCATGGCGGTGTAGCAGTCCACCATGCTTTGGCTGGAAAGCCGCATCACGGTGGTGTAGGGCAGGTAAACGCAATCGTCATCGCTGCCCTGCTGCATAGTGGGGTCGCTGACTTTGGCAGACAGCACACCTACGACGCGGAACTTGTTGGCACCGATCTTGAGCGTCTGCCCCACACCGTTTCCGCCAAAGGCTACGCGGTTGAGGTAATCGCCGATGACGCAGACCTGCTTGTTGTCCTGCATATCCATATATTGCAGACCGCGCCCCTGAACGATCTGGTAATTCTTCATTTCGGTAAAGTTTTCGTCCACACCGCTCATGTTGGACCAGCGGTAGCTGGTGGTACCGATCTTCAGCGTACCGCTGGCTTTGCCGCTGAAGTTGACCTGCGGCGACACCGCCTTGATCAGATCGGAATGCCGCTGGCAGATGTCATACATCTCCTCCACCGACACGGAGCGGGAGCCGTAGCCCCACACCTGAATGCTGAGGGTGTTGGTGCCCAGTGCGGAAAAGCTGTCCCGCATACTTTTGGTCATGCCGTTGCCCAGACCCACGATGACGATGACCGCCATCACGCCGATGATGATGCCCAGCATAGTCAGAAAGGTGCGCAGCTTGTTGCTCCACACGTTCTGGATAGCCTGCCGGAAGGTTTCAAAGATCATGCCTGTTCCTCCTTTTCCGGCGTTTCGGGCAGCAGGGTGGGCTGCACCATGGCCTCCGGTGCGTGGGAGTCGCCGTCATACACCACCTGACCGTCCTCCAGCCGGATGATGCGGTCGGCCTGCACGGCAATGGAATTGTCGTGGGTGATCAGCACCACGGTGTGTCCCTGCTTGTGCAGCTGCTGCAAAAGCCCCAGCACCTCGCGGCCGGTATGGGAGTCCAGCGCGCCGGTGGGCTCGTCCGCCAGAATGACCGGCGGGTTGCGCACCAGTGCCCGCGCAATGGACACGCGCTGCTGCTGGCCGCCGGAAAGCTGGTTGGGGCGGTTTTTCAGCTTGTCGCCAAGTCCCACCTGCTCCAGCACCTCCCGGGCGCGGATGTGGCGCTCGGTGCGGGAGATGCCCGCATACACCAGCGGTACCTCCACGTTTTCCATCAGGTTCAGCCTGGGCAGCAGATTGTATTGCTGGAAGATAAAGCCCAGCATCTCGTTGCGGACAGCGGCCAGCTCGTTGCGGTTCATCTTGCCCACATCCCGGCCATTGAGCCGGTAGGTGCCGTAGGTAGGCACATCCAGACAGCCGATGATGTTCATACAAGTGGATTTGCCCGAACCGGACTGACCCACGATGGCCACGAACTCGCCTTTTTCGATTTTCATGGTGATGTGGTCGGCAGCCTTTACCGTGGTATCGCCCATCTGGTAGTACTTGCACACCGCATCAAACTCGATCAGAGCGCTCATTCATCCCTCCTGCGTCAATCCACCACGACTGCGCCGGCCTCGGCGGGGTCGATGCCCTCTGCGGGCTCTTCAGCGTCCGCTGCGGGGGCTTCACCGTTTTCCGTCTCCTCCGGCAGCGTCTCCTCCCCGCCCTCGGCAAGGTCTGCATTGTTTCCGGCGCCGCCGATCACTTCGCCGCCCATATCATCATAGCCGCCGTCGTCATAGTAGCTGTCGCTGCTCACGGAGCTGGGGTCGTAGGCGATGGTATCACTCTCGGACAGGCCGCTGGTCACCTGCGTATAGTTGTCGTCGCTGACACCGGTCTTGACCTTGACATACACATAGCCCTCCGGTGCGCTCATGGAATCATCGGCGTTCACGGCGCTGGGAGAATCCTGCCGCACCAGCACATAACCGCCCCGCACAATGGCGGCGTTAGGCACGGTGAGCGCATTTTTCGCCTGCGCCACCACGATCTCGGCGTTGGCGTTCATGCCCGGGCGCAGACCATCGGTCTCGTCAATGCGCACGGTCACCGGGTAGGTGGTGGTACCGCCGCTGGTATCACCCTTCATGGACACACGGGTGACCAAGCCCTCGTAGGTCTTATCCTTCACGGCATCTGCGGTCACCTGTACGGACTGCCCCACCTTCAGGCTGCTGACCTGCAGCTCGTCCACGTTGATGGTCATTTCCAGATAACTCAGGTCGTAGATGGTGCACAGGTCGCTGCCGGTGCTCAGGGCATCGCCCACCTTGGCATTTTTCTCGATGATGGTGCCGCTGATGGGCGAGGTGATGGTGTAGTTATCCATGGCGTCCTGCATATTTTGCATGGACAGTTCCGCGCCGCGCAGGGTCTCGGAGGCAGACTGGATGGACTCGGTCAGTTCCTCACCGCTGAGGGTCAGGATGATATCGTCCTTGTTCACGCTGCCGCCCTCCCGCACATTGATGGCGGTGACGGTACCGGAAGCCAGCGCAGTCAGGGTACGCTCGGCCTGATACTGGAAGTTGGCTGCTGCAATGGAGCTCACCCCGTTGATAGTAGCCGTTGCAGCCTGTGCCGTGGTCAGACCACCCGCATTGGACACCGAGAGGGTCACAGTGCGGGTGAGCAGGTTGCCCGTGCTCAGGGCATCGGTGCCGGTCACAGCGGTAATAGTGCCGGGCAGCACCTCAAAAGTACCGTCCAGCGTCACCTGGGCGGTCTGCCCTACCGAGAAGTTAGCAGCATCCGCAGCCGGGAACTCCAGCACCAGATTCATCTTGGAGCTGTCCCGCACCACGGCCACTTCCTGACCGCTCTTTACCTCATCGCCCTTGTTCACCTTCAGGCTGCTGACGACGCCCGCCACCTCGGCACGCACATACTGATGGTCGGCGGTCTTGTCGTAGCTGCGCTGCGCCTGCTGCAGGGTGATGGCAGCCTGCTCCACCTTGGTGGTGGCATCGGAGGAATCCACCGTGTAGAGCACAGTGCCCTCCTCCACGATATCGCCCTCCTCAAAGCCGCCGGTCAGCACCTTGCCGGGCACCAGCGATTTGACGCTGTAAGTATTGGCAGGCTTCAGCGTGCCAGTGCCGCTGAGCGTGTTGGAGACATCCCGGGTCTCCGGCACTGCTTCTGTATAGGAAGTATCCACGTTGGCGGGCTTTGCACCCTTGGGCTTCAGCAGCCACCAGCCGCCTGCCAGCGCCACGATGGCCACCGGCACCAGCCACTTCCAGTTCTTTTGGGCAAAGGCTGTTGCACCGCCTTTTTTGGGTGCAGCCGCTGCGTCCTGCTGCGGGTCGGCGGGCTGTTTAGACTTGTTCCAGATCATTCTTGCCGTTCCTCCTAGGTTCTTTTATGACAAGGTGCTTTTTGCAAAAGCACCCGTCAGAAACTCTTATTTGTAGTGTATCGCATTTTGCCCCGATAAACAAGCGTCCAATTTTCGTTTCACGGCATTTCCACAAAGTTTCAGACTTTTTTAACAAAGAATGGCTTTCTTTGTGCGCCGCTGAGCAGCTGCATATCTTTATATAATACGATTCAAACTGCCTCTTCTCTGCTCTCCTTCCTGTGAAAAAGGATTCTGAAAAGCCCGCAGGCTTTTCAGAATCTCAGACAAAAAATCAAATTCCTTAAAATATGGCCAAAGCGCACGCGGCGGCCATTTGGAATCGTTTTCCCTCAAAAAGAAAATCAGCCGGACCCGAAGGCCCGGCTGATTTATTCTTTTTTACTCTGCGTCTGCGGTGGGTTCTACCACCACATACACCCCTGCGGGCACACAGGCGGCCCATGCGCCGTCCTTGTCCAGCCAGCCGAATTGCTCACAGACATGGTCCGGGCACTGGCTGTCCAAAAACGCGATAGCACCATCCTTCACCTGCAGATGCACGATGTAGTCCCCTACCTCGTACAGGTAATCGTGATCCTGCGCAAGGGGCAAAGTCTCGGTAACGCCGTCACCGAAATCCACAACGGCCTGTAAGCCGCTGCCCTTGGCGGGGTGCTGCGCCCGCACCGCAAGAAAAATACCTGCGGCCAGCACCAGCACCACCAGCGCAAAGATCACATTTTTCTTCCACGCGCTGCCCTTGGGGGCGGCAGTGTCAGAGTTTTTTTGCTTTATGCTCATGCAGCGTACTTGCTGGCAGCTGCACCGGCAATGCGGCCAAAGACGGTAAAGTCGGCCACAGCGTTGCCGCCCAGACGGTTTGCACCGTGCACACCGCCGGTCACCTCACCTGCTGCAAACAGGCCGGGGATCACAGAGCCGTCAGCCTTCAGCACCTCGGTGTTGGTGTTGATCTTCAGGCCGCCCATGGTGTGGTGCACACCTGCGGTAACCTTGATGGCGTAGTAGGGAGCGTTATCCAGAGCCTTTGCAAAGCTGGTGCGGCCAAAGTCGGGGTCGTTCTTGGCGGCAACGTAGCCGTTCCAGGTCTTCATGGTCTCGGCAAAAGCAGCTTCGTCCACGCCCATGGCCTTTGCCAGCTCCTCGTAGGTCTGGCCGGTCACGGTGTAGCCCTTCTTGATGTAGCCCTGAATGACGCTGGAGGCATCGACCATAGCCTGATCCACCACCAGCCAGCTGTAGCTGCCGGTCTGAGCGATCTCGGCAGCGGAAACCACGTCACGGGTGCCCACTTCATCGATGAAGCGCTTGCCCTCGGCGTTGATCAGCACAGCGCCGTCGCCGCGCAGACCCTCGGTGATCAGAGCAGCGGTGTTAGCCTCCACAGTGGGGTGGATCTGGATCTGATCCATGTCCACAGTGTCAGCGCCCACAGCGGTAGCCATCTCAATGCCCTGACCCTGTGCGCCTGCGGCATTGGTGGTCATAAAGCCCTTCAGCTCGGGCTTGTACTCGGTGACCATGTCCAGATTTGCGCCGAAGCCGCCGGTGGTCAGCACCACAGCCTTGGCATTCACGGTGATGGTCTCGCCGGTGGAACCGGTAGCCTTCACGCCCACAACAGCGCCGTTTGCATCGGTCAGCAGCTCGGTAGCAGTGGTGTTCAGCAGGGTCTGCACGCCGGCCTTGTCGCAGTTCTCCTGCAGCAGGGGGATCATGTAGGAGCCCACAGAAAGGGTCTTGCCCTCAGCATCCACGGGGCGATGGATACGCTTGACGGATGCGCCGCCGAAGCTGGAAACGCTGTGCAGGGTGATGCCGTGCTCGTCCAGCCAGTCGATGGCGTCAGCGCTGTTGGAGCACAGAGTCTCCACCAGTGCGGGGTCGTTGATGCCCTTGCCGCCGATCATGGTGTCCAGCTCCATCAGCTCCACAGAGTCGAAGTAGCCCTTGGGGTCTGCCTGATAAGCAGCCCACTGCTCGGAGACGGTCTTTGCCAGAGCGGTGATGGTAGCGTTGTCGGCGTACTTTTCAGCAGCGGTCTTCAGGGTCTTTTCCACGCCTGCGGACTCGCCGAACTCGTTCTCATCCTGATACACGGTCTTGCCGGCGTTCATGCCGCCGGTAGCGCGCACGGAGTTGCCGCCCACCATGGGCTGGCTCTCCAGAATGACCACGCTCTTGCCCTCGGCAGCAGCCGTGATGGCAGCAGTCATACCTGCACCGCCTGCACCCACGATGGCAATGTCTGCGTCAATGGTGGAGTCCTCGGCCTTGTTTTCCTCGGCCTTGACCTCGGTCTTGTAGTCGTCAGCGTTCAGGCCGGCTGCGACCAGAGCGGCAGCAGCAGCTTCCTTGATGGCGTCAGAGGTGATGGTTGCGGTGGCCACACCGTCCACGGCAATGCTGCCGCTCTCGGCAATCGCGCCGGGCAGCTGCTCCAGAGCCATGGTGCCGATGCCGGGGGTCTCATCCTTGCCCTCGGCGGTGCAGCCGGTGATCTTGCCATCGGTCAAAGTCAGAGTGACGGTAACATCGCCGCCCATACCCTTGGCTGTACCGATGAACTCGCCGGACACGCCTGCGGTGGAGGAGGCAGACTTGCTGCCGCAGCCGTAGCCCAGCAGGCTGACGCTTACAACAGCCGCCATGGCCAGCGCAGCCACGCTCTTGCGGATCTGATTCTTTTTCATTGTTTCATCCTTCTTATTTTGGGTTGCTTGTGTTCGGATATCTATCAGCAAAAAAAGGGGAGCTGCTCATTCGGAAAGCAGCTCCCCCTCGCTGAAACTTAGGAAAGACTTAGGCGTTGGCCTGAGCTGCAGCAACAGCGCAGGCAACGGTAGCGCCGACCATGGGGTTGTTGCCCATGCCGATCAGACCCATCATCTCAACGTGTGCGGGCACAGAAGAGGAGCCTGCGAACTGAGCATCGCCGTGCACGCGGCCCAGAGAGTCGGTCAGGCCGTAGCTTGCGGGGCCTGCAGCCACGTTATCGGGGTGCAGGGTACGGCCGGTGCCGCCGCCGGAAGCGACGGAGAAGTACTTCTTGCCGTTCTCGATAGCCCACTTCTTGTAGGTGCCGGCAACCAGATGCTGGAAGCGGACGGGGTTGGTGGAGTTACCGGTGATGGAGCACTGCACGTCCTCCTTCTTCATGATGGCAACGCCTTCCATAACGTCGTTAGCGCCGTAGCACTTAACGGCTGCACGCTCACCCTCGGAGAAGGGGATCTCCTTGACCACAGTCAGGGTCTGGGTGGGGATATCGTACTCGGTCTGCACATAGGTGAAGCCGTTGATACGGGAAATGATGTAAGCTGCGTCCTTGCCCAAGCCGTTCAGGATGACGCGCAGGGGGGTCTTGCGGACCTTGTTTGCAGTGCGGGCGATGCCGATAGCACCCTCAGCAGCAGCAAAGGACTCGTGGCCTGCCAGGAAAGCGAAGCAGGTGGTGTCCTCGCTCAGCAGACGAGCGCCCAGGTTGCCGTGGCCCAGACCGACCTGACGCTGCTCAGCAACGGAGCCGGGGATGGTGAAAGCTTCCAGACCCTCACCGATAGCAGCTGCGCACTCGGCAGCGTCGGTCAGGCCGCGCTTCACAGCGATAGCGGTGCCCAGAGTGTAAGCCCAGACAGCGTTATCAAAGCAGATGGGCTGCACGCCGCGGACGATCTTGTCGCAGTCGATGCCCTTAGCGAGGAGCATCTCGTTGCAAGCGTCCAGAGACTCCAGACCGTTAGCCTTCAGGCATGCCTCGATTTTAGGCATACGGCGATCCATAGATTCAAAAGTTGCCATTGAGTTGTTCCTCCTCTCTTATTCCTCACGCGGGTCGATGTACTTCACAGCGCCCTGCTCCTTGCTGAAGCGGCCGTAAGTACCCACGTTCTTCTCGTAAGCCTCGTTGGGGGTCTTGCCGTGACGGATATCCTCCATCATCTTGCCCAGCTTAACGAACTGATAGCCGATGACCTCATCGTTAGCGTCCACTGCCAGCTTGTTGATGTAGCCCTCGGTCAGCTCCAGATAGCGCACGCCCTTCTCCTTGGTGGAGAAGATGGTGCCGGTCATGGAGCGCAGACCCTTGCCCAGGTCGTCCAGACCTGCGCCGATGGGCAGACCGTCCTCAGAGAAAGCGGTCTGGCTGCGGCCGTAGACGATCTGCAGGAACAGCTCGCGCATAGCCACGTTGATAGCGTCGCACACCAGGTCGGTGTTCAGAGCTTCCAGAATGGTCTTGCCGGGCAGGATCTCGCCTGCCATAGCAGCAGAGTGGGTCATGCCGGAGCAGCCGATGGTCTCCACCAGAGCCTCTTCGATGACGCCGTTCTTGATGTTCAGGGACAGCTTGCAGGTACCCTGCTGGGGTGCACACCAGCCCACACCATGGGTGTAGCCGCTGATGTCCTTGATCTCATAGGCCTTGACCCATGCGCCCTCTTCGGGGATGGGAGCCGGACCATGCTTAGGACCTTTGGTGATCGGGCACATATTCTGTACTTGCTGCGAATAGGTCATAATCATACTCTCCTTTTGACAAATGTCGCTTTGGCAGCATAAAACCGCCGCCGCGCCCTGCCGGCACAGCTGCTGTTCCATACTGCTTGCATCCGAACCGGGTGCGCTGCTCTCTTTCAGCGCCTGCACCGGTACTACCACGCATGATTTTATTATAGAGAAAACGGACGAATTTTGCAAGTCATTTCCTGCAAAAAGTACAGCCGGGTTTTACGGTCATCCGGCGCTAACTGGCATTTCCACCGCTTTACACAAAACAATCGTCAAGTTTTTGTCAATTCTGCCGTAAGCACCGGCAAACTTTTTGCACCCTTTTCTTTTTGCGCGTTTCAGCGCGGGTCTTTCTGCACCGGATGCAGCGCCCAAATGGCCGCAAAACCCGCCGCCGCACCGGCCATGGCAAGCAGGTGCCGCCCGTTCTCCAGCGCCAGCAGGTTGGCTGCAAAGGGGAACGCAAGGCTGCCCACGCTCTGCCCCAGCGCCAGAAAGCCGTAGTTCACCCCCGCGTGGGGCAGGCCGAACAGGTCGGTGGAAAGGGCGGGCAGCACCGCAGCCAGCGCTGAGTAGCAGAAGGTGAGCCCGGCGTAGCACACCACCACCCACCAGCCCCGCGCCGCCCAGAACGCCGCCGACAGCCCAAGCGAAGCCGCAAACAGCCCAAGGTCGGTGGCGCGGCGGCCGATGTGGTCGCTGAGCATGGGCATCAGCATCCGTCCCGCAGCGCTGCCCACGCTGCCCAGTACGATGCTCCACAGCGCAGCAGTCTCGTCCAGTCCTCGCTCCATGCCCAGTTTTAAGATGATGGGGCTGAACAACAGCACCGCCGGGGTGGAAAAGCACACCGCGCCCGCACACAACCAGTACTGCTTTGTGCGCAGCATCTGTCCCGGGGAGAGGTCGAGGGTGTTTTTGCCGCTTGGCTGCTGTTTTTTCTGCGGTGGGTCGCTGAGCACCGCACTGCCTGCAAGGCACACCGGCAGGGTGAGCGCGCCCAGCGCCCAGAACGCGCCCCGGATCCCCTGCACCGGGCCAAAGCCCCGCAGCGCCGCCCGGACGAACAGGGTAAGGAACGCGCCGGAAAGTCCCACTGCACCGCCGATGACCCCGGTCGCCAGCCCCTTGCGGCCCGCGTACCACTTTTGGGCGCAGGACTGGATAGAGGGGTACAAAAAGGCTGTGCCCAGCCCCGCCGGGATGCTGAAGGCCAGAAAGAACCCCCACCCTGCCCAGCCCGGCAGAAAGGCCGCTGCAAAAAAGCCGCCGCAGAGCAGGGCTGTGCCCCACAACGCCGCGCAGCGCGGCCCCTTTTTATCCTGTAAAAAGCCGCCCAGCACACACCCCACCCCAAAGGCGGCGATGAGCAGCGCAAAGGCGTAACCCGCCCCCTGCTCCGAAAGGCCGTATTCCTCCATGACCGGCTGCTGAAAGACGCCCCAAGCCGCCGGTAAGCCGGTAAGCACCTGAATGGCTGCCCCCGCAGCCAGAATTGTCCACGGGTGTTTTGCTGCAAACTGCTGTTTCATACCTTCACCTCAAAGATTTGTGCAATTTGCGATAGTGTGCCCATTTGGATTGACAATCCGGCATTATCCTTTATAATGGTAAAGTACTGAGTTAAAAACGCTCCCGCCCCTTTTCAGGCATCGAGGGCGGGTACAATTTACAGATAGAGAGGAACTACTGTTATGAAAACACAGGCTTTGAAGGGTATGCGGGACCTGCTGCCCGCCGAACAGACCCTGCGCGATTACATTCAGGGCAAGATTCTGGAGACCTACCGCTCTGCCGGTTTTGAGCGCATCTCCACCCCCATGCTGGAGGATATGGAAAATCTGGACAAATCCGAAGGCGGCGACAACCTGAACCTGATCTTCAAGGTGCTCAAGCGCGGCGATAAGCTGACCGCCGCCCTGAACACCGGCGACCCCAAACAGCTGTCCGACATGGGCCTGCGCTACGACCTCACCCTGCCGCTGAGCCGCTACTACGCTGCTAATAAGGATAAGCTGCCCAACCCCTTCAAGGTCATCCAGACCGACCGGGTGTTCCGCGCTGAGCGCCCCCAGAAGGGCCGTCTGCGCGAGTTTGTGCAGTGCGATATCGACATTCTGGGTGACGCCTCCCCCAACGCCGAGGTGGAGCTGATCGACGTGACCACCCGCGCACTGCTGAACATCGGCTTTACCGGCTTTACCGTCAACATCAACGACCGCCGCATCCTGCGCGGGATGCTGGAAAGCATGGGCTTTGCCGCCGACACGCTGGACTCCGTCTGCATCACCTTTGACAAGATGGACAAGATCGGCGCCGAGGGCGTGAAGGCTGAGCTGACCGAAAAGCAGCTGCCGGAAAACGCCATCCACGCACTGGCAGACTTTATTGCCGCCGGGGACGTGACGCTGGACGCCGTAGCCGCCCGCTGCGCCGACCCCGCCATTGCCGATGACCTGAAGTATGTTCTGGCTACCGCCAACACACTGGCTGCCGGCCGCTATCAGGTGGCTTACTGCCCCAGTCTGGTGCGCGGTCAGGGCTACTACACCGGCATGGTGTTCGAGGTGACCTGCCCGCAGTTCAGCGGTGCTGTGGCCGGCGGCGGACGCTACGACAACATGGTGGGCAAGTTCCTTGGCGTGCAGGTGCCCGCCGTGGGCTTCTCCATCGGCTTCGAGCGGGTGTGCGGCATTCTGCTGGAGCAGGGATACCAGATCCCCGGTGCAAAGCAGAAGATTGCCCTGTTGTACGGCAAGGACACCGACTTCCCTGCTGTGCTGCGCAAGGCCGCCGCACTGCGCGAGCAGTACAACGTCACCGTGCTGCCGCAGGGCAAAAAGCTGGGCAAGCAGCTGGGTCAGCTGGAAGCCGCAGGCTTTGCGGGCGCTGCCTTTATGGACAAGGACGAGGTCAAGATCTTCGCTCAGCAGTAACCCGCCCGCCTGACGATTTTAGAGTTTTGTGGGGCAGAAACGTCTGTGGACGTTTCTGCCCCACTTTTTTCAGCCGTCACGACACTAAAAAAGCAGCCCCGCCGGAGCACCGGCGGGGCTGCTTTTGCGTAACAGTGTATTTTTTAGAACTCGATCTTGCTCTCGATGTAGCTCTTCAGCTCGCTGATGGGCATACGCACCTGCTCCATGGTGTCGCGGTCACGGACGGTGACGCAGTTGTCGGCAGCAATGCCCTTAGCCTCATCGCCCACGGTGTCAAAGTCCACAGTGACGCAGAACGGGGTGCCGATCTCGTCCTCGCGGCGGTAGCGCTTACCGATAGAACCGGTATCGTCGTAATCCACCATGAAGTACTTGCTCAGCTCGTTGCGAATCTCCATAGCCTTCTCGCCCAGCTTCTTGCTCAGGGGCAGCACAGCGCACTTGTAGGGAGCCAGAGCCGGATGCAGATGCAGCACGGTGCGGATATTCTCCTTGCCCTTGCTGTCGGTCAGGTGCTCCTCGTCGTAGGCCTCGCACAGGAAGGCCAGCGCCACACGGTCGCAGCCCAGAGAGGGCTCGATGACGTAGGGGATGTAGTGCTCGTTGGTCTCGCTGTCGAAGTACTCCAGGCTCTTGCCGGAAGCCTCCTGATGGCGGGTCAGGTCGTAGTTGGTACGGTCTGCAATGCCCCACAGCTCACCCCAGTCGGTGAACGGGAAGGCATACTCGATATCGGTGGTAGCGCGGCTGTAGAAGGCCAGTTCTGCGGGCTCGTGGTCACGCAGGCGCAGGTGCTCCTTCTTGATGCCAAGGCTCAGCAGCCAGTTCTCGCAGTAGTCCTTCCAGTAGGCGAACCAGTCCAGATCGGTGCCGGGCTTGCAGAAGAACTCACACTCCATCTGCTCAAACTCGCGGGTGCGGAAGGTGAAGTTGCCCGGGGTGATCTCGTTGCGGAAGGCCTTGCCCACCTGGCACACGCCGAAGGGCAGCTTGCGGCGGGTGGTGCGCTGGATGTTGGCAAAGTTGACAAAGATGCCCTGTGCAGTCTCGGGACGCAGATAGCAGGTGGAGGAGCTATCCTCGGTCACGCCGATGGCGGTCTTGAACATCAGGTTGAACTTGCGGATGGGGGTAAAATCGTGCTTGCCGCACACGGGGCAGACGATATCCTCGTGCTCTGCGATGAAAGCGTCCATCTCGTCAAAGCTCATGGCGTCCACATTCACCTCGGGGTGCTCCTCACCGATCAGCTTGTCGGCGCGGTGGCGTGCCTTGCAGGCGCGGCAGTCCAGCAGGGGGTCCGAGAAGCTGGACACATGGCCGGTAGTCACCCAGGTCTGCGGGTTCATGATGATGGCAGCATCCAAACCCACGTTATAGGGGCTTTCCTGCACAAACTTTTTCAGCCATGCCTTTTTGACGTTGTTCTTGAACTCCACGCCAAGGGGGCCGTAGTCCCAGCTGTTGGCCAGACCGCCGTAGATCTCGGAACCGGGGAACACATAACCACGGTTCTTGCAAAGATTGACGATCATGTCAAGGGTCTTTTCGCTCTGTTCCATTGTAGTACATCCTTTCCGTCCGCGGCTGGTTTGCCGTGTCGTATCGTGTTGTGTTCCGGCGGCTTTCCCACCGCCGGGCGTGCTTGCGGCTTGCGCAAGCACAGTATATTTACTGTACCATGTTTTGCCCCGCTTGTAAAGCCCGGCAAACAGTTCAGTTGCGCTCTGTCAGGTATTTTACCAGCAGGCAGTACAGGGCATCCGGGTCGATGGGCTTTGACAGATGCTCGTTCATACCGGCCTGAAGCGCTTTCAGGCGGTCCTCCGCAAAGGCGTTTGCCGTCATGGCAAAGATGGGGATGCTCTTTGCGTCCGGGCGGTCCATGGCGCGGATGGCGCGGGTGGCCTCGTGGCCGTTCTGCACCGGCATCATCACGTCCATCAGAATGGCGTCAAGGCTGCCCATCGGCGAGGCTGCAAAGGCTTCCACCGCCTGCTGTCCGTCGGCGGCTTTTGTCACCTTTATGCCCACATCGTTCAGCAAAAACTCTATGATCTCCATGTTCAGGGCGTTGTCCTCGGCCAGCAGCACCTGCCGCCCACGCAGCACAGTAAGGTCTGTCTGCTGCCGCTCCGGCTCTTCGGTTGCAGTATTGTCGATGGCAAAAGGCAGGGTGATGGTGTAGGTGGTGCCTACGCCCTGCTTGCTTTCCACCCCGATGGTACCGCCCATCTTATCCACAAGGCTTTTGGTGATGGACATGCCAAGGCCGGTGCCGCCGTATACCGAGCGCGCCCCGGCGTTTTCCTGCGTAAAGGGCTCGAACATCCGCTGCTGGAACTCCTCGCTCATGCCGATGCCGGTATCCGCGCAGACAAAGCAGATCTGCACCTTGTCCCCGGTACAGCTCAGTTCAAAGCAGTCCAGCATCACATGCCCCTTCTCCCGGTTATACTTGATGGCATTGCTGAGCACATTCATCAGCAGCCGCTTGACGTGCAGCGGGCTGCCCACCAGCCGGGGATGCGGCAGCCTGCCGTATTCCCGGTGCAGCACAATACCGCGCTCTTCCGCCTGTTTTTCCAGCACATCCGTGATCTCGTGTATCAGCTCGGGCAGATCAAAGGGCACATTTTCCAGCACCACCTCGCCGGACTCCAGCTTGCCCATATCCAGCACCTCGTTCACCAGTTCCAGCAGCAGGGTGGAGGCCTCCCAGATCTTTTTGCGGCAATCGGCCTGCCGCGCCATATCCTCCGGGCAGCGGTCGCCGATCTCCACCATACCCCGGATGCCGTTGATGGGGGTGCGGATATCGTGGCTCATGCGCTGCAAAAACTCGGTCTTGGCAAGGTTTGCGCTCTCCGCCTTCAGCGCAGCCGCCTTGAGGGTCTTCTGGTACTCCTGCTCCCGGCGCAGCTGCTGCTCCCGGTAGCGCCGGGCGGTCTTGCCGCGCAGCAATTGCAGAAGGAACAGCACGACCATGTAAGCAAAGGCCGCCATGCTCACATTGCGCATGGTAGAGGCATACACCTCCTGCTCCGGGCGGTAGACATAGATATAAAAGCTGCGTCCCTGCCCCACAATACCGTAGGCGTACTGCTGCCCGGTGGTGCTGTGCACATGGATCATGCCGCCGTCTGTGCTGCGCGCTTTTAAGGCAGAAAGGGTGGGGTTTTCGTCCACAGTGGTATCCAGCAGAGAGGTGTCGTTGCTGGCCACGATGCGGTCACCCCGGGTCACCACGATGGTTCCGTCCACAGCGGGGTTATAGCCCTGTACGCAGTTCTGATAGGACAGACTGTAATTGCGCACATATTCTGCCGTGGTGCGGTAGTACACCACGAGCACCCCGTCCCCATCTTTCCGGGCACAGGCTGCGGTGTCCACATAGGAGCTGTCCTCCTTTTCCGTCCGCCCGGCATAGACCTGCTGGGGGTGGTCGGCCACCTTCAGCACGATAGAACCGGCCAGTTCCTTTTCCATCTGTGTCCGGACCTGCGGGTCAGCCACCCGGCCATCCTGTGAGGCACCGCACAAAATTTTGCCCTCTGCCGAAAGCACAAGGATGCCACTGAGGGTATAATCCTGCAAATATTCTTCCATAGCGGCATCGTCCAGCACCCGCCCGGGGTTCTCCTGCTGGTCCCGGGCGATCTCGCTGCACAGATGCTGCGCGTTTTCCATCACCCGCATCAGGCTTTTGGCCTCGGTGGCAAGGTTCAGGTTGTCGTAGCCGGTGCACTGCTCCTTAACATAGCTGATGGTATCCTCAAACTGCTTTTCTGCATTTTGCAGGTCGCTGTGGGCCGAAAGCCCCAGCACACCGCCCAGTATCAGCAACCCAGCAAGCGCACAGATCAGAATGTGCTGCTTCCGGCTGATAACCAGTGGCCCTTTTTCCATTCCGTCATGCATGGGCGCTGTCCTCCAGTCCATCCAGATAGTGCCCGGGGTCGTCCAGATAGCGGCTCACGATCTGCCGGACGGTGCCATCTGCCAGCATCTCCCGAAAAACCTCCGTCAGCTGCTGCGGCAGGTCATCGCCGCGCTCTTTGGCAAAGGCAACGCCCAGCCGCGCCGTCATCAGCGGCTCGTCCAGAATGCGGTATTCAACGCTGTAATCCTTCATGAACTGCCGGATGGCGCTTTCGTGGGCGGCTAAGGCGTCCGCGTAGCCTTTGAGCAGGGTGGTGTAGAGCAGATCCCGGTTCTGCAGGGAATACAACCTGCGCAGCCGGGGCAGACCATTCTGCTCCGCATTCAAAAACAGTTCCTCCGGCTTTGTGGTGGACTGCACCACCACCACCTTACCGGCCAGATCCTGCAGGGTGCGGATGTCGCTATCGGAGCGCACCGCCACCACCTGACGGCTGTACAGATACGGCCCTGCCCATTGGTATTCTTCCTCGCGGCCATCCATGGAAAAGCTGCCCCAGATGCAGTCGATGGTGTCGTTTTCCACCAGTTCCTTCTTCTTTTCCCAGTCGATGGTCACAAATTTCACCCGGTAGCCCAGCCGCCCGAACGCCTCAGTGGCCAGTTCCACGTCAATGCCGGTGGGCGCGCCGTCTGTGCCCATATAGTTGAAGGGTGGGTAGTTATCGCTGCCCACCACGATGACCGGCATCGCTGCCGTATAGCTGTCGGCTTTTCCGGGATGCAGGCAGCTGCAAAGCAGCACCGCACACGTTGCCAGTGCCAGCAGGCAGGCCGCCAGCCGCAGTCCTCTTCTGTATTTTTCCATGGTTCTTCCATCCTGTGTTTTTTGCTGTATTTTGCAGCAGATCGCTCCATGCTATCAGTATAATAAAATCTGTTCCAAAAGAAAAGCCAAAAATCACTTTTCCGGCAGTTTTTACGCTTTTCTGTAAAAAGAGCTCCCGGAGCGTTCGCAGACGTTCCGGGAGCCAAAATAAAACTTTTTACTTGTGGTACTTCATGCCCGCATTGATAGTGCAGGCGCGGTAGATCTGCTCGGTGAGCACCAGCCGTGCCAGCTGATGGGGCATGGTGATGCGGCCCATACTGAACTTGAGGGCAGCGGCCTTTTTCACCTCATCGGACAGGCCGTGGGACGAGCCGATGACAAAGGCCACATCCCCTGCCCCGCTGCCGGCGCGCTGTGCCAGAAACTGCGCCAGTTCATCGGAGGAGATCTGCTTGCCCTCGATGCACATAGCCACGATAGCAGCACCCTTGCGCACATTGGAAAGGATGGCTTTTCCCTCCTTATCCAGCGCCTTTTTCACCACGGCGTCCGAGGCGTTTTTCTCCTCGATCTTTTCCTCCGGCAGCTCAAGGATGCGGAAGGCGGCAAAGGCCGCCAGACGCTTCTGGTACTCTGCCACGCCCTCGGCGAAATATTTGGCGTTCAGCTTACCCACACAGATCAGGTCGATATTTTGCATGACTGCTTCCTCTTTTCAGGATAAACGATTTAAAATTGTCTCCGCTTCGCTCTGACAATAACAGCGGAAAATTTTTTATAATTTGTAACTCCGAAACGACTGCGGTCGTTTCGGAGTTACTTTTTCACGGGAGGGGACTTTTCGGAAAGGCGGCGGGGAGTTTCCTGAGCAAATTCCGGCGAAGTGGGGCCCCGGTGCGCAGCACTGGGGCGGAACAGGGGGTTCAGGACTCATTTGCGAAGGAAAGCTCTCCGCCGCCTGCCATCACAGCAGGCTCATCTGCTCGCCCTCGTCCTCGGCGCGGATCAGCGCACCGGTGGCGGGCAGACTGCGCACGCGGTAGCGGTGGGGGTTCGCCAGCTCCAAGGTATCTGCCGGCACCACCGAGGCGATGGTCTGATTCTTTTTCAGGGTGACCACCGCCACACCCTGACTGTCGCGGGTGGTCTTGGCAGCGATCTGCGCCGTGCCCACCAGCAGCATCCGACTGGCACTGGTGCGGATGGCAAGCTCGGTCTCCTCCGGCAGGTAGAGCAGCTTTGCCAGCGGCTCCTTATCGCTGTACGCCTTCAGCAGCTTGCGGCGGTTCTGCTTGGTGGCGTAGGAACTGAGGGGGATCTTTGCGCACTTACCGCTGGCAAAGAAGAACAGCATAAAGCCGCTGTAATCGCCGGTAATGACCATGCTCAACACGTTTTCGCCCTCGTCCATGCCCAGCCGTCCCGGGATGAAGATGCCCATCTGGGCCACCTTGCCGTCCTCCAGCTCTGCCAGACGCACCTTGTACACCTGCTGCTTGTCGGTAAAGAACAGCGCCTCCACGTTGTTGCGGGTCTCCAGCTGCTGGATGATCTCGTCCCCCTCCTTCAGCTTGTGCGCACCGGCGGTGCGCAGGCTCTGGGGCGGGATCTTTTTAAAGTAGCCCTCCCGGGTAAAGAACACGGTCACCGGGTAGTCCGGCACAGCTTCTTCCTCGGCGGCGGCGTCCTCCTCGGGCAGATCGTACAGGATCTCGCTGCAGCGGGGCTTGCCGTATTTTTTCGCTACATCGTTCAGTTCGTTGATGATGATGCGGCGGATGCGGGCGGGCTTTGCCAGCACATCGTTCAGGTCGGCAATGTCCTTTTCCAGCTGCTCGATCTCGCCGGTGCGCTTGAGGATGTATTCCCGGTTCAGGTGTCGCAGCTTGATCTCTGCCACATAGTCGGCCTGCACCTCGTCAATGCCAAAGCCGATCATCAGGTTGGGCACCACCTCGGTCTCCTCCTCGGTGGTGCGGATGATACGGATCGCCTTGTCGATATCCAGCAGGATGGCGGCAAGACCCTGCAACAGGTGCAGCCGCTTTTCCTTGCCGTGCAGGTCGTAGTAGGTGCGGCGGCGCACACACTCAATGCGGAATGCCGTCCACTCCTTTAAAATCTCCCGCACACCCATGACCCGGGGCTGACCGGACACCAGAATGTTGAAGTTGCAGCTGAAGCTGTCCTCCAGCGGGGTGGCCTTGAACAGTTTTGCCATCAGCTTGTCGGCATCCACGCCGCGCTTGAGGTCCAGCGTCAGCTTCAGACCGTTCAGGTCGGTCTCGTCACGCATATCGCTGATCTCCTTGACCTTGCCGGTCTTGACCAGTTCCGCGATCTTGTCCATGATGGCCTCCACCGTGGTGGTGGGCGGGATCTGGGTGACCTCGATCATATTTTCGCCGGGCACTGCATTGTAGCGGGCGCGCACCTTTACGCTGCCGCGGCCGTTCTCGTAAATTTCACGCATCTGCGCTTCATCATACACGATCTGGCCGCCGCCCACAAAGTCCGGGGCGGGCATGGTGGTGCCGATATCGTGGTGCTCGTCCTTCATCAGCGCCACGGTGGTGGCACACAGCTCCGCCAGATTGAAGGAGCAGATGTTGCAGGCCATGCCCACCGCAATGCCCAGCGTGTTGTTGGCCAGAATGGTGGGGAAGGTGACCGGCAGCAGGGTGGGCTCGGTGGTGGTGCTGTCGTAGTTGGGCACAAAGTCCACGGTCTCTTTGTCGATATCCCGGAACAGCTCCTCGCACACGCTTTCCAGCTTTGCCTCGGTGTAACGGGCAGCGGCGCAGGACATATCCCGGCTGTACGCCTTGCCAAAGTTACCCTTGCTGTCCACAAAGGGCACCAGCAGGCTCTCGTTGCCGCGGCCCATGCGCACCATGGTGTCGTAGATGGCGGCGTCGCCGTGGGGGTTCAGGTGCATGGTGCTGCCCACGATGTTGGCAGATTTGGTGCGTGCGCCCTTGAGCAGTCCCATCTCGTACATGGTGTACAGCAGCTTGCGGTGCGCCGGCTTGAAGCCGTCGATCTCCGGCAGCGCGCGGCTGACGATGACGCTCATGGCGTAGGGCATATAGTTGGTTTCCAGCGTGCGGGTAATGGGATCTTCCAGCACGCTGCCTGCGTTTAAAATTTCAACGCCGTCACCCAGCTGCGGGCGCACCGGCTTTAAGGTTTTCTTGGTCGATTTTTTTGCCATTACAGTTCCTCTCCATAGGGAAAAACCCTCTCAGGCTGCTGCGCAGCCAGCTCCCCCGAGGGGGGAGCTTTTGGGGTCGTCCCGCAAAGTTTCCCTCTTGTGCCAAGCCTCTCCCCTTCGGGAGAGGTGGCATCGCGTCAGCGATGACGGAGAGGGTTCTCAGCTCACGTCCAGATCATCCAGATACTCTGCGCCGTGCTGAGCGATATGCTCCTTGCGGCCTGCCAGATTGTCGCCCAGCAGGATATCAAACACCTGCGCGGTCTGCACCACATCGGTGGGCATTACTTTGATCAGGCGGCGGCTTTCCGGGTTCATAGTGGTCAGCCACATCATCTCAGGGTCGTTCTCACCCAAGCCTTTGGAGCGCTGGATGGTGTATTTTTTGTCCCCGATCTTTTCCAGAAAAGCGGCCTTTTCCGACTCGGTATAGGCGAAATAAGTGCGATCCTTCGTGGTGATCTCGTACAAAGGCGACTCTGCGATATACACATAGCCCTTGTTGATCAGGGTGGGGGTAAGCCGGTAGAGCATGGTCAGCACAAGGGTGCGGATCTGGTAGCCGTCCACGTCGGCATCGGTACAGATGACGATTTTATTGAACCGCAGGTTTTCGAGGTTAAAGGTAGCCAGTTCCTTGTTGTGCTTGCCGCCCAGCTCCACACCGCAGCCCATCACCTTGATAAGATCCACAATGACGTCCGACTTGAAGATGCGGGCATAGTCCGCCTTCAGACAGTTCAGGATCTTGCCGCGGATGGGCATAATGGCCTGATATTCGCTGTCCCGGCTGGACTTGACCGCGCCCATAGCCGAGTCGCCCTCCACGATATACAGCTCGCGGCGGGCGGAATCCCGGGTGCGGCAGTCCACGAATTTCTGCACGCGGTTGGCCAGATCGATCTGTGTAGAGAGCGTCTTTTTAATGCTCTGTCGCGTTTTTTCCGCGTGCTCGCGGCTCTGCTTGTTCACCAGCACCTGCTGGCAGATCTTCTGGGCCTCCTCCGGCTTTTCCAGAAAATACACTTCCAGATAATGCTTGAGAAAGTCGGTCATGGCCTGTGAGACAAATTTATTGGTGATGGCCTTTTTGGTCTGGTTTTCGTAGCTGGTACGGGTGGAAAAGCTGGAGGACACATACACCAGACAGTCCTGCACATCCTGAAAGCTGATGGCGCTCTCGCCCTTTTTGTACAGGTTCTTTTCCTTCAGGTACTTGTTGATCTGGTAGACAAAGGCGGTGCGCACTGCGTGCTCCGGGCTGCCGCCGTGCTCCAGCCACGAAGAGTTGTGGTAGTATTCCAGCAGCTGTACCTTATTAGAGAAACAAAAAGCCGCACTCATGCGCACCTTGTAGTCCGGCTGGTCCTCGCGGTCCCGGCCCACGGCCTCGCTCTCGCAGCTGAACACCGGGGTCAGGGTGTCCTCCCCAGCCACCTCTGCCACATAGTCCGCGATACCGTTCTGGTAGCACCAGCTTTCGTGCCACGGCTTGCCGGTGGCGGGGTCTTTTTCCTTTTCATCGGTAAAGTTGAGGGTAAGCCCCGCGTTGACCACAGCCTGACGGCGCAGCACATCCTTATAGTAGCTGCCGGGCACATCGATATCGGTAAACACCTCATCGTCCGGCTTCCAGTGGATGATACTGCCGGTGCGGCGTCCCTTGTAGGGCTCCTTTTGCAGGCCGCCTACGTTCTCGCCCTTTTTAAAGTCCAGATGGTAGTGGTAACCGTCGCGGTAGATATCAGCGGTCATCCATGCCGAGGCGTACTGGGTGGCGCACAGACCCAGACCGTTCAGGCCAAGGCTGAACTCGTAGTTATCCTCGCCCTCGCCGTACTTGCCGCCCGCGTACATCTCGCAGAACAGCAGCTCCCAGTTGAAGCGTCCCTCGCCGTTGTTCCAGTCCACGGGCATACCGCGGCCAAAGTCCTCCACAATGACGCTGCCGTCCTTGCAGCGGGTCACGTTGATGGTATCGCCGTGGCCGTCGCGGGCTTCATCGATAGAGTTGGACACGATCTCAAAGATCGAGTGGGCACAGCCCTCCACACCGTCTGAGCCAAAGATGACTGCCGGGCGCTTGCGCACACGGTCGGCACCCTTTAACGAGGTAATGCTCTCGTTGCCATATTCCTGTTTTTTTGCCATGCTGCTCCTCCCGGCCCATCGCAGCTGTGCCGCGCAGGCCGTCCTGTAATCAAAGCAGACGCCCGCCCTTTCTATTATATAAGAAATATAACAGCATCTCTGCGGGCATAAGCGCCTGTGTTCTTTTCTTTTATTAAACCATAGGTTGTAAAACTTGTCAAATATTCTTTCTCTCTTTTCCCGTACTGCCCCCGGCACGAAAACCGCGAAAAAAAGTCGTTCTTATTTTGCACGCAGAGACGCCGAAAAGCAAAAACTTTTCAATTTTTTCAAAAAAGTTTGCATTTACCCCTTTACAAAATCGAAATTTCAGGTATAATAATCATCGTCCGGTGCGCCTCTGTAGCTCAGTCGGTAGAGCAGGGGACTGAAAATCCCCGTGTCATTGGTTCGATTCCGATCGGAGGCACCACGTCAAGGAAACCCAACAGGGTTTCCCAATATGCGGCCGTAGCTCATCTGGTAGAGCGCCACCTTGCCAAGGTGGAGGTAGCGAGTTCGAGCCTCGTCGGCCGCTCCATTGGAGTGGTATTCATCACTCCCTTATATGGTGACGTGGCCAAGTGGTAAGGCAAGGGTCTGCAAAACCCTCATCCACCAGTTCAAATCTGGTCGTCACCTCCAAAAGATTCCCGGAAGCTTCGGCTTCCGGGATTTTTTGTTTTGCACTGTCCCCTGCCGGGGGCAAGGCCTGTGACTGTTCAAAACACCCTTATAAAACTCTATTACTACTATGGACTTTTGAACAACTAGAACTTTTTAGCTTATCTACGTTTATTCCTAGTTGTTCAAGATGAACAACTAGAGCAAAAAGCACCGTTTTTGTTCGGTTAGCGTTTCTAGTTGTTCAAAACCCCTCTGCTTTTTGAACAACTAGAGATACAACGTATATACGCCATTTATTTTTCTCAAGGCTGAAAAGTCGCCGAAAGCTACGCTTTTCTGCGCATTATTTTTTAGTTGTTCAAAACCCCCTGTGTATCATAGGAGACTTTTGAACAGTCGCCCTTGCCGGGAAGTGGGACGATTTAAAATGTGCTCCGCTATCGGGTTGCGGCACCCAGCATCCGCATCGTGCCTTGGGCGGCACTTGCGTCTTGCTGGCCGCTGCCCCAACAACTCCTCCCT
>ERZ506769.372-NODE-372-length-41552-cov-6.579946_pt1 | contig 41552 bp, 43 predicted proteins | sample MGYA00513039_ERZ506769 | MGnify/ENA metagenome assembly ERZ506769 | reverse complement strand
TGAGATCGGCATGGTGTGGAACATTTTCGATGCCAAGTGGGAAAAGGCTTATGCGTTGGCAGCAGCCTACTATGAGGAAAACGGCAACCTGAACATCCCACGTTCCTATGTGACAGCGGCTGGTGAACGGCTGGGGCAATGGGTCGCAAGCCAGCAATGGGCGTACCCGAAAGGAAAACTGACGGACGAACAAGTCGAGCGGCTGAACAGAATAGGAATGTACTGGGGCAACCGCAATGACCGCCAGTGGAACGAAGGGTATCAGGAAGCGAAGCGCTACTTTGATGCCCACGGCAATCTGAACGTCCCTGCCGATTATGTATCACCGGGCGGTTACAACCTCGGAAATTGGGTCAAGCGGCAGCGGTACACCCGCCATAACCCCGAAAAAAGCTGCGCTGTTCTGACAGAGGAACGGATTGCAAAGCTGGATGCCATCGGGATGCGGTGGGAGAAAGCGGATTCGAGACCGCGCCGGTTGGAGTTGGCACAAGGACCTCATAGGGAAAGCGAAAAACTGAATGTTTCAGCTAACCACAAAACGGGGGAAGATATCGGTTTGTGTAGTTGATAGCGCGATCCAAAGCACTTGCTGCAATTTGGGTCGGAGAAGTTACGTGAGTCGTAAAAAGAAAATCTAAAGGAGTTATTGGAGAGGATTATGTCAAAGTTTCAGCATGATGTAATGTTGCGGATTGTAAAGATCTTGAATGTTCTGATGATCGAGCTGCCGTTTGCGGCCTGCTGGTTCCTGTACTACTCGCACCAGACCTATGCAAATCTGGCATGGGAGGGTCATTTTGCGATTTTGGGCCTGTTTTTTATCCTGTACATTGTACTTGGTAAAATCTACGATGCGTTCTGGATGTCGATGCAGCGGGTCTCAGAACTGGTGTACGGCCAGATCCTTGGCGCTATGGCAACCGATGGCATCTTATACATTGTAATCTGCCTGATGTCGGCAAAGCTCTGCAATCTGTTGCCGGGTATTGCGGCAATTGTAGGGCAGCTGGTGATGGCTGCGATCTGGGCATCTTGTGCACATAAATGGTACTACAAGACCTTCCCGCCGCAGAAGACCGCAGTTGTCTACGATGTACGTCATGGTATGGAAAAGCTCATCAACGAGTATGGTCTGAGCCAGAAATACGACGTGCAGGTTACCCTGAGCGTGTCGGAGTGCTTGGCAGACCTGAGCATTCTGGACGGCATGGAGACTGTTTTTGTCAGTGGTGTTCACAGCCATGAGCGCAACATTATCCTGAAGCACTGCGTAGGGAAGGGCATCAATATGTTCGTCATTCCCCGCGTTGGCGACGTTATTATGAGCGGCGCGTGGCCCATGCATATGTTCCATCTGCCGATGCTGCGCGTCGGTCGCTACATGGCAAGTCCGGAATTCTTGTTCGTTAAGCGCGCGATGGACATTGTAATCTCACTGCTGGCACTGATCATCTTGAGCCCGCTGTTCCTGATCACAGCCATTGCAGTCAAATCCGATGGTGGTCCCGCCTTCTACAAGCAGGTTCGCCTGACCAAGGACGGCAAGCAGTTCGAGATTCTGAAGTTCCGCTCCATGCGCGTGGATGCAGAAAAGGATGGCGTGGCACGTCTTTCTACCGGCGACAAGGATGACCGTATTACAAAGGTCGGTCATATCATTCGCGCTTGCCGTCTGGACGAGTTGCCTCAGTTGCTGAACATCCTAAAGGGTGATCTGTCTGTTGTTGGCCCCCGCCCGGAGCGCCCGGAGATCGCTGCGCAGTACTGCGAGGAAATGCCGGAGTTTGCGCTGCGCTTGCAGGCTAAGGCTGGTTTGACCGGTTACGCGCAGGTGTATGGCAAATATAATACCACCCCCTACGATAAGCTGCAGATGGATCTGATGTATATTGCACATCCGAGCCTGATCGAAGATTTGAAAATCATGCTGGCGACCGTGAAGATCCTGTTTATGCCTGAAAGTACCGAGGGAGTTTCCGAGGGTCAAACCACTGCCATGAGTGGAGAAAATCGCTAAAAATCGATGATTCCTTGCATTTTGAGCTGCCAAAAGCTGAAAGAAAATCCAGAGTGGAATCGGGCATAAATACACCTCTTACCGTGGCGTTAAGCTGGATAGTGCTCTCGATAGTGCAAAATGCCGAGACCATGGGCGTGAGAGAGGGCAAAATGAGGTTGAATTGAGGCGTTTATGCCCGGAAAAAGCACTTTTATGGATGCGACCGTAGCTCGTGGGTTTATGTCTGATTGCACCGTGAGGGTACTAACGATACTGTAGTGACTTTCACATAGCGGTTTCGGGACAGAGCGATGATAACATCATCTGCGATTTCATCTCGGTCTTGGAGATAACAAGGCGGATGTGAGCAAGATGGTGATAACCACATGGTCGCAGAGATGCTCATTGGTGTGGGGTAATCCGGCATAAGCAGGGAAGCTACTGTAGCGTGGATGAGTGGAATCTGGAATAAAGGCAAGAACTACCGTAGCAAGCGGTGGTGTCATCAGGACTAAAGACGGAAGCTACCATAGCGTAAATTTACCGTAGCAACGTTTATTATGGAGGAATAAACGGCTCAGACTCTTGGAGAATGAATCTGGGCTGTTTTAGTGGAGGGAATAAGCAAAGTGAATGTTATTGAAATAAAAAATGGGGTTCAAGTTAATAAAGAATTTGATAAAGTGAAGGTTCAAGGATTTTTTCAGACATCAGAAATGTTGGAAAATGTATTGGGCTTCAGATATTTACTAAAATGCCAGACAAAGGTACGGTCTTTTGTATTGCAAGAAGAAAACACAGATCTGGTTCTGATACACACAAGAATAAAAAACGGAGTATGTTATCTGCTTGGAAGTCTTGAGTGCTTTGACTATGTGGATTGTATTTATGGCGATATTTCTCTTCAAAAGCTAACAGAAGCATTTGAGACGTTCTTTGATTTTCTCAAGAGAAACAGCATTCATGTGTTTTGTGTGAGATTTATTGACGCGAAATCCAAAACCTATGCAGCAATAAAATCAATTGTGGAAGAACGAGAGCTTCTTTCGGAAGCCGATGTTGAAAATGTTGCGGTGCAGTTGGAAGAAGAAACATATGATAACTATTTCTCTTCTTTGACAAAGCACGCAAAGCAGAATATTAGAACGGCGTACAACCGCATGTCAACAGATCAAAAGGTCTATGAATGTAAATTTTATGTGGGGGGGGTACAGAAAAACGGCAGTTGCATAAAGAGTGCATGAAAGTATATCAAGGTAGACTTCAAAGTAGATATGGAACAGGCGTGTCAACGCAAATCGGACATTATGCTGATTATGTATCAAAGGGAGTTGTTAAGGAGCATGGGACAGTTTGTGCGCTGCTAATTGACGGAGAGGTAGCGGCATTTTTAGAGGGATTTATAGATAAGGGCTCTATCCTGGTACCGCGCCTTGCGATAAACGAAAAGTATAGACGATACAGTCCTGGACTGATTTTGTGTAATGAAATTATTAAAGAGTGTTACCATTCGGAAAAAATCCGGTGCTTAAACCTGTTGAGAGGAACAGAAAAATACAAGTATGATCTTGGCGGAAAAACCTATATAACAAAGAATTTGGAAATTGATTTGAGAGGGATCTATAACGATGAAGCGGAAACTGGAGTATCTTCTTAAACATACGCCGTGGCTTATGAGTTTTTTTATAGGGGCGGGTAGCGCAGTTTTGAAATTTATTGGCCTATTCGTAAAAGTTGACGAAAAAATGATTCTATTTGTTTCGTTCAGCGGAAAACAATATAATGATTCGCCTAGGGCCATCTACGAGTATATGAGGAATACAAAGGATGGAGAAGGCTATCACTATGTATGGGCGTTTGAACATCCAGAAGATTTTCCGCAGCTGACGTGTGATAAAGTAAAAATAGATACGCCAAAGTACTTTATTACCACGTTGAAAGCTAAATATTGGGTTGCAAGTGTAAATATTGAGCGGGGATTGAAATATAAGAAGAAATCCCAGATTTATATGAACACATGGCATGGCCCGGCAATCAATTTAATGGGTAATGCGGTCGAAGGACGAAATGATTTCAACTGGGATCATATCGACTATTTCTGCATATCTGGCAGATACGAGGAGCCGATTATTACACGGGACTTTAGAGTTCTTCCGGAGAATCTTTTGTTATCTGGGCTGCCGCGAAATGATGCGCTCTATTCGTGCACAGAAGAAAAGAAAAAAGAGCTGAGGAAACAATTTGGTATTCCGGAGAATAAAAGAGTGATTTTGTATGCGCCGACGTGGAGGGAATCTACGGATGGCGGCAAGACCTGTAACCTGAAGCCTCCCATCAACCTGGAAAAGTGGGAGAATGAATTGGGCAATAATTATGTCCTCATTATTCGGGCTCATGTGAATACTAGACAGATGCTCGGCATTCGCTTTAATGATTTTGTTCGAGATGGATCGGATTATCCCGTAGTAAATGATTTGTTAATGGTAGCAGATTACCTCATTTCGGACTACTCCAGTATTATCATGGATTACTGCATTCTGGGGAGACCGATTGTGTGCTTTGGGTATGACTTTGAAGATTACAATAAGGCTCGCGGTGGATTCTACTTCGACTTGGATAAGGAAATTCCATCAGGAATTTGTCATACAGAGGACGAGGTTCTCAGCTATATCCTAAACGCGGATTACGATCTGGAAAGCCAAAAGGCAAAGGCGTTTAGAGACCGTCATATTGAAGTCGGTGGTCATGCGACTGAAATCTGTACGAAAAAACTTCTGAAATAAGATAGGTGGGGATATTAATGCTTAATTTTACAGTTGGTCCGGTAATGTCGGATGATGCAGTGCGCTCTATTGGGGCTGAACAGGTTCCGTACTTTAGAACCCCTGAGTTTTCGACCATCATGATTGAAAACGAGAATCTGATGAAAAAATTTGCAAAGGCAGAAGATGATGCCAGAGTAGTGTTTATTACTGGGTCTGGAACGGCATCTATGGAAGCCACTGTTATGAATGTCTTTGACAAGACGGACAAGGTCTTGGTTGTAAATGGCGGTAGCTTTGGACAACGCTTTGTGGAACTGTGTCAAATTCATGAAATCCCCTATGAGGAGATTTGCTTGGAGCCGGGTAAGGCGTTAAATAGAGAGCAGCTGGCTTTATACGATGGCAAGGGCTTTACAGGCTTCCTAGTTAATGTTCATGAAACATCGACGGGTGTTCACTACGACATGGAAATGATCAGTGAGTTCTGCAAGAAAAATGGAATCTTTCTGGTTGTTGACGCTATCAGCTCATTCCTGGCGGACGAGTTTGAGATGAAGCGATTGGGCGTTCAGGTGATGATTACGGGATCCCAGAAAGCATTGGCTTGCCCTCCGGGCGTATCAGTAATTGTTTTGTCGAGTGAGGCTGTCAAACGGGTAGAGAACCGTGAAGTGAAGTGTATGTATCTTAACCTGAAATCTGCGCTAAAGAATGGTGAACGGGGGCAGACGCCTTTCACACCAGCGGTTGGAACGCTTCGGCAGATTAATGTTCGGTTGAAGGAAATCGAAGCCGCAGGTGGCGTTGAGAGCGAAACCAAGAAGATTTCTGAACTTGCCCGGGATTTTAGACAAAAAATCAAGGGACTTCCGTTTGAAATCGTATCGGAATCGATGTCCAATGCGGTAACGCCGTTACATCCTTTGAATGTTTCGGCTTACGATGTTTTTACAACACTTAAGGATGAGTATGGTATCTGGATTTGCCCCAATGGCGGTGAAATGAAGGAAACCATTTTCCGTGTGGGCCATATTGGTGCGTTAACAAAAGAGGACAATACTACGCTTGTGAATGCATTTAAGGATTTGCAAAAGCGTGGACTTCTTTGATTGTGTGGAGGGAAGCAAGATATGGTAAAAGTGATTACATATGGTACCTATGACTTGCTTCACTATGGTCATATTAAGCTATTGGAACGCGCAAAAGCACTGGGCGATTATTTAATTGTAGGTGTTACGGCAGATGATTTTGATAAAACTCGCGGAAAAATCAATGTGCAGCAGTCATTGATGGAGCGCATTGAGGCAGTACGTGCTACAGGGCTTGCGGATAAGATCATTGTGGAGGAATACGAGGGTCAAAAGATAGATGACATTCGCAGGTACGGTGTAGATATTTTCACGGTTGGCTCTGATTGGGTTGGGAAGTTTGACTATCTGAATGACTATTGTAAGGTAGTATATCTTCCGAGAACCGAGGGGATTTCTAGTTCTGAAATTAGAGCAGAGAAGAGAAAAATTAGACTGGGGCTTGTTGGAGAAGACTCTTTATTGCTCAAGCATTTAAACGAGTCTGTTTTTGTCAACGGTGTTGAGGTAACTGCAGTATATTCGGAAAATGCAGAAATTCTGAAAGAAGTAGATGGGAGAATCGAAAACTGCAAAACCTTTGAGTCACTTTTGGGAAAGTGTGATGCAGTCTATCTGGTTAGTGTTCCACAACAGCATGAGGAGCAGATACGTAAAGCAATAGCTGCAGGTAAGCATGTTCTAGTAGAATCACCGATAGCAACTAATCCGGAAATAGTAAGGGAGCTTTTCGAATCGGCTAGGCAACATCAGGTTATTCTTATGGAGTCAATCAAAACTGCGTATGCTACGGCGTATGATCGACTCCTTCTACTAATAAAAAGTGGAAAAATTGGGCAGGTGGTATCAATAGATTCGGTCTGTACCAGTCTAAGGGAAAAGGCACCAACCCTAGAAGAACAGAATCATGTTTGGTCAGGATTTGAGGCTTGGATGCCAACGGCACTGCTCCCAATTTATCAGTTGCTGGGTACGAATGACTGTACGGAACAATTTGTTTCAAGTTTTTATGATCAGCAACATCATTATGACAGGTTTACCCAGATGAATTTGATTTATCCCAATGCTGTGGCAACAGCTAGGGTTGGTATGGGCGTAAAGGCAGAGGGGCAGCTCATTATCTCGGGAACAAAAGGCTATGTATATGTTCCTGCTCCTTGGTGGAAAACAGATTATTTTGAAGTTAGATTTGAGAATCAAACGGACAATAAGCGATATTTTTACCAACTGGAAGGTGAGGGCATCCGCTACGAAATAGCAGCTTTTATACGAGCAATCAACAGCGTGGTAAATGTCAGCAGCATAGAAGAAGATGTTTCAATAAAAATTGCTGATGCATTTGACAAATTTAGAAAAGGTAAAAACCTCGCAAGAATCGGATGATGACATGTGTTCACTAGTCATCTAGTAACGCCTAGTGCCGTTTACGTTGTAATGGAGAAATTGAATGAAAGTATTGATGTGGATGGACGGCAGCTTTGACAGAAGAACGCCATCAGAACACTTGTTGGTAGCCATAGTTCAGGCACTATACGCTAATGGTCATACCGTACATATTGTTCAACAGAATACGGGGGGGCCGCTTGATGTCCTACCAAGGGAACTTGTCAGCCTTGGTGTAACAACGGACTGTGTGCCGTGTCAAATGGCAGCCAAAGGAAATCTGGCTGGAAGATATCTGGCAGGATTGGGGTATATTTGGCGCTGCCGTAAAGCGATTTGGAAACACAGAGATTGTGAAGCTGTTTTTAATCAATCAAGTAATGCCGCAGGAGTTATGGCATTTATGGTTAAGCGATTATTGCCAAAGGCAAGACTAACCTACAATGTGCAGGATATCTTTCCGGAAAATGCCGCCTATATCGGTAGTGCGAAAGGAATAGTGTATAAGATTCTTTCTGCAGAGCAACGATATGCCTACCGTCATGTGGATCAAATAATCACAATTTCGGAAGATATGAAAGAGTTGCTGATTGAAAAAGGTGCAGATTCGCAAAAAACTGAGGTTGTGTATAACTGGAGTTATACTGATAGTTTGTACCGTTATGAAGACGTATATAGCGAAAAAATAGCGAAGTTTTTATCTACGGGTAAGTTTAATGTGGTTTATGCGGGTAACATTGGCGCCATGCAGAATGTAGATGTGGTAGTAGAAACCGCAAAACTTATGCAGGATGAAGAAGATGTTCACTTTCATATTTTTGGAGATGGCATGTATAAGGAACGGCTTCAACACGAAGCAGAAGGGTTGAGCAATATTTCTTTCTGGCCGATGCAGCCGTCAGAGTTGGCTCCTAGCATTTATGCTATGGCAGACGTAAATGTGATTCCTCTTGCACCCAATATTTACCGAACTGCTCTGCCAAGTAAAACAGCAACATGTATAGCATGCGGTAAACCAATCGTGTTTTGTATTGGTCGAGAATCTAAATTACTTAATATACTTGAACAGAATGGTTTGTGTGCTTTTGTACCAAGTGATGATGCAAAATGTCTTGCTGAATCGGTCTTAAACTTAAAGAAGAGTTTGAAGGACAGAACATTTTTGGATGAAAAGTTCCATCAGTACTTTGAAAGAGAAAAGAATTCGAATGAATATTCACGACTTATTACTGGAGCATAACAATGAAAAATAAAGAACAGGATATTGTATGTTTGACAGGTCTGTTTCCTGAAGAATATGTAGATGAGATTAATAAGTATTCTTTGACCGGTGTACAAAATGCAGCAAATAAGCTCCAGTGGGGAATTGTTAAAGGGCTAGATGGATTGGGCGAAAACGTTACAATTTTCAATTCAATCTATGTTGGTTCGTATCCTAGACTGTATCGTAAAATAATGATTCCGACATTTCACTTTAGTCACGGAGCGGAGAAGAATGACATAAATATTGGATTCATTAATATTGCAGGAATAAAGGTTCTTAGTCGATATTACACGGTGAAAAGAGAGCTGGATAAATGGGCATCGGTAGACTCTGGTAGAAAAAAAGTGCTTCTGATTTATGCAATGACGACTCCATTTGCCCAGTTGGCGGGATATATAAAAAGAAAGTATAGCAGTATTAAGGTTATATATATTATACCGGACTTGCCGATGTACATGAACGTGACAAAAGTACAGGAAAGCGCGGTTTACAGAACAAGGAAAAAAATTGAGGAATTCTTATTCCATAGATCACTAAAGAATGTTGATGGATATGTTCTCCTGACAGATGGCATGAAGGAATGGTTTACAACAGATATCAATTATACAGTAGTTGAAGGCATGGCAACTATAGATAATACGATTGACGTTGACGATATCGAGAAGAAAAAACAAATCTTGTATGCTGGTGGAATAAAAAGGGAATATGGAGTCATTGATCTTGTTAGTGCATTTTCGCAAATTGATGACCCGGAGTGGGAACTGGTGATTTATGGTGATGGTACGGATATGGAATCCGTTTGCGAGTATGCGAAGAAGGATGTGCGTATAAAAATAATGGGATCTGCGCCGAATGCAGTTGTTATGAAACATCAGCGAGAAGCTGCACTCCTTATAAACCCTCGCAAAAACCAGGAAATGGCGAAATATAGTTTCCCTTCGAAGACATTAGAGTATATGTTGTCAGGAACTCCAATGTTAGGTTATAAGTTGGCGGGGATACCAGAAGAATATTATGACAATATGTTTGTTATTCAAGATTCTGAAAATGGGATGGAAGAAGCATTAAGAAAGGCCATGGATTTGCCTGAAACTGAAAGGATAAAAATGGGTGAAAAGGCTAAACATTTTGTGGTCAAAGAAAAAAACCCCGAAAAGCAGTGCCAAAAAATATTGGAGCTAATAGGCAGATTGGAATAATGATATGAGAATTTGTTTTGTAATAGGCGCTATGAACTATAGTGGCGCAGAAAAAGTCCTTTCAATTGTGATGGGAGAATTAGCTAAAAATGGGAATGAGGTCGCAGTCATTCTCCTCGAGCAGTCTTATGAAGTAAGGGAAACTGTTGATTCGATAAAGACATTTGGAGCAAAGGCAACGGGAAATAGAATAAGCAGATTACTCAAAAGATGGAAATATATTGAGAAGAATGTTCATGAAATCGAGCCAGATATAGTTGTCTCCTTTGGGTCGGTATGCAATGTGAACACAATTATGAGTCTTTTGAAATCAGATATTCCACTTGTCGTTTGTGAGAGAAACGATCCCGTGTTTGACCCGAGAACAAAAAAAGAACGGTTGGAACGTGATATATTGTACCGTTTTGCAGACGCATATGTTTTTCAAACAAATACTATTGCAGATTACTTCAAATCGATTTGTGGAGAAAAACCAGTTGGTATTATTCCAAACCCAATTATTGACAGCGGAGTGCGCTGGGATATTAATAATCATGAAAAAGTGATTTCAACAGTAGCGCGCTTAGATGATTTTCAAAAGTCACATTATAAAATGATGAAGGCGTTTGAACTGTTTCATGCGAAGAATCCTGAGTACTGTTTGGAAATATTTGGAGACGGTCCAGATAAAGTAGGATACCAAGAATATATACAGGATAACGGCTTATCGGATTACATTATATTGAAAGGAAAAACTACTAATCCCCAGCGAGCAATAGCAAATTCTAGCGCGTTTATTCTAACATCGAAGTTCGAAGGTATGCCGAATGCATTGATGGAGGCCATGTCTATTGGTATACCGTGTGTTTCTACCGATTGTGGCGGAGGCGGCGCAAACGCATTGTTTGATATGTGCGGAATTGAAAAATATTTGCTTGAGAAATCGACACCGGAAGGTATCGCAAATGCCCTTTGTAATTTAGTGAATGATTCCCAAGCACAGCTTGAACTCTCATCGAATTCTTTACGGATAAATGAGGTGTTAGAGAAAGGAAAGGTGGCGAGGAGATGGCAGGAATTTTTGTCAAAAGTCGTAGAGACACAAGCCGAATAACATTTGATGATTACATTGTCGGATTGTTTGTCCTTGCAACATTCGTTTTTGAGAATGCCCGGTTTTCAAAGCTGTTTTCGATAATTCAGGCAGGTTTCTTTTTGTATTTCATTTGGCTACTTTTTACTGAAAAGAAAATGCCATTAAATCCCGTCGTTAAATGGGCGTGCATGGTTGCTGGATTTGCTATTATTTTATTGACTTTTCACGATAGACCATCGGTAGAAACTGCCACAATTTCACTTATTAAGAATTGTTTGAAGGCACTTTGTATATCGTTATATTTATTTAAAAGAAAAACTCCGGTGCCTCTTATTTCTAGCATTGCTTTCAGTGGGATTATATGCGGAGCAGAGTTGCTGGCAGGATTTCTCAGTAGTTCATTGTCATTTACAGAGTTAAAATATGCAACCAATAGTCGGATTGGCGCAGATATTGCGGGTGGCAATGTCAATATAGTTGCAATGAATATGTGTTTTGCTTTTTCAGCGTGGCTGTATTTGATTAGAAGTCAAAAAAAACTATGGATTCAAAGAGTGTTCTATGGTTGCTTGATATTTATTGCAGGCACAGCACTGCTAACAGGAACAAGAAAAATCCTGCCTTTTTTTGTTATTACTTTTTTTATGGCAAACAGCGATATGAAATTCAAGTATAAGCTTATTACCTTTATCGGTATTGTTGGCTTATACTTAGCCTTAATGAACATAGAACCCCTTTATTTTCTGGTTGGACATAAAATCGATTTTTTTAATACTAGTAAAGCGTATAGTATGTATAAAGGATCGGATAGTGATCGACTTATGCTTGCATTAGGCGCAATTGACCTTTTTACTAATCATCCATTTGGCTTGGGATTTGGAAATGTTGTAAATTATCTTGGTGCCTATGCTCACAATAATTATGCTGAGGTTTTAGCATCAGCCGGGATTTTTGGATTTATATTATATTATGGCTTGTACTTTTGGGGACTTCATATTTCGTACCGAAATAGACATGATGCAATCAGTAGATACTGTCTCTTAACTTTGGTTGGACTAATGGTTATTGAGTTTGGCCAGGTTACCTATCTTTACTCACTTCCTTTTTTCTTTTTTCCAATATTATGCGTGGTGTCTATTAAGAATTTAGATGCTTCTAGTATGGTAAAAGGGGGAAGTAATAGTTGATTCGAACGATAATAGCAAAAGCTATTCTTGCATTGAATAGGAAACTAAAGGGTATCTGGAAACAGTATTTTCTGATGCCGTATTGGAAAGAAGCATTTAAAAGCATTGGCGAGAATGTTTACATCGGAGACCATTCGAGTTTTATTTTTGACCATGTTGAAATAGGAAATAATGTGTTCATTGGTGAAGGAGCAAGTTTTATAGCTGCAGTTGCAACTATTCATATAGGCAATCATGTTATGTTTGGTCCTCATGTGACAATACGTGGAGGAGATCATCGAATCGATGTAGTAGGAAGATATATTGATTCGATAGATAATTCAGAGAAATTGCCCGAAAATGATCAGGATGTATACATAGAGGACGATGTCTGGATTGGTTGTAATGTCACAATATTAAAGGGGGTTCGTATTGGACGAGGGTCAGTGGTAGGCGCTGGAAGTGTTGTTGTGAAAAGCATTCCGCCCTACACCATTCATGTGGGTTCTCCTGGAATAAAAGAATTTTCCCGGTTTTCGGAGAATGAGATACAAAGGCATGAGGAAATTCTCGGACATCCGTGATTCAACAGTTGAACGCACAGGTGTCTAAACATTAGGGTGGCTCATATAGAAGGGAGTTGAGCTTTTATTTGAATAGCAGTTTTAATTCAAAACTAATCTCTGCAACGAAATGGTCTTCTTTAACTGAGATAGTAGCTAAATTAGTCACACCAATAACTAGTATGATCCTTGCCAGAGTGCTCGCCCCAGAAATCTTTGGCATTGTAGCTTCTGTAAACGTTGTTATTAGTTTTTGTGATTTGTTTACAGATGCAGGATTTCAGAAATATATCATTCAGCATGAAACAGGCGATAATGAGTCTATAGATAAATATGCGAATGTGGCTTTCTGGACAAACCTCTTTATTTCATTTTCGATGTGGGGAATTATCACTGCTTTTGCAGAAACGATAGCGAGCTTGGTAGGCTGCCCTGGGAAAAAAATGGCGATAATAATTGCTTGCGCAAATCTTCCTCTTACATCTTTTTCAAGCATTCAAATCGCTCTGCTGAAACGTGAGATGAATTTTAAACCACTATTTTTTTCTCGCATAGCGACAATTCTAGTTCCAATTTTTGTCACAGTACCTTTGGGAATAATTACAAAATCCTACTGGGCAATGATAATCGGAACAATTGCAAGTAACCTTGTTACGGTAGTGACAATGTTGCTATTATTACAATGGAGACCAAAACTTCAATACAGCTTTTCTCTTTTAAAGAGTATGCTCAGCTTTTCTATCTGGTCATTGCTCGAATCAGTACTGGTCTGGATTATAAACTGGGGTGATGTTTTCATTGTTGGCAGTATTCTGTCTTCTTACTACTTGGGCCTTTATAAAACCTCGATGAGTTTGATAAATCAAGTGTTTGCTATCGTATCTGCATCGATGGTTCCAGTTTTGCTTACAGCATTATCGAGGCTTCAGAGTGACGATGCTGAGTTTAGAAAAGTGTATTATCGTTTTAGCTTTTATTCAGGATTGATTCTTATTCCAATGGGAGTAGGACTTTTCATATTTAGAGATACAGTTTGTCTTATTGCCTTGGGCCCTGATTGGATAGAAGCATCGACACTGATGGGAACTTGGGGATTGGTAAGCTCCTTTGCAATTTTGTTCAATTCCTACAATGGGGATGTATTAATTGCAAAGGGAAAACCTAAGGTATCTGTTATAATTCAGATAATTCAAATTATTGCCATTGTTCCTGTTGTATATTACGGAGCAAAAAAAGGATTTGGATATCTCTCTTATGCACGTGCACTGGTTCGAGTCGTCGGAATGATTGCATACTGCTTTGCGGTTAGAATTGTGGCTGGAATTTCAACAAGAAAAGTGATTTCAGAATTGATTCCGAGTATTGTAGCAACCGCAGTTATGGGTATGTTTGGATTCTGGTTTGTATCACTACAATGTGATTGGTGGATCAATATCCTGGGAATTTTTGTCTGTATGCTCATGTATGCGGTTGTCGCAATGATGTTTCCAAGTATTAGGTCAATTGCTTATGATTTCTATTGTAAACTTCGACATAAAGTGAATAAATAGAATCGTCATATTTTTGCTAGGGATTGGATAGAGGCCTGACAACTTGTCATGCGACTATCCCTGAACATATATCATATTAGGAGGAAAATAAAAATGTCTGCATTTGATAACGCAACCCTTATGATCACTGGTGGTACTGGCTCTTTCGGTTCTACCGTTCTGAAGCACTTCCTGGATTCTGACCTGAAGGAAATCCGCATCTTCTCCCGTGACGAGAAGAAGCAGGACGATATGCGCCATGAGCTTCAGGCCAAGCACCCGGAGAACGCCAAGAAGGTCAAGTTCTACATCGGTGATGTCCGCAACCCTCAGTCCATCCGTGACGCAATGCCCGGTGTTGACTACATCTTCCACGCTGCTGCCTTGAAGCAGGTTCCTTCCTGCGAGTTCTTCCCCATGCAGGCCGTCCAGACCAACATCATCGGTACCGATAACGTCCTGCACGCTGCTATTGATGCCGGTGTCAAGCGTGTCGTCTGCCTGTCTACCGATAAGGCAGCCTATCCCATCAACGCCATGGGCATCTCCAAGGCCATGATGGAGCATGTCATCTACGCTAACGCCCGTGTGGCTGCTGAGCGTGGTGGCACTACCATCTGCTGCACCCGTTACGGCAACGTTATGTGCAGCCGCGGTTCCGTCATTCCGCTGTTCATTGACCAGATCAAGGCTGGCAGCCCCATCACCATCACCGACCCCAACATGACTCGGTTCCTGATGAACCTGGATGAGGCTGTAGATCTGGTTATGTTCGCTTTCCAGCACGCCAATCCTGGCGACCTGTTCATCCAGAAGGCAGATGCCTCTACCATCGGCGATCTTGCCAAGGCTGTCCAGCAGCTGTTCGGCGATACCGGTACGAACATCATCGGCACTCGTCATGGTGAGAAGCTGTTCGAAACTCTGATGACCCGTGAGGAGCGTCTGCGCAGCCAGGATATGGGTCACTACTTCCGTGTTGCCGCAGATAACCGTGACCTGAACTACGACAAGTTCGTGGTCAAGGGCGAGGTACATACCATGGCAGACGAGTCCTACACCAGCCACAACACCGAGCGTCTGGATGTGGAAGGCACTGTCAAGAAAATCCTGACCACCGAGTATGTTCAGAATGCACTGAAGGGCATCCCGAATGTCTAAAGAAAAGTTGCTACTGGTTGGAGCCGGTGGCTTTGGCCGCATGGTGGCTGAACAAGCGATGATAGAATATGACTGTGCCTTTGTAGACGATGGGCAACCTGTGGGCACTGACATCTGTGGCATTCCGGTGGTTGGCAGTCTTGCTGATTTGCCGGAGCTGCGGAAGGAGTACGGCTTGCTGGTGGTGGGTATCGGCAACAATCGGTTCCGGGCACAGGTGTATGAGAAGGCGAAAGCCCTTGGTTTTGCTTTTCCCAATATCGTTGCGCCCAGCGCCTATGTCAGTCCCTACGCCAAGTTAGGATGTGGCTGTGTGGTGCTGCAAAATGCTTGTGTCCAGAATGGTGCATCTGTTGGCAACGGTGTTCTGCTGAATGCCGGAACGGAAGTCCACTGTGATGCAGCGGTAGGGGATTACGCCCTGATTTACACCAACAGCGTCATTCGCACTGGTGCGACTGTGGGCAACTTTACCCGCATTGGCAGCAACTGCACCATCTGCAATCATGCAACCGTGCCGGATGGCGCGGACATTCCGGACTGCACCGCAGTACATTCAGAGGTGAAACAATGAACATTCTAGTCACAGGTGCAAAGGGCATGGTGGGAACTGCCCTGTGCAACAACCTGAAAAACATCCGGGATGGGAAAAATAAGACCCGCCCGGCACTGGACATTAAAGAAGTCTACGAGTACGATCTGGATTCCACCCCGGCGGAGCTGGACGAGTACTGCCAGAAAGCAGATTTCGTGTTCAATCTGGCAGGTGTGAATCGCCCGGAGAACCCGGAAGATTTCATGAAGGGAAACTTCGGCTTTGCATCTGATTTGCTGAACTGCCTGAAAAAGCACAACAATAAGGCAACCATTATGCTGTCCTCCTCCATTCAAGCTACGTTGGCTGGCCGCTTCGGTAATAGTGAGTATGGTCGTAGCAAGAAGGCTGGCGAGGAACTGTTTTTCCAGTATGCTCAGGAGGCCGGAGCAAAGGTGGCTGTCTACCGTTTTGTGAACCTGATGGGACACAGCCGCCCAAAGTACAACAGTGCCGTCAGCACCTTCTGCTGGGCAGTCGCCAATGACGAACCTTTTACCGTCAACGACCGCAGCACCGAGCTGGAACTGCTGTACATTGACGATCTCGTAGAAGGGATGTTTGACCTACTGGAGGGCAAGGAGCAGCACTGTGAATTTGACGGTGTAGAGACTGTTCTGAAAGCAGACGGTCGCTACTGCTGTGTTCCCGTGACCCACAAGGTCACGCTGGGAGAAATCGTTGACTTGCTGCAGGAGTTCAAGGCACAGCCGACTACGCTCATGATGCCGAAAATGCCGGACGGCTCCTTTGCAAAGAAGCTGTATTCTCTGTACCTGACCTATCTGCCCACAGACAAATTTAAATACGCTCTGAAAATGAACGTGGACAACCGTGGCTCCTTCACCGAGTTGGTCCATACCGCTGACTGTGGGCAGGTGAGCATCAACATCAGTCGTCCGGGCATCACCAAGGGACAGCACTGGCACAATTCCAAGTGGGAACTGTTCATCGTGGTGGCAGGTCACGGCCTGATTCAGGAACGTAACATCAACACCGGGGAAACGGTAGAGTTTGAGGTTTCCGGCGATAAGATCGAGGCTGTCCACATGATTCCCGGCTGGACTCACAACATCATCAATCTGTCCGAAACGGAAAATCTGGTGACGGTGATGACCTGCAACGAGATTTTCAACCCGAACCATCCGGACACCTTCTTCGAGCCGGTGTGAGAGTAGCTACTGGTTGACGTTAGGAGAATTTTATGGAACACAATTTTACATGGAAAAATGATGGGCGCACCAAGGTCATGATTGGCTGCGGCACCCGTCCGGAGATTATTCGTCTTGCAGCTGTCATCAAGCGCTGCCGGGAATATTTTGACTGCTGCGTGGTCTATTACAATCAAAACTGGGACAGAAACCTCTCCACCGTATTCTGGGAGGATTTCGAGCTGAAAAACACCTTCGGGGAGTATGGTCCGGACATTCTGGTGCCCGTGGTTGGCGAGAATCTGGGTGTGACCTGCGGTAACATTCTGGGGCGCAGCTATGAGCTGCTCAGCGAATTGCAGCCGGAGGGCTATCTGGTGCTGGGCGATACCAACTCCTGCCTGTCTGCCATCTCTGCGAAGCGGCTGCACATTCCTCTGTTTCACATGGAGGCCGGCAACCGCTGCAAGGATGAGTGCCTGCCTGAGGAGACTAATCGCCGCATCGTGGATGTGATTTCTGACGTGAATATGTGCTATTCCGAGTTTGCCCGGAAGTATCTGGCGGACACCGGACTGCCCAAGGAACGCACCTACCAGACCGGCTCTCCCATGGCGGAAGTCCTGCACATGAATCTGGAGAAAATCCAGAAAAGCGATGTGCTGGAGCGTCTGGGGCTAGAAAAGGACAAGTACATTCTGCTGTCTGCCCACCGGGAGGAGAACATCGACTCTGAAAAGAACTTCCTGAGTCTGTTCACCGCTATCAACGCTCTGGCAGAGAAGTACGATATGCCCATCCTGTACTCCTGCCATCCCAGAAGCAAGCACCGTTTGGAGAAGAGTGGCTTCCAGCTGGACCCTCGTGTCCGAATCAACGAGCCGCTGGGCTTCAACGACTACAACAAGCTGCAGATGAACGCGCTGGCAATCGTGTCTGATTCCGGCACCCTGCCCGAGGAGAGCAGCTTCTATCTGTCTATTGGGCATCCCATCGCCGCTGTGTGCATCCGCACCAGTACGGAACGCCCCGAGGCACTGGAAGCTGGTGACTTTATCCTTGCCGGTATCACCACTCGGGAACTGCTCAATGCCACCGATATGGCCATTGAGATGAAGCAGAAGGGTGTTCTGGGCAAGCCCTGCCCCGACTATGTGGACGAGACTGTGTCCATGAAGGTGGTTCGCATTATTCAGGGGTATGTAAACGTGGTCAATAAGATGGTGTGGAGAAAAGGGTAAGGGGGATAGAAATGGCTAAAACAGTATTTATAACTGGTTCGTCCGGTTTTATCGGCTCCAACCTTGCCAAGCGCATCCTGACTACCGAGCCGGATACCAAGGTTATCGGTCTGGATAACATGAACGATTATTACGACGTTCGTATCAAGGAAGCTCGCTTGGCGGAACTTCAGAAGTTCGAGAACTACACTTTTATCAAGGGCAACCTTGCGGACAAGGCGCTTATCAACAGCATTTTTGAGCAATATCACCCGGATATTGTGGTCAATCTGGGTGCTCAGGCTGGCGTTCGCTACTCTATTACCAACCCGGATGCCTACATCGAGAGCAACATGATTGGCTTCTACAACATTCTGGAGGCCTGCCGTCATTATCCGGTGGAGCATCTGGTGTACGCTTCGTCGAGTTCCGTCTACGGCAGCAATAAGAAGGTGCCCTACTCCACCGATGACAAGGTGGACAATCCGGTTTCTCTGTATGCGGCTACCAAGAAGTCCAACGAGCTGATGGCACACGCTTACTCCAAACTCTACAATATCCCCTCTACTGGTCTGCGGTTCTTCACGGTCTATGGCCCTGCTGGCCGTCCGGATATGGCATATTTTGGCTTTACCAATAAGCTGGTGAACGGCGAAACTATCAAGATCTTCAACTACGGCAACTGCAAGCGGGACTTTACTTATGTGGATGACATCGTGGAAGGTGTTGTCCGTGTGATGGCAAAGGCTCCCGAAAAGAAAAACGGCGAGGATGGGCTGCCCATTCCTCCCTATGCGGTTTACAACATCGGTAATTCCAATCCGGAAAATTTGCTGGACTTCGTTCAGATTCTGTCGGAAGAACTGGTGCGTGCCGGTGTGCTGCCTGCGGACTATGATTTCAAGGCACACAAGGAACTGGTTCCCATGCAGCCCGGTGATGTGCCTGTGACCTTTGCTGACACTGAGCCGTTGGAGCGTGACTTCGGTTTTAAGCCCCATACCCCACTGCGTGAAGGCCTGCGGAAGTTTGCTGAGTGGTATAAAGAGTTTTATATGGAATAAGAAGAGAGGGGAAGACTATGAAAATCGCAGTTGCAGGTACTGGCTATGTCGGTTTGTCCATTGCCACGCTGCTGTCCCAGCACCATGAGGTCATGGCAGTGGACATTATCCCGGAGAAGGTTGACCTCATCAATCATAAGAAGTCCCCAATTCAGGACGAGTACATTGAAAAGTATCTGGCAGAAAAGGACTTAAATCTGACTGCCACGCTGGATGCTGAAGCTGCCTATAAGGATGCGGATTTTGTAGTTATTGCAGCACCTACTAACTATGACAGCAAGAAAAACTTCTTTGATACTTCTGCAGTAGAAGCTGTCATCAAGCTGGTTATTCAGTATAATCCGGATGCTATTATGGTCATCAAGTCTACGATTCCGGTTGGCTTTACAGCTTCTGTTCGTGAAAAGTACCACTGTGACAATATCATCTTCAGCCCGGAGTTTCTGCGTGAGAGCAAGGCTCTGTACGACAACCTGTATCCGAGCCGTATTATTGTGGGCACGGATGTGGATAATGCCCGTCTGGTGAAGGCAGCCAATACCTTCGCCGGATTGCTGCAGGAAGGTGCAATCAAGGAGAATATCGATACCTTGATTATGGGCTTTACGGAAGCTGAGGCTGTCAAGCTGTTTGCTAATACTTATCTGGCTCTGCGTGTGTCCTACTTCAATGAACTGGATACCTACGCCGAGATGAAGGGACTGAACACCCAACAGATTATCGAGGGTGTCTGCCTTGATCCCCGCATTGGCAGCCATTACAATAACCCCAGCTTCGGTTACGGCGGCTACTGCCTGCCGAAGGACACCAAACAGCTTCTTGCCAACTATGCTGATGTTCCGGAGAATCTGATTGAAGCAATCGTGGAATCTAACCGTACCCGAAAGGATTACATTGCCGACCGTGTGCTGGAAATTGCGGGCGCATACGAAGCAAACGAGGCTTATGACCCCAGCAAGGAACATAATGTGGTGGTTGGCGTATACCGTCTGACCATGAAATCTAACTCTGACAACTTCCGCCAGTCCTCTATCCAGGGCGTTATGAAGCGCATCAAGGCCAAAGGTGCAACGGTCATCATCTATGAGCCGACTCTGGAGGATGGCAGTACATTCTTTGGCAGCAAAGTTGTGAATGACCTTGAGGAGTTTAAGAAACGTAGTCAGGCTATCATTGCCAACCGCTATGATAGCTGCTTGGATGATGTGCAGGACAAGGTCTATACTCGTGACTTGTTCCGCAGAGACTAATACTTATCGCAGCCATGTGTTCAACCACATGGCTGTGCTATTCTAGTGTGCTACCTCTCCGTGGTGAGCAGCAGGCAACGGATAATTATCTGGCTAACGGCACATTTTATTCGTTAATTCACTCTTTGAATGGGGGCAAAATTATAATGGGAAAGTATTTTGGAACCGATGGCTTCCGTGGTGAAGCTGGTATTGATCTGACCGCTGACCATGCCTACAAGGTTGGTCGTTTTCTGGGCTGGTATTATAACGCTTTGCGTGAGCGCAACGGTGATAATAACCCTGCACGCATCGTCATTGGTAAGGATACCCGTCGCAGCTCCTATATGTTTGAATACAGCCTAGTCGCAGGTCTGACCGCTTCCGGTGCAGATGCCTATCTGCTGCACGTCACTACCACGCCGTCTGTGGCCTACATCGCCCGTGTGGATGACTTTGATTGCGGTATCATGATCTCTGCCAGCCACAACCCCTACTATGACAACGGCATCAAGCTGATCGACTGCTATGGCGAGAAAATGCCCGAGGAGATCCTGTTGCTGGTAGAGGACTACATCGACGAAAAGCTCCATGTGTTCGACAAGGACTGGCCGGAGCTGCCCTTTGCTCACCGTGAGCACATTGGCTGCACTGTGGACTATGTTTCTGGTCGTAACCGCTACATGGGCTATCTGATCAGCCTCGGTATCTACTCCTTTAAGGGTGTCAAGGTCGGTCTGGACTGTGCCAACGGCTCCAGCTGGAACATTGCCAAGTCTGTGTTTGATGCTCTGGGAGCAGATACCTACGTCATCAATGCACAGCCCAACGGCACCAACATCAACAACAATGCAGGCTCCACCCACATTGAGGGTCTGCAGAAGTTCGTGGTAGAGAAGGGGCTGGACATCGGTTTTGCCTATGATGGCGATGCTGATCGTTGCCTGTGTGTGGATGAAAAGGGCAATGTCATCACTGGCGACCATATTCTGTACATCTACGGCTGCTACATGAAGGAGCGTGGCAAGCTGCTGACCAATACCGTCGTTACCACGGTCATGTCCAACTTTGGCCTATATAAGGCCTTTGATGAGAAGGGCATCGGCTACGCCAAGACCGCAGTGGGTGACAAGTACGTCTATGAGTACATGGCAAAAAATGGCTGCCGTATTGGCGGTGAGCAGAGCGGTCATATCATCTTCTCCAAGTACGCCAGCACCGGTGATGGTATTCTGACCAGCCTGAAGATGATGGAAGTCATGCTGGCAAAGAAGGTTCCCATGAGCAAGCTGGCTGAGCCGCTGAAGATCTACCCGCAGGTTCTGGAAAATGTCCGTGTGACCGACAAGAAGGCTGCGCAGAACGACCCGGCGGTGCAGGAGGCAGTCAAGGCTGTGGCAGAAGCACTGGGCGATACCGGTCGTATTCTGGTGCGTGAGTCCGGCACCGAGCCTGTCGTTCGCGTGATGGTAGAAGCCCCTGATCATGACACCTGCCAGAAGTACGTGTCGCAGGTTGTGGAGACTATCAAGAGCAGAGGCTACGGAGTTTAATTCACAGAGCATCTCGGTGGTGTTCTCGCTTTCGGAAAAGGTGGCTTAGTCATCATCAAAGCCATTCCACCCTATAAAAATCTCCTCAGCATCCTCCAATTTTGACCAATCAAGGTATTGCCCACATCGATGGCAGTACCCTTGGTATTCTCGCTCTATGCAGACATCGCACGGACAAACGGAGAATATGTTTTCATCTCGATAAATGCGTACTGCGGTTACTGTTCTGGGTAGGCGGTATGTAGGGGAGAGCAACAAATCAAGGATGGTGTGGGCAAGAGCAGGTTTTGTTGGACACGCCATCCATTCCTCATTGTCAAAATCTGAATCATCGTCTTGTGGGTCAGCATCAATCTCATTCAGATAAGTGCTGATTTTCGAGGAAATAGTTTTAAGGATAGCAGATTTCTTGAGCAATGTTTTCATTATAATCACCTCTGCATTTAAGCATAGATGATTATTTGACTGCGGTGTTGTATATTTGCTTGCTATCCTTGAAAAACACCAGTTTTTAGTATAGTATAAGGCTGTGAGAAAGTTCTCACAGCTTTGCCGCTCGAAACTTTGCACACCTCTACGCGGTGGGCGGCAGGCAACACAGCATGGATGCTGTGGCTAAGAATGCAAAAAATAGGTACTATAGCGAAGATGGTTACTAGAACGTTAGTATAATAGTGTTATTAATGTGAAAGGAGGAAATCAAATGGAAACGACATTAGCGGTCGCTAAAGTTCTGTATCTTATGTATGAAAAAAAATTCGGGGCAACAATGGATGAAATGAAAATGCATAAGTTGATGTATTTTGCTCAGCGAGAGTCGTTCATTAAGGAAAAATGTCAACTCTTTGGAGAGAGTTTCTATGGGTGGAAATATGGACCTGTTTTGACTAGTGTGAGGCATGAATACATGAAGCAGAAACCATTTGATGATATCTCTGAGTCAGTTTCAGATGGTACACTGGCACTGATTGATGGTGTACTTGAACGATATGGTAAAGTTTCTTCGTGGAATCTAAGTATGTTGTCACATGAAGAAATCTCGTGGAAATTGTCACGTACAGGTCTTGAATCCTCTGAAAATGGTGAGAGACAGTTGTCTGTGCAAGCTATCCAGCTGGATGCAATAAGAGAATCAATCGCCCGAAGTTCAATGAAGGACAAAGAGAAAAATGGAGATTATAAGTGACAATTGACGAAGTTAAGAGTTATTATGGAAGTTTTGACTGTGAGGTGCTTACATCTAATCCGCAGAACGAAATGGAAATACGGGACTTTACATGTCACATTAGAAATAATACTCTTGAAAACTATCTGAAAACGGATGCTTGGAAAGAGGATATAGATGGAGAAACTCGCGTTTATCTTATACGGGAACATAACACGCGACAAATAGTCTTGTTCTTTTCCCTTAAATGTGGAACATTGTTTACTACGTATAAATTGGATGATAGTTACAATGAACTAGAGGAAGCTCAGAAATCTTTAGTTGATGAAATGGTGAATTTGCGATTAAATCACAACGATGACCAATTTTACCAAATGTTCAAACAAATACAAACGGTTTTTGATAAAAAACAAAGCGGGATTATGCTGAATATTGTAGAGCATCGCGTCAATCTAAAGAGGGAAAGAGAGGCCTTGCAGGAAACAAATAGTGTACTCCGGGTGGAAAGATGTTACTCTGCCATTGAAATCAGACACTTGTGTAGATGCGATTCGTTTGATGCGAGGAGCCTAACAGGATTTCCATTAGGATTTGGATTGTTTTGGTGTAAAATTGTTCCGCTAATACTCAATATTGCAAAGATGGTTGGCTGTGAGTACTTATATGTTTTTGCGGCTGATCGTTCAGATGATTCGGACGCTTCAAAATTAATTACCTATTATAAGCAATCTCTTTGCTTTCGGAGCCTTGACAGTGACGGCGTAGCAGTACTGAAGCCTGGATATGATGAAAACTGCAAAGGACTTATTCAAACAGTAAAATATCTTCCTGAGATGGAGAAAGATATATGGGAAATGTTCTCCGACCATGCAGTAGAAGGTTAGTCGGAGTTATAGATTATATGGAGGTATCATTCTATGGCCAGAACCAAAGGCGGCAAGAACCGTGTTACCACATCTACCGACTTTGATGCGCAGATCGCAAAGTTGCAGAAAGACAAGGCAATGCTCGAAGAAGGTCTTTCCAAGACTGTCGCCCAGATCGAAGAACTGAAAACCGACATCAAGTCCCTGCGTGAAAGTCTAAAGCCGCAGAAGGCAGAAATCAAGCAGACCGAAAAGGCAATCGCAAAGCTGGAGGCTAAGAAGGCTGCCGCTGAGGCGAAAGCTGCCGAGGCTGCTAAGAAAGTCGAGGCCGAAGCAGTGCTGAAGAAGCTGCTGGCAAGCGGCATGAGCGCAGACGAGATTCTCGAAAAGCTGAAATAAAGTAATACGCCGTGCGGACTGAACTCCGAAAGTTTGCACGGTGTATTTGGAATGCGTCATATAGTTTGTGACGGAAATAAAAGAAATGGAGTGTACGAAAATGAATTTATCAAAAATTCATCATATTGCGATTATTGTATCTGACTACGAAGCCGCAAAGAATTTCTATGTAAACAAGCTGGGATTCTCTATCATCAGAGAAAACTACCGCCCAGAGCGTAAAGACTGGAAGCTGGATCTTCGTGTCAATGAATACACGGAGTTGGAAATTTTCGCTGAGGAGAATCCACCGAAGCGTGTGAACCGTCCGGAGGCCTGCGGTCTACGCCATCTTGCGTTCTGCGTTGATAACATAGAACAGACAGTGAATGAGCTGGCAGAGGCTGGAATTGAATGTGAGCCGATTCGTGTGGATAGTTATACCGGCAAAAAGATGACTTTCTTCCACGACCCGGACGGCCTGCCGCTGGAGTTGCATGAATAATCATGGGCGAGAAAATACCATATAAGGTCAGAAAGCCTGGCGGCGGTCGGAAAAAGCGGAAGCCGGAGTACGATGCCGGGAAAAAGCTGAAAGAACAGTTGGATGCTGCTGTAGTGCTATATAATTCCGAGATGTCATTGCAAGCCATCGCAGACGCCATGTCCCTCAACCCCATTAAGGTCCGGAAGTTACTTATCACAGCCGGAGTCTATGAGTCGGACACGGCAAAACTTGTCCGTCAGACCTTCAATACCTTCAGAGAAACACAGGACTACTCTACTGCCGTTACTTCCACCATGACTGCCTTGCAATTGTCCCGTCCCTCCGTGACCTCTTATCTGTCGTATGAGAAAGGCGCGTACTTCCCGGAGGAAGCTGAAGCGGCGAACATCAGTGCCAGTGCAGAGCGGCAGCGTCACTATCGAGCTGTGGTTGCGCTGAGAAAGGATCCCGGCGAAGAGAATCTCTGGAAGTGTGTGGTGGCTTTTCGGGGATACAAGTTCAAGACGATGTCCGGCTTGCCCTTTTCATATACGCTGAAAAAGGGCAGGGGAGATGAGTTCACCAAGGAGCTGTGGATCGACCGCAGAGAGGGTAGCAAGAGCCTTGCTTGGAGTTCCGTGATGCTGGCGTATCACAATATCGGTAAAATTGGAGAGGTAGTGGACAGACCCAAGGCGCTGGGAGATATCCGGGGTGTGTCGTACATCTATGGGCTGTTCTACCGATTTGGCCTGATTGACGTGCCAGAAAAGGTCAAGGAGAAGATGATGAAGTGATACAGGCACGGGAGTATAGTTTGTGACAGAAATAAAACTGCCCTCCGTGGATACCACAGAAGGCAGTCAGTCGGCTTATTCCCATTCCTCGTCCTTAGCCCACAGAAGATCCTGTACTTCTTTTTCGGTTGCCGGGCGGATGGCAGGCCTGTCCTGATAGTCCGTTTTGCCGCAGTCTAGGCAACGGTCAGGCAGCGACTCTGCTTCAAAGCAGTAATGGCAGACATCTCATATATAAGTTGGTAGAAAAACTAAAATCATGAAGAATCACCTAAAGTAGTAGATTATAAAAGTTTAAGATATTCGTGTAAATAAAGATTCTTTTCACTTGTTTGTATCGAAGAAAAATCGGGGGAGTTTTCTTTGATTACTTCACTGACAACAGAAAAAATTGAAAGGCTATCGTGGATAAGGCCGTTAAAGGCTACCTGTACCTCATCAAAAAACGAAGTGAAACTCTGTGTAGCTAACCCTTGAGATTGAAGAAAAGATATAAGATATTGTCTTATACATGAAATTCGAAAGTTTATTATGTCGGTGATCGTATGAAAATTAAGAACAGAGTAAGAGGTGCTCTGGATACTGGAAGAATCAACTAATTGCAAAACAAAAATATAATGTAATATTTCTACAATGGCAGATATCTGTCTATAAATAATTGCAGGCGTGGAAGGAAGAGAGTAATCAAAAATATAAGAAAAACTGAGATAGTCACAATAGCATTCTTGCTTGAGATCAATAGTGGTATCGCTTACTGGAATATTATAATTTACACCTTCAGGAAAGGAAAAAGTTGAAGTGTTAGGGGAAGATCTCCATAGAAAATGTGAAGCTTCGTGTAAAAATATGAATTTCTCTTGAAAATCCGACTTTTCAATAATAGGAACTATAATAGATTCGCAGCGATAAGAACTTTCGGATTTGTAACTTTCTATATCAGGAGCATACTTTGCGAGGGCATAGCACTCATTTATATTTCTGGAAACGTAAAGCTTTTCGATGATGGCTTTCAGTAAAACATTGATGTAATACTCTTCGCGATTTTGAGAGGAAAAACAATAATTGAAATCAAAAATATATGAGTATAAATAGTAATCGGCAATAAAAAAGCTGTGAGTTCCTGCGTTGTAGAAATCAGGCTTACGCGCAAGGGTATTACAACATATTAAAGGGGGAGAATCCATTATGCCATGATACTTTAAGAAAGGAATAATATAATTGGCATATTTTGAGGAATAAATAAAATGAACACGTTGAACATTTGAGGTTCTTCTCATGATTCGACGATTCATTTGGTTGTTGATTAGAAATTGTTCGCGTTCATTGGTCATCGTCTGACTTTTGCTCCAAGGTTTTAAGCATATCAAGGGCATCATCTTTGGTAAATTTGGGCCCCTTAAGATGAATCTCGATATCTCCTTTTTTAATAGTAATGTCGTTATTGCTTAGTCGAGCGACCAGATACGCGGAAAGAGCAGCGATGGCTGGTGGAGATAAAGTGATAATGAATTCTTTGATCGCATCAAAACCAATGAAGGCTTTGTGATCGACTGGAAGAGCATATTCCGGATATTCATCAGAAAAATGCTGAAAAAGATCTGAACAATCCGCGTTCATAGCAATGAGAATGTACTCCATCGCGCTACCTCCTGATATTAATATCTATTGATTTCTTTGGGAAATTGTAAAAAAATAAGAATGGACGGATGCAAGGCTTTATAAATAGTATGCGTCGACAGTAGGACTCTGTCAAGAGCAAATCTACTCATGGACAGCCTTCAATACTAGTGATGCCCTCGCCGGCAAGATTGGCAATGTCATCAAAAGGTATGACAACTGGCAGTTCTTTCTCAATGCCCATGGCTTTTCTATCACTGTCCTGCATGACTTTCAGTTTTCGATAAACTGGGTCGATCATAACAACTGTGCCGGTCAGACTAATGTATTTTCCGGTGCTCTCTGTGCTTCGGACAAAGTACCGAACTACGACCTTCATGCCTTTCTTGACCTGCAGGAGCTTGTCGGATAGGTCGTTCTTTTCCTCATCGGAGAGCTCCACCTTCTTCACCAGCAGCTTGCTGGCTCCTTCGCTGGAAATTTCGTCATCGAAGCCACGCAGCGCGGCGAAGGGGCTGAATATCTTTGCCCGGTTTGAGAGTGCCATCCGGGGATGCTTTACTGGAGGTTCGGGACGGCTGAGATGGAGGATGTCTGCATACTTCTGTACGACGTTTCGCCCCTCTTTGGTATTCTTGAAGACTGCCATAGAATCCTCCTCGTTGCATTATTTGGCTTTATGACCGCCAATCTGACCGTTCCGCTCTCGCATAGTGGTGCCTTCCAGATAGTTGGTGCCCTTCAGAACATCGTCTTTTTTCAAATTTCTTCTTGATACCGAGCATGGTCGCCTGTAGCGATTTCTCTCGTTCTAGTTTGCTGGTGTCGGTGAACAGATCCACTTGTAAGATGCCCTGATCCTTGACCACACGGTTTGCTGCGATTGTTATTCTCCGCACAGTCAGATTTCTGTTGGAAATGGAAAAGAAAATATGACACTAGAAGTAGATGGAAATATTACGCCCGAAAATGGACATAAGCTGCGTGAGATAGGTGCAAGCATTTTTGTTTGTGGGACCTCGAGTGTTTTTAAAGGTGGCATTGGGTGCTATAAGGAAAACATTGAACGATTCAGAGATGCTATCAGATAAAGCCTGTGTATGTGGTTGCAAACCAGCGATTAGCCTTTAAGAATAAGTTGGCAGATGATGAAATCCATTCCAAACGTAATCTATGCCAGAAGATCGGCGGCTGACAGAATCTGATTGAAGCGAGTTTCTGTGAATTTAATTTTATAAATTTAAATAAGATTGAAATAGGCTGTAAGCCCTTCGGTGTTCATATTGAATACTATTTTGAGAAGGAGCCGCTAGGCAATGCTGGTGCACTTTTCAAAATCAAGGATAAGCTGGATTCGGATTTTCTACTGCTGAATGCCGATGCGGTGTTCGATGTGGATTTCAATCGATTCGAAGCCTTTCATAAACAGCATGGAGGGGTGGTTACGCTTTTCACACATCCGAATAGCCATGCCGGACGTGTGAAAAGAGATGAACGCTACCTGAAGTAACGTAATTAAAGAATAATTTTCATCAGCCGTGTGAACTGAACTCCAGAAGTTCACACGGCATACTCTTGAGCACGATATATAGTTTGTGACGGAAATAAAATGAGGTGAAAATTAGTGAGTAATACACGCAAGCCCGGCGGTGGGCGGAAGCCATCAAAGCCGGAGTACAGTGCAGCCAAGAACCTGGCACAGCAGATGAAAGCAGCTGCTGGCCTTTATACGGACAAAATGAGCCTGCAAGCCATCGCAGACGCTTTGTCCCTCAACCCTATCAAGGTTCGGAAGCTGCTCATCACAGCCGGGGTCTACGAGTCGGACACGGCAAAGCTCGTCCAACAGACCTTTAATGCCTTCAGAGAAACACAAAGCTATTCTGCTGCTGTCACCTCCACTATGTCCGCTTTGCAGCTGTCCCGCCCCTCGGTGACCTCTTATCTGCCGTATGAGAAAGGTGTGTACTTCCCGGAGGAAGCTGAAGCGGCGAATATCAGTGCAGGGGCAGAGAGGCAGCGACACTACCGAGCTGTGGCTGCGCTGAAGAAGAACCCTTGCGAAGAGAACCTCTGGAAGTGCGTGGTGGCTTTTCGGGGATACAAGTTCAAGACGATGTCCGACTTGCCCTTTACATATACGCTGAAAAAGGGCAGGGGAGATGAATTCACCAAGGAGCTGTGGATCGACCGCAGAGAGGACAGCAAGAGCCTTGCTTGGAGTTCTGTGATGCTGGCGTATCACAATATCGGTAAAATCGGAGAGGTAGTGGACAGACCCAAGGCTCTGGGAGATATCCGGGGTGTGTCGTATATCTATGGGCTGTTCTACCGATTTGGCCTGATCGACGTGCCGGACAAGGCTAAGGAGAAGATGGCGAAGCAATAAGAAAACGAGACATATTTTGTTTTAAGATGGAATGTGATATAATAAAACTGGCGGTTTACCGTACTACATGAAAAGGGCAGGTGAATGTGCTAATGTACATCATTTGTCAAGATTCAATCCTTTCATCAGCTATTGAGGCAGTTGTTGAGGCAGTAAGCCTGTTGGGGTTGAAGCAAGAAAAGAACAGAATCAATAAGCGGATTCAGTCATTGCTTCATATTGCTGATGATCTGGCACCGGATTCTGTGGAGTATCAGTGCGTTTATGAAAGAATTCTCGAATTGGAAAGGATGCGAGAACTGATCAGACGCATTAGAAGGACTAAGTGTGCACAGATTTATGCGCAATTGCATATGCTATGGGTTAATAGAGCCCAAAAGGCCAGTCGCGCGACTGCGGGTTTGACTACTGATCCGATGAGCATCGCAATGCCCATTCCTCCCACGTTTGAGGCTACCTTGAGTAGTTTCGGACGTGGGAGGGATTTGGATGCCCTCGCATGCTGAAAAAAATCAAACAGAAATCGAAAACTACTATCATATTATAGACCCGGAGGGAAGGCTGTCTGAGAATGAGAAGGCTGAAGAAGAACGCAAGGTGTTAGAGAATATGCCTGCTTGCTTCCCGGCAGCACTACGATATGTGATGACACGCTTCGGATTTACGCAAGAGGCTCTGGCCTTTGCATCAAAGGTGTCGGAGTCAACGATCGGTCGCTACAGAAATGGAAAGGTTGAAAGTTTTTCTGAGAAAAACGTGGTTGCACTATGCGTTGCTATGCACCTTCCTCCATGGCTTTCGTTTGCGCTCATAGCAAAAGCGGGTTTTAGCTTGGCTGCAACCAGAGAACAGCTAGCACATTTGATGATTCTTAACTGTATGTATATGAGGTCGATTGATGAGGTGAACGAGTACTTAAGGGAAAGAGGAAATGCTTCACTGTCCCGAGAGACGGCACAGGATTGTCGAGCTTCTTGAGATTCTGAACCTAAAATGATGAGCCGTGTGTTCAACTCCCTGCCGGAGAAGGATACACGGCTCATTTGCACTGTTTGAGGACAAGGACAAGAAGAGCCAGATGCGAATCTGCACACTTGGCTTATCGGGAGACCGTGTGAGCCAGTTTAAAACTGAATTGCTGCCTGTTTGGTGCTGCTCAGAACGCGTAGTAAGCCGGGGTGGACTTCAAAAAATCTGAAATTATTTCGGATTTTAGGAGTCTATTCCGGCTCTTTTGCGTTTATAGGATCGGAATTGGCAGATTACACAATTTTCCGGCTTATTTCTCGTCGCTTCGATGAAAAGCGGCTGCTCCTGTTTACAAATAGAGTTTTGGCTGCTATATTACAGATATAATAATAGCCTAAAAGGCTCTATTGAAAAGATAATAATTTGTAACGTGGAGGTGTATTACCAGACAAAGATAGTCATGTTGTTCAGTTAAAAAAATCCTTCTGAATGACGTCTCAGCAAGAGACATTACATAGGTTTTTAGTAGAGTGCCGCGATTGTTGGAGGCAGTCAGCGCACAATTATTGAGGAGTTATAACTAAACGGTCCTTAATTCAATACTAAAACACTACTGTAAGGTTGAAGTGCGTCTACTTGCTGATAAGACTATAAAATGTCTGGCTAATACACGTCCGGTCAATGAGTACGGAAACGGAAATACATAAGACCGGAGTAAATTTAGAAACAAGTAATGCGTAAGCAACTTGAAATCTGAATTTGCTCCGGTCTTTTTTTATTAAAATTTTCAGCGAAGGAGGTGAACCGAGGTGGCATCCGCTGTACATAAGAATACCGAGACCAAAGCGGCATCCGTCAATGTCAACTCGGTTTGCCGCCAGAATACTGCTGAGCAGGGGATGGCTGCGCCAGATGAGTTTATGGCAGAGGTTCAGTGGTCCATGGCAATACGGAAGATGATTGCAAAACTTGAGTTCGGAGACGCTCTAAAGCTGCTGATGAACGACCGGGATATGTCTGTAGAGAATATGGAGTCTGAGTCCGGACTCTCTGTGTCCACAGTGAAGCGGCTTCGTGCGGGTCAGGAGGCAAGCGCGGAACAAGTCGTTGCCATTTCGGTGGCATTGCGGCTTCCGCCAATGGTCAGCAGTGATTTATTGAGAATGTGTGGAATCACACTGGACTTTAACAATCAAAGGAATACGGTCTATCAGATGATTCTGACGGGCCATTACAAAGACGGTATCGAGAAAGTCAACGTCTATCTTGCAGCTTGTGGATGCGCCCCACTCAAAACTGCCTGCTAAGGTACCTACAACAGAATATCCATGAGGCGATTAGACCATAAAACGGTCTGGTCGCCTCTTTTTTGAAATTTTTTCTGAGGTAAGGGCTCAAGAAGTGAGCCCTAAACGGTAATAAAACGGCGCAGTAAGGCTGCATAAGAGCATCTGACATGATGGTGTTTTTTATAAAAGTACGAAATAACGATGCTTTGTGCGCTGCTTTTTAGAGCTCATCTGATGAACTGGTGATTTGAGGTGTTCTCGGTTATCATGTAGTCAGTTCAAGGGACGAACCCCCCAAAAGGCAAGTTCTAAGAACAAAAAATAATATCGTAAGGCCCGATTCTAGAGAGGGTTAAGGATACCATAACGGAGTTTTACCAGCCGGCAGACGCTGTCTGCTGCGGTAGAACGACCGGTCTATGGGTGTACCTCCCATCTCTGGAATCGGGCCTTTTTGCGTTTTGCAGGCTGGTTCAGTGCATGGCGTGAACCCTTCTATCCAGTCTCCGTCATCGGTATCCTTCCCCTCCCCTGAGTCCGGGGAAAAGGACACGAAAATGACTGACGTGATGAACTGCGTGGACAAGCTGCTGGAGAAGATCACCGGCTACAAGCAGCGCAGGGCTGTGAATCGCTACGGTGTTTATCGTTAGCCTTCCAAATTTTCGACTTTTCACGACTTATCGAAAATTTGGAGGTTACACATGAGTTTCAATAATGGTAATGAACGTCGCAAGCTGAACGCAAAGTGGGAGCAACTCCGTGTGCAGTACCGCGAAGCCGGAATGAGCGAAGAGGCAATTCAGGCGATGTATGAGTTTGATCTGGGCGTCCTGAACAGTGAACGCGCCTATGATGCCAACACGGTGGCAGTCTGTGATGGCGAAGATGACGTTGACGCAAGGAAAGCAGCAGATCTTAAGCAATATGAAGCTGCGATCACGGTAACGGATACCTACCGCGAAACCAAGAGCCGCTTTGCATGGATCGGCGAAATTGAGGACGAACGGCTGCTGTCTGCGCTGGAAAATCTGAAAGACGAAGATTTGGAAATTATCACCATGTACGCCTATGAGGGATATGACATTACTGAAATTTCTAAAGTCTACGGCGTATCTCGCCCCACTATTAGCATCAAAATTAAGCGAATTACTAATTTTTTGAAAAACTTCAATTTCAATGCTACGAATTGACCCGTCTCGATGGCTCGTAAGTGAAGGGACAATTTCCCAAGCGGCACTCACCGCAGGGCAAAGCGTCCGACTTCATGATCCTTGAAAATTAAGCAGAACATCCGGCAGCGGGCTTTGCACATAACAACATGGAGGTACAATTTTGCAGCAAAACTGGAAATTCCAACGCGGAGACATCTTCTTCACCCATTTCGGGGCGAGCACCGGCTCGGAACAGTGCGGTGACCGTCCGGCGGTCATTCTTCAGAATGACGTGGGCAACTATCACTCTCCGACCCTGATCGTTGCGACCATGACAAGCAAGGCGGAAAAGAAAGTAAACCAGCCGACCCACTGCCTGTTGGAAAACGCAGGGTTGAATATGCCGTCCGTTGTGCAGGCAGAGCAGATCTTCACCATCGACAAGAGCCGGGCGCTGAAGTATCTGGGGCATCTGACCCCAGAGGAGATGCGCAGGGTGGATGATGCAGTGCGTATCAGCCTTGCGCTGAACCCCATGGGCAGCATCCAGCAGATGGAGCCTATCCGGCGCTCTACGGCGCTTTACGCGCCGCCTGAGGTGGTGGATGGCAAACCACCTGTCTACCCCTATACGCCCATCAAATCGTCTTTTGAGAACGCCGGAAGCATCGAGGAAATGATGCTGTACACCGAGTTGCAATCCGCGGTTCATGCCATGATCCAGCGGTTGGAATACAGCTTCACCTTCAATCCCAGCCTGCTCACCAGCCCGAAGCGGAAGCAGCAGGTGGCTGAGATCTTAGAGGAAGCCGAGAAGTACATTTGGAGAATCAAGGAGGAAATGCGATGCGCCTGAACGACAACAATACTTTCATTGGTATCAACCCGCCGTACCAGCTCATGGTCATCCACAGCAGCAAGCTGATCTATCCCCGCGAGATCTACCAGCGGGGCGTGGAGCGCAAGCGGGTGGAGCTGATCGCCAGAGACTTCAATGAGTACATCGTTAACGAGCCGAAGGTCAGCTTCCGCAACGGCAGGTACTATGTGATGGACGGGCAGCACACCATCGAGGGCTGCATCCTCCTCAACGGTGGCGCGGACCGCCCGATCCTCTGCAAGGTCTACACCGGCCTGACGATGGAGCAGGAAGCCCTGCTCTTTGCGGAGCAGAACGGTCACGCCGCCCCCCTGTCGGCGGGCATCAAGCTGCGCGCCAAGGTAGTGGGCGGCGATGCGCCTTCCAAGGCGTTTGTCGCAGCCACCAACCGGGTGGGGCTGTCCCTCAACTACGACAGTATGCAGCTGAGCGACTACCGCATCAGCTGCGTGGGCACGGCGCTGAAGCTGTACGACCAGCTGGGCGAAGAAATCTACTGCGAAGCTCTGCGGCACATCGTGGAAGCGTGGGAGGGTAGACCGGATTCCTTCCGGGCGGCTGTCCTGCGGGGCGTGATGTACTTTGTGCAGCTGTATCATGGGCAGTACAGTGCGGAGCGGCTTGTCCGTGCGCTGGGCAGCGTCCACCCCATGGAACTCTACCGTATCAGCCGGGATAACCCCGCCAAGCTCCCGGGCTGGCGGCGGTACGTTTACCCCATCTACACCACCTACAACGGCAAGTGCAGGAAAGACGCACTGCCGATGAAGTTCTAAGCTCAAATATCTCCTTTGGCAAGGGCGATGGTCCCCGAAAAAGGCCATCGCTCTTTACATATAGTATTTTCTTTTGAATAATTGACATATTGAACTAGAAAGAGAGGACAGGAATGAGCGAGATCGCAGCCTGCACTTTGATTCAGGAAGAGCCTGACCGAAAGACGGAGAGGTATCTGACGATGTTCAAGGACTACCCGGATGTGGTGACGGTGGAGCATCTTCAGGAAATGCTTGGCATCTGCCGGAAGAATGCGTATCTGCTGGTCAAGCAGAATAAGATCCACTCGGCGCGTGTAGGACGCAGCTATAAGATACCAAAACTCTGCGTGATAGAGTACCTGCTCGATCAGGATCGGCAACTTGGAGGGATGCACCTTTCAAACTCCCTTGCGCCATCCTTGCAAAACACTCCAGAATCTTCTAAACTTATGATGCCTAAGCAAAGGACGTTTGGCTACGAACAGAAAGGAGCATAACTATGACAAATGTGGCCGGACATTTAAGAGAACAAAACGGTATGTATCAGATGATTCTGAGCTGGAAAGACACAGATGGAAAGCGCAGAACCAAATCCATCAGCACAGGACTTCCTGTTAAAGGAAACAAAAAAAGAGCTGAATCTCTGTTGCGTAAAACACAAAAAGAGTTTAACCCTGAAACGATGCAGCAGGTTTCCGACCTGCCGGTATCGGAATATCTGAACCGCTGGCTTCGGGAAAGCGTGATGAACCTTCCGCCCGAAACCTATGGCAGATATGCTTATGATCTGGGAAGAGTAGTTGTCCCATACTTTGAAAAGAAGCGGCTGTCTTTGAAAGCACTCTCTCCGCGCGATCTGGAAACGTTCTTCCGCTATGAGCGTCAGCAGGAGGAGGCCAGTGTACAGCAGCTTCTGGATTGGCACAAGGAGTTGACCGATGCCCTACAATATGCCGTTGCCAATAATTGGCTGAAGGTCAGCCCCATCAAAGAAGTTGACCCTTGCCTTGATAACTCCCCGGTGCTTTTCACCGACTTCATCACGGACTGGTTGAAAATGATGAAGTCACGCGTGGAAATCACAACCTATACCAGCTATGAAAGAGCAATCGTTCACAAGATCGTCCCATATTTTGAACCGCTCCACTATACATTGCAGGATATGGAACAGCATCCCAAATACATCCAAGACTTCTACCAGCATGAGTTGGATCGTGGCCTTACGGCAAACACCGTCATTCACTATCACGCCAACATCCGCAAATGCTTGCAGTACGCTTTTCAAATCGGCATGATCCGTTCCAACCCGGCAGATCGCGTTGAACGTCCTCGTAAGGAAAAGTTCAAGTCGGAGATTTACAGCGGTGAAGAACTGGAGCAACTTTTCAAGGTGATTCAAGGTGACCCTTCGGAGTTTGGCGTCATCATGGCTGCATTCTACGGGCTGCGGCGCAGTGAAATTGTTGGTTTGAAATGGGATGCCATTGACTTCGAGAACAAGAAAATCAGCATTCAGCATACGGTTGTGACCGCAAAGGTCAACGGAACGCTAACAGAGATCGCACGAGATAAGACAAAAACAAAGTCGAGCTGCCGGACACTTCCCCTGATCCCTGCCTGTGAGCAGATGCTCAATAAAATGAAAAAGGAGCAGGAGCAGAATCGGAAGGTCTGCGGCAAAAGCTATTGCACCGATTATCTTGACTATATCTATGTAGACCCGATGGGAAAACGGATTCGGCCCGATTTCCTGAGCCAACATTTCCCGGATTTTCTGGTCGCACACCAGATGAAGCGTATCCGCTTTCACGATCTGCGCCATAGCTGCGCCAGTCTGCTCTATGCCAATGGCGTGAGCCTGAAGGAGATTCAGGAGTGGCTGGGGCACAGCGACATCAGCACGACAAGCAACATTTATACACATCTGGATTTCTCCAGTAAGGTATCTTCGGCGAATGCAATCGTCAATATCTTCCCAGAAAACGCCAAAGTATAAAAAATGGGCAAAAAAGAAAAACAGCCTAAAATCTTTCGATCCTAAGCTGTTTTATGATGAAGTGCCGATGGTGGGACTCGAACCCACATGGTTTCCCGAACGATTTTGAGTTTTTATCCGCATCTTCCATCTGGTGTCATCCAGTGATATCTAGTGATATCTGGTTCCCACTGTGCAAAGGCAAAATTCACGCCTCAACGAATAATAATTTGAAATATCCACGATTTTTCGATGCGTTTTTCCTCTACTCTGTTTTTTCGGTTTGGACCGCCCAAATGGAAATTGGAGGGATGTTCAGGAGGGATGCAGGGCAAAACGCTCCTCTGCTTAGGCACAAAACGAAAGGAAAGTCAAGGATAATGAATCAAAATCAAGCAAAAGAGTATTATGAAAAATTATTTGTGAACTATCCTGATGTGCTGTCTGTCGAAGAAGCAACAACTTTACTCGGTTTCAAAAGCCAGACTGCCATCATCAGAAGAATCCATCAACATAGAATTCGCTGCCTGAAAGTCGGACGATCTTTCATGATTCCGAAAGAATATCTCATCGACTATCTTTTGGATAGCTAAATTATATAGCCATTATATTACATAGCGCACCACTTTTCAATAAGAAAAGAGTGCGCTTTTTATTTTCAAACGAAAGGCGGTTGATTTTTTGAACACAAGCTGGAGCAAAACGTTGAAAAAGCCACATGACCCTTGACTACTTTTACGGACAAGCCGGAGAACTGTTTTCATTCTACCGCATTCCCAAGGCTCTTTTTCAGGAGCCACGGTTCCAGAGTCTGTCCACCGATGCAAAAACCCTGTACGGCATCCTGCTGGACCGCATGAGCCTGTCTGTGAAAAACGGCTGGCTGGACGAGCAGAACCGGGTGTTCATCATCTTCACGATAGAGGATGTCAAGAGGGCGTTGTGTTGCGCAGACAACAAAGCGACCAAGCTGCTCCGGGAACTCGAAAAGTTTGGTCTGATTGAACGAAAACGCAGAGGTCTGGGAAAGCCAAGTTTGGTGTATGTGAAGAACTTTTCGGCAGAATCGTCAAAATCAATATTCCAAAATCGTGATTTTCACGATTCTGGAGGCTTCAAAAACGCAAGTCAAGACCCTTCAAAATCACGATGTAATAAGACTAAAGAGAATGATACTGAAATGAGTGAGACTGATCCATTCAATTCTGAAGAAGCGGATGGGATGAGCAAACGCACCCAACTGGAAGAATATTTTTCTCAGTCTTTGGAGATAGACCTTTTGCTCCGGCTCTGCCCGGATGACAAGGACATTATCTACCAGATCGTAGACTTGCTGGTGGACACCTGCGCTACCAACCGTAAGCTGCTGCACATTGCTGGGGACGATAAGCCCGCCGAGGTGGTATGCAGTCGGTTTATGAAGTTGAACGCCGACCACATCCGCTTTGTGCTGAAGTGCTTTGCAGAGAACAGCAGCCCGATCCGTAACATGAAACAATATCTGCTCGCTTCTCTGTACAACGCGCCCACCACCATGCAGCTTTCCTACCAGAACCAAACCAACCACGACTTAGCGAATCGGAGGTGATGAAAATTTCAAAGAAAGCAACCACGATAGCCATCGTCAACCAGAAAGGCGGCACCGGCAAGACCACCACCTGTGAAAATCTGGGCATCGGGCTGGCGATGGAGGGCAAAAAAGTTCTGCTGGTGGACACTGACCCGCAGGGCAGTCTTACCATCAGCATGGGCTGGCAGCAGCCGGACGAGCTGCCTGCCACATTGTCTACTCTGATGCAGAAAGCCATGAACGACCAGCCTATCCAACCCGGTGAGGGCATCCTGCACCATGCAGAGGGCGTAGACCTCATCCCTGCCAACATCGAATTGGCAGGATTGGAGGTGGCTCTGGTAAACAGCATGAACCGGGAAAAGATGCTCAAACAGGTGTTGGACGGAGCAAAACGGGAGTACGATTATATCCTGCTGGACTGTACTCCCTCCCTTGGTATGCTCACCATCAATGCACTGGCGGCGGCAGACACTGCTTTGATACCCGTACAGGCTCAATATCTTTCTGCCAAAGGTCTGGAGCAGCTTTTGCAGACAATCTGTAAGGTACACCGGCAGAAAATCAATCCGAAGCTGAAAATCGAGGGCATCCTGCTCACCATGACGGACAGCCGCACCAACTATGGAAAGCAGATCGACACTTTGATTCGTCAGGCATACGGTAGTAAAATCAAGGTGTTCGACCAGACCATTCCCCGGTCTGTTCGTGCTGCTGAAACCAGTGCCGCCGGCAAGAGCATTTTCCAGTATGACCCCAAGAGCAAGGTGGCAGAAGCCTATCAATCTCTTGCGAAGGAGGTGTTGGTGGATGCCGAAAAGCGGCTTAAACGTAGCACTGAAAGGTCTCGATGATATTTTTTCGACCGAAGAGTCCCGGCAGGAAGAACAGCGGGAGCAGGTACAACAGATTCCCGTCAGCGAACTTTTCCCGTTCAAAAACCACCCGTTCAAAGTTCTGGACGATGATTCCATGACCCGGACGGTGGAAAGCATTTCGCAGTTCGGTGTGCTTGCGCCGCTGATTGCCCGCCCCAGACCAGAGGGCGGCTATGAGATCATCTCCGGGCATCGTCGGAAACACGCCGCAGAGCTTGCAAATCTGGACACCGTGCCTGTCATTGTGCGAAATATGGAGGATGATGCCGCCACGATATTGATGGTCGATTCCAATTTGCAGAGAGAACACATCCTGCCCAGCGAGCGGGCATTTGCGTACAAGATGAAGCTGGATGCAATAAAAAATCAAGGTGCTAGGTCAGATTTAACTTCGTCCCAAGTTGGGACGAAGTTGAGAGCCGATGAAAAAGTAGCAAAAGATTCAGGCGAAAGTCGCAATCAAGTCCAGCGTTTTGTGCGTCTGACGAACCTTGTCCCTGAATTGCTCGACATGGTGGACGAGAAAAAAATCTCTTTTAACCCTGCGGTAGAACTGTCCTATCTGGACGAAAAACAGCAACAGGATTTTTTAGAAGCAATGGATGCTTCCCAGAACGCACCATCTCTTTCACAAGCCATTCGGATAAAAAAGCTGGCGCAGCAGGGTGAGTTTGACTATGATGCAGTCTACAACATTATGAATGAGGAAAAGAAAAGCGAACTGGACACCGTGACCATCAAAAACGAAACCCTGCGGAAATACTTTCCACGCAATTACACGCCCCGGCAGATGGAAAGCATCATCATCAAGCTGCTCGACCAGTGGCAACTAAAAAAGCAACAGGCAAAACAGAAGAAGCAGGAAGAAGCGCGCTGATCGCAGACTGAACCAAAAGACCCAGTTCCGGGTCTTTTATTTTGCAAAAATTTTGGAGGAAACGTCTATGAACTTTACTACCACTCACATCCGTTCCGAGAAAGTCACCATTGATACTCGCATCTACACGATTCTGAACGGCAGAAAAAAGCCTGGTGAAGTCTATCTCGCTGCCATTGCCCCGGATATGGAGCTGACCATCATCACGCTGGACGAGGCTCCCGGCATCCTGCCCTGCTTTGAGGAGGATGATGCCTGCCTGAACCTTCCCAACACCTCGCTGCTGCTCTGCTACAACCCGGCGCAGGTGCTGAAGATGGGCGGAAAGCACTACCTGACCGGCCCGGTGATTCTTGTTCGCACCAACATGGACGGCGAGGTCATCTCGCTGACCATCGATGAAGTCTACCTGTTCCAGAAGTATCTGGCAAGCCACAGCATCACCCTGATGGCAGACGACCAGAAGCTGCCCTGCATCTGCATGGAGTGAGGTGTGCCATGCTGAACTTTTTTATCGGTTTCGCATTTTTTGAAGCCGGCGCTTTTTTCGGCTTCTTCGTGGCAGCTCTGTTGAACGCCGCCCATGCCTGGCAGGAGATCTCTATCAAATTCGAGGAGGACGATAATGGAACAGAACGAGAACACCTTGTCGGTGCTGAAAATTGCACCGGGACAGTATCCGCAGCAGGTCGAGATTGACAACAACCTGAAAGCCTTGCAGGAGGCGGTGGGCGGCACGATTGCTGCTGTTTACCCCTTTGCAGACCCAGTGGCTATCATCTGCAATGACGATGGTAAGCTCATGGGTCTGCCCCTGAACCGTGCTCTTCGGGATGAAAACGGAGAAATGTATGATGCCATTGCCGGAGACTTTCTAGTGGTGGGATTGGGCGAGGAGGATTTTGCATCCCTGACCCCAGAACTGGCGCAGAAGTACGAGCAGCTTTTCCATCAGCCGGAAGCCTTTCTGAAGCTAGGCAACCCTCTGTTGGTGCTGCCGGTGCCTGATGAACCTCCCGCAGAAAAGCCCCGCACCAAGCCCCCGGCAGAGCATGACCGCTAAAATCACCCTGCTGCACGGGAGGTGATGGCATTGCAGGAAGAAATCGAACAGAAGTCATTCAACATTATGATCTCCACCACAAAGCTGTCTGCCCGGACTGTCCTGCGGGCGGTAAAGGCGGCGTTTCGGCTGTACCAGTCCAAGACATCCCAAGGTAAGCAAAGTGTCCGCACTCTTCTGCGGCAGAACCGGGGTGTGTCCAGCGTGGAGATCAGCAAGACCGGCATCCGTGGGCTGGAACGCTACGCCAAAAAGTACGGCATCGACTATGCCATCCGCAAGGACACCTCCGAAGTGCCGCCCCGGTATCTGGTCTTTTTCAAAGCCCCGGATGCAGAAGCCTTCAACTCGGCGTTCAAAGAGTATTCGGCATCTCTGCTGAACAAAGACAAACGCCCCTCGGTGCTGGCAAAACTGCATGAACTGGTGCAGG
>ERZ506769.270-NODE-270-length-51890-cov-7.651915_pt1 | contig 51890 bp, 76 predicted proteins | sample MGYA00513039_ERZ506769 | MGnify/ENA metagenome assembly ERZ506769 | reverse complement strand
CGTTAGCTCGTTTAATGCTAAAGAAATGTTCGATTGTATTAGCAGACGAACCAACAGGAGCGTATAAGATAGTACAACAAACATCATAAAAATTCTATCTCAATATCTCCGCTGTCTGAAATGATGATTTTATCAATAATACTACTCCATAAAGTACGCTTTTCCTGCGGGGTCAGACTATCATATATACTTTGGAGGTCAAGGGCAAGGAATGAACGAATAGCCGACAGGTCTTTTACTTCCGGGGCAGCAGTAGAGGTAAGCCTATCAAGTTCCTGTTTGTATTGTTCGTATTCTATGCGGTAATCGTCAAGGTCTATCAATTCATTTACATACAATTCTTTAAGCCTTTGCATCTTGGTTTTAATTTTGCTTGGGTCCACCTTTTTGGTCGGTGCGTTCTGCTTTACCTCATAAGTGGTAACATACTTTTCAAGTTCTGGCTTTATATTATCCAATAAGTATTTTTCTATAGCTTTTTCATTCATTCCATGCGAATGAGTGCATAAATGAGAGTTTGAGTAATAATTGCATCTGTATTGTGTATATTCCCTGTTATACCTTTTCTGTACGGTTGTATTGGCTACGAGGGCATGACCGCACTCTTTACATTGAGCCAAGCCGGAAAAGACATAGTAACGGTTATTTTTACGAACCTTTACGTTACGTTTGCCAAGCACCTGTATACGGTCGAATCGGGCAGGGTCGATAATCTTAGGGCAGTAATCCGGGTTGCCCCTGTATTCCCCTTTATACAGAGGATTCCTTAAAGCACGGGCGATAGTTTCATAACAAAAATAACGGTTGTACTTGTCAATGAGGTACAGGAGAGTACTACGCTTACTATTATGCGTTTCAAAATAATCAAACATATCATAAGCGATTTGGACCGTATCGGGATCAATGTCAACCTTACCATTTTCTCCGACAGTTAAGCCAATAGGTAGGCTGCCTGTAATAGCTTCCCCTTTTTTAACTTTAAGGCGGAATACATCCTTAATACGGTCACTATCCCGGTCGGCTTCATCCTGTGCGACAGACAGGCGGATATTTACGTTAAGTTTGCCGTTGGTTGTTTCCATTTCGTAGCGTTCCAAGGCAGTAAGCCAAGTTACGCCGTTGTTATCGAGTATTTCCTGTATCTTATAGAAATCGGCAATATTACGAAACCAACGGTCTAATTTTGTGAATATGATATACTCAAATTTATGCAATTCTACATCTTGGAGCATCCGCATAAATTCCTTACGCTTGTTATATTTCTTTCTTGCGGTATGCCCCTCATCTACATAGATTGCATATATTTTTAAATGGTGCAGCTTTGCAAAGGCTTTTAAGTCCTCTATCTGTGCTTCTATGGTATCGCCAAACTTGGCTTGTTCTTCCTTGGAACAGCGGACATATAAAGCACAGGTTTTATATTCTATGGTTGGGTAATGTGAGTAAAAATGTGTGGTAGACATATAGCAAACCGCCTTTCTTAGAAAAATAGGTATAAAAAATAAAAACCCTTTGAAAGACAATAGAAAATCTGCTATAATACAGGTGCGTTTAAATCAGTTCCTTTGTCTAACAAAAGGAATTAGGAAACCGTCAGCTATTGCAGTAGTTGGCGGTTTTTGTTTTATTGTATCTGTTGAATATCTCCGTTGTCGGTATAAATTATATAGCTTTTAAGAAGAGTGCCGGAAAACATCAACTTAGCATCTTTTTCCTCTCCGTCTACATAATCGTAAATATCAAGGAACATAATGCCACCATTAACACGAATACTTGAAGTTGTTTTGCGAGTAAAATTTACAATTCCGTGTATTTCTGAATCGCTTTTGAAATAGGTTTTATAATACGACAAGGCATAATTTTCAATATCAATATTATCTGCCGTCATAGAATAACGCCAATTCCCGGTAACATCATTTTTTACATCACCATAATAATGAATATCAATATCGGAAATATCTTTATCGCTTACTCCGACTATATCACTATCGGTACGGTGCGGTACGGAAGTTTCTGTATTAGATTCTGCTGCCGTTTCCGTTTCGGCATCTTTGCCAACGGATTCTGTAGAATCGGAAGTAACAGGATATAACTGTTTATCGCCGTCTGATACAGTAGATACAACTTTGTTATCAAGTACCATTGAAAGGGTCTTGAAACCATATTTTACAGAATATGGAGCATTTATGGTGCTTGATACGGATATTTCTTTATCGACACCACAGTTATTTACAAGTATAATAAAAATCTCGTCTGCTTCCTCGGGAGAAACATTGCAAGCACCACGGATAGAAGCAACAGAGTTTTCGTAAAAATCATATTCATTACTTAATTCTGCTGATTTTGGGGTATCTGTATCAACGAACACGCCACAGGAGCAGAGGGATAAACACAATAAAACCGATAGTAGCAATAAAATCTTTTTCATTCTAAAGACCTCCAAACATTAAATAATAGCCTGTCCGCCTCCGGGGATAATAACAATATCTAGGAGGTGTAAGATGAAAATACTAACTTGGCAGGCGAGAAATAATAAAAAAGTTACACTTGTCAAGCTATCGAAAATGACAGGGATTAGCAAAAGCACACTCAATAATATTGAGAATGAAAAAGTATCCCCAACTATAGCAGAATTGGAAGCTATAGCAAAAGCGTTAAATATGAAAATAACCGATTTATTCGATAGCGATTACAAATAATTTCCATAATATTGGAAATCGTACCAAAATTTAACAAAAACCCATATTGCAGCAGTATAATATATACAAGCAAAGGAGGGTTTAAACGCAAATGAAACAAAAAATACGAAAATCCATTATGGATATGCTCATGTGCATAGACGATATAAAGGCATTGGAGAGAATCCACCGCTTTATACAGTACATATACACAAAAGAGTAAAAAATAAGGGTCGGGCAACCGACCCTTATTTTTTACCCCGAAGAAACGCCATAACAACATTTCTTTGCTCTTTAGGCAGTTTGCAAAAATCACTCACTAAGTCTTTTTCCTCGTCTGTAAGTTCGTACTGCAACGCTAATTCGTCCAAGATTGTTTCCGGCAGATTAGTAAACATATCGCCTACACCCTCAACAAGCCATGCACGATTAACATTAAATGCCCTACAGATAGAAATAATCATTTGCTCGGTAAAATTTATATCCCCGGATTCCAAACGACTAATTGCAGAGCGAGTAACGCCAATCTTTGTAGAAAACTCTTCTTGGTTTACGCCTAAACATTTCCTTAGTTCTTTAAGACGCTCATTCATCTTTATACCTCCTTGAAAATGATAATATCACAAAAATGTGAGTTACGCAACAAAAAAGAATAAAAAGTATTGACAATAGTTACTCACGCACATATAATAGTTACATACTCACAGAGTAAGTTGCGGGAAGAAAGGAGGTCAAGCCTATGTTGGAAGCAAGAACACAGGACATTACATTACAGGCAGAAAGAGAAAAAAGAGAAACAACCGAATTTATCGAAATCCTCAAAACAATGTCTGAAAGCGAAAGACAGCAGATTAAAGGCGTGATGATTGGTATTCAGTTATCAAAAGGCACGGTCAGAACGGCTTAACCATTCAGATATACAGGAGGATACAAGGAATTGGATTTAAACGCACAGGAAAAAGCTAGAGAGTTGGCGGATATGGTCGGCTCTCTAGTGGTAGATGAAAATCTACCGTTGGAAGTTATGGAAATGACAGCAGACCTTTTAAAAGAGGATTGCGAAGAAATCAGACAGGCAGCAGTTGACATAGCAGAGGAAGAGAGGGCGATACATGAACAGAGAACAGGCACAACGCTTTTATGATACCTTGGCTATGCTGATAGGACAGAGAGAGGGCGTAGAAATAACCGTAAAGGTAACGCCTAGAAAGGAGGGTCAGCGTGGCAGGGAACAGGACAGAGAAACATATAACAGTTTACCGCAACGCCAAGCGGTGCGAGTTTCATAATATCGGCAGCTACATAGTTGCAACAAGCATTATCGGCGGTACTACCTTTTGTGCATTTTTTGATTCGGGATTACACACCGAGGAAAGCATAAAAAGGCGTGGAAGCATAAAGTTACATTCAATTTACGCAAAGAAGTAGAAAACAGGAGGACAAGGAACAATGAACGCAGTAGACCAAAACAATGTAGTAATTTTTGACGATAGAGGGATTCCGTCTATCATGTGCAGATTCGTAAGACCAAAGGATACCGAGGAAATCCCGGCAGTATTCAAAATCGGGGATAAGGTGGCGGATGCCATTTACATATCCAAGTACCCGAATACAGTAATTGACGGCAGAGCCTACAGTATGCCAATGGCAGACCCGACCGTAAATATCACATTTGACGAAGCGGTACAGGCTTGCAGATGCAAGGGGTTAGGTTGGCATCTTATGACCGCCGTAGAGTATGAATACCTGTTAAATCAGAGTAGGGAAAAAGGCACAATGCCACACGGTAACACCGATTGGGGCAAAGACTATTACCACAAAGATGAACAGGGTAAAGTAAGCAACTTTGGACGGACATATACAGGTACAGGACCGGTTACATGGAATCACGACCATACACCTTATGGAGTATCAGACCTTAACGGTAATGTATGGGAATGGTTGGCAGGATTAAGGATTAAGGACGGAGTAATAGAGTTTATCCCGGACAATAAAGCAGCATCCTCATATTGCGACCTGTCAAAGGATAGCACCGAATGGCAGCAGGTGGAAACATCCAAGGGGCCGGTAAGGGCAAATGTGGAATGTGGAGAAATCACAATTACGGATACCGTGGCAGCAGATGATTATACGCCGGATTATGACGGAGTAAGAATTGATGAATTAGAGGTTGAGTTATCAGAGATTCCACAGGCACTTAAAGACTTGGGAATTATCCCGGATAAAAGAGCAGAGGAAGAGAATAAGACCTATGTATACTTTGATGCCACAGAGGGCGAATATTTGCCTATCCGTGGGTCGGCGTTCATCAGTACTTCCGTTTCGGGTCCGTCCGCTCTCAACTTGGGTAGCGCTCGTTCCAACTCGAACGATGACATTGGTTTCCGCTCCGCTTTTTATGAGGTAAACGGAAAACTGATTACTGAATAACTGTTAAGGGGTGCGGTAGCACCCCTGTACTTGAAAGGTGGAAGAAATGAATAGAACGGAATTAGAGAAGCACTTAGGCGAATATGTAGATATAAAAATATTTGACGGAAGAGTTTACAGAGGTACTTTACGAAAGACAGGAACGGAAGAGGTAAAGAATAACCCGAATTTATACCTAAAGAGCAATTATTACTTTTTGGCACATAAGGGAACGTACATAACCAATTCCTGTTTATTCAGAGTATCGCATATCAGAAGCCTAAAGGTTTTGGACGGAGGTATAGAGTAGTGAAACCAATAAAGAAAAGGTACAAGCCCACTATCGTATGCGACAAGTGCCATAAATCAATAGGCAAAATAAAGCCTAGCTACAAGAAAGTGGGAGAAATCGAATACAGGTATTGGCGTTGTAAACATTGCGGGACCGTGTATGTCATATCTGCCACGGATGCAGCGTTAAGACAGAAAATACAGGAGTACCAAGAGTTTGTAGACAGTTACAAAGACAAGGAAATGCCACAGGAGGAAATGCAAAAGGCACAGCTTATATTGCAGACCAATGTAGAGCGTAGCCGTGAAATAAAAGAGCAGCATCCTCTTACGCTAAAGCCTTGGGAAAGGTAGGGCAATGAAGTACAGAGGATTGACATACGACAGGGAAAAGGAATCTTACGAGTGGGTCTATGGTATGCCGTCTTATGGATATGAAACGGACGAGATAGCGGAGATTGGCACGGTTTACGGAGATTTTAAAGAGATATTCCCGGACACCTTGGGAGAACAGACACCATACAGGGATAAGAACGGCAAAGAAATGTATACAGGCGATATAGTAGCTTTGGAAGTAGACGGACAGGTAAGAGAGTTCGTGGTAGACAAAGCAACCGTTGACAGGGAGTATAACGCATTACAGGGATTCACGGGAAAAGACGGAAGCAACACAGTAAAAGTAAGGCTTGCAGATGTGATTATATTCCGTTGGATTGACACAGAGGGTATCATACATCAGTTATTGCCGTGCGTGGACGATATGGGGGTATCTGATACGGCAAGAATGGAGATTATCGGAACAGCAGCGGAAAGAGGGGTACAGGAAAGTGAAAGCAAAGGCAAAGAGCAGTAGCACGCCATACCCGATATGGATAGAGGGCGAATGCATAACAGAGCCACCAATAAGACCAAGTGACGGGGCAGTACGCCCCGTAGGTCACTACATAGACAAAGGCGGTTATCCGGGTGCAAATGTGTATGAGGTAAATATAGATACCATGTGCAGACAGACGGATGCAGCAGACAGGTACGGAAAACCGATTTACGAGCAGGACATATTGCTTTATGAAACAGCAGAGGAAATAGGCTATTTCATAGTTGAGAATTTGAATACAACGGTAGACATAGTAAACGGCGAGATTATAGAGGTCGGGAATTTGGATACCGAGAACATAAAGAACATTGGAAGTATGATAGATTATTCGGATTTTGTGGAGGGCATCAGATACCACGCAGATAATGGCTTGGATATACCATATATTCCTTGCCTAAACGCACAGGTAACGGCATTGCCGTATTTTAAACTAAAATGCTTAAAATGCGGTCAAATATCGCTTAGTTGTTCGTACATGGCAAAACATAAAGGTTGCGGAGGATATTACACGGTGGATTTTGCGACCAAGATTTACAGGGAAAGGACAAAAGAAAAGGAACTTGCATAGTGGCTTATGCAAGTTCCCTGTTACCGCCTTATAGCGATAATTACACCTATTCAAATTATACTATAAGGCTTGCACAAAGTCAATAAAAAAGCCTTGAAATCACACGCCAAAAGGCTATAAATGAGGGCGTGCTGAGGACCTTGTATGGGGTATTAACATCTAGGACATTCATAAAATTATATACTTATATAAGATTATACTTGTATAAGTATATGGTTTAGATAAGTGTACCCTTATAGGCTTATGGTATAAGGAGAATGATATGGGTAAGAAGAGAAAAAACTTTATCCGTGAGAAGAGGATATATTGCGGAGAGGAATACTTAGAGGTTGACATAGTAGCGGTCACGAATATGCCGGAAACAGGCAAAGGAAAAAGGGGCAAATCCTCACAGGCTCAAAAAAACCTTAATGACAAGAGAAGTAAAAGAAGATTCGTACAGATTGCAAATACTAATTTTGGTACTAATGATTTTCATATATCAGCTACATACAACAATGAGCATTTACCTATGTCCTTGGAGGAAGCGGAAAAGAATGTGCATAACTACTTGGACCGTATCAAAAGAAGAATGAAGAGGGAAACAGGCGAAGATTTAAAGTATATGCTTGTTACAGAATACACCACGGAAGAGGAAGAGGGGCAACTTACATTACAGGGGATTGGTTCGGATGATAAGAGTACAAAAGCTGTCAGAATCCACCACCATATAATAATCAATAGCGGAGGGGTAAACCGTGATGATTTAGAGTTGATGTGGAGCAAAACAAGGATAAATTGGAAAAAGGCAAATGACCCGGAATACAGAGCCAAAGTAGATTATTACGGATTTGTGAACTGTGACAGGTTGCAGCCGAATGAAAACGGATTAGAGGGCATTGTAAATTACATAAACAAGCGTAAAAAGGGTTGTAAAAAATGGTCTACATCAATGAACCTTAAAAAGCCAAAGGTTAAGAAAAACGACCATAAATGGAGTTTTAGAAAACTCCGAGAGTACGCAAAGACCCCGGAAGATAAGGAGGTATGGAGAAAGTTATATAAGGGGTACGAGCCTACCAAGATAGATTTTGAATACAACGACTATACGGGGTGGAATTGCTACATACGATTACGGAAAGTGAGGGATTGACAATGGCAAAACACAACAGAGGGGATTTACAACAAATGCAATCACTACCTCTTGAAGCAAAAATAAGAATGACGGAGCAACGCATACAAGGTTGGGTAGAATCTTGGAAACGGTGGAAAATAGTTAATAAAAAGACAGGAAAGGTAAGATACATAACAGACACAGAAGAACCAAGCGAAAAAGGGCATTGGATAGAAGATGAAAAAAATAAAAAGCAAAAATTGGTAAAAGGAACTAAATTAAAGCCGTTTGAATATGTTGACGATTGGGAATCAGAAATGGCATACGTTTCTTTTAGCGGAGGAAAAGACAGCACAGTTTTATTAGATATTGTACGAAAACTTTACCCAGATACAGAAGCAGTTTTTGTAAACACAGGTTTGGAATATCCGTCAGTAAGGGAATTTGCAACCAATACAGACAATGTAACAAGCGTAAGACCAAGTATGACATTTAGAGAAGTGCTATTAAAACATGGATATCCTGTAATATCAAAGGAAATAGCGGGAAAGGCAGAAGAGGTAAAAAAATCAATAGAAAAAGGAAAAACGGATACCGTAAGATACAGGCAATTCATGGGAATTGAATTAAAAGATAATGGAGAAAAGAGCGAGTATAATTGCGACCACTATAAATATTTGCTAAACGCCCCTTTTCGTGTATCAGATAAGTGTTGCGACATAATGAAAAAAGAACGGTACACCAATATGAAAAAGAAAATGGGAAAGTACCAATAACGGCAATAATGGCAGAGGAAAGCAGGCAAAGAAAAACAAAATGGTTAAGATATGGTTGTAATGCTTGGGAAATGAAACACCCACAAAGCAATCCTATGTCATTTTGGAAAGAAAACGATGTACTCCAATACATATACGAAAACAACTTACAAATAGCGAAAGCATACGGGAACGTAGTGCTAGATAAGAAAAAATGCAAGTTTAATACCACGGGTAGCCAAAGAACAGGTTGCATATTTTGCCTGTTTGGGATAACCGCAGATAAAGAGAGAATCGCACGACTTCAAATACAAGAACCGAAACTTGCAGATTATGTTCTAAGAGGGGGGGAGTTCGGAGAGGATGGATATTGGAAGCCGAGCAAGACAGGATTAGGTTATTGGTTCGTAATAGAGTGGCTTAATACACACGGACTTGATATTAAATACTACGATTACGGATACCAAAAAGAATACGGAACACCAAAGACAACAAAATTATTATTAAACGAGAAAATAAAAACAAGAATGAAAAGGAGTGAAAAGGATGATAGCGGTAATTAGGAGGTGGCTATATGCTGATATTACCAACTAAGGGCAAATGGTTCAATATGATTCTTTCCGGGGATAAACAGGAGGAATACAGAGAGATTAAACCGTATTATACAACGAGGTTTAAGAAAATATTTGAAATGTACCCAAACTCAAATATTCCTACAGGACTTGATAAACAGTTAATAGGATTCAGAAACGGATACGGCAGCAGTAGACCACAGTTTACCGCATTATGTTCATTGGATGTTAAGGCAGGTAAGGAAGAGTGGGGAGCAGAACCCGGAAAGGAATATTACACACTACATATTCACGAAATCAGAGAAAGGAGCGGTTGTTAATATGCAACAGGCGATATTTACGGCACATTGCCCTTATGAGTTGGGCGATATTGTAGAGGTTGCGATAATTGAGGGAATGGCTATTACAGGCTACCCAAGAAGATTAGGCACGGCAGAAATGCAGATAACGGACATTATCACAGAACACGGCTTAAAGAATGGCACAGTATCATTTATTTACGAATTGGACGGTAAAAAGCGTATGCAGTTGATACCGTGGAATGAATTAACAAAAAGGAGCGAAAAACATTGATAAACAAAGGGATTGTGACCGAATCGGACACAGAAAAAGAATTGCAGGCATGGAAAAATGCAAGAGGTGCAGCAGTAGACGAAAATAAGATACGGCAGCAGTATAAGAACAGGCTTAACAATGCACAGGGGCAGCACTTTGAAAGAGAGATATTAGCCGGGTGCAGAATGTACGAAAGCCACGGAATAGCAAGCATTGATAAAACGCCCGAGCCGTTCAGAGTAACGAGTAAGAACCACAGGACAGGAGAATTTACAGGGAGATTCAGCACACACGCACAACCCGACTTTCAAGGGACCTTATACGGTGGGCGTTCAATAATGTTTGAAGCCAAGAGGACAAGCAAAGACAGGATAACCCGGAACGTACTTACAGATACGCAAATGGACGTATTGGAAAAGCATAGCCGCTTAGGGGCGTTATGTGGGGTGTGCATCTGCATACAGGACGATTTTTTCTTTATTCCTTGGAATGTATGGCGTGACATGAAAGAAATGTACGGCAGACAGTACCTAAAGCCGGATGATATAGAGGAATACAAGGTCAAGTTTGACGGTGCGGTACATTTCTTAATGCACACCGAGGAATTGAAAGGGGCATACGAAAATGCAGAGCGAAAAAGATAAAATTATGGAACTGTTGACCGTTACAGAGGTCAAAGAGGGCGGAGAGGTAACATTTACAGACCGTTCAATAGAAATCTTACAGGAATTAGGGCAGCAGTACAAAGAAACGCCACTTTTTAAGAAATCAAGACAGGATAACCCGGATTGGGAGGGGGATGCCAACGCAGGCTTATTATTCGTGTATATGTGCGAGAGATTGACGGAAGCAACAAGCAGAATACATACAATTATGGTTTGCAAGTTAATGATTCCTCTAATTTGGGAGAAGTTGGAGCAGGAGTTACAGGAAACGGCAGCAGTAGCAGATAAGAAGATTGAAGAGGACACAGCACAGGGAGGGTTATTAAGTGCGACTTAACGGAATTGTAGGGGCAGAGATTCCGTATTACAAGATGATGAATAAAGCAATGCCAGGACCAGCAAAGAACACCAAGCCAAAGAACGGCAGACTTACAGAGATTGACCCAAAGACAAATAAACCGAGATTAAAAAGCGGTGTGCCGATAAGCCGGGCGGTAGAAGTCCTTTATATGTTTGAGAATACGGACGTACTGCCTCATCAGATTGAGGAAATGAAAACAACGATAGCCAATTTACAGGCGAGAGTTAAAAAGTTAGAAGATTGGTAGAAAGGAATGGCGACAAATGAAAATAGATGATTTGAATTGGGAAGATTTATATAAAAAAACCGATTTGCTTATGAAAAAGTTAGGAGCAAATGAATACATCATAGCAACAAATGAAAAGACACTATTCGGGAACACACCATATGTAAAGGTTAGTTTTCCTAAAAGAATAAACACAGTAGCAATGTTGAGAATGAATGGAAGAAAATACATTAGAGGGAAAGGATATAAAAAAGACGGAAAAATTTATTGTGTGTATCAAATACGTTGGGGAGAAGATTAAAGAAAGGAGCGGTAACATTGCGAGAATTAACACTAGGTAGCCTATTTGACGGTATCGGAGGTTTCTGCTATGCAGCAGGCATACCGAGCGGAATAGATATAGGATGCACCATTAAACCATTATGGGCCGCAGAGGTAGAACCGAATTGTATCGACATAACAAGATACCGTTTTAAGGATGTAATGCACGTTGGAAGTGTTACGGAACTTAAAGGGGATGAAATACAACCTGTGGATATTATAACCTTTGGAAGTCCTTGCCAAGATTTGAGCATAGCCGGAAAGAGAAAAGGACTTAAAGGTAATCGTTCCGGGTTATTCATACATGCAATAAGAATTATAAGAGAAATGAGGTTAGCAACAAATGGACAATATCCAACTTTCATTATTTGGGAGAACGTACCCGGAGCTTTTTCAAGTAACGGCGGAGAGGATTTTAGAGCCGTGCTTGAAAAAGTCACAAACGCCAATATTCCAATGCCTGCAAGTGGCAAATGGGCAACCGCAGGAATGGTTAGAGGGGGGGAGGTTGACACAGCTTGGAGAATCCTTGATGCTCAATATTGGGGAGTGCCCCAACGTAGAAAACGAATCTACCTTATCGGAGATTTTGGAGGACAACGTGCCGGAGAAATATTATTTAAGTCCGAAAGCGTGCTTGGGTATACTCCGAAGAGCAAAGAACAAAGGGCGGAAGCTGCCAGAAAATCTACGAATAGCCTTAGAGCAGAAAGTAGCCGAGGGGGGGAGGTTTTAGGTCTTGATTTTGCACACGCCGACAGCGTGGTAAGAACCTACAAAGATATTACCCCAACCTTAGTACAGAATATGGGGCGTGGCGGAGGTCAAACGCCTTGCATCATGTACGAAGAGAAACGAAGCGTAATACCTTTAAGGGATGAAGTTACGAGAAATAAGGCAAGCAACGGATTAGGCGTTGGAAAGGTCGGGGGACCTTGCCCGACACTCACAACGGCAGATATTCACAGCGTATTTTACGAAGCATACCAACACCACGGATACAGGGAGAGCGATACAAGCGGAACATTAACCGCAGGACAGAATAATACCGTAAGGGGAGATACCCCATTGATTGTAACCGATAAGAAAGCCTTTGAAGAGAATCAGCACGGAGGATACAGGGAAACACAGATTAACGGCACTTTAAGGGCAGCGGGGGGGGCTTACGGCGGAGGGTCGGAAACTCTGATAACAGAGAGTACCAAGACAAAGGGGAATATCCCTAGCACTCCGAAGAAAAGCATTAAAGACCTGTTGAAGAAAGCAACACAGAAAGTTGTATACATAATACGCAGGCTTACACCTGTTGAGGGAGAACGGTTACAGGGATACCCGGACGATTGGACGAAATACGGAGCAGACGGCAATATTATAGCCGATACGGCACGATACAGGGCAATAGGTAACAGTATATGCGTATATTGTGCGGAAAGGCTCTATATAGGCATTATACGAATCCTACAGGAGGAAGAAAAGGAGAATGAAAGAAAAGACGAGAGCCTTTTATAAGGCAGTATTTAAGTATTGGTGGAACGAAAGAGTATTGAAGTTCTTTAGAAAATAGGAGTTGGTACACATGAAGAAATGTAGCTTATGTGGAGAAAAGGCATTGGAGGGCATAGAGATATGCCCGGAATGTCTGAAAAGGGCAGCAGTTGACCAAAAACAGATAAAGAGATTACGACAGATAAGTAACATATTAAGCATAACGGCAGACACGGACACGAATATAAAAGCCTGTATGCAGAGTATAACAGAAATTGCGGACGATTTGGAAAGGGGCAGTTATGGCAAAGAAGAGAAGAAACAGGAAAGTAATACCATTCCAACAGGAAAGGACATTGACATATAACAAGGCAAAGCCGAACCGACAGGCAAGGAGATTAGGGATTAAACCCGAAGAACCAAAGAGAGAAGAGAAAAAGACGGTAAGCCAGGCAGCAGTATTAAGCCAAAAGGTGAAACAGGCGAGAGAAGCACAAAGAAGAATCACACCGCCGGGAATGACATACGGAGAATATATGGAGTATCTGAAAGACAGAAGGCAGCAGTTGAAAGAGAAGAAAAAGAACATATAGGAATGATACTTATATAAGTATACAAGTTACACAAAAGATAGATGTACTTATATAAGTATATTTGTTAATTATCCCGGGTTGTAAATATACTTATATAAGTATATAATAAAATCATCAAAGGAAAGCAAAACGGAGGTAAGAGATATGACAAAAGTACAGTTGAAAGAGAAATACACAGAATGGAATAAAAATATTTCTGCATTAGATGATAGAAAAACAAAGATATTTCACGAATTGCAGGAATTATGTTTTGAAAAAGGCGACGGCAATAAATGGTGCGGAATTGAAAAGTTGGCAGAGGAACTTATAAAGAGAGGACAAACAATAAAGACAATGCAACTACTATCTGAATACTATAAAATTTGCGGTAAAGAGGAAGCATTAAGAGAATTAGCAATAGCAACAAATAATTTTGAGATATAAAACACGGCAAAGAGCCGAAACGGCAAGTGGCAACCGCCACGAGCCGTCAAGACAGGTCGGCAACCTGTTTTCTGACGAGGGCAAGCCAATAGCCGTAGCAGGGATAGAGTGAAAAAATAGCAGTGGGTACGCCAACTAGAGAACGTGCAGTAAGTCAACAGGTTTTTAGTAATTTTTTAATGCGAAAAATTGCAACGCCTATCACATAGCCGGGAAAGGCGGTGGATATATGCCAAGAAGTCCACCACAAAACAGGCTTGCACGCTTTATAGAGTGCCTAAAGCCATTTAGAGATTGTATAAAGTGTGCAAACACACAGGAAAGGAGGAAAAGAATTGAAAACTTGTAAAACATGTAAAGAGATTAAAGAAAACAGAGAAATTTTCAAAGGACTTCCGAATGAAGGACAAAAAATGACAAATGTTGCAAAGGTAAAAATAACAATTCGGACATACGACAGAATGAATAGAAAAAGAGGGGAAATAACATTTAGTCCAAGACCGTTAAAATTTTGCCCCGAATGCGGAAAACCAATAGAAAGGGATAAAACGGTATGGCAAATATAGAAAAAAATAACAATGACAAAGGAGGATAGGGATTATTTCAAAAGCGGAGTAAGGACCCTATGCGGTGTAGAAGTCTTGCAGGTTCGGGATATGATAAACCACTCGGACGTAAAAAAGATATTTACCGCCGAGGATTTGGGCTTTATGAACAAAGAGTTAGGCAGACAAGCAGGGGCGGTATTTGCCCGGATTCTTAGGGCAATTAAGAAAAGAGATTTTAGAGAAGCACAAAGAGTATTAACAGGAGGTAAAGGCGAATGAAAACTATTGCAATTATCAACATGAAAGGCGGTTGTGCCAAGACCACAACAACGGTAAATATGGCTCATATCTTAGCCACAGACTACGAAAAGAGAGTATTAGTCATTGACAACGACAAGCAGGGCAATTTATCCAAGGCTTGCGGAGCGTGGAGTTATGAAAAGCCGAGCCTTGCGGATATTCTGACAGGGCATCAGAGCATAGAAGCGGTAACACAGGAAACGGATACAAACGGATTATATGCGATTCCTGCCAATATGCACTTATTAACCGCTAATCTCATGGTTATTAAGGACGAGGACAGGCAACAGGCTACCATACTTTCCGAGGAATTGGAGAGGGTCAAGGACAATTACGATTACTGCATTATTGATTGTCCGCCGGATATAAATATATCCGTTATCAATGCCCTTGTGGCAGCAGACGAGGTTATTATACCGATTAAGATTGACGGATACGCCTTTGACGGTATGGACGAGTTGGAAGAGCAGATAAACAACGCCAAGCAGTTAAACCCCAAGTTAAAGTTTAGAGGTTGCCTTGTGACAATGTTCTATAACCGTGATGTATGCCGACAGGGCGAGGAATGGTTACAGAATCAGCGATACCCGGTATTTAAAACTCACATACGCAGGACAGAAAAGGCAGACGAGGTTACATTTACCAATGAAAGCCTTATGGAGTATTCGCCACGTTCCGGGGCCGCAAGAGATTACAAAGCGTTTGTTAGAGAGTATTTGGAGGTATAGCATGGGAGGATACAAGAATAAAGAGGGATACACCGACCCAACGGCAGGCGAAGCAATAGGAACGGTTGTCAAGGAAGAAAGAAAAGAGGAAAGAGAACGCAACGCAGCGGTAACGACTCTTATTACAATGCTAAAGCAGATAATCAGCCTTGCAGGGTTTGAGCTGGTAGGGCGTATCGTTCTAAAGGATAAAGTCACAGGAAAGGAGTATAGATAGAATGGGCGGACTTATTATTATAAACACGGATAATTACCCTGCATTTTGCGATAATCGTTGTGATAACACGAACTGTAGCAGGCATATATCAAAAATGCGGTTTCATAAAGGAGGATGCAAAATAGGTAAGTTAAGAGATACCGAGGATTGCGAGGGTTGCATACCGAGAAAGAGAGGTAAGGCGGAATGAACCAAGGCAATAACGGAATGGGACCGGTAATAAATGGTTTTATTGCAGAGGAAATGGAAGAAATGGTATTGATTCCAAAAAGCGATTATATCAGATACATAGAAAGCGAGAAAACGCTTGAAATCATTAGAAAAATTGTGACCGAATCGGACACAGAAAAATGGAAAGGTATAGGCATTTTGAGAATAGGAGGAAAGAGCAATGGTAGGATTTAATATTAACGATTTACTCAATGCAAAAAGCAAAGGGGCAGCAGTACAGGCGGAGGGACCGGCAGAACAGGAACAGGAGTTTAAGGTAACTATGCTTGATGTGGAGGACTTAATGCCGAGCAAAGATAATTTTTACTCCACGGAAAACATAGACGAATTAGCAATGTCTATTGAGTTGGTCGGACACATTGAGCAGAACTTAGTAGTAAAGCCGGAAGCACACGGAAAATACGAAGTAGTCGCAGGACACCGCCGTAGACTTGCAGCCTTGAAGTTGGTACAGGAGGGCAAAGAGGAATATAGAAAAGTGCCGTGCCTTATCAAAAAGGAATCCGACACAATCAAGGATAAGTTAAGCCTTATATTTACCAATGCAACGGCAAGACAGCTTACGGATTGGGAAAAGGTACAGCAGGCAAAGGAATTAAAAGAAATCCTTACCGAGTACAAGAGAGCCTTACAGGAAGAAAACAAGGATAAGCCGAAAGAGGAAAGAAAGAAAATAGGGCGTATCCGTGAAATTGTGGCACAGATGCTTAATACATCAACTACACAGATTGGAAGAATGGAAACCATTGAAAACAATTTATCACAGGAGTTTAAGGATGAATTGGAAAAAGGCAATATCAATATTTCTACCGCCCACGAACTTAGCCGACTTGATGAAGAGGGACAGAAACAGGCTTATGAAAAATACGAGGAAAAAGGCGAATTACATATAAATGATGTGAAAGAAGAGCCGAAAGCAGAGATTACGGACGAACAGGCGGAACAGGTACAGAAAGCAATTAAGGAAGCCTTAAAGGGAGAGGTAAACCGTGCGGTATTCAAAGTAAAAGGCAATACGGCAGCAGTTGAAAAGGAATTGATTAAACACTTTTCAAAGACATTTACCGCCAAGACCTTAGAACTTAACGGAAAAGAATTTATTTACAGATTCCAAACGGAGGGAATGGCGATACAGATTAAGGAGGATTGGAGTACATATATTATCGAGTATGCCGACCTTGCGGAAATTGTTGCATTGATGATTGAAACGGAAGAATTGACCTATGACGATTCCGAAGAGGAAGCACCACAGGAACCGGCAGAGGAAGAGGACACCGAGGAAACACAGGAAAGCGGTTTTATGAATGAGCCGGAAGAAACACAGGAGGACGAAGAGGAAAACGATAATTTACCGGGGCAGCAGGATATGAGCGATTACCCGGAATATGTACCCGAACCACAGGAAAAGGGATTATCCTTTACGGAATGGATAAGCAAAAAATACGGAACAGGTCAATATAACATGATACAAAAAGAAATAAGGAAAGTTATTATGACAGAATCCGAAAACGGAAATATCTGCCCGGCAGAATGGGAAAGCAGATTAACCAATGCCTTATCTGTATGGGTAATGGGTAAAACGGCAGAGTATCAGAAATACTTACAGGGTTAGGCGGTGCGTATGGACCGTATCGAATACAAGGAGGGCGTTATTTGGTGCGGAGAAGAAAAGGCAAGCAATCAATTATCTACATTGGTTGCCTGCCTATCCGCACAAACTGGAAAAACAGAAAAAGAAACGTGCGATTTAATAAATCAATTTATGCAATCCTTTGATTTGCTTATGGAGAAAATAAAAGACCTTGCAGAGAGGTTAAAAGATATTTTCGATATAGCAGAATCGGATATTTGCGAATCTTGCGAAGCCAAGAGGACGAAGCACGGCAGCAGTTGTATAGCAGAAATCGAAGCTACAGGAAAAGCAAGTATCAAATGGTGTGAAAAATACAGACCACCATAAAAGAAAGGATAGCATAAAATGAAGAATTGGGAAGTAGAAGCAATCTTAAAATTTTACAAAGATATTGACCTTGATATTAAGGTTACAGGCGAGTGGCTAGAGCGGTACGAAAGCGTGTATGATACCACAGGGGCAATTAACTATGACGGTATGCCACACGGAAGTAATACAAGCGATTCTACGGCTCTGCTTGCAATCGAAATAGCAGGTACAGATACCGCAGAAAGAATTAAGGAATTAAAGGACAGAATACAGGAGTTAAAGAAATTGAGAACGGAAATATCAAAAGAGATTTATTCCTTAACTCCGATTCACAAAGCTATTATATGCGGATTTTACTTACAGGGTCAAAAATGGGAACGCATAGCGGAACAGATTAGTTATTCTGTCCGGCAGAGTAAAAATATAAGGTGCGTTGCCTTAGAGGTCTTAGGCGGAAAATTAGCAAGGAATAGAAATGTATCACGAAGCAAAATTTTAAAAGAGGTTTTGCATTAAAGATTGCCCGCTATTGCCCGATTTTATGTAGTATAATACTAAGATGAAAAGCGAAGCAGGGCAGCAGGATTTTATTGTTAAATCCTGTTGCCTTTTCGTGTTATAAAAATTTGAATTTGCAAAAATGCGAAGATTCCGAAAGAACGGAAAGCCGAAAACCGGGAAAACAAACGAAAGGAGGTTTCGACTTGGCAAGACAGAAAGACGAAAACAGGGAAAAGGCGAAGCAACTTTTTTTAGATTCAGACGGCTTAATGAAGAATACAGAAATTGCGGAAGCCTTGGGGATTGATTCGGCAAAGGTACGAAAATGGAAGTGCGTAGATAAGTGGAATGATGCACTTGAAAATAAACCCAAAAAGAGGGGCGGACAAAAAGGCAATAAAAACGCCAAGGGTCACGGGGCCCCTGTGAGAAATAAAAACGCAGAAACACACGGGGCATATTCTAAGGTGTATTTTGATGAATTATCAGAGGATGAAAAAGCCTTGATAGAATCAGTTACCCTTGATACAGGGGAAAATACATTAAGAGAATTACAAAGCCTTATAGCCAAAGAAAAAGATTTGGAAAAAAGGATAAAAGAATTAAACACAGACACCACAGGCAACCTATACACAGACAAGGTTGTAGAAATGCGTACGCCCGGAAAAGAGGGAGAGGATGCAGACCCATACGGTGCATACAATGAGGACAACAAGGATACACCACAGGGACCGGCTCTAAGTGTGGCTATGGAAACAACTATTAAATCCTCTGCCTTTGAAAGAGCAATGAAGTTAGAGGACCAGCTTAATAAAGTACACGGCAGAATCATAAAGCTATTGGATACTATAAAGTCCTATGAGTTAGAGCAACGCCGTATCACATTGGAAGAGAAGCGGTACGCATTGATGAAACAGAAGATAAGCGGGGAGTATGATGTAGACCCCGATACAGGAGAGATAGACGATAGCTATACAGAGGACAGCGAGGACGGCGAGGTATAGGCACAGGCACACGGCAGCAGTAGCCACGCCACGCACCGCCACACGCTCACACACGCACACACAGGCAGGCACACACCACACACAGCACCACAGGAGGACGTAGGCACACACCACGGACGGCGAGTGTGCGTAGGTACTGTAAGCCGTCTGAACGGCGTGAGGGTGCCGTGACCCCAAACGCTTCCTAGATTCGGGGGCGAAAAAACGACTTCCAAAAATCCGCAAATTTTTTTAAAGGGGGTAGGATTTTGAAACTCTATGATAAAAATGCGGTCGCAAAATTCCTAGATATGACCCCTAAAAATGTGGAGAGGTTGACACAAAAAGGAATTTTACAAACAAAACAAGGAAACCTGTACGCATTGGCGGAAACCAACAGGGCGTACATAAATTATTTGAGGGACCGTAACCCGGAATCACAGGAAGCGGTAGACCTAAACGAAGAGAGAGCCAAACTAACCAAAACAAAAAGGCTTAATGAGGAATTGGACCTTGCAGTTAAAAAAGGAGAATTGCATAAGTCGGAAGATATAGAAAGAGTAATGACGGCAATGCTAATAAATTTCAAAAGCCGTTTAAGTGCTATTCCGGCGGAGGAAGCGGATAAGTTGGCATCCATGACGGACAAAGCAAAGATTTTTTTATATCTGAATGACAGGATAAAAGAAGCACTTAACGAGTTATCCGATTTTGAGGGTATGTTTAAGGAGGAAATAAAGGAAGATGAAGAGGGAAACGATTGACCTTTTCAACAGAATATTTAAAGTATTAGAACCACCGCCAGACTTAACTTTATCGCAATGGGCGGACAGATACCGCCGTTTGTCCTCTGAATCGGGTAGCAAAGGCGGTAAGTGGAATACAGAAAAAGCACCTTGGCAGCGGGAGATTATGGATGCAATAACGGATATATCCGTTGAAAAAGTTGTGGTTATGAGTGCTGCACAAATGGGAAAAACGGATGCTTTTTTGCTTAATACAATAGGCTATTATATGCACTACGACCCATGCACCATATTGTGTATGCAACCGACCTTATCCCTTGCGGAAACAATGAGTAAAGACAGACTTATGCCAATGGTACGAGATACCCCGGCGTTAAGGGATAAGATAAATGAGAAAAGCAGAACCGCAGGAAACACAATCTTTAAAAAGGCGTTTCCGGGCGGACGTATCACAATGACAGGTGCAAACTCTCCAACGGAGTTACGAAGCCGACCGATTCGTATATTATTGGCGGACGAGATAGATGCTTACCCACCAACAGCAGGAGCGGAGGGGGACCCTCTGATACTTGCAGGGAAACGACTTACAACATATTGGAATCGAAAAGAGGTAGACACAAGCACGCCAACGATAAAAGGGGCAAGCCGTATAGAAATGGAGTACGAACATTCTACTATGGAGGAGTGGAACGTACCTTGCCCGAGTTGCGGAGAATTACAACCGTTGGAATGGAGTAATTTAATCTATAAGGTGGATGCAGACGGGGAAATAGAAAGTACAACCTATGTATGTGCAAAATGTGGAGTAGTACATACAGAGGTTGAGTGGAAAGAACATTTTAACGAGGGGCGGTATGTGGCAAAATACCCGAACCGTAAAGTGCGAGGATTCCACTTCAACTCTTTGGCATCTACTTTTTTTGGTTGGGATAAGATAGTAAAAGGCTTTATCGAAGCGGACCAGGCATTAAAAAAAGGTAATATCGAACTTATGAAATCTTGGGTTAATACCGAGTTGGGGCAGACTTGGGAGGAACAGGGCGAAAAAGCAAGTAAAGATGACCTGTTGAAGCGTAGGGAAAGATACCGTTGCGAAGTGCCAGACGAAGTTATAGCAATCACGGCAGGAATAGATACACAGGACGACCGTTTCGAGGTCGAGGTAGTAGGTTGGGGCGTAGAACATGAAAGCTACGGAATAATCTATAAGAGGATATACGGAGATTTGAAGCAATCGGAAGTATGGAAAAACCTTGATGATTTTTTGAAACAGACATTTAAGAAAGCGGACGGTACGGCAATGAGAATATCATGTGCCTGTATGGATTCGGGCGGACATTTTACGAATAAGGTTTATAAATTCTGCAAAGCGAGGACGGCAAGAAAGATTTTCGCTATTAAGGGAGGTAACGAGGGAACGGCAAGACCGTACATATCAAAACCTACCAAGAACAACAGAGAACAGGCATACTTATTTACCCTTGGAGTTGATACAGGTAAATCTTTATTACTGCAAAGATTACAGATTGAGGAAGAGGGCCCCGGATATTGCCACTTCCCAAAAGATGAAAATGAGTATATCCGAGGATATGACGAGGATTATTTTAAGGGCCTTACGGCAGAGAAACAGGTATTAAAATATAAAAAAGGCAGACCGTATTTTGTATGGGAACTTACAGGAGAAACAAAACGAAATGAGCCTTTAGATTGCAGAAACTACGCACAGGCAGCAATAGAAATTACAGGATTAACACTAAAAGAGCCACCGAAGAAAAATACGGAGGTACAGGCAACACGAAAACACACAAGACATAGAGGAAATCGAAGTGGAGGTATAACATAATGGCAGCAATAACACTTGAAGTAGCAAAAAAACACTTGGAAATATGGTTGGAAGCGGAAAACGAGGTAGCAATAAACCAATCATACACAATAGGCGGAAAGTCCTTTACAAGGGCAAATTTGGCAGAAATCCGCAAACAGATAGAATATTGGAGTAATAAAGTGGCGGAATTGGAGAATTTAGCAAAGAAAAAGGGCAGAAACAGGGTATACAGGATTGTACCGAGAGATTTATAAACAAAAACAGCCGAAAAGGGCGGAAATACAAGCAAAACAGGAAAATAAAAGATTGCCCGCCATTGCCCGATTTTTTGTGATAATATATAAAATAGCAAAGCACCAAGGAGATATAGAAGCATCCAAGGTGCTTTTTTCGTACCCAAAATACGGAGAAAGGAGGTTTAAGCCTTGAATTTTATTGACAAAGCCATAAAAGCAATATCCCCGGAAAGAGCATTAAAACGAGAGGTGGCAAAAAAACGCCTAAGTATGATTGATAGCGGTTACGGAAACTACGGTGCAAGTGCTACAAAGAAAAGCCTTATAGGTTGGACGCACGGCGGAGGTAGCCACAGAGAGGACGTAGAGGACAATATAGACCCTTTAAGGCAGAGGTCTAGGGATTTGTTCTATGGTGGCTCGAATGTTGCTACAGGGGCAATAAAAAGGCTTAGAACCAATACTATAGGAATTGGATTACACCTAAAAGCATCAATCAATGAGGAAGTATTAAAGATTGAGCCGGAGGAAGCAAGAGAGTTAGAGGAAACGATAGAAAGAGAATTTGCACATTGGGCGGATTCTACGAATTGCGACCTTGAACGCATAGACAATTTTTATCAGTTGCAGCAGTTGGCATTTTTAAATGCCTTGCTTAGTGGCGATTCGTTCGCACTAATGACAACAACCAAGAGGGTAGGAAGCGTTTACGACCTTAGAATACAAACCCTTGAAGCAGACAGAGTAAGCACGCCGGATAACGAAAGTGTAAACCCTTTATTTTGCGAGGGTGTGGAAAAGAACAAAGCAGGAGAGGTTGTTGCCTACCATGTATCAAAGTTTCATCCGTTGTCATTTACGGATAGAGAACCGAGAGAGTGGGTAAGAGTGCTTGCATACGGAGAAAAGACAGGACGGAGAAACATATTACACGTTATGAACAGGGAGCGAATCGGGCAAGTCCGAGGAGTTCCCTTTTTAGCACCTGTAATTGACACGATAAAGCAGCTGGGTCGATATACAGAAGCGGAAGTATTGGCAGCAGTTATTAACGGATTATTTACCGTGTTCATTGAAAAAGAAAGTGCAAGTGATGATGTGCCGTTTGGGGAAAGCATCCCGGAAGAGATGCAGGTAGACCAAGAGGACGAAAACAGTATTGAGCTTGCACCGGGGGCAGTAATCGACCTTGGAGAGGGAGAAAAAGCCAATATGGTAAATCCGGGCAGACCAAACCCGAACTTTGACCCGTTTGTAATTGCAGTGCTAAAGCAGATAGGGGCAGCCTTGGAAATCCCATACGAAATACTGATTATGGCTTTTTCTAGCAACTATTCCGCATCAAGGGCCGCAATCCTTGAATTTTTCAAGGTTGTAAAAATGTACCGGGCGTGGTTTGTTGCTGATTTTTGCCAACCAATCTACGAGGAATGGTTAAGCGAGGCGGTAGCAAAAGGGAGAATCAAAGCACCCGGATTTTTTGCAGACCCGATTATTAAAGATGCCTATTGTTCGGCAGAGTGGACGGGACCGAGTGCCGGACAGCTTGACCCGACAAAAGAGGTTGAAGCTGCCGAGAAAAGGGTACAGGGTGGCTATTCCACAAGAGAAAGAGAAGCGAGGGAACTTACAGGCACAGACTTTTACAAAAATATCAAACAGCGAAAGCGTGAAGAGGAATTGTTAAAGGAGGTAACAGGAAGTGCAAAGACAGACACACAAACCGTTGAGAATATTAACGGACGTGAGGAATCAGACACAGAAAACAACCCCGACAATGACGGAGGGCAGACAGAGGAAGAAACCGAGGAATAAGAACGAAGTACAAAGGTTTTGGGACTTTGTGCCGGACGAAGAGAGTAACACGGCAGAAATGCTTTTGTATGGCGAGATCTCCGAGTATTCGTGGTATGGGGATGAAATCACACCAAGTATATTTAATCAAGAGTTAAAAGACTTGGGGGCGGTAGATGAAATAACCGTGCGTATCAATTCGGGCGGAGGGGATGTATTCGCAGCAGTAGCGATATATACACGATTAAAAGAGCATAAGGCAAAAATATCGGTAAAAATTGACGGTTGGTGTGCAAGTGCAGCAACCATTATTGCTATGGCAGGCGATACGATAGAAATATCTGTAGGTGGTGTATTTATGATACACGACCCATTAGCCGGATTGATTGGATATTACAATACAACAGACTTGGAAAATATCGTTAAGGAATTAGAAACAATCAAGCAATCTATCGTTAATTGCTACATGACTGTTACAGACAAGTCAGAGGAAGAAATTAAAAGCCTTATGACAAATGAGGGCGAATGGTTCACAGGTGAGGAAGCGGTAGAAGCGGGATTTTGCACCGCAGTAATGTTTACAGATGTGGACACAGAGGTAGAAAATGCGGAAAAGGTAATAGTAAATTCCGTACCTATCGGTTTGGAGAGATTCAGCACGATACCAAAAGGATTATTAGGCTACGCCAATAGCCATAATAATAACTATAAAACCAATGGAAAAAACAAGGAGGGCAATAACATGACATTGGAAGAGTTTAAAAAGAACCACCCGGACGTAGCCAATGCGTATAAAACCGAGATTTTGGCAGATACAAAAGACAACGCCGGAGCGAACACACAGGCAGCAGTAGATACAGAAAGGGCAAGAATCAAGGCGATTGATGAAATCACATTGCCGGGATTCGAGGATTTAGCGAATAAGGCAAAATATGAAGAGCCTGTAAGTGCGGAAGCGTTTGCAATGCAGATTGTAGCAGCACAGAAAAAAACAGGGCAGGCGTTTTTAAACGACCGTGAGGATGATGTAGATAAATCGGGAGTAAAAGATGTTACCCCGACTTCCAACAACGGCGGACAGGGAGAAGATAACGACCCATTCGGCGAGATTATCGACCAGATGTATCCACAGACAAAATAACAGGAGGTAAAAAATAATGGCAGGAAAAGAAAATTTAGGAAGTTACGCCCCTAAAATGGTACACGCCGGAGATTTTCCCGTTGTGACCGATTCGGGCACAGTAGCAAGCGGAGAAACTATTCACGAACTTATGCCTATCACACTTGCAGCAGACGGAACAATTAAGGCGGTAACAGCAGATACCGTAGCAGATGTTTACGGACTTGCAGCAGAGGATGCACAGGAGGGAGAAGAGGTTGTATATTACCTCACAGGCGAATTTTTCGGTAGTGCAATCGAGTGCCCGGCAGGTAAAAAAGCATCAGACCTTAAAGCACCATTTAGAAAAATTGGCATCTTTCTTGTAGATACAGATAATGCAACAGCTTAAACAGAAAAGGAGATAAGAGAAAATGGCAAATATCAGCATTTATGACCCTAGAACAATGGGAAAACTTGTAGAGCGTATGCCTAAAGTGCATACATTCATTAAGTCTACATTCTTCCGTAATGTCGAAACATTCGATACGCAGAAAATTGATGTAGATTTTAAGAAAGGAAATCGACAGCTTGCACCATTCGTACATAAGAAAATCGGCGGGGACACTATCGACAACGAGGGTTTTCAGACCAACACATACGAGCCACCGCTTGTAGCACCTAACAAGATTACTACCGTTGACGATATTTTGAAGAGAACGCCGGGGGAAAGCCTTTACAACGGTAAAACACCTAACCAAAGAGCGATTGAGAAAATGCAGCGTGATTTTACAGAGTTAGACGAAATGATTACCCGCCGTGAAGAGTGGATGTGCTGTCAGGCGTTATTCACAGGAAAGATTCCGATTCTTGATAAGAACGGAAAAGCAATACAGGCGGAAATTGACTTTAACTTCACAAATAAGGTTGTCTTAAAGGACGCTGAAAAGTGGAATAAGACACAGGGCGGTAAAATCAAACAGTTAAAGGCATGGCGTAAGCAGGTGCAGAAAACAGGCTTTGTAAACTGCAATATGTGTATTATGGGAGATGAAGCTTTGGAATCTTTCCTTGCAGACGAGGAAGTGTTAAAAATGCTTGACGTTGAAAGATACGACCTTGCAGTTATCAAGCCTAAAGAACTGCCGAACGGAGTAACCTATATCGGTACTTTACAGGGCGAGGGCATGGATATTTACTCATACAACGAGTGGTATTTAGATAACTGGACAGACAAGGGAAAAGCAGACAACAAGCCTTTAGTACCGACAAATGCGGTTATCCTGTTATCCACAGAAGCAGAATACTCTATGTACTACGGTGCGGTTGGTATTGTGGACGAAGCGGGAAAGACGATTGCAGTTGTTGAGGGGTCAAGAATCCCGGAGCAGTGGGTAGAAAGAAAGCCTGCAAGAAGATTCTTACAGTTAAATTCAGCACCACTTTGTGTACCTCACGAAGTAGATTCTTGGTATGTTGCTATCGTCTGCTAAGGCGGTGGCAGCTTATGAGAAATTTTAAAGAAATGCTTGATAAAGACCTTGACCGCACCTTTTACAATACGGAGGAATTTGCAGAAGTTCACAGGATACGTATTGACGGAGTAGACAGGAATGTGCCTGTTATATTTGATTCGGATGCAGCAGAAGCACGCCGACAAATGCTATCCGGGGACCATGCACAGGGCATATACCAAAAGTTGCTTGTAGTACGCATCCGATTATCCGACTTGGAAAAAGAACCAAGGCAAGGCATGAGAATGTGGATAGGTAACGAACTGTATAAAATATCCGAGGTTACAACAGAGTACAACGAACTTATTATTGAATTGGTGGGGGAGGATGAATAAATGGTAGACATTGAAGTATCACAGGAAACCACCAACAGGCTACACGCCATTTTGTCCGGCTTGGGAAAAGCAGACGAAAAAGTATTAAAGCCTGCAATGCAAAGAGGATTGACAGCAGGGCGGACGGCTTTTAATAAGCAGATTAAGAGCGTGTACTATGTAAGTCCGGCGGTCATATCGAGGTATTCGCATATTGGATATAAAAAGGTTGAAATGCGGAGTGACGGACTAATAGGGAGTATTGAGTACGCAGGTACGGTTATTCCACTTATTAAGTACAATGTCGCACCGCAGAAAGCAACATACGGCAAAACACCTGTTAAGGCAGCAGTAAAAAGAGATGAAAGCCAAGTGGAATTTGCGGAAGCATTTACCGCACAAATACCAAACGGACATATAGGAATATATGAACGTAAAAACGATTCAAGCTATCCGATTAAACAGCTTTACGGTCCGTCCGTACCAAGAATGGCAGAAAACGCCGTTGTATTAAAGACGGTCGAGGACAGGGTAAACGAAGTAATCAACAACCGCATGGAACACGAAATTGACAGGATATTGAACGGAGGTAGTTAATGACAGCGATTGACCTATTGAACGCTCTTAAAACCTATATGGAGGATAAAGTAAAAGATATGCGGTTAATCGCAAGAGTGCCGGAAAATGGAACAGACCCCGGAGAACGACCGCCGTTAGTCTTTATCGGGAACTTGCCAAACAAGGAACAGGAAAAGAAAGCAGCACCCTACATACTTCTTAAATTACTTACCAAAAAGGTAGATAATGAAGAGAATGTATGTAGGGTGCGTATTATTTGCGTTACATTTTCGGAAGATAAAAACGAAAATTATATGCAATGCCTAAACCTTGTAACAAAGATAGAAACAAGCCTGTTAGAGGACGTGGTAGTAGATGAACACTATTCGTGTCAAATGCCGATAGAAACAATAATCTATGATGAAAACATGGAGTTGTACCAAGTTGGCGAGTTAATGACAATATGGGAGTTGCCACAGATTCACAGGAATGTAAGACAGTATTTAGAGTAAAGGAGGTTGGAAAGTATGCCGAGAGCGAGCAAAACAGCCACAAAGGCGGAAGAAACAGAACAGGCGGTAAAATCTACGACAGAAGCAGAAAAACCGCAGGAAACGGCAAATACGAACGCCACAGAGGAAAGATTTATCTATATCGGACCGACAACAAACACAGGGTTGGTTGAAAATACAATTTTTACAGGAAACAGAGCGGAAATTGAGAAATATTTAAAGCCAACCATTGAGAAGTTACCACAGGTAAGGTTGCTTATCGTAACCACGGAGAGTCTTGCGGTAAACAAACCAAAAACAAAGAAAGCGGGAACATTGTTAAACAAATATTACAATGATGTTTTAAGCCTTATGAGAAAACCAAAGGAGGATTAAAGTAATGAGTAATTACTATCACGGAGCGAAAGCAAGTAAACAGGCTACGAGTGTATCAACGCCTGTTGTCGCAGACAGCAGTATACACATCGTTGTAGGTACTGCCCCGGTGCATACGGTAGGCGGAAAAGTAAACGAACCTGTATACGCATCTAACTATGCGGAAGCAGTAGCAGCAATGGGATATAGTGACGAATGGGATAAATACGATATTTGCGAGGAAATTTACTCATCATTCAAATTGTATTCCAATGGGCCTATTATTATGGTTAATGTTCTTGACCCTAAGAAGCATCTTACAGGAGAACAGACAGCAGAAAAGACATTAGCCGGAGGAATTACAGAACTGCCGTATGAAGCAGTAAGCGAAACGGTAGAGGTAAAGGGATATGACGGAGAGGATTCACTTACAAGTGCCTATACAAGAGGTACAGACTACGACCTTTTCTACACAGACGGAGTGTTAAGATTAGAACGTATCGAGGGCGGAGCAATCGCAGCAGACAACGCAAGACTTAACATTAAATATAATGCGGTAGACCCGAGCAAGGTAACAAAGAAAGACATTATCGGCGGTTATGATACATCAACCAATAAATCAAGCGGTTTTGAGTTGGTAGATTCCGTATATCCTAAGTACGGCGTTATCCCTACACTCTTCCTTGCACCGAACTTTTCTACAGATTCGGAAGTAGCTGCAATTATGGCAGCCAAGGCGGAGAATATTAACGGTTTATTTGTAGGAAAAGCAATCATTGATGCAGATACAACAACCGTAAAGACATATTCAGACGTACCAAAGTGGAAGAGCGATAACAATATCTCGCAGCCGTCACAGCTTGTTACATGGCCCAAGTATACGCTTGGAGGTAAAACTTACCATTCTTCCGTACATCAGGCGGGCGTTATGTCAAAGACGGATGCTACAGAGGATTTAGGCGGAGGTTCGCCGTGCGAATCAGCAAGCAATAAAACTATTCAGATTGACGGAATGGTACTTGCAGACGGCACAGAGGTACTCTTAGACCTTGTAAAGGCAAATTACCTTAACTCAAACGGCATTATCACAGCCTTAAACCTTACAGGCAGCTTTGTATCATGGGGCAATGAAACAGCGTGCTACCCAGCAAATACGGATGTTACGGACTACTTTTATTGTGTAAGCCGTATGTTTGGGTGGGTTGCAAACTCTGTAATCCTGTCTATGTGGAGCAAAGTTGATAAGAAGTTAAATAAACGACTTATCGAATCCGTAACACAGAGTATTAACATTTGGCTTAACGGCTTAATGGCAGAAGAGAAGATTTTAGGCGGGCGTGTTGAGTTCTTAGAGGAAGAGAACACCACAGCAGACTTGTTGGCAGGAAAGGCAAAGTTTCATATTTACCTTACCCCTCCAAGTCCGGCAAAGGAACTTGATTTTGTATTAGAGTATGACGTAAGCTATCTCGAAAATATTTTTGCATAGGAGGTAAAACAGGATGCCAAAGATTGACGAAACAGTAATCGGGTTTGCGGTATATGAAGATGCAACGGAGTATATCGGTATCTCCGAAGTAACATTGCCGGAAATTTCAAATATTACCGAGGAAATCAGCGGGGCCGGCATTGGCGGTAAAATCGAATCTGTAATTTTAGGTGCGATTGAAGCAATGAGCCTTACCCTCAATTTCAGAACCGTAACAAACAATGCAATTAAATTACATGAGCCAAGACAGCATAACATTGATTTAAGAGCAGCACAGCAGCAGAAAGATACGGTAAAAGGAACTACAGAGGTTGTATCCGTAAAGCATATTCTTGTAATCACGCCAAAGAAACTTAACCCCGGAAAGGTTGCCACGGCAGCAGCAGCAGAGGTAAGCGGAGAGTATGCGGTAAGTTATTATGCTACATACATTGACGGCAAGAAAAAGTTGGAGATTGACCCACTTAACTATATCTACTATGTAAACGGAAAAGATTACTTAGCAGATGTGAGAAAAGCACTTGGAAAATAAGCACGGGAAACCGTGCTTTTCCTATATTGGTAGAAAAATGGAGGATTAAACGCAATGGAAGATGTAAAGCAGACAGCAGTAGCAACAGAGGAAAAGAAAGTAAATGTGACCGAATCGGACACAGACGGATTAAATTACACTCATGTTTTCAAGAAACCTTTTGAATTTGAGGGAAAGACTTATGACAAGTTGACTTTTAATTTTGAAGGTCTTTTGGGTTCGGATATGATTGCCGTTGAAAATGAAATGGCAGCAGTTGGAGAGTATGTATTATCGCCGGAAATTTCTACATCTTTCCTGTCGAAAATGGCAGCGAGAGCAGCAGGCGTAGGAAGTGACCTTATCGAACATTTACCTATTCGTGATTTTGGAAAAATCAAGAATAAGAGTAGAGATTTTTTAGTAACAACAGGCTTGTCGGATTAAATCCCGGAACTTGGGTAAGAGAAAATGCACTTTTACTTTCAAGACAGACACATACAGGGATTGACTTTTGGATAAGCCTTACAATCCGTGATTTAAGAGGGTGGATTAAAAGCCTTAATGGATTGATAGAAAAAGAAAAAACACAACAGCAGAACAACCAATAACATATCCGCCCTTGAAATACAGGGCGGATTTTAACCAAGAAAATAATTACAATTTACATAGATTCGGCACTTGCACAGGCAGGTGCTTTTATTATGCCCGAAAGGAGGTAAGGACGTGGCGAGTGCAAGACAATTTCAATTTTTCTTTCAATTAACCGCAGCCTTGGGGCCGAACTTCTCAAAAACATTTAAGACAGCAAACAGCACCGTTACACTTTTGGGCGATAATCTGAAAGAGGTTAGAAATAAATTAAAAGACGTATCGGCGTATCAGAAACAGCAGACCGCAGTAGAGAGGAGTAAGCAGAGGGTTACAGACCTTGAAAAGGAGCATGAACGGCTACAGGCGGAGTATGATGCGACAGGCGGAGAATCAGAGAAACTTAAAAAGAAATTAGAAGCTAACACGGAAGCGTTGGCAAAAGCGAGGGATAAGGCAGCAGACGAAACGGAGAAGCTACAGGAAATGAGGCAGGCACTCCAAGAAGCGGGCATAGATACAAATAACCTTGCGAAGAATACAGAGGAATTACAAAAACAGTATGATAAACTGCAAAAATCACAGGAAAAAGTAGCAGCTATCAACGAGAAAATAGATAAGAACAACCAAGCGATAGCACAAACAAAGTCGCAGTTGACAGGAACAATAGGAGCAATCGCAGCAGTAGGAACGGCAATATATGCCGGACCGGTTAAAAAGGCAGCAGAATTTCAAGAGCAGATGTCGGGAGTAAAGGCAATATCGGGAGCAACGACCGAGGAAATCGCCCAACTCTCAAATAAAGCTAAAGAAATGGGAGCATCAACCAAGTTTACCGCAACGGAAGCCGGACAGGCTATGGAATACATGGCTATGGCAGGTTGGAAAACGGAGGATATGCTAGGCGGTATCGAGGGCATTATGAACCTTGCAGCAGCTTCCGGGGAAGATTTAGCAAGCGTATCTGATATTGTGACAGATGCCTTAACGGCTTTTGGATTAAGTGCATCAGATGCCGGGCATTTTTCAGATGTATTAGCACAGGCATCTAGCAATGCAAACACCAATGTAAGCATGATGGGGTCAACATTCCAAAAGGTTGCACCAGTAGCCGGAGCGTTAGGCTATAGCGTAGAAGATATGTCTTTAGGCATTGGTCTTATGGCAAATGCAAGTATTAAGGCAGAGGTTGCAGGTACAAGCTTAAAGACGGCATTAGCCAATATGGCAAAGCCGACAGATGCACAAGCAGCAGCAATGAAGAAATACGGCATAAGCCTTACAAATACAGACGGCTCTATGAAGAGCTTCGGGGATGTAGTAAAGAACCTCCGAAGCAGTTTAGGCGGATTGTCCGAAGCGGAACAGGTGGCAGCAGCAACAACGATTTTTGGAAAAGAAAGTTTTGCAGGTATGCTTGCCATAGTAAACGCATCCGAAGCGGATTTTAATAAACTTACAGATGCGGTATATAACTGTGACGGTGCAGCTAAACAAATGGCAGAAACCAAGTTAGACAACCTTAACGGAAGTATCACATTGGCAAAATCTGCCTTTGATGCCTTACAGGTAGAACTTGGAGAATTGCTATTGCCGACCCTCACAGAGGGAATAAAGAAATTTACGGGAATAGTAAACGCAGTGACAGACTTTGTAAGGGAAAAACCACAGGCGGTAAAAACTATCGCCAAGGTTGCAGTTGCATTAGCCGGGTTGAAAGTCGGAGGACTTGCAGCAAAATTAGGATTCCTTGAAGTAAAAGGCGGAATACTCAATGTACAAAAAGCCTTTGAAATTATCAAGGGAATAGGAATGAACAAATACCTATCAAGTCTGACAGGCGGTTTTTTAAACTTTAAGAATATCGGTAGCGGTATTCTTGGATACTTCACAAGCGTAAAGAACGCAGCCGGGGGCGTAAGTAGTGCTTTAGGCGGTGTATTAAGCAACAGCACACTGTTTACAAAGATTGGTAGTGTATTTAGCGGTATCGGCGGGAAAATCGGCGGTACTGTAATGGGGACAGGCTCAAAACTACTTAACCTGTTTTTAAGTCCATTTACACGAATGGGCGGTAAACTTGGCGGTATCCTGTCGGGAGTTGGAACGATTATAGCAAATTCGCCTTTAGGAAAGGTTGGAAATCTCATAGGTGTAGGATTCGGGAAAATAACGAAGTTTATAGCACCTGTAGGAAATGCTATAAAAACAATGCTTGGACCGTTGGGAAATTTAGCAAGTTCCGTATTTGGTCCGCTTGGCGGAGTGGTGGGTAAGATTTTGCCGATTGTCGGAGTGATCACAACAATTATTACTGTCATTCAGTTGGTAAAAAACCACTTACAGGAAATCAGAGCATTTATAGAAAAAACATTCGGAAGTGAAGCATTGGCAATTTTTGACAAGATTGTAGCGGTTATTACGAGTGTTGGAGATACCATTAAAAATATTTTCTCTGATAGCAATATCGGAGAAGCAAGAAACAAGATACAAGAGATTTTCGGGGATAAAGGCGTACAGGTATTTGATACGCTTGTTAATATCCTTGGAAAAGTGAAAACGGCGGTATCGGATGTAATAGCATTTGTGACAACCTATGTAGTTCCTGTCGCAGAACAGGTATTACAGGTAATTATAAATGATATTGTGCCGGGCATTGTAAATTTTATACAGGCAGCAGCACCTACGATAATGTCAATTATTCAAAGTATTGTTGATTTTGTCGGTGCAGTTATTCCGATTATTGCAAATTTTATAGCCGGGTTAATGCCGATTATATCGCAGCTTATCTCGTTTTTACAGACCTATGTATTACCGATTATATCGGAATTGTTCAGTTTTATAACATCAACAGTATTGCCTACCATATCAAGCATGATACAGGCGATTTTACCTGTTGTTGCCAATGTCTTATCTGTATTACTTCCGGTGATTCAGACAGCATTAACAACAATTTGGAACATAGTAGCACCTATCATACAGGGAATTTTACAGGTGGTACAGGCAGTAATGCCTGTAATTTTATCGGTAGTTCAATCTGTATTAGGTTCGGTACAGGGGATTATACAAAATTTAATGACCGTGCTACAGGGAATTATCTCATTTGTGACAGGCGTATTTACAGGAAATTGGTCGCAGGCTTGGAACGGAATTAAGTCTATCTTTTCGGGAGCAGTCGGAGGACTTGGCGAAATCATCAAAGCACCATTACGAGCCGTTGTATCAGCGGTTAATACCGTAATCGGAGGACTTAATAAATTGAAAGTGCCGGATTGGGTTCCCGGACTTGGCGGAAAAGGAATTAACATACCTTTGATTCCGGGATTTGCAAAAGGTACAGACAGGACACCGGGTACATTCATAGCTGGAGAGAATGGACCAGAACTGATTACAAACGCTGCCAACAGAAAAGTATTTACGGCAGCACAGACAGGACAGATATTTAACAATATCTCACAGGCACAGACGGCGGATAATGTATCCGCAAGAATGAGCGGGGCCGGCACAATCGTTATAAATGTTCAAAATTCGCCAAGTGTTGTAGTAAACGGAAACGGCGAAGCAAATAACATTAAGCAGCAGTTGGAACAGTATGACGAGGCATTTTTAGAGAAGTTACGAGCAATAATTGTTGCAATTCTGAAAGAACAAAAAGAACAGGAGGACAGGGTAGTATATGCTTAATAACACTTATACAACGGTATCCGGGGATACTTGGGATATTGTGGCTTATAAAGCCTATGGCAATGAAATGTATATGGATACTCTTATTAAGGCGAATATTGAGTATAAAGATACCTATATTTTTCCGGCAGGGGTTGTATTGACCTTGCCGGAAATTGAATTAACGGTATCGGAATCCATGCCACCGTGGAAACAGGGGGTAACGGTAAGTGAGTAATAAGAACTACGCAAGGCGTACCGTGGTAAAACTGTACTTTAAGGGTGCAGATATATCCAAAGAATTATCCAAGTATCTGTTATCCCTGTCCTTTACAGACAAAGAAGAGGACGAAACGGACGATATAAGCCTATCCTTAGACGATAGGGAGGGCAAATGGATTAAAGATTGGCTCAATACGAGCAAAGCAGTAAAAACAAAAACAGAAACGGTTACTACAGGCGGTGGAGAGATAAAGGTAGGTGCTATTGTGAAATTCAAGGGAGGACCGGTATACATATCCTCTATGGCAGCAGAACCAACCGTAAACAGGGGTGCAAGCACCTGTAAATGCACAATAGCAAACCACAACGCACACCCGTATCACTTAATATCACAAGACGGACAAAGGGTATACGGTTGGTGCAATGCTTCAGATGTTGAGGGCGGAACACCGACAACAACAACCAAAACAACCGTAATAAAAGAAAAAAAAGCGTTTAAAGGCACGGAGATACACGCCATTGTAATACAGAAAAATCCGTATTCAGACGGAAAAGATAAGGTATTAGATTGCGGAAAGTTTGAGATTGACAGCGTAAGTTATCAAGGGCCACCGCAAAAGCTGACTATAAAAGCTACATCAATACCATATAGCACAAAGTTAAGACAGGAAAAGAAATCTAAGACTTGGGAAAATACCAATCTTAAAAATATAGCAGAAAAGATAGGAAAGGGTAACAGCATGAAAGTAATGTATCTTTCAAGCCACAACCCGAGTTACAAGAGAAAGGAACAGGTAAACACAGCGGATATAGTCTTTTTGAAAAAACTATGCAAAAACGCAGGCATTTCCTTAAAGGTTACATCAAAAACAATAGTCCTTTTTGACGAGGTGGATTACGAGGGTAAGGCATCCGTAAAAAAGATTAAAGCAGGAAAAGGAAATATATTAAGCTACAGTTTTTCAACCAAGACTGCGGATACATCATATTCAAAATGCCATGTATCATACACAGACCCCGACACAAAGAAAACTATTGAAGCTACATACACAGCACCGGGGGCAGACCCGGACGGACAGACATACGAATTTAAACATAAAGTATCAAGCGAAGCGGAAGCCTTGGAGTTGGCGAAGTGCCAATTAAGACAGAGAAACAAAGGAGAAACCACGGCAGAATTTACTTTAGTCGGGGATGTGGATTATGTAGCGGGAATTACCGTTACTGTTTACGGATACGGAGAATTTGACGGTAAATACATAGTCGAGCAGGCACAGCACAGCTTGACAGGCGGATACAAGGTACAGATTAAATTGCGTAGCGTATTGGAGGGTTATTAAATGGCAGGATTCGGGAATACAGACATACAGGAATTGAAAGACATTGTAAGAATAGGACAGGTAAGTAAGGTTAATTCCGGGAATATGACAGCAAGGGTAAAGATTCCGGACCAGGGAATAGTAACAGGAGATTTAAGGATTGTGAAGCGAACGCCAACCGTGGAATGTAAAACAGGATGTGATATTAAAATAAAACCTTGGATTCCGACCGTAGGGCAATGGGTATTGTGCATATTCAAGCCGGACGGAGAGGGGGATGGATTTATTATAGGAGGTATCTAATGGCAGAGATTGGAACACTTGGCGATATTGTCTTTAAAGTATCGGCAAACAAGGTAAAAACCTTTGACGATTTGAAGATAGACAGCAAAACCAATTACGCAAAACATACAAGGCATTTAAAAAAGCCGTTATTAGAGTTTCAGTACAATGATACAGACACGGCAAGCCTTACTATTTACCTATCTGCATTTCTTGGGGTAAATCCTAAGAGCATGCAGGACAAGATAGATAAGTACAGGAAAAAGGGGAAAATCCTTACGCTTATAATCGGAGGTACGAAGTACGGTAGCCAATGGGTTATCACAGGACACACAAAGGATTATGAGAGGTTCGATAAACAAGGAAATCTGTTGATTGCAAAAAGCACCTTATCGCTTGAACAGTACGCAAAGAGGTAGAAAGGTAGGCGAAAATGAGTTTTACAATAGACACGACACAGGAACAGCCTATAAACCTTGCACCCAAAACATTATACGAGGAAGTGATACAAAATGTTTGGTTTTTGCTGTCCTCGATAGAATATGATATACCCCTTAATCGTGAATTTGGGTTAAACGCAGCTTATATAGACAAGCCGATTACAACAGCTACGGCACTTGCAACGGCGGACATATACGACAAAATCGGAGAATACGAGCCGAGAGCGGAGATTATAAGCGTAGAGTTTACGGCAGATTACGAAAGGGGAGTATTAAAACCTAAAGTGGAGGTAGAAGTTAATGGCGAATACGACGAATACGACGAGGAATATACCGAGTGAGTTACCCGAGGTTGAGTTTGTAGACACCAACACGGAAGCACTTGTAAATAAGCTGATAGCAGGATATGAGGAAATCACAGGGAGAACCTTATACCCTGCCGACCCTGTAAGAGCATTTATCCTGTGGCTTGCAAGTGTAATCATACAGGAAAGGGTAAATATCAACGAATCGGCAAAACAGAACTTACCGAGATATGCAACAGGGCAGAACTTGGATTCATTAAGCGAGATATTCCATAATACATACAGACTACAGCCTACGGCAGCGAGGACAACGCTTGGATTCAGCATTACAACAGCACTTGATAAAGAGTATGTGATAACGGATGAAATCGAGGTAACGGTAGACGGATATATTAACTTTGCAACAACAGGATATTTAACATTTCCGGCAGGACAGACATACGCAGAGGTAGAAGCGGTATGCACCACATTAGGAGAGGACGGAAACGGCTTTACACCCGGACAGGTAAGCAAACTTGTTACAGAAGAATTTTTATACTTTAAGGAAGTGACGAACACGACAGAAACAGCAGGAGGAAGCGGAGAAGAAAGCGACACGGCATATTACAACCGTATGAGAGAATCCGAGGAAAGCTACACAACAGCCGGACCGAGAGGTAGTTACACATACCACGCCAAGGCGGTATCCTCACAAATAAGTGATGTATCCGCAGAAAGCCCGGAGGACGGAGTGGCGGACATAAGAATTATGCTATATGGCGGAGAATTGCCAAGTGAGGAACTTATAAAAGAGGTACAGGAGTATTTAAGTGCTGACAATATAAGACCAATGACAGACAAGGTAATAGTTGCAGCACCAACAACGGTTGATTTTGATATTGAAGCAACTTATTACATACCAAAAAACAAAGAAGCAAGCACCAAGGAAATCAAAAGGGCGGTTGATTTAGCGGTGGAAAGCTACGAATTATGGCAGACCTCAAAAATGGGGCGGGATATTAACCCGTCCTATTTTAATGCCATTCTTATGGATTCGGGCATCAAGAGGATAGAGATTACAAAGCCTGTATTTACGAAAATACCAAAAGGAAGCGTTGCGGTATTGAAAAAATGCACCGTGACATTCGGAGGGGTAGAGGATGAATAACTTAAAAGATGCGGATTTTTATGCTACATTTCCGCCCGCCCTAAAAAAAGATGAAAAAATGGTTGCGTTAGGTCGGCTCATAGCGGACGAACTACACCAAACAGTAGAGCAGACAAAAAAGAATATCATATACGCAAATATAAATGAGTTGTCGGAAACATGGCTTGATGTATTAGCGTATGACCTCCATGTAGATTGGTATGATTACGATTATCCGATAGAAGCGAAAAGAGCGATTATCCGGGATAGCGTAAGAGTGCATCAGAAATTAGGTACAAAGGCAGCCGTTGAAATGGCTTTAGGTGGAATACACCCAAAAAGTGAGATAGAAGAGTGGTTCGACTACGGAGGAAAACCGTACAGATTCCGTATTGTACTTGATACGACAGAATCGAGGGTTGCAGCAGACTATGACGAGATTATAAAGACAGTTGATATATACAAGCGTTTAACGGCTCATTTAGACGGTCTTTATTATCAAGGGTCTATTACTGTGGTAGTGATGCCTAAAACGGAATTTTGGCTATATTCCGTGCCTATGACAGGACAATTAAAGACAGGTACAGAACCACACAGAAATACGGTTGGTGCGGTCGAAGATGCGGTCATAGATGTAATGACACAGGCAACGGGGTATACGGCAAAATTTACACCGACAGGAACGAAGCCGGACAGGAATATTACATTTGCAACAAAGGATACCGAGATTGTGACCGAATCGGACACAATGGGATACCAATATACGAGCAATCAGACAGGACAGGCAAAAGCCGGAACGATACCGCAGAGAAACACGGCGGGAGGTGTAGCACAGGAGGGAATAACCGCACAGGCTACAGGGCAGGCATATAAGTTTGATTCAGAACTTGCAGGAACAAAGCCGGATAGAAATATACAGTATCAAACGGCAGATGTGGCAGCAGTTGGAGAAACAGAAGTGCAAGCCTATCCGTTTGAAAGCATATTTGTAGGAACAGCACCCGACAGGGCGGTAACTGTAAAGGACAGAGATATACAGACGGTGGCAGACACCGAAACAGAACAATACCCTTATGAAACAGATATGACAGGACAGAAGAAAACAGGTACAGAACCTTATACAAACACAAAACCCGGAATATCTGATAAGGGAATGGCAACCACGGCAGAAACCGAAAGCTACCAATACGAGGTAAAGCGTTGCGGTAAGAATCGGTTATAGCAAATAAAAGTAAAGGAGAGTAAAGAAATGCTGACAGAAAGAGCCTTAGAGAGTTTCAAGCAGTTTGTAGAAACCAACATTGCTTACGCTATGGTCGAGTATGGCGGTACTATGCACAAGGCGAAAATCTTAACAAGAGAACGTTTAAAAGACGGCAGGGTAGCGTTGAGTATTTCCATTACCCCGGAAGTATCGGGGACCACAACAATTACGAAAATTCAGTTGTACGATACGGCTAGTAAGTTGTGGGCGGAAAAGAGCGAAGCAATCAAATTAAAAGGTACACAACAGGGCGTGTTGTACCGATTCAGTTTTAATTTTAAGGAGGAATAGAGCAAATGGGATTATTTAAGATTTGGAAAGACCATGTAACGCAGTATTCCAACCGCTACAGGGAAGTGCAGAACGCAGACGGTACAATCACACACGAAGCCGTAGAGGGCGAAGTAGTGCAGGAGGGTACACCACAGAACGCACAGAACTTTAACGATTTGGAAGAGAGGGTATTATCAGCCGGGTTAATCGCCAATCTTGCAATGCTTAAACTTGGTGCAGCAGAAAGCAGGATTAAGGGATTACAGGGAGAGATTGTAGAAGCAACCCTTACCAATACAAAATCATACCCTTTTAACAATTCCAAAAAGACCCTTGCACTTACCACACCAAGGGGCAATTTGGACTATACCGTAAATGTTGAAGCGGAAGCAAAGGACGCAGGCGGTGTAGGAGAAATCCGTATTACGGATAAGCAGTTAAACGGATTCAAGATTGAGTATACCGGGGCCGCCAAGGAAGTAACGGTAAAATGCACAGTACAGGGAGGTTACGCATAATGGCAAATGTAATTATCAAAAGTGATGAAAGAAAGGCAAATACGGCAGCAGTATTACAGGCTTACGGAGTAAGAGGTAATGCCACAGCATCACAGAGAGAAGCAGCAGAACACATTGCGGTGCGTTCACAGGAAGCCTATAGAGAATTAAGAAGAATGGGAGGTAACAGATAATGGCAGCAGCAAAGATTATTGTAGTTGAGAAAAACGAGGGCGAGAAAATCGCCTATGACGTATCCACAACAAAAATTATTTTCGGGGATGATGATTTAATGGTAAACATCAAGAACCGAGAGCGTGACGAAGAGGTAACGCTTGATATTTGCAAGGACACACAGGACGGCTTAACCGTTGGCGTAAATACCGAAGCAAGGGAGTATGTGGCACAGGTCATTATCCCGGCAAGGGGATATGAGATTGTGGATACAGGAGAAAAGGACGAGGACGGAAAAACGATTACGAAGCGTGAACCTGTACCGTTTGATATGAAGAAATGTACGCTTGTATTATGGGCGTTAATTTAATTTTAAGGAGGATAAAATACAATGGCAAACTTTGACGATTTACAGGGTGCAGTAGCACAGTTTGGTGCAAACAACAAGGTAATTTTTGATGATACCGGGATGCCTAGCATCATGGTAGCAGTGCCAAAGGCAAAGTATAGTGATGTAATCACAGGCGGAACAGATGAAACATTACCGTTTTGGATTATGGACGGAGAGGAAAAGAGCGTAATTTATGTGTCTAAGTTCCTCAATATTGTAGAAAATGACCGTGCATATTCTTTAGGCGGATACCTGCCTAGAAACTATATCAACTTTGACCAGTCTGTAGCAGCTTGTAAAAAGAAAGGTGCAGGTTGGCACTTGAATCAGACAGGAGTATTTGCGTACCTTAACCTGTTATCACAGAAAATGGGTACTGTACCGCACGGAAATACAAACTACGGCAAGGATTATTACCACCCTTACGAGAGGGGAACAATGCCACAGGGAGAAACGCAGAGAACACTTACAGGAAGCGGACAGCCTACATGGTATCACAATCACGATATGTCGGGTATTGCGGACATTAACGGCAACCTTTGGGAGTGGACCGGTGGATTACGCCTTATGGATGGAGAGATTCAGATTATCCCTTATGGCAACTCTATGAAACTTGATTGCGATATGTCGGCAGAAAGCACACTTTGGAAAGCAATTAAGCCGGACGGAACTTTAGTAGAGCCGGGAACGGCAGGCACATTAAAGTTAGACCAGGCAAGTGCATCCGCAGGAATTAGAGTAAATACAAAGGTTGAGTTCCCTACAAGTGGAGATACCTACAGAAATATTGCATTTAAGAGCCTTGGGGCAGCTTCCGGGGTAACTATTCCGAAGTTGCTTATTGCACTTGGATTATACCCGGACAGCGGTGTAACAGGATACGGCAACGACCAGATTTGGATGAGATGCCACGGCGAAAGGTTGCCTTTCCGTGGGTCGGCGTTCGACTGTGCTTCCGATTCGGGTCCGTCCGCTCTCTACTTGCTTGGCCCTCGTTCCTTCTCGAACGATGACATTGGTTTCCGCTCCGCTTTTGTTGAGTAACTGTAAACTGAACACTGAAAAACTGATAGGGCGTGCGATAGCACGCCCTTTATAGCAAATACATTACAGTTAGGCGGTTGCAAAAGTGGAAGAGATACAACAGGAAGAAAAGAAACATAACGGAAACGATATTTTTCATATCAAGGAAAAGATTTATGAAATGATATTGTACGGCAACCCTCAATTAAAGGACTTTCCGAAAACGGAAAGGTATGTACTTGCAGGCGATATAAGAAAGACAATGTATACAATGTTGGAAATGGCGGTACGGCTTGAAAAGAAGTACCACAAGAAAACCACATTGCAGGATTTAGATATTGAAGTTGATGTATTAAGAAATCTGCTAAGACTTGCAAAAGACCCGAACCTATACCCAAACCAAAAGCCTTGTTTGAATTTCCATACTTGGGAAGTATGGATGCGAAAGGTAGACGAAATCGGTCGAATGATAGGCGGTTATTCGGAATGGGTCAACAGTAGGGAAAAGCAGAGATAAAAATACATAGGGAAATAATCACAAAGTTACGGTGGTTGCCTATCCGTGGGTCGGCGTTCAACAATACTTCCAATTCGGGTCCGTCCGCTCTCAACTTGAATAACCCTCGTTCCAACTCGAACGATAACATTGGTTTCCGCTCCGCTCTGCCCCCTATGTCAAGAAGCCTTATGGTTACGACCGCAAGGACAGTACAAACAGGGTTAAAGGGGTTATTTTCCGTTCCTGTAGGCAGGAAAAAGATTGAATTGCCGTAAAGACAGTTAGTAAGCATAAGCCGAAAAGAAATATATTTGTCACGTCCGAAAGGGTTAAAAACTGATTAGGTTTGTACGGCACAAATTTACAAGAGGTATGCAATGCAAAGCATAAAGAACATATACGAAAAGATTTATGATTTTGAAAATTTACATAAGGCTTGGGAGGAAGCGAGAAAAGGAAAGAGGTACAGGGATGATGTATTGATTTTCAATCGCAACTACGAAGAGCAGTTAATAAATATTCAGAATCACTTGATTTACGAAACATACGAGGTAGGGAAATACCATACATTTTATGTTTATGAACCGAAGAAACGACTTATTATGTCCTTACCATTTAAGGACAGGATAGTACAATGGGCGATTTACAGGCAGTTATTTCCATTGTACGAAAAGACATTTATCTTTGATTCCTACGCCTGTCGCAAGGGCAAGGGAACGCATAAGGCAGCCGACAGGTTGCAGTATTGGTTAAGGCAGACCGAAAGGAAGCCGGAACGGTACTATTATCTGAAAATGGATATATCAAAGTATTTCTACAGGGTAGACCACGATATTTTATTAAAGATTTTAGCACGCAGGATTAAAGACCAACGATTGCTCAACCTGTTGAAAAAGATTATAAATTGCGAATCTATGAATTTTGGATTACCGCCCGGAAAAGAGCCGGACGAAGTGGAGGTATCGGACAGGCTAGGTAATAAAGGGATGCCGATAGGCAACCTTACCTCACAGATGTTTGCAAACATTTACCTTAATGAGGTAGACCAATACGCAAAGCATGAGTTGGGATTACATTACTACATCCGATATATGGATGATATTATCATACTCCACCATGATAAGAAGTATTTAGCGGAGGTAAAAGAGTTGTTAAGCACATTTTTAGCAGATGAATTAAGGCTAGATTTGAACAATAAGACAGCTATAAGACCGTGCAGCATGGGAGTTGATTTTGTTGGATTCAGAATATGGGCCACACACCGCAGATTAAAGAAGAAAACGGCGGTAAAAATCAAGCGGAATCTTAAACGGCAGATTGTAAAGGTAAAGGCAGGAGAAGAAAGAAAAGACAGGTTAGACCATTCGGTAGCATCATACCGGGGTATCCTGTCACATTGCGACAGCTACGGACTTAGGCAGAGTCTTAACACTATGTTTAAAGAAAATGGCATGGTGGAAAAGAAGCAACGAAAGGAAATTACAGACAATGTATATTGATTCAGCAACAATAATTACGATTGCAAGCGTATTAGGTGCGTTAGGTGCTATTGGTGCGGTTGCATACAAAATTATCAAATGGTTTCAAGCACAACAGAAACAGACAGCCGACATTGAGGGCTTAAAGAAGCAGGAGAAAGAGGACATAAAGGCAATGGAAGATGAATTATGTTTACTCACTTATGCGGTATTGGCGTGTCTGAAAGGACTTAAAGAACAAGGATGTAATGGACCGGTCACAGAAGCCATAGGAAAGATTGAAAAACATATCAATCAAAAGGCACACGGGCAGGAAACGTAGGAGGAAAAACAGAATATGAAATATCTTATTTGCGGAATCCTTGGCATTGCTATAGGATTCTTTGTTTTTTATTTGCTTTTTAGGATTGCGAACAAAGACAAGTTATGCAGAAAGCTGCAGGACGGAAGTAAAAAGAAACTTCCAAAGCCGAACTTTACAAAACTTGTATTGGTCGCAGTCCTTTTTACTTACTTTGTGGGCCTGTATATCGGTATCAAAGTAACATTTATCGACTATTCACAATTCGGGGTGCTTGCCACATACATAGCAACCCCGACCACTACAGTAATTGCCTTGTATTGTTGGAAAGCCAAGGCAGAAAACATTATCAAAATCAAAAAGGGATACCCGGAGGAAACTAAGGATATTTCTGTTGATTTAAACAACATCAATATTTAAGGAGGTAATGCCATATGGCGAAAAAAGTATTTTTAGGAGTAGGACATGGAGGAAGTGACCCGGGAGCGGTCAAGTACATTAAGGAAGCAGATGTAAACCTTAATATGGCGTTGGCTTGCCGTGATTATTTACAGGCAAACGGCGTAACTGTCAAAATGAGCCGTACAGTAGATGAAAACGACCCATTAACCGAGGAAATCAGAGAGTGCAACGCATTTAGCCCGGATTTGGCGGTTGACATTCACAACAACGCTGGAGGCGGGGACGGATTCGAGGCATACCACTACCACAAAGGCGGTACATCTAAGACCCTTGCACAGAATATCGAAGCAGAAGTAAAGGCTATCGGACAGAATAGCAGGGGACTAAAGACCCGTCTTAATTCGTCCGGGTCTGATTATTACGGATTTATCCGTTGTATTAAAGCACCATCTATTATTTGCGAGGGTGTATTTGTGGACAATGCAGCAGACGCAGCACAGGCGGATACTTTGGAGGAACAGAGAACTTTTGGTATCGCATACGCAAAAGGAATCTTAAAGACCTTGGGTATTGCGGATAGCGGAGCAGGAAACAGCAACGCAGGAAGCGGAAACACAAATGCAGACAGCGGAGCGATTGACAAAAACGACACAGTAACATTTACAGGCGGAGCGGTTTATATTTCTTCTACGGCAGCAAAGGCAACCAAGGTGGTAAACAAAACAAGCACTTGTAAGGTTACGGCAATCAATACCAAAGGCACACACCCTTATCATTGTATTTCACAGGACGGTAAGGGCGTTTATGGATGGGTTGATAAGGCAAACGTAAGAAAGTAGGAGGTACACTATGGCAGTAACGGCAGCACAGGTAAAAAAGGTTGTTAAGATTGCAAGCGGTATTATCTGCTCACAGGAGGGTAATTACGGAAGCGTAAACAGAAACGACAACAACCACGGAATGAGCATAGGTAAGTGCCAATGGAACGCATATTGGGGCAGGGCATTGCCCCTTTTAAAGTCCATTGTTGAAAAGGACCAGGAACGAGCAAAGGAGATATTAGGGGATGCCCTGTATACAGAGATTGCCGGAAGTAGCGTAGATGCGTGGAATAGACAGGAGAGAGAAGCAACAGAAGAGGAAGCCAAGGCAATATCCAAACTGCTAACAACTAAGGACGGAAAGGAAGTACAGGACGATTTGGCGGATGCAGATATTACAGGATATGTAAAGAACGGCGTAAAAATCGGCTTGGTATCCTTAAAAGCACTTGCCTATTTTGCAGACTTGGAGAACCAAGGCGGTAGCGGTGCGAGTTCACGCATTGCCAAGACGGCAGCAGAAGCCACAGGAGGGGCGGAAAAGGTAGGACTTGAAGAAATACACGCCTACGCTCTGAAAGATGCCACAATGGGGCAATATGAAAGCCGTAGAAGCAAAGTATACGAAACAGTAAAGGAAAGTAATTTAGCGGACGTATCAAACGCCAAGACGGAAGAGAAACAGAATACACCGCAGAAGCCACAGGAAACGCATACAGGGGTTTCAAAAGGCGATATAGTAACATTCACAGGCGGAGGGGTTTATATCTCTTCTACGGCAGAATACGCAGCCAAGGAAAAGGACGTAGTAAGCACCTGTAAGGTAACAGGGGTAAATACCGAAGGTACACACCCTTATCATTGCGTATCACAGGACGGTAAAGGTGTGTATGGTTGGGTTAATGCAGCAGATGTAAAATAGACCGATTCGGTCACAAAAACGGAGGAAAATATTATGCAGATTTTAAAATGGTTACTTATGAATTGGGATTCGGTATTACTTATCGTAATCGTCATTGCTTTAATTATCTATCTGATTAAGACAGGACAGACAAAGATATTAAAGCAGATTGCAATTAAGTTTGTGACGGATGCCGAGGGAGAGTGCGGGGCCGGCACGGGAATTGTTAAGTTGTCGGAAGTAGTTGCGAAAATGTACGCATATCTTCCGAGCGTGGTTAGAATCCTGTTTACAGAAAAGCAGTTGGTACAGATTGCAGAATCTGTATTAGCGGAAGCAAAAAAGAAATGGGAAGCCAACGAGAATCTTACAATATACATTGAGAATAAACAGCAGACAACCCCGGCGGTTGTGACACTTGCAGAAAGCACAAAATAACAGAATATGCAGTAAATAAAAATGCCCCCTTGGCTTATGCCTTGGGGGTTATTTTTATGCCATAGCTGCAATTTCCATTTCTTCAATCTCTTCATAAGAGAAGCTGAAAAGGTTATGCAGACGGTCGGCGGAATCAGACATCATACTACTTAATTCCATGCTTGGATGTTCCAAAAACATCTTACTAAGGCGGTTATGATGCTCAACCGCCTGTTTCTTGATGAAAACATCAATTTCAGCGGTGCTATTAAAAATCACATGGTCGATATAATATCCTTTATACTGTTTCATAATTATTTACCTCCTAAAATGCGGATAATGCGTATAACTTTATTGGTCTGTCTTATTTTCTGTTCCTTATGATGTTACTATATACTTATATAAGTATATTTACAACCCGGAATAATTACCAAAATACTTATATAAGTATATGGAATTATTTGTGCATTTTATATACTTGTATAAGTATAGCACCTGTGATATGATAGAGAAAATAAAAAGGAGGTGCAGCAGTTGGCAGAAGAAAAGACAGGCGGAACGCCTGCGACAAAAGCAAAGAATAAATACAATGCAAAGGCTTACGACCAATTCCTCGTAACGGTCCCTACAGGGCAAAAAGCGGAGATTGACAGGGAAGCAAAAAAACAGGGATATAAGAGCCGTAACGAATTTGTAGTTGCAGCAATCGAAGAGAAGAAAGCGAGGGGGCAAAATGAAAACAGAACAGAAATTAGAAAAGCGGAATGTGAGGAACTAATGTATGTCAAATAAAGAAATAGAACCAATGGAGGGGCGTAATTGGGGTTGGTACAACGAACCAATACAGGTAACAGAAGAAAAAAGATATGCAAAAGCAATGATTGAAAGCCTTGAAGCTGCACACGAGATAATACCGTTACGAGGTGGAAAAGCAAGTACGGAATCTGCATATAAAGCGTGCATAGGGTGCATGAAGAAACCATATTGCGAGGGATGCATAAAGAAATACGGGAAAATATCGGAAAGAGAAGAAAACAAGTAAAAAATACTTATATAAGTATAGAAAAAGTTGTTGACAATATACTTATATAAGTATACAATGTAATTGTAGCAAGGAGATAGCAGGAAAGGAGTTAGACAATGGAGAACGAAGAAATGAGTAAAGCTGATTTAATCGCAATGTTAGTATCAATCAGAGAAGTGGCAAGAGCCAACGGAGAACTTAAAACGGTAGAACACATAGACAAGATTTTAGATGAAATAAGAAAATAAAACACAAAGAGGGGGGCGGACTCCAAAACAATCCTGCCACCGTTCCCCCTCTGTTATAACATATACAGGCAGGAAAACAAGGAGGTAACAAAGATATGGAAAAATGGCAAAAAACGAAGTATTGGAAGTATTGGAAGAAAGAGCAAAAGAACAGAGAGAAATCAAATTTTATGATGCTGCCTTATCAATGGGATACACCCATATCAAGACAGAAGATGTAAAAGTAATTGCTACAAGATTCCTAAAAAAGCATCCAACATATAGGGCGGTAAGATTTGTGAAAGACCCTAACCGAGTATCTTCTACAGAAAGCCTTTTCACAACATTGGTATTAACAGAGTGCGAATATCAGACAGAAGAGGAATTTTTAGAAGAAATGCAGTAAAGAAAAAGGCGGTAAGTCAAGAGAAATCAAGGCTTACCGCCTTTTGTGTCCGATTCGGTCACAATGTTGTACTAACTATAATGCACCTACAGGAGCTTTAGATTCGGCGTCCGCAAAGCAGCTTTTAAGTATGCTTGCGGAATTGAACGAACAGGATAGAAGTACAATCCTTATGGTAACACACGATCCCTTTTCAGCAAGTTTTGGAAATCGTGTCCTTTTCATAAAGGACGGAAACCTAAAAAAGGAAATTGATAAGGGGCAGCACAATAGAAATGACTTTTATCAGACAATTCTTTCTGAAATATCTGCATTTGGAGGTGAATAACTATGCCTAAGAAATTATCATTACAAAATGCAAAAAAACAGGTTGTTGAATATATGATTTATATAATCACTATGGTCATTACGGTTGCATTGCTATTATCATTTAATATGATTATATTTTCGGAGGAAATAGCTGCTATCATAAATGAGAAATCAATACTTCCGCTAATTCTTATTACCGTAAGTGTTCTTGTTGTGCTTGTGATAAGTGCATTGGTAAAACATATTACCGTGTTTATGGTGAGGAAAAGAAGCCGTGAATTTGGTTTATATATGCTATTAGGTGTTGAAAATAATGATATTGCAAAAATGTTCATGTTTGAAAATTATTTTATTTATGTATTTGTCTTAATTATCGGGGTTTTTATAGGCACGCTGTTTTACCAGATATTAAAAGCTGTAATTTGTCAAATGTATGCGACAATATACTATTTTAACTTTGAATTTTCATCAAAAGCAATCATATTAACTTTAGTATATATGGGAGCTATTTTTTCTTTTGTTTCCATTAGCACAAGTCGTAGTATCCGTAAGTTCAATGTACGAGATTTGTTATACTTAGACAATGATAATTCTGATAATAGAGAAAAGAAATATGGCTTGTCCGCAACTCTGATTCCTCTGCTTTTAGGAATAATTGGGATTGCGATTATTACAATGTCTGCTTTTAAGAATATGCCGGACGGATCAATGCTTTTTTCTCTTGTTCTTCTTTCGACGGCAACATACGGCTTATTTGCTGTTTTGCTGAACCATTTCACTTCCCGCTTAAAAAATAACAAGTGGAAATATACAAATATAAGGGTGTTTGTTTATCGGCAGTTTACTACTAAACTGCGCTCCATGTTTTTTTTGATGATAGGAGCTTCAATTCTAATAACAGTTGCATTATTGTCGATTAACTGGGGAGTTTATTTTACCACTATGGTAGAAAAACGCGTTGACGCTGTTGCTTTTGATATAGCCCTTTTTTCAAACGAGGAAAATACAGATTTTTCTAAATATCTATCTTATCTAAAAGAAAATAATCTTTTGGATAGCAGTTATGAGTATACCTTATATACAAATAAAGATAATTCCTTTTATCAAGAAACATTAAGGGCAGTGCAGGGGAAATTTGGTTTTTCTATATCGAGCGAAACAACAGATACTTTTATGTGTATAAGTGATTACAATAATTTGCGAGATATGCTGGGATTATCCAGCGTCGTGCTTGATAGGAATACTTATATCATACATTGCACTGTTCCCAATATAGCTCCTTTTGAAAAATATACCGAAGAACACACACAGCTTTTGATTGGTGACACAATTTGTCACTTCGGAGGTATATACAGTGAAGATTTTATGCAACAGGAGTCATGTGGAAATGGAAACGGATTTTTAATCATTGTTCCCGATAAAGTTAGTGAAGTTTTGTACGAGCAGAAAAATGTACTTGTGGTAAAGACACTTTCTTCTTTGTCGTTAACGCATATTGAGGATTTAAATCATATAGACAAAAATGTGCTGATACTTTCAAAAACAGGAGTTCGTAATCAGTCTGCTTCTATGGCTGTTTATACTGTCCTGCCATTATTCTATTTTGCATTTGTATCTGCTGCCATTGCCTGTACTCTTTTATCAGTTCAAATTTTAAGCTGGGCAAACAAGGAAAGAAAAGATTATCTTACTCTGGATTATATTGGTGTCGCAAATCATCAGAAAAAAACTTTGTTGAAAAAGCAGTTGTTTCTTTTATATTTCGTGCCTGTTGTTCCGGCGACTTTAGTTAATTTGTTTTTATTTCCGGTAATGACAGGCAGCATAGTAAATGACGTTAATGGAGTTTTGCAGATAGCTTCTATCATATCTGGAATACAGCAAACAGTCCTTACCGTATGTTTGCTATTAGTAGTCTACTTTTTCTACTATGTGGCAACATATATGATCTACAAGAGAACAATTATACCTAAAAAATGATAATAGATAATTTCTAAAATAATCTGCCGGACGACGGCAAAGAAAAAAAGCCGTCGCAGAGCAGCCATATTTTCACGCGCCTATTCTATTTCGGCGGCTTTGATTTTCAGAGCCGTCGTTTCTTTTTGTCTGTACGACGACCCTTAACCATGTAGACATGGCGGCTTTAGGAGGTAGCCGCCATGAGTTATAAACCACATCAACAAATTCTTACATTCTTTGATTTATCAAAAAAAGCCCGACCGCCACCGGGGATATTCCTACCCTTAGATATGAACTATTAAATCATCTAAATACTTTTTATTATTCCTATGCGCCTGTCCGCGTTTTTTTGCGGACGGGCGCATTTTGTATGCTTAAAAAAATTTTTGAAAAAATTTCCGAAAATATTTGGCATTTTTTCAAGGCTCCGTATTACCCCGCGAAAAGGGGAAGCACCACCAACTTTCAACAAGAAAGGAGGTGAGAATGTGGAACCTAATAGCAGGGAGTTTTATAAGCAATGTTCTTTTCAGAAGTATTGCAATGCGGTATTGCACAATGAAGCGTGCGACGCTCATAGAGAGCTTCGTACACATAAGGCAAAGGAAGTAACCTTTTCCGACATGACCTTAGATGAAGCGCGACAGCTACATACCTTTGATGAATATTTCAAACGGGAAACTGCTGAAACCGTCTTTGAAAAAGCCGGAAAGAAAATCACGCCGAAGCTGCTTCTTGAAGCAATCCGTACTTTGCCGGAAGAAAAGCGCAAAGCCATATTGCTGTATTATTTCGAGGGAATGAGCGATACAGAAATTGCAGAGTTGCTCAATACACCGAGAAGCACAATACAGTACAGACGGACAAGCTCTTTTGAACAATTAAGAAAATATTTGGAGGAAAATGCTGATGAATGGGACGAATGGTAATCAACCTGGCTACCCGGAAAATGCCCTTGTTCCTTATCCTGTCATTGTGGCAGCGACAAAGGGCGACCCGGACGCTATGAAAATGGTCTTGCAGCATTTCAGCGGTTACATAGCCCGCCTATCCATGCGAAAGTTATATGACGAGCGTGGAAATGTTTATTTTGGTATAGACAACGACATTCGGGAACGGCTGCAAGCCAAACTGATGATGGCTGTCCTCAATATTAGAACAGAGAAATAATCGCAATCGGCGGTGGAACGTCTTTACTCCCCCTTTTCCGTTCCGCTGCTAATGCGGCAACACAGCCATTTTGAACCTTGACAAAGAAAGCGGCGCAATAGAACGGCGACGCAGCATAAGGCAAATCGGATA
>ERZ506769.257-NODE-257-length-53738-cov-7.123521_pt1 | contig 53738 bp, 44 predicted proteins | sample MGYA00513039_ERZ506769 | MGnify/ENA metagenome assembly ERZ506769 | reverse complement strand
ATCTGATGGCTGTATCGGAAAAGCCCATCCTTACCTTCACCATCGACTTTGAAACCGCCAAACGTTACCGGGAAGCCAACAAGATGCCCCACCAGTTCCGTCGTGCAGCGTGGACCGACCTGACTGTGGAGGTGTATCTGTGATGCTTCTGGAAAGCAGCCCCGTGTTAAACGCAATTCACCTCATACATGAGCAAACAAATAAGGCTCACCGCCAAAATTGACGGTGAGCCTTATTTTATGCTCGATTTTTAACGATAAGCCGTTATAAAAGCCTTATGCTCTCGGTTTTTTAATAGCAGCCTGAGCAGCAGCCAGACGGGCGATAGGCACACGGAAGGGAGAGCAGCTGACGTAGTCCAGACCGACGTTGTGGCAGAACTCCACGCTCGTGGGATCGCCGCCGTGCTCGCCGCAGATGCCCAGACCCAGATCGGGGCGGGTCTCGCGGCCATCATGGGCAGCCATCTTGACCAGCTTGCCGACGCCGACCTGATCCAGATGCTGGAACGGATCGCTCTCGTAGATCTTGTTCTCGTAGTATGCGCCCAGGAACTTGGCAGCGTCATCACGGCTGAAGCCGAAGGTCATCTGGGTCAGGTCGTTGGTGCCGAAGCTGAAGAACTCAGCCTCCTTGGCGATCTCGCCGGCAGTCAGGGCTGCGCGGGGGATCTCGATCATGGTACCGACCTGATACTTCATGTCAACGCCGGCAGCAGCGATCAGCTCGTCAGCAACCTTGACGACAACGTCCTTGACGAACTTCAGCTCCTTGACCTCGCCGACCAGCGGGATCATGATGTGCGGGGTGATCACATGGCCGGTCTCAGCAGAGACGTTCAGAGCAGCCTTGATCACAGCACGGGTCTGCATAGCAGCGATCTCGGGGTAGGTAACAGCCAGACGGCAGCCACGGTGACCCATCATGGGGTTGAACTCGTGCAGAGAAGCAACCACGTTCTTCAGGTCTTCGTAGGTCATGCCCATATCGGCAGCCAGCTCCTTGATGTCCTCGTCCTTGGTGGGCAGGAACTCGTGCAGAGGCGGGTCCAGATAACGGATGGTCATCGGGCGCTCACCCATGATGCGGTACATAGCCTCGAAGTCGCCCTGCTGGAACGGCTCGACCTTGGCCAGAGCAGCCTCGCGCTCTTCCACGGTGCGTGCGCAGATCATCTCACGGACAGCCTTGATGCGGTCCTCAGCGAAGAACATGTGCTCGGTACGGCACAGGCCGATGCCCTCAGCACCCAGATCCACTGCCTGCTGTGCGTCACGCGGGTTATCAGCGTTGGTCATGACCAGCAGCTGACGAGCTGCGTCTGCCCAGCCCATGAAGCGGTTGAAGTTCTTGTTGCCGGTAGCGGCCACGGTTGCGACCTGCTCGCCGTAGATGTTGCCGGTGGAGCCGTCGATGGAGATCCAGTCGCCCTCGACGAACTTGTGGCCGTTGATCTCGAAGGTCTTTGCCTCCTCATCGATCTTGACCTCGTTGTCGTTGCCGCAGCCGGAGACACAGCAGGTGCCCATACCACGAGCAACAACGGCTGCGTGGCTGGTCATGCCGCCGCGGACGGTCAGGATGCCCTGAGAGACCTGCATGCCCACGATATCCTCGGGGCTGGTCTCCAGACGCACCAGAACGACCTTCTTCATCTTGCCGGACTTGACCATCTCCTCTGCCTCTTCAGCAGTAAAGACGATCTGGCCGCAGGCAGAACCGGGAGAAGCTGCCAGACCCTTGCCGACGACCTCTGCAGCCTTCAGGGCAGCAGCGTCGAACTGGGGATGCAGCAGGGTATCCAGCTGCTTGGGCTCCACGCGCAGGACAGCCTCCTGCTCGGTGATCATGCCCTCGTCCACCAGATCGCAGGCGATCTGCAGAGCAGCCTGTGCGGTACGCTTGCCGTTACGGGTCTGCAGCATATACAGGTGGCCGTCCTCAATGGTGAACTCCATATCCTGCATATCGCGGAAGTAGTTCTCCAGACGGGTAGCGATCTCGACAAACTGATCGTACACCTCAGGCATCTGATCCTTCAGGTGGCTGATGGGAGAAGGAGTGCGCACGCCGGCAACAACGTCCTCGCCCTGTGCATTGATCAGGTACTCGCCCATCAGCTTCTTAGCGCCGGTGGCGGGGTCACGGGTGAAAGCAACGCCGGTGCCGGAACGGTCGCCGGAGTTACCAAAGGCCATCTGCTGCACGTTGACAGCGGTGCCCCACTCGTAGGGGATCTCGTTCATCTTACGGTAGACGTTTGCACGGGGGTTATCCCAGCTGCGGAACACGGCCTTGACAGCCTCGATCAGCTGATCACGGGGATCCTGCGGGAAGGGACGGCCTTCGTTCTCCTCGTAGATCTTCTTGAAGGTGCCGACCAGTTCCTTCAGGTCGTCAGCAGTCAGGTCCACGTCGTTCTTGACGCCCTTGGCTTCCTTCATCTTGTCGATCTCGACCTCGAACAGGCTCTTCGGGACCATCATAACGACGTCGGCGAACATCTGCACAAAGCGGCGGTAGCAGTCGTATGCAAAGCGGGTGTTGCCGGTCTTTTTAGCCAGACCCTCAACAGCCTCGTCGTTCAGGCCCAGGTTCAGGATGGTGTCCATCATACCGGGCATGGACTGACGTGCGCCGGAACGGACGGAGACCAGCAGGGGGTTGGTGTTGTCACCGAACTTCTTGCCGGTGATCTCTTCCAGACCCTTGAGGTGCTCAAAGATGTCAGCAGTGATTTCGTCATTGATCTGACGGCCGTCTGCGTAATACTGGGTGCAGGCGTCGGTAGTGATGGTGAAGCCCTGCGGCACCGGCATACCGGCTGCGGTCATCTCGGCCAGACCGGCACCCTTGCCGCCCAGCGTGTTCTTCATGGTGACCTTGTCACCGCCGAAAGCTTCATTGCCTTCGCTGAAGTAGTACAGATACTTTTTGCTCATGCGTTGTTTACCTCCCATTCGTGACCGGCGGCCTGGCAGCCGCGGTCTCATCGTTTGCCTTGTCTTGAACGTACGATGAACATTGTTTTATGAATGCTAAACTATTATACCAGAAAATCCATTCCTTTCCACCATGCAAAATCCCGAATTTGTCTGTTATTTTTTATGCAAATCCCTTGAAATTTGCTAAGTTTTAAGGTAGTATAGAATGGGAGAAAGTTCGAGAGGTTTTTTGTTTGTACACGCGATTTCTCGTCCTGTTGGATACAACTTTCTATCCCTGTAACTTTTTCATTTTTATTTTGTCGGAACAAAGCTTTCCGCAGCGGAGATGCTGGGCGGACAGGCAACAATTTTCCGGTCGCCTTTTCTGTCTCTCTTCCGCCGCGCGCTTTGGTGGGAAGGGAGATTTTTTTCATGCAGAATTCCATTTCTGAACAGGCCCGCGCCGCAGCTTTGGCACAGCTGGATGCCGCCGAGGCTGCCCGCGAGGACATCCTTGTACAGCACATTGCAAACGGCGTGGTCATCAACAGCCGCACCGTGCAGATCGACCCGGAGGTGGTCATTGCTCCGGGTGCTGTGATCCTTGCGGGCACCATCCTGCGGGGCAAGACGGTCATCGGCGCGGGCTGTGTCATCGGCCCCAACACCCTCATCGAGGACAGCACCGTGGATGAAGGCACCACCGTGAACGCCAGCCAGATCTACGGCAGCCACATCGGCCCCCACAACAACATCGGCCCCTTCACCCATGTGCGGGTGAACACCGTCACCGACTACGGCGTGCATCTGGGCGCCTATGTGGAGACCAAGAACTCCAACTTTGCCCGCGGCAACACTGTGAGCCACCTGACCTACATCGGCGACAGCGATGTGGGCAAGTACTGCAACTTCGGCTGCGGCACCGTCACCTGCAACTACGACGGCAAGGATAAGTTCCGCACCCAGATCGGCGATTACTGCTTCATCGGCTGCAACACCAACCTTGTGGCCCCGGTCAAGGTGGGCGATGGTGCCTACACCGCCGCCGGCAGCACCATCACCAAGGATGTGCCCGCACAGGCGCTGGGCATTGCCCGGGAGCGCCAGACCAATCTGGACGGCTGGGCAGAGCCCAAGATGGAAGCCTACATCGCCAAAAAGCAAAAACTGGAGAATGAGCAGAGCAAGTAAACCTCTGCCGGAAGGGAGCTGTGCATGAAGTCTGAAAGCTTTCGCAAGCAGGCGCTGAGCCTTGTCCTTTTCTTCGCGGCTGTTGCCGCCGTGTTTGCCCTGACCCGTCTGCGCAGCGACCCCGCCAAAAAGCAGGCGGAGTTCGTGGTGCAGCAGCTGCTCTCCTGCTCCTCTGCCGTGGAGCAGGCCGTGGATGCCGCCGCGTCCGCCGGCAGTGAACCGGGGCTTGCCGCAGCGGACACCGATGGGCTGTACGCCTTCCTTCAGGCGCAGCTGGGCGATGCCATGACAGCCGACTGCCTGAACAAAATCATGGCGAACCGTCTGCCCACCCGCATCACCGCGCTGGCAGGGCAGTCCGGCGACAAGCTGGTGCCCGCCGACCTCACCCTGAAAAAGCGCGCCGGGGCAGAAAACTGCTACGACTTTTCTGCCGCCCTGCTGACCGCTACGGACAGCACCGCCGCCGCGCAGGTGTCCGGCACCATCACCATGGTGAAGGAGGACGGCCGCTGGAAGGCCTCTGCCATCACGCTGAACCTGTAATATAATGTTTTTCTGCCCCTGTGCCCTGCGGCATGGGGGCATTTTTTGCTTATAATGTATATCTTTTTGCGCGCGCGTATGTTATACTTAGATGTTGTATCACACTATTATCAAGAAAAGGTATTATCATATCATGAATGAAAACGATATCTGGCTCATTGCAGGGCTGGGCAACCCCGAAGCAAAGTACGATGGCACCCGCCACAACGCCGGTTTTGCCGCGCTGGACGCGCTGGCCGACAAATGGAACATCTCTGTGGGCAAAACCAAGTTCCAAGGCCTGTGGGGACAGGGCGAGGTGGACGGCCACAAGGTGGTGCTGCTGAAGCCTCTGACCTACATGAACCTTTCCGGCGATTCCATCGCCCCCATGGCGGGCTTTTTCAAGATCCCTGCCGACCATGTGCTGGTGCTGTGCGATGACATTACGCAAGCCCCCGGCAAGCTGCGCATCCGTCCCTCCGGCTCTGCGGGCGGGCACAACGGCCTGAAGAGCATCATTGCCCGGCTGGGCGGGGAGAATTTCCCCCGCATCCGCATCGGCATCGGCGCAAAGCCCCACCCGGACTACGACCTTGCCGCATGGGTGCTGGGCAAGTTCCCGCCGGAGGACGCCAAGGCCATCGCCGACCGCTACGCCGACCTTGAAGCCGCCGCAAAGCTTATCATGGACGGTAAACTGGGTCTGGCGCAGAGCAAGTATAACGGGTAAGCGGGACGAACCCTCTCAGTCGCCTGACGGCGACAGCTCCCCCGAAGGGACGCCAATCCGCTCACCTCAGCATCTGCCGTTCCCGGTCACGCCCCCACTCGTGAAAATGCGTTTGGAGCGCTCCGCAGAGCTTGTCGGGGCAAAGCCCCTCCATCTGCTAGCGCAGACCGCTCTGCCGCTTAAAAGCCCCACTGGGGCTTTCATTGCTACGCTGCGCTCCGCAAACGCGGTCGCTCCAAACGCGAAATTATAAATAATTCTTCCGCTGAAAATATCCAGAGCGCAACGACGACGACCGCCGCCAGTGGCGGAAACAGGGAGGAGTTGTTGGGGCAGCGGCCAGCAAGACGCAAGTGCCGCCCAAGGCACGCTGCGGATGCTGGGTGCCGCAACCCGATAAGCGGAGGATATTCAAAATCGTTATTCTCCCGCATCCTGACAGGAAAGGAGGTTTTTCCATGTACGAAGCCTTACTCAAGGCCACACCGGAATATCAGAAGGTCGCCGCAAGTTTTGGCTCGGCAGGGCCGGCGGCGCTGTTCGGTCTGCCGCCCGCAGGCCGGGCGCTGCTGTATGCCGCACTGCAAAAAGATCTTGACCGGGTGCTCTGCATCGTAACCCCCGGCGAGGCCGAGGCCACCCACTTTGCGGACGACCTCAAGGCGCTGGGGCTTACCGCTGCGGTGTTCCCGCCCCGGGACTTTATGCTGCGCCCGGTGGAAGGCGCCGGCCGCGAGTACGAGTACCGCCGCCTTTCGGTGCTGGGCGCACTGGCGGGCGGACGGCTGCAGGCCGTCTGCGTGCCCGCCGAGGCACTTTTGCAGTACACCGTGCCCCGGGCTGAGTTCATCCAGAATACCCTCACCTTAAAGCCCGGCATGGTGTATAACCGCGAAGCACTGGTGGCGCGGCTGTTTGCCGCCGGGTATGTGCGGCGCAGTCAGGTGGACGGCCCGGGACAGTTCAGCGTGCGCGGCGATATCGTGGATATCTACGCGCCGGATATGCGTCAGCCCGCCCGCGTGGAATACTGGGACGACGAAATCGACTCCATGTCCTCCTTTGACCTGCTGACCCAGCGGCGGGACGGTGCACTGGAAAAAATCTACCTCTCCCCTGCCCGCGAGGTGCTGTTCGGCAGTACCGCCGAGACCGCCGAAGCGCTGCGCGATGCCATCAAAAAGGCGCGCGGCAAGCACCGCACCGCGCTGGAAAAGGCCACCGAAGCCGATCTTTCCCAGCTGGATTCCGGCCTGATGCCGGAGGCCATGGATAAATATTACGGCATCCGCTACCCCGCCCCCGCCACGCTGCTGGACCATCTGGACGCGCCGCTGTTCATTCTGGATGAAGTTGGCGGCATCCGGGATGCCCAAAAGGCCACTGAGTTCCGCCGCAGCGAGGAGCTGACCGGACTGCTGGAAGAGGGCGTGCTCTGCCCCGGGCTGGATGTGCTGTACCAGACCATGGACGATCTTGTCATTGCCGCCCAGAGCAACAGTACCCTGCTGTGCGAGAACTTTCTGCGCGGGATGAACGAGTTCAAACTGAAAGACCTCATCAACGCCGAGGCCTTTGCCGCCCCCAACTGGAACGGCGACCTTGCCTCCCTGCGGGAGGACTTAGACCCGCTCATCGCCCAAGGGTACGCCGTCACCCTGTTTGCCGGTACGCCCAAGGGCGCAGCCGCTCTGACCCGCGACCTTGCCGACAAGGGCTACGCCGTGAGCATGAGCCGGGATGTGCGCCCCGCCAAGGGTATTTTACAGGTGCTGCCCGGACATCTGACTGCCGGGTGCACCTTTCCCTTTGCCCACGCAGCGGTGCTTTCCAGCCGCCGTCACGGACTGGACGAGGAAGCCGCCGCCGAGGCCAAAAAGCGCAAGAAGAACAAAAACGCCCTGTCCAACCTTTCGGACATCAAGCCCGGGGACTATGTGGTGCACCAAAGCCACGGCATCGGGATGTACGCCGGTATCCAGCGGCTGGAGGTGCAGGGCGCTACCAAGGACTACCTCAAGGTGCAGTATTCCGGCTCGGATGTGCTGTATGTGCCGGTGACCCAGCTGGATCTGCTCAGCCGCTACACCGCCCCCGGCGATGAGGAAAAGGTAAAGTTGGCAAAGCTGGGCGGCACCGAGTGGCAGCGCACCCGCGCCAAGGTGAAAAAGGCCACTGAGGAGATGGCGCAGGAGCTGATCGAGCTTTATGCCCGCCGCCGTCAGGCCACAGGCTACGCCTTCCCGCCGGACGGCGACTGGCAGCGGGACTTTGAGACCCGCTTTGACTACGATGAAACGGACGACCAGCTGCACGCCACCGCCGAGATCAAGCAGGACATGGAAAAGGGCTACCCCATGGATCGGCTGCTCTGCGGCGATGTGGGCGTGGGCAAGACCGAAGTGGCGCTGCGCGCCGCCTTCAAGTGCATCATGGGCGGCAAGCAATGCGCCCTGCTGGCACCCACCACCCTGCTGGCGTGGCAGCACTACAACACCCTGCTCTCCCGCATGGAGGCCTTCCCGGTGAAGATCGGGATGCTGTCCCGCTTCCGCACCGCCAAGCAGCAGAAGGAGACCCTGCGCGGCTTACAGGCCGGCAGCGTGGATATCGTGGTGGGCACCCACCGGCTGCTGTCCAAGGACGTAAAGTTCCACGACCTCGGCCTTGTCATCATCGACGAGGAACAGCGCTTTGGCGTGAAGCACAAGGAAAAGCTGAAGGAGAACTTCATCGGGGTGGATATGCTCACCCTGTCGGCTACCCCCATCCCCCGCACCCTGAACATGGCCATGAGCGGCATCCGGGATCTTTCCACCATCGAGCAGCCGCCCATCGAGCGGCAGCCGGTGGAGACTTTTGTGCTGGAATATAACGATGTCATCCTTGCCGAAGCCATGAAGAAAGAGCTTGCCCGGGGCGGGCAGGTGTACTACCTGCACAACCGGGTGGACAACATTGAATCCTGCGCCGCCCATGTCAGCCAGATGGTGCCGGGTGCGCGGGTAGGCATTGCCCACGGCAAGATGACCGAAGAAGAGCTGAACCCCGTGTGGCAGCACCTGCTGAACGGCGAGATCGACATTCTGGTCTGCACCACCCTCATTGAGACCGGCATTGATGTGCGCAACTGCAACACCCTCATCATTGAGGATGCCGACCGCATGGGTCTGGCACAACTGTACCAGATCCGTGGGCGGGTGGGACGCTCCGGCCGCAAAGCCTACGCCTACTTCACCTTCCGCCGGGACAAGACCCTGACCGATATCGCCCAGAAGCGGCTTTCTGCCATCCGGGAGTTCACCGCTTTTGGCTCCGGCTTCCGCATCGCCATGCGGGATCTGCAGATCCGCGGCGCGGGCAGTCTGCTGGGGCACAGCCAGCACGGCCACATGGAAGCCGTGGGCTACGACCTCTACGTTAAAATGCTGGGACAGGCCATTGCCCGGGCGCGGGGCGAGCCCGTCCAGCGGGACAAGAGCGATTGTCTTGTGGATCTGCGGGTGGACGCCTTCATCCCGGAAAAGTATATCCCGGACGGCGCGGGGCGCATCGAAGCTTACAAGCGCATTGCCGCCATCCAGACCCCGGAGGACGCCGCCGATGTGCTGGACGAGCTCATTGACCGCTACGGTGACCCGCCGCCCTCAGTGAGCGATCTGGTCAACGTCTCCCTCGTCCGCGTGCAGGCCGCCGCCGTGGGCGTGTATGAGGTGACTCAGAAGAAGGACACCCTCGTGCTGAATCTGGAAACGCTGGAACTTGCCATGATCCGCGGCCTGCTGCAGGCTTTCAATGGCCGTGTCACCGCCGGGGCGGGCACAAAGCCCTATCTCTCGGTGGTATTACAGCCGGACGAAAAGCCGCTGGAACTGCTGCAAAGCATTCTGAAAGCCATGGATGCCATTTTGAACAACAAGGAGCCAAACCAATGAAAAAGAAACTGCTTGCGCTGGTATGCGCACTTGCACTGACCGTCAGCCTTGTAGGCTGTGTATTCTCCACCCCGGACACCGTGGGCAAGATCGGCGATTTTGAGGTGACCAGCGGCTTATATCTGCTGGCGCAGTACGATGCCTATCAGCAGGCTGCACAGCTGGCAGGCTCTGAGCAGGACGCCAGCAAGGTAAAGTCCTTCCTCAAGGCCACCATCACCACCGATGCCGACACCGGCGAGACCGCCGTGGTAAAGGACTATGTGGCGCAAAAGACCCTTGAGACCTTGCAGACCCTTGCCGCTGTGGATGCCCGCTTTACCGAGCTGGGCGGTGAGCTGACCGAGGAGCAGAAGTCCGCCGCCGACAGCTACGCCCAGCAGTTGATGGATAACTACGGCGATGCCTACACTGCCAACGGCATCGGGCTGGAGACTTTGAAGCTGTTCCAGCAGCTGCAGTACAAGCAGGTCCTGCTGCTGGATCTTGTCTACGGCAAGGACGGCGAGACCCCTGTGGAGGACGGCGAGCTGACCGAGCATCTGGACAGCACCATGTACGAGATCGGCTTTATCACCGTGCCCCTGTACAACACCAGCACCTTCGCCTTTGCCAGCGATGACCAGAAGGCCGAGATGCTCTCCCTTGCCCAGAAGGCTGTGGACAGCTACAACGCCGCCGCCCCGGAGGACGCCTCTAGCCAGATGGCCGCCTTTAACAGCATCGCAAGCAGCGCACTGACCGATATTTGCGCCGTGCTGGATGCAGAGGTCCCCTCCACCAGCACCCTGCAGACCGACCTGCTGGGCGAGAGCGACCTGACCGATGCCTTTACGCAGGAGGGTGCCGCCGATACCCTGCGCGGCCTTGCCTACGGACAGGCAGCCGCCATCCAGTACACCGGCTACGCCATGATGCTGGCCGTCCGTCTGGATCCGTTGAGCGTTTCCACGCTGGATGCTCTGCGCAGCCAGATTTTGAGCGACATGAAGGGCGAGGAGCTAAACGATGCCCTTGCCGCCTACGGTGCCCAGCTGGACAGCACCCTGAGCAGCTCTGCCATGAGCAAGCTGCCCGCCGCCAAGATCGTGAACGCCAACAGCGCCAACAGCTGATAACTGCATAAAAATTGCAAAAACGGGTTCGAGATTTTTCCTGACCCCGTTTTTTATAGCGCTATAAAACAGACCCGGCAGGCCTTTTGGGCTTGCCGGGTCTGTTTTTGATTGGAGCAGTGGGGCAGGGACACAGCACTGTCAGGCCTTACTTCTCGTTCTCATAGCTGAAGACAGCGTAGGGGTAGAAGATGTTGGCGTCCAGATAGCCTGCCCAGCGGCCGGGCTTACGGGTGTAGTAGCCGATGGGGATATCGCCCCGGATGACGCCCTTGACCAGGATCAGCATGTGGCGGAGGTACTCCACGCTGAAGGGGTTCAGGTTCTCCCAGTGGCCCGTCAGCAGCTCATAGTCCACATCCTCGTTCCGCAGCAGCACCTCTGCCATGAAGTGCTCCAGACCCGGCAGATAGGTGTCGGTGGCAGCCTCCATCATGAACAGATCGCCGGAGCCAACAGCGTCACCGGTAAAGATGTAGTCCTTGTAGAAGAACACCACAGAGCCCTTGGTGTGGCCCGGCACATCCACCACTTCCAGCTCCTCAGAGCCGATGCGGACCGTGTCGCCGTCCACGATGTTCACCAGCTTCAGGTCCTCGGCGGTGAGGCCGAAGAACTTCTGCATGCTGGAGAGCAGGCCCTCCTGGTCATCGGGGTGGATGTAGGTGCGGCGGACCTTGCCGGACTTCAGCAGGGAGGGAATGCCCAGAATGTGGTCGCCGTGCTTGTGGGTCAGCAGGATATCCAGCTCTGCGTCAGGGTTGGTCAGCACGTTCTCCCGCAGGTAGGCGTAGAGGTCTGCTGCGCCGGAGCCGCCCATGGCGGTGTCAATGATCAGGGCTTCCTTGCCCAGATCCATTACCCACAGGGTGTCCATGCCAAAGTCCATGACACGGGTGATGTTGTACTTCACCGGGTAGTGGCTGAACATCATGTTGGGGTTCAGCTTGCCGTGCTGGGTCCGGGTCAGGGACTGGGTAAACATCCAGTTATAGGGAGTGCCGATGCTGTACACACGCTCCCATACCTTGTGGGGCTCCGGCATGGAACCGGCGGTAAAGCCCTCGTACTTCACGCAGGAGCAGCCGGCATCCTTCAGGGCCTGCACAGCCTTGGCAGTCTCGGCCTCCGGCATCTCCGGGTCATCCTTGCAGTGGTAGGCCCACACAGGGGTGTTCTTGATGGCCTCAAAGGCACCGGGGACGGTGTACCACTGGGCAGGCACCATGCCGCACATGGGGATGGCTGCGGCAAAGTAGTAGGGGTAGCTCAGGATCATGTTCCAGACACCGGTGCCGCCCATGGACATACCCTCGATGTAAATGCGGTCCGGGTCAATGCGGTGGGCAGCCACATAGCTGTCGATGGCAGACTTCAGGGCCGTAACGGTGTCCGGGTCGGTCCAGTTCTTGCCGGGGCACTGGGGTGCAAACAGGTAGGTGGGGTTCTTCCGGATCATTTCGTCAGAAATGTAGAAGGTAGCACCGTCGTTGGCGGTAAGCTGGGTGCCGTTGGGACCTACGCCGTCCTCGCCGTGGAGGAAAACGATCAGGGGCAGGCGCCCCTTTAGGGTCGGGGCGTAACGGCGGGGATTGTAGGCGTAGTACTCCACCCCGGCAGCACTGCCCGCCTTAAAACGCTTGGCCAGCTCTGCCCGGTCGGGGCTGTCCACCTTGACCAGACAATTCTGGTCGGCGTCCGCTGCAAAGGCAATGCCGCTGGTACCCAGCACACTGGCAACAGCCGCAAAGGCAGCAGTGTTACGCATAAAATCACGTCTGCTCAGTTCCATAGTTTCTTCTCCTTTTGGGGCCAAAAAATAAATACGGATTGTGAATACTGTACGAAACTTCCTCACCATATAAGATGAGAGCTGTCACTAATATATTAATATATCAAAAAAGTGCTGTCAAGAATGTGTCAAAATCTTTGGAGAAGGCTCTAAGCCAGGCTGTCGGGGTTTGTCAAAAATGACGAAAATCATCCTACCAAAAACCACCGTCCATCCCGGACGGCGGTGCAAAGTACCAGTGGTAATGCGACCACAGCCCGGGGCGTTTGTATACCGGGGTGAGCACGATTTCAAATGGCCTCCGCGTGCGCTCTAGCCATCTTCAGCGGAAAATATATTTTTATATTTGCAATTCTGGAAAATCTGCGGATTTTCCAGAATTGCCTTCTCACGGGAGGGATTGCAACGGCAGACGGCATTTCCTGCAACAGCTCCTTTTGTGAAAATGCGTTTGGAGCGCTCCGCAGAACGCGCCAAAGGCGCTTTATTTTACCACCCTTGCAAACTCTGCGGCAAGGGCGGCGTTCACCGAACGGACGGCGTTGGCGTCCGGCTTGATGGCGGTGCGGTCGTAGGTGAACAGGCCGTTCACCTCGTCCTCCACGTCGGTCAGCTGGGTGTATACCAGCGCCGAAAGCCCCTTTTGCAGCTGCGGCAGCACCGCGCCCAGCTGCATTTTTTTGTACCGGGCGGTCAGCTCCTCCCGGCTTTTGGCTGTGCCGTAGCCGTAGGTCTTGCGGGGCGGCTTATGCCCCGGCATAGGCCATGCAATACCGCCGTACTCGCTCAGCGCCACGGTGCGGGTCTGCGGACGCACCCGCAGGGGGTAGAAGTAGTTGTGCAGGGAGTATACATCCCCGCCGCCCTGATCGTACCAGCCGCTGGCCTCGTCCACAAGGCGGGTATCGTCCAGCGCGCGGATGGTCTGCACTGCCCCGGCGGCATCGTACTGTCCCCAGCCCTCGTTAAAGGGCACCCAGCAGCCCACGCAGGGGTGGCAGCGCAGCGTCTGTACCGTATCTTCCAGCTCCCGGCGGTATTCTTCCCGGCTGCTTTCGCTGCCCCGGCTCAGCAGCCCCCACAGCGCCGCCTTGTCCGGCAGGCGACGCATAAGCGGCTGCAAAACATTGGTCAGGTAGGTGACGAACCACAGGTTATACTTGCTGCCGCCGTTGACCATATCCTGCCAGACCACAAGACCCAGCCTGTCGCAGTGGTAGTACCAGCGCTGCAGCTCTATCTTTGCGTGCTTGCGCAGCAGGTTGTAGCCCAGCGCCCTTACCTCGCTCAGTTCCCGCTCCACCGCCGCATCCGAGGGCGGGGTGTACAGTCCCTCCGGCCAGTAGCCCTGATCCAGCAGGCCGTTGAGCAGGATAGGCTTGTCGTTCAGACAGAAGCGCAGCACGCCCCTTGCGTCCGGTGCGCAGCTCCACTTGCGCAGGGCAAAGTAGCTGTGCACGGTGTCGAACTGTTCTTCCTCTCCCTGCGTGGTGCCCACGGTCAGGTCGTACAAAAAGGGCGTGTCCGGGCTCCACGGGAAGAAATACTCGTCTGCAATATGCAGCGTCACCTCACCGTCCTGGTCGGCCTCATCGCTGCCCCAGTCCTCGGCAATGGTCACACCCCCGGCGCGCACTACCGCCCACAGGTTCGCCGCACCGCCGGGTGCAGAGGTATGGGCTTTCACGGTCACGGTGCAGGCATCATAGTCCGGCGTAACGGTGAGAGACTGGATGTAATTTTCCGGCACGCGCTCCAGCCAGACCGTCTGCCAGATGCCGCTCTGCGCCGGGTAGAACATCCCGCCGGGCTGCAAAGTCTGCTTACCCCGCGCCTGTGTACCGTGGCCGGTGGGGTCCTGCACCGCCACCCACAGGCTGTTGCGGCCTGTGCCGTTGAGCTGCGCGGTGATATCCAGCGTAAAGGGCCAGTAGCCGCCCCGGTGGCCGCCCACCAGATGGCCGTTCACCTGCACGGCGCAGGCGTAGTCCACTGCGCCGAAATGCAGCAGCACCCGTCCGCCCATCCCGGCGGGCGGCGCAAAATATCGGTGGTAGTGCAGCCACTGCCCGGGCTGTAATGTGCGCCCCACCCCGGAGGCGCGGCACTCCGGCGCGTAGGGCACTAAGATCTCGCCATCCCAGCCCGCCGGGCGCTGCGCCGAGGCAGTGATGGCGTACTGCCACAGGCCGTTCAGGTTCTCGTAGCTGTCCCGGCGCATAGCCGGGCGGGGATATTCCGTCAGAGGGTGCATACACTCACCAGCCTTTTTCTCGTTTGCTCCATTCTAGCACAGCCCGGGGCATTTGTATACCGTGGAGCGGACGATTTTGAATGGCCGCCGCGTGTGCTTTGGCCATCTTCAGCGGAAAATTATTTTTATATTTGCAATTCTGGAAAATCTGCGGATTTTCCAGAATTGCTTCTTCATGGGAATAAAAAAGAGCCGCCGCACGGCGGCATGGCTGTGCGGCGGCTTTGTGAGAAGGTGGGAAATTGTTTAGTTCTCGGCCAGATTACCGGTATAAAGCTGGTAATACTTGCCCTTTTTGGCGATCAGCTCATCGTGACTGCCGCGCTCGATGATGCGGCCCTGTTCCAGCACCACGATGCAGTCTGCATTGCGGACGGTGGACAGGCGGTGCGCGATGACAAAGCTGGTACGGCCGTACATCAGGCCGTCCATGCCGCGCTGCACCAGCGCCTCGGTGCGGGTATCAATGGAGGAGGTCGCCTCGTCCAGGATCAGCACCGGGGGATCAGCAACGGCTGCGCGGGCAATGGCAAGCAGCTGACGCTGTCCCTGCGAGAGGTTGGCGCCATCGCCGGTCAGCATGGTGTTGTAGCCCTCCGGCAGGCGCTTGATAAAGCCATCGGCGTTGGCAAGGCGGGCGGCGGCGATGCACTCTTCATCGGTGGCCTCCAACCGGCCGTAGCGGATGTTCTCCATCACCGTGCCGGTGAACAGGTGGGTGTCCTGCAGCACGATGCCCAGCGAGCGGCGCAGGTCGGCTTTTTTGATCTTGTGGATGTTGATGCCGTCGTAGCGGATCTTGCCATCCTGAATATCGTAGAAGCGGTTGATCAGGTTGGTAATGGTAGTCTTGCCCGCACCGGTAGAACCGACAAAGGCGATCTTCTGTCCCGGACGGCCATACAGGTTGATGTCATGCAGAACCGTTTTTTCCGGCACATAGCCAAAGTCTACGTCCGTAAAGGTGATATCGCCCGCCAGCTTGTGGTAGGTGGTAGTGCCGTCGTGGTGGGGGTGCTTCCACGCCCACAGGCCGGTGCGCTCGTTCGTCTCCACCAGCTGGTCGTTGCGGTCGTACTTGGCGTTCACCAGCGTCACATAGCCCTCGTCGGTCTCGCTGGGCTCGTCCATCATCTTGAAGATGCGCTCGGCACCAGCCAGTGCCATAATGACGCTGTTGGCCTGCATCGACACCTGACTGATGGGCATATTGAAGCCCTTGTTCAGGCTGAGGAAAGCCACTACGGTGCCAAGGGTCATGCCGCCAACGCCGCCCACAGCCATAGCTGCACCAGTCAGTGCGCAGATGGCATAGCTGATGTTGCCCAGCTGGGCGTTGACCGGCATCATAATGTTGGAGAAGGCGTTGGCCTGCTTGGCGCTTTCCTTCAGCTGGTCGTTCAGCGCACGGAAGCCGGCAAGGGTCTGCTGCTCGTGAGTGAACACCTTGACCACCTTCTGGCCCTCCATCATCTCCTCGATGTAGCCGTTCACCTTGCCCAGATCCCGCTGCTGCTGGATGAAGTACTTGGAGGAGCTTTTTGCGATCTGCTTGGAGCAGAATAGCATCAGCGCCACCATGAGCATGGTAACGATGGTCAGCTGCCAGCTGAGCATACACATGCTGAAAAACACGGATACAATAGTGATGACGCTGGACACCAGCTGCGGGATGCTCTGACTGAGCATCTGGCGCAGGGTATCCACATCGTTGGTGTACACGGACATGATATCGCCGTGAGGATGGGTGTCAAAATACCGGATGGGCAGGCTTTCCATGTGGGTGAACAGCTTGGTGCGCAGATTGCGCAGCGTGCCCTGCGTTACGTTGACCATAATGCGGGCGTTGGCCCATGCGGCCAGAATACCCACAAGGTAGATGCAACACATCCGCACCAATGCACCGGCCAGCGGTGCAAAGCTGGGGTTCTGCTGGCGGGTCATGGGCACGATGTAATCGTCCATCAAAGTCTGCAAGAACAGGCTGGCCTGCACATTGGCCAGCGCGCTGACCACGATGCAGATAAGCACAAGGATGCAGTGGGGCAGATAGTTGCGGAACACTTCATCCATAATGCGCTTCAGCAGCTTGCCCGGGTTTTCCACCTTGGGGCGCGGCCCCCGTGCGCCCCGCGGGCCGGGGCCATGTACTTCTTTTACTGCCATTACTGCGCACCTCCCTGCTTGTCAAAATCGCCGCCGCCCTGCGTCTGGCTGTTGTAGACCTCCTGATAGATGGCGTTGGTCGCCAGCAGCTCTGCGTGGGTGCCCAGACCGTTGATCTGGCCGTTCTCCAGCACCAGAATGCGGTCTGCATCCTGCACCGAGGAGATGCGCTGTGCAATGATGATCTTGGTCGTGCCGGGGATCTCCTCCCGGAAGGCCTTGCGGATCTTGGCATCGGTCGCGGTATCCACGGCGCTGGTGGAGTCGTCCAAGATCAGCACCTTGGGCTTGCGCAGCAGGGCGCGGGCGATGGTCAGGCGCTGCTTCTGGCCACCGGACACATTGGAGCCGCCCTGTTCGATCCATGTATTGTACTTATCCGGGAAGCGCTGGATGAACTCATCCGCGCAGGCCAGCTTTGCCATGCGGATGCACTCTTCCTCGGTGGCGTTGGCATCGCCCCAGCGGAGGTTATCCAGAATGGTGCCGCTGAACAGCACGTTCTTCTGCAGCACCATGGAGACCTCGCGGCGCAGCACGTCAAGGTTATAATCCCGCACGTCCACGCCGCCCACCCGCACGGTACCGCTCTCGGCATCGTACAGGCGTGGGATCAGCTGCACCAGACTGGACTTTGCACTGCCGGTGCCGCCGATGATGCCCAGCGTCTCGCCGGGCCGGATGGTAAAGCTGATATCGTTCAGCACCGGCTGACCGCTGCCGTGCTTATACTTGAAGGTAACGTGGTCAAACTGGATGCTGCCGTCTGCCACCTGCTGCACAGGCTGCTTTGCCGGGGGCAGGTCGGTGTGCTCGTCCAGCACCTCCACGATACGCTTGGCAGAAGCGGCGGACATGGTGATCATGACAAAGGCCGTGCTCAGCATCATCAGTGCCATAAGGATGTTCATGATATAGCCGAACAGGGCGTTCAGCTGGCCGGTGGTAATGGCACCGTGCAGCACATACTTTGCGCCGAACCAGCTCAGCGCGATGTTGCAGCCGTACACCGCCACCAGCATAGCGGGGTTATTGAAGCTCAGACGGCTTTCCGCGTTGACGAACTGCTTGTACAGGCTCTCGCAGGCGGCGGTGTATTTTTCGTTTTCAAAGCCCTCGCGCACAAAGCTCTTGACCACGCGGATGGCAGAAACGTTCTCCTGCACCGAGGCGTTGAGGTTATCATAGTTCTTGAACACCCGGTCAAAGATGTGGAAGGTGGGGATCATGATGGCAGCCAGCACCGCCACCAGAAAAGCCATCGCCACCACGAACACCAGCGACAGCGGGCCGCCGATGACCACAGCCATGAACATTGCAAACACCAGATGCACCGGGGCGCGCACGCACATGCGCAGGATCATCTGGAAGGCGTTCTGCACGTTGGTCACGTCGGTGGTCATGCGGGTGACAAGACCCGCCGTGGAGAATTTGTCGATGTTGGAAAAAGAGTAATGCTGGATATTTTCATACATGGCATCGCGCAGATTTCCGGCAAAGCCGGTGGATGCCTCGGCGGCATACTTGCCTGCCAGCACGCCCAGCACCAGCGCAATGGCTGCCACCAGAAAGGTAAGCAGGCCGTAGCGGATGATGGCGTTCATATCGCCCTTTTCAATGCCCTGATCGATGATAAAGGCCATGATGGTGGGCAGCAGCACATCCATAATGGCTTCCAGAGCCGCAAAGAGCGGTGTCTTGATCGAGGCGGCTTTATACTCGCCCAGATGCGACACAAGCTTTTTGATCATCTGAGTTCCCTCCTATTTAAATTTATTTGTTCGGTACGAAACAATTTTATACAAAACAATTTAAATGTCAATAGCTTTCGAAAAATGTTCATAATTGCTAATTTAACAAGTCCTTTTTCGGCGCTTTGACGGAAAACGGCGTTATTTCAACGCTTCCCGCAACTTGTTCAGCAGCCGCAGCAGCTCTGCGTTCTCCTCCTCGGTCAGCAGTCCGGCCACATAATCGTCGGTCTGGTGGAAGGAAAGCAGGGTCTTTTCGTGCCGTTGGATGCCCTCCTCGGTCAAAACCAGCTGCTTGAGCCGGGCGTCCTGCGGCACGCTCTGCCGCCGGATGTAGCCTTTGCGCTCCATCAGCTGCAAAATGTTCGTCACCGTGGAGCGGGTGATGGAAAACTCCCGCTCAATGTCCCGCTGGAACACCGGCTCGTCCCGGTGGCGGTAGAGATACTCGATGATCCACCCGTGCATAGGGGTGGTCTGCTCTACCCCATTGGCGCGGGAAAACTGGTTCAGCCTGCGGAAGATCAGGTTATCCACCCGGCGCAGCTGGGCGGGAATGACCTGCGGCCCATCCCACGGCGGGTCCAGCTTGCAGTGCTCTTCAATAGGGTGCTGTGTACACATAATGGTTTTCCTCTGTTTCGGTCAAATTGTTTGATGTGAAACTGTTTGATACAATACATATATTACTCATCTCCCTGCTCAATGTCAAGGGGCAGGGTGCAAAAAAGGCCGCTGCGGAAAATTTTCCGAAGCAGCCTTGATTTTTATGGATACGGTGTACGCTTACAGCTTTTTGCCGGTCAACAGCTCGTAAGCCTCCAGATACTTGGCAATGGTCTTGTCAATGACATCCTGCGGCAGGTCGTAGTTGCTGTCGGGGTTGGCCTTCAGCCAGTCGCGCACGAACTGCTTGTCGAAGGAGGGCTGGCTGTGACCCGGCTCGTAGCCCTCCAGCGGCCAGAAGCGGGAGGAGTCCGGGGTCAGCATCTCATCGCCCAGCACCACGTTGCCGTCCTCGTCCAGACCAAACTCGAACTTGGTATCGGCAATGATGATGCCGCGGGACAGTGCATACTCGGCGCACTTCTTGTACAGGGCAATGGTGTAGTCGCGCAGCTTAGTGGCGTACTCCAGACCGTGACCGGGGAACTGCTTCTCCAGCACGTCGATGCTCTGCTCGTAGGAGATGTTCTCGTCGTGGTCGCCGATCTCTGCCTTGGTGGAGGGGGTGTAGATGGGCTCGGGCAGCTTATCGGACTCCTGCAGACCCTCGGGCAGCTGGATGCCGCACACCTTGCCGGTCTTCTGATAGCTGGCCCAGCCGCTGCCGGTGATGTAGCCGCGCACGATGCACTCGATGGGCAGCATAGTCAGCTTGCGGCACATCATGCTGTTGCCGGTGAACTGGGGCTGGCGGAAGAACTCCGGCATATCCTGCACATCCACGCTCAACATGTGGTTGGGCAGCAGATCGCGGGTGTAATCGAACCAGAACTTGCTCATCTGGGTGAGCACGGTACCCTTTTTGGTGACCTTGTTTTTCAGGATGACGTCAAACGCAGAAATGCGGTCGGTGGCAACCATGATCAGGCTGTCGCCATTGTCGTAGATCTCGCGGACTTTGCCTTCTTTGATGGGTTTGAACTCAGTCATAATCAAACACTCCATTTTTTCCATGTTCTCAGCAGCGCAGCAGCGCAGCGCAGTTCTTACCCTATTATTCTACCATACTGCCGCGCGGTTTAAAAGGAACAGAATAAAAGAAAAACGGGCAAGTTTTGTGTTTTTATCGTGAAAAGTGCGCAAAAAACAGCAGGAAATTTCGGCGTTTTGACGATAAAAGTCGTACTTTATCCCCAAATGCACGCACCTTTGCAAAATGCAGTCATGGACAAGCGCCGCCGGTTGCGGTATCATAGTAGTATGCGTATATCTGCGCTCCGCAGGGGCGCAAAAGTAAACAAGGAGGTAAAGAGTATGGGCAAATTTCCCAAGGGCTTTTTGTGGGGCGGCGCTACCGCCGCCAACCAGTGCGAGGGTGCATGGCAGGCAGACGGCAAGGGTCTGGCTACGGTGGATGTGACCCCCTTCGGCCCGGACCGTTTCCCGGTGGCAACGGGCTATATGGAAATGCTGGATTGCGATGACGCACATTTCTACCCCAGCCACGAGGCCATTGACCTGTATCACCATTATAAAGAGGATATCGCCCTGTTTGCAGAGATGGGCTTCAAGTGCTTCCGGCTGTCCATTGCATGGACCCGCATCCTGCCCAACGGCGATGACGCTCAGCCCAACGAGGCAGGACTGGCCTTCTACGACAGCATTTTTGACGAGTGCCATAAGTACGGCATCGAGCCGCTGGTCACCATCTGCCACTTTGACACTCCCATTGCCCTCATCAAAAAATACGGCGGCTGGAAAGACCGCCGCATGGTGGACGCCTACGTCCACTACTGCGAGGTGCTGTTCGACCGCTTCAAAGGCAAGGTGAAGTACTGGCTCACCTTTAATGAGATCAACATGCTGCTGCACCTGTCCTTTACCGGCGCAGGGCTGGTATTCTACCCCGGCGAAAATGTGGAGCAGGTCAAGTATCAGGCCGCCCATCACGAGCTGGTGGCCAGCGCAAAGGCGGTAAAGCTGGCGCACGAAAAAATGCCGGACGCCATGGTGGGCTGTATGCTGGCGGCGGGTCAGTTCTACCCCCGCACCTGCGCTCCGGAGGATGTGCGGGCGGCGCAGGAGGCCGACCGGGACAACTACTTCTTTACCGACGTACAGGTGCGCGGCGCTTACCCCGTGTGGGCTAAAAAGCGGATGGAGCGCGCCGGGGTGCAGCTGCACACACAACCCGAGGACGACCGCACGCTGCGGGAGGGCACAGTGGATTTTGTGTCCTTCAGCTACTATTCCAGCCGCTGCATCACGGTGGATAAGGAGCTGATGGCGGCAGAGAATGCGGAAGGCAACGCCGTGTCTGCATCGGTGAAGAACCCCTACCTGAAAGTCAGCGAGTGGGGCTGGGCCATCGACCCGGTGGGTCTGCGGGTGACCCTGAACACCATCTACGACCGGTACGAAAAGCCCATGTTCATCGTGGAGAACGGTCTGGGTGCGGTGGATACCGTAGAGCCGGACGGCTCCATCCACGACAGCTACCGCATCGACTATCTGCGGGCACACATTGAGGAGATGGAAAAGGCCGTCAACGAGGATGGTCTGCCGCTGATGGGCTACACCACATGGGGGCCCATCGACCTTGTGAGCGCCTCCACCGGCGAGATGAAAAAGCGGTACGGCTTTATCTATGTGGACAAGGACAACGACGGCAACGGCACCCTTGCCCGCAGCCGGAAGGACAGTTTTTACTGGTATAAAAAGGTCATCGCTTCAGACGGCGAGGACCTGACCTGAGCAAGCGCCCCGGCACTGTTTGCGGTATGGCAGCGCCGGGGCGTAAACGTGTGAGGAAGAACCGATAACGGAGAAAATTTATGACACCACAAATCATTGCACACCGCGGTGCTTCCTATCTTGCACCGGAAAACACCCTGACTGCCTTTAAAAAAGCCATGGAGATTGGCGCAGACGGCGTAGAGATGGACGTACAGCAGACCATTGACGCCGGGCTTGTGATCCACCACGACTATATGATCGATCTGCACACGGATATTTCCGGCAAGATCTACGATATGACCATGGGCGATTTAAAGGAACTGGATTTCGGCAGCTGGAAAGGCGCCATCTTTCAGGACGAGAAGATCGCCACTCTGCAGGAGGCCATGGAACTGTGCAGGCAGATGCCGGGATGCACCGTGCATCTGGAACTGAAATCCACCATGGACAACGACCCGGACTTTGTACCCCGGGTGCTGGAAGTGCTACAGCAGACCGAGATGGTAGAACAGGTGATTCTTGTTTCCTTCAACCACGCGCTGCTGCGGCAGGCAAAGCAGCTGCTGCCCGAACTGCGGGTAGGTGCACTGGTATACGGCGAGCTGGAAAGCATGCTGCTGCCGCCGCCCATCATCTGGAAGGATCTTGGACTGACCAACGGCATAGACGACATGGAAGCCATGGACGCTGCCCTGCCGGAGAGCGCAGCAGACGAGGAAAATTGCAGCTGGATGACCCGCTGGATGAGCGATAAGGTAAGTATGCTGCGGGCAAACTTTCCTGGCGAGAGCCTGAACGAGATCTACAAAAACCTGATGGCGCAACGGGATCTGCCCGCCTACATCCGCAGTCTGGACTTTGTGCCGGAGTGGGTCAGCTGTGAGTACCACACCGCCTACAAAAACGCCGGTTTCATTGACAAACTGCACGAGATGGGCATCAAGGTGTCTTTGTGGACGGTGGACACGGAAGATTCCGTCCGCAGCCTGCTGCGCACCAGCGCCGATGCCTACATCACCAACCGCCCCGACCGCGTGCGGGAGTGGATGGAGAAGGAACAGGCAGCGACCGCCCCAACAGAAACCGCCACGGCAGAGTCTGCCCCCACTGCTGAAGCAGACGCCGGGACAGCTGCCGCAGAGTAAACCGACCGGAACAGACACAAAAAAAGAGATAGGCTTTCCCGAAAGGGATCGCCTATCTCTTTTTCATTCATTTTATTCTGCTGCGTCGGTCAGCACAAAGGTCAGCTCTGCGGTGACGGCGCACTTGCCGTCCACCCATGCCGAGGCCTTGCCTACGCCCACAGCGCCGTGCTGCTGTACCAGCTCGCAGTGGAGGGTGAGCACGTCCCCGGGGGTGACCTGCTTGCGGAAGCGGGCACTCTTGATGCCGCCGAACAGCGCAAGCTTGCCCTTGTTTTCCGGCAGGCTCAGCGCTGCCACAGCGCCGGTCTGTGCCAGTGCTTCCAGCAGCAGTACGCCGGGCATGACCGGCTGTGCCGGGAAGTGGCCGTTGAAGAATTCCTCGTTGCGGGTGACGCACTTGCGGCCGATGGCCCACTGCCCCGGCTCGTAGTCCAGAACACGGTCCACGAGGGCAAAGGGGTAGCGGTGGGGCAGGATCTCCGCGATCTGCACGCTGTTCAGGGTGTTGGCGTTTTCACGCACGGTACGAGGCTCTGCCATGGGTCAGCCCTCCCATCTGCGCAGGGCGATGCAGGCGTTGTGGCCGCCAAAGCCCAAGCTGTTGCTCAGCGCATACTGCATTTCCTGCTGCCGCCCGGTGTTGGGCACATAGTCCAGATCGCACTCCGGGTCGGGCTGGGCGTAGTGGATGGTGGGCGGGGCGAACTGGTCCCGCAGTGCCAGCGCGGTAAACACGGCTTCAATGCCGCCCGCGCCGCCCAGCAGATGGCCGGTCATGCTCTTGGTGCTGACCACGGTCATCTCCTTTGCGTGTGCGCCAAACACGGCGTGAATGGCGGCAGTCTCGCAGGCATCGTTCATGTGGGTGCCGGTGCCGTGGGCGTTGATGTGATCCACCTGCTCCGGTGCGATGTCGGCATCCACCAAGGTCAGCTTCATGCAGTCGATGGCACCTGCGCCGCCGGGAGCGGGCGCGGTAAAGTGATAGGCATCGCAGTTGGCACCGTAGCCCACCACCTCGGCATAGATGTGTGCGCCGCGCGCTCTTGCGTGCTCCAGTTCTTCCAGCACCAGCACACCGCTGCCCTCACCCATGACAAAGCCGCCGCGGCGGGCGTCAAAGGGCAGGCTGGCAGCGTCCGGGTCGGTGGCGGTGGAAAGTGCCTTCATGCTGGTAAAGCCGCCGATGCCCAAGGGGCTGATGCAGCTTTCCGCGCCGCCGCAGACCATCACCGGCTCGTAGCCGTCCCGGATGCGGTGGAAGGCGTCGCCTACGGCGTTGGTGCCGCCGGCGCAGGCCGTGACCGGGCAGGTGCACATGCCCTTCAGACCGAAGCGGATGGCCACCTGCGCCGCTGCCATGTTGGCAATGGCCATGGGCACAAAGTAGGGGCTTACCTTCTCCATGCCCTTTTCCTCGCCGCGGGCGTGCTGCTCCTCGATCGTGGGCAGACCGCCGATGCCGCTGGACAGGATGACACCGATGTCCTTGCCCTCGGCCTCGGTATCAAGGCCGCTGTCTGCAATGGCTTCGGCGGCAGCGCCCAGTGCCAGCAGGGTGAAGCGTGCCATCTTGCGGACTTCCTTTTTGTCCACCACGGTCTCGGGGTCAAAGCCCTTTACCTCACCAGCCAGCTTGCACTTGAAGTCGGTGGTGTCGAACTGGGTGATGGGGCCGATGCCGCATTTACCGGCACGGGCTGCTGCCCAGCTGTCCGCCACATTGTTGCCCAGCGGGTTCACCGTGCCAAGGCCGGTGATCACAACTCTGCGTTTTTCCATAAGGGTTCTCCTTTACATTGCCATGCCGCCGTCCACACAGAGCACCTGCCCGGTGAGATAGCTGCTTTGTTCTGCGGCAAAAAACGCCACTGCCTGTGCCACATCCTCCGGCTGGCCTGCGCGGCCCGCGGGGATGCCCTGCGTCATGCCGGTGCGCACCGCCTCCGGCAGCACGGCAGTCATGTCGGTGTCGATAAAGCCGGGCGCTACCGCGTTCACGGTCACGTTCCGCGCGGCCAGTTCCCGGGCAAGGCTCTTGGTCAGGCCGATAAGCCCCGCCTTGCTGGCGGCGTAGTTGGTCTGCCCGGCGTTGCCCCGCAGCGCCACCACGCTGGAAAGGTTCACGATGCGGCCATAGCGCTGGCGCACCATGCGGCGGGCGACCTCCTTGCAGCAGAGAAAGGCGCTTTTCAGGTTGGTGTCCAGCACCGCTTCAAAATCCTGCTCGGTCAAGCGCAAAATCAGGTTGTCCCGGGTGATGCCCGCGTTGTTCACCAGCACATCCACCCGGCCAAAGGCCTCGGCAGCGGCATCGAACAGCGCCTTGCAGCCCTCGGCGGTGGATACATCCGCCTGCACGGTCACCGCCTGCACGCCCTCGGCGCGGCAGAGCGCTGCCGTCTGCTCCGCAGGCTCTGCGCCGTGGCAGTAGTTCACCACCACGTTGCAGCCCTGCTTTGCCAGTGCCACGCACACTGCGCGGCCAATGCCCCGGCTGCCGCCGGTAACAATGGCGGCGCGGGTCAGCTTTTCTTCGCTCATTCTGCTTCCTTCCATGCGGTCAGCACCGCATCCAGCTGTTCCGGGGTCTCCACTGCGGTGCAGACCACCCCGGGCAGGGTCTTTTTCACAAAACCGCTCAGGGCATTGCCGGGGCCGACTTCCAGAATGTGGTCCACGCCCAGCTCACCCAAGCGGCGCAGGGTATCTTCCATGTAGACGCTGCTCTGCACCTGCTTTACCAGCAGCTGCGGGATGCTGTCGGTCTCGGCCTTTTCATGCCCCAGACAGTTGAACAGCACCGGCGTCTCCATGGCACCGAAGTTTTCGCCCGCAAAGCGCTGTGCCAGCGCATCCCCTGCGGGAGCCATCAGCCTTGTGTGGAAGGGGCCGCTGACCTTCAGCGGGATGCAGCGGCGGGCACCGGCTTCCTTTGCCAGCGCAGCAGCCTGCTCCACAGCGGCTTTCTCACCGCCGATGACCAGCTGCCCCGGGCAGTTGTAGTTGCAGATCTGCACACAGCCTGCCGCAGCTGCCTGTTCGCAGCAGGCGGACAGTTTTTCTCTGTCCAATCCCAGCACGGCGGTCATGCCGCAGGCAAGGCCTTTTGCAGCCTCGGCCATGGCCTTGCCCCGGAAGGCGGTCAGCTCGATGGCCTGCTTTGCGGTGAACACCCCGGCTGCCTGCAGCGCGGAGTATTCGCCCAGCGAAAGCCCCGCCAGATAGGCGGGTTTTACGCCCTTTTCGGCCAGCACGGCGGTCACGCCGCAGGCAAAGGCCACCATGCAGGGCTGGGTGTACTCGGTCTGGTTCAAAACGCCGTCCGGGTCCTCAAAGCAGACGCGGTGCAGGTCAAAATCCAGCGCTGCGCTGTCAAAGGCCGCCCGGAAGGCGGGAGATGCTTCGTAAAATTCCTTGCCCATGCCGGGGTGCTGTGCACCCTGACCAGCGTAAAGTACGGCAAGCTTCATAAATTCTGCCTCCATTCGGTCACAAGTTCGTCCATCAGCTCGCGCACGGTGCGCATCCGGTCCAGCCTGCCCACATTTTCGCCGCAGAAGAAGAGCCCTTCCTCCACGTTGCCCTTCACCGCCTCGATGAGGGCGTGGGTGATGCAGTAGGGCACAGCGGCGGGGTCGCAGGTCTTGAGACACCGGGCGCAGTGCTTGGGCGGGAAGCGTTTGCCCTCGGCCAGCGCCTGCACCAGCGGGGTGTTCAGCGCGCGGCCGGGCATTCCCACCGGGCTGTGGATGATGCGCACATCCTCCGGCTTTGCCGCCAGCAGCACGTCTTTGTAGGTCTGGGAGGCGTCGCACTCGTAGGTGGGGATAAAGCGGGTAGCAAGCTGCACACCCGCAGCGCCAAGCTTTGTAAAGTGTGCCATGTCGGCACCGGTGTACACGCCGCCCGCCACAAATACCGGGATGGCGTGGCCGTATTGCTCCTCGTAAGGCTTCACCTCGGCCAACACCCCGGGCAGAATCTCGTCCAAAGTCTGGCAGCGGTCGGCCAGCAGGTCCTCCTCGGCAAAACCGAGATGCCCGCCCGCCTTGCAGCCCTCGATGACCACAAAATCGGCGGTGCGGTCAAAGCCCTTTGCCCAGCGGCGCAGGATGAGCTTTGCCGCCCGGGCGCTGGACACGATGGGCGCAATGGCCACCTCTTTGGTGCCCACGATGCCCGGCAGCTCCAGCGGCAGACCCGCACCGGAGACCACGGCATCCACCCCCGCCGCCACGGCGGTGCGGATAGCCTCGACATAGTCCCGGGTGGCTACCATGGCGTTGATAGCTACCAGACCCATGCCCCCGGCAATGGCCTTAGCCTTTTGGATCTCTGCGGTCAGGGCGCGGTGGTTGGCTGCCGCCGGGTCACGGGTAAAATCCGGCTCACGGTAGCCTGCATCGGCGGTGGAGATGCACCCCATGCCGCCGCAGGCTGCTACCGCACCGGCCAGCCCGCCCAGCGAGACGCCTACGCCCATGCCGCCCTGCAAAATGGGTACTTGCAGGGGCTTGCCGCCAAGGGTCAGCATTCGGCGTTCAGCGCTGCAATGCGCTGCCTCCCGCCCTGCCACAGGTCTGCAAGGATGTCCGCCACGGGGCGCACCTCGTGCAGCATTCCGGCCACCTGACCGGCCATCAGGCTGCCGCTTACCGTGTCGCCCTCAAAGACGGCGCGGCGCAGGCTGCCCAGCGTGTATTTCTCCAGTTCCATCTTGTCCGCGCCCGCCTTTTCCTGACGGACATACTCCCGGCTCATGCGGTTTTTCAGCACACGCACCGGTGCACCCACGGTGCGCCCGGTGACGATGGTGTCACTGTCCCCGGCTTTGAGCAGCGCGGCCTTGTAGTTGGGGTGAATGGGGCACTCCTCGCTTGCCAGCAGGCAGGTGCCCACCTGCACCCCGCAAGCGCCCAGTGCCAGCGCAGCCGCCAGCTGACGGCCATCGGCAATGCCGCCTGCGGCGATGACCGGCACGCTGACCGCATCCACTACCTGCGGCACCAGCGCCATGGTGGTCATCTCGCCCACATGGCCGCCGCTCTCGGTGCCCTCGGCAATGACGGCGTCGATGCCCAGCGGCTCCAAATGCCGTGCCAGCACGGCAGCAGCCACCACCGGGATCACCTTGATACCGGCAGCTTTCCACATGGGAACGTACTTTCCCGGGTTGCCTGCGCCGGTGGTGACCACGGCGACTTTTTCCTCCACCACGATCTGGGCAAACTCATCTGCCTGCGGGTGCATGAGCATGATGTTTACGCCAAAGGGCTTGTCGGTCAGCTCCCGGCAGCGGCGGATGTTCTGGCGCAGGGTATCGGCATTCATGCCGCCCGCACCGATGATGCCCAGTGCACCGGCGTTGGAGCAGGCGGCGGCGAACTCGCCGGTGGCAATGTTGGCCATGCCGCCCTGAATGATGGGGTATTTCGTCCCCAAGATCTCGTTTAAAAGTTTCATGGTCTTTATCCTTTATATTCCACGATCATGCCGCCCCATGTCAGGCCGCCGCCGAAGCCGATGCAGGCAAGGGTCTGGCCGGGGTGCAGCTGGCCGCTTTCAGCCAGCTCGTTCAGCGCCACCGGGATGCTGGCAGCACTGGTGTTGCCGTGGCGGTCCATGTTTTTGTAGAACTTTGCACCGTCGGCGTGCAGCGCCTTGACGCAGTGGTCGATGATGCGGCTGTTGGCCTGATGGCAGACCACCCAGTCCAGATTGTCCAGCGTAAGGCCGGTCTCGTCCAGCACGGTGTGCAGGCATTTGGGCAGGGCATCCACCGCAAAGCGGAACACTGCCCTGCCGTCCATGCTGATGGGTGCCGAGCCTGCGCGGCTGGGGCCGCCGGCATGGATGGCGGCATCGCCCCGGGCACCCAGCGTGATGGCAAAGGGCGCGGAGGTGTCGGTCAGTTCAAACACCGCCGCACCGGCACCATCGCCGAACAGCACACAGGTGGAGCGGTCGGCGGGGTCCATCAGGCGGGAGAGTGCTTCCGTGCCGATAACCAGCGCGTACCGCCCGCCCAGCGTAGCCAGCAGGCCGCGCGCCACCGCCGTGCCGTACAAAAAGCCGGAACAGGCGGCGTTGACATCCAGCGCGGGGCGGTTTTCCGGCAGTGCCAGCGCCGCCTGCACCTGACAGGCCACGCTTGGGGTGGCGTCCGGTGCGGAAAGGGTGGCGCAGACGCAGCAGGCAATGTCTGCCGGAGCAAGACCGCTGCGCTGCAGCGCCTGCTTTGCGGCAGCAATGGCCAGTGTAGCGGCATTTTCGCCCTCGGTGCAGTAGTGCCGGGTACGGATGCCGGTGCGGGTGGTGATCCACTCGTCGCTGGTATCCACGGTGCGGCTCAACTCTTCGTTGGTGACCGTGCGGCCGGGCAAAGCCCCGCCGGTGGCGATCAGACGCAAACCCTTCATGCTTTCCTCATTTCTCCGATCTGACGGAATTTCTGGTAGCGCTGCTCGGCCAGCTGACGGCCGTTCATGCGGGCAAGGCTGCGCAGCTGACGCTGCAGTGCCTCGTCCAGATTGCCGAACAGTACCCCGTGGGCGCGCTGTGCGCCGCCCACCGGCTCCGGGATGATCTCCTCCACGATGCCGTCCTTGTACAGATCCTGTGCGGTCAGCTTCATGATCTCGCAGGCTTCGCCGCTGCGGGAGGAATCCTTCCACAGGATGCTGGCAAAGCCCTCGGGGCTCAGCACCGAGTAGACGGCGTTTTCCAGCATGAGGATGCGGTTTGCCACACCCAGCGCCAGCGCGCCGCCGGAAGAGCCTTCGCCGGTGACCACTGCGATCACCGGCACGGTCAGGCCGCTCATCTCCATCAGGTTGCGGGCAATGGCCTCGCCCTGTCCGCGCTCCTCGGCGTCCTTGCCGGGGTATGCGCCCGGGGTGTCGATGAAGGTAATGATGGGACGGTCAAATTTTTCCGCCTGCTTCATCAGGCGCAAGGCCTTGCGGTAGCCCTCCGGCCCGGGCATACCGAAGTTGCAGCGCAGGTTTTCCTCCAGCGTGCTGCCCTTGCGGTGGCCGATCACCGTGACCGGCTGGCCGTGGAACAGCGCCACACCGCCCAGAATGGCGGCATCCTCCTTGCACTGGCGGTCGCCGCACTGCTCAAAGAAGTCGGTGAACAGTGCATCCACGATCTCGTCGATGTGGGGGCGCTCCGGGTGGCGTGCCAGAAAGACCCTGTCCTCTGCGGTCAGCGCCCCGCAGCCGGACAGCAAAGCGTCCTCCTGTGCGGAAAGCTCTGCCAGCTCGGCAGCGTGGTTGGTGATATCGGTCATGTTCTCGTCCGCCGGGTCGCCGCGCAGGGCGGCGATCTTTTCATCCAACGGTGCGAGCTGTTGTAAGATGTCCTTGATCATAAGGCGCTCCCTCCTCAGGCGTGCAGCCGCAGCAGCTGCGCCAGTGTTTCGCGCATTTCGGTACGGGGCACTACCTTGTCCACAAAGCCGTGCTCGTACTGGAACTCGCTGCGCTGGAAGCCTGCGGGCAGCTTTTCGCCGATGGTCTGTTCAATGACCCGGGGGCCCGCAAAGCCGATCAGCGCCCCGGGCTCGGCCAGCATAATATCGCCAAGGCTGGCAAAGCTGGCAGTCACGCCGCCGGTGGTGGGGTGGGTCAGCACGCTGATGTACAGCCCGCCCCGGGCGGAGAACCGCTCGATGGCGGCAGAGGTCTTTGCCATCTGCATCAGGCTGAAGATGCCCTCCTGCATCCGGGCGCCGCCACTGGCCGAGAAGATGATCAGCGGCAGGTGCTTTGCGGTGGCGTGCTCCACGGCGCGGGTGATCTTTTCGCCCACGGTGGTGCTCATGCTGCCCATAAAGAACCGGCTGTCCAGCACCGCAGCCACCACCGGGGTGCCCTCGATGCGCCCTGTGGCGGTGATGACAGCCTCCTTCAGGCCGGTCTTGCCGGTCTGTGCTTCCAGCTTTTCCGGGTAGCCGGGAAACTGCAGCACATCCTGCGGTGCAAGGTCGGCATCCAGTTCCCGGAAGCTGCCCTTGTCAAGGACGAGGCTCAGGCGGTAGTACCCGCCGATGGGCAGGTGTACCCCGCAGTTGGGACAGACGTACTGTGCCTTGTTCCAGATCTGGCGGGTGGCGCGGCGTCCGCACTTTTTGCATTCCACGAACTGCGGGTCGTTCCACACGGCACCCGCATCCCGCCGGGCCTTCAGCTGGAAGGTGCGCTCCCGCATGCTGCCCGGCAGCAGGTCTTTGATACTGTTCATCTCGTTTCGCCTCGGTCAGCCTCAGACATGGGCATTGATGTAGTTGAAGATATCGCCCACGGTCTTGAGGTTTGCCAGCTCCTCATCGGGGATGGACACGCCGCAGGCCTCTTCCAGTGCCATGTTCAGCTCCACAGCGTCCAGGCTGTCGGCCTCCAGATCCTCGGTCAGGCTGGCCTCCATGGTCACCTTGTCCTCATCGCAGCTCAGGGTATCGACAACGATCTTCTTCATTTCCTCGAAAGTCATAGTAGTATTCTCCTTTATGTTCACTGTTTGTTTTTAATTATTTACCTAAAATTTATGAGGTATCGAACACGACCATTATAATCAAACCGTTGGATAAGTCAATGGTTTTAGTTAAAAATTTTTATCTTTTACATTTTCGACACAGTTTGCTTCCTCTTTATATAGGGGCTCCCACAGACGCAAAAAGGCCGCTGCACAGTACTTTGTGCAGCGGCCTTTCCCGCAATAATAATATTATTTTCTTATTCCAGCCCGATCTGCTGTGCGTACTCTTCCAGCAGTTCCCGCTCAAGGAAGGGGGTCTTGACGCCCTCGCGGTCGCGGTAGGTCTCGTGACCCTTGCCGATGACGGCGATCAGATCACCCTCCTGTGCGTGATCCACTGCGTAGTGCAGCGCGTCCAGACGGTCGGGGATCTCCACGAACTTTGCGTCCGGGTTGCCCTTGTTCATGCCCTCGCGGATATCCGCAATAATGTCCTCTACCTTTTCAAAGCGGTTGTTGTCCTCGGTGAGGATGGAGAAATCGGCCATCTTGGCGCAGATCTCGCCCATGCCGTAACGGCGCAGCTTGGAGCGGTTGCCGCCGCAGCCAAACACCACCACCAGACGGTGGGGCTTGTAGGCGCGCAGGGTGGCAAGCAGGCTCTCGGTGGATACCTCGTTGTGGGCGTAGTCCAGCAGGATGGTGAACTTTTTGCTGATGGGCACCAGCTCCACACGTCCCTTCACCACGCACTTGCCCAGACCATCGTGAATGGCGGCATCCGGCAGACCCAGCACCTTGCCCACGGCCAGCGCTGCCAGCGCGTTGTACACGCTGAACTCGCCGGGCATATTCACCTTGACGTCCATCTCGTCCTTGCCGGTAACGTGGAAGGCAACGCCCAGAAAATCGTGGGTGCGCAGCAGTTCGTAGCCGGTCTCGCGGTAGTCGGCCTTTTCATCGCGGCCATAGGTGACCAGCTTGCAGGTATGGCCTTCCAGCAGGGCGGCGGTGTTCTCGTCGTCAATGTTCACCACGCCCACGTTGCAACGCTTGAACAGCTGTCCCTTCCAGCTGCGGTACTCCTCAAAGGTCTTGTGCTCACCGGGGCCGATGTGATCCGGCGAAAGGTTGGTGAACACACCCACATCGTAGTGCACGCCCGCCACGCGATCCATCATCAGGCCCTGACTGGATACCTCCATCAGCGCGGTATCGCAGCCGGCATCCAGAAACTCCCGGAAGGTCTTTTGCAGCTCGTAGCTTTCCGGGGTGGTGTTGGCGGTGTCCTTGTGGCGTCCCATATAGTAGATGCCGTTGGTGCCGATCATGCCCACCTTGCGGCCTGCGGCCTCCAGTACGCTTTTGATCATGTGGGTGGTAGTGGTCTTGCCCTTGGTGCCGGTGACGCCGATCATGGTCATCTGCCGGGCAGGGTTGCCGAAGAGGTTGGCGCTCATCAACGCCATGGCATAGCGGCTGCTCTCCACCTTGACCACGGTCACCCCGGGCAGGGCAGAAAGGTCGATGTCGTGCTGGATGACCAGCGCGCTGATTCCCTTGGCGGCGCAGTCAGCGGCAAACGCGTGGCTGTCCCGCTGGGTGCCCACGATGCACACGAACAAAAGCCCCGGGGCAGCCTTGCGGCTGTCGTAGATGATATCCGCGATCTCAGTATCCAGACTGCCCTGCACAAGGGTAAAGGGCACGCCTTCCATCAGTTGTTCCAGCTTCATACAGTCTCCTCCAAAGAGCTTCTTTACATGGGGTTTTCTTCTTCGTTGGCCGTCATGCGGTCAGGGTGGGTCAGGGGCAGCTGCTCGGTGTCCGTTTCAGCCGCCGGTTCGGTGGTGTCGGCAGTATCCGTGCTTTCTGCACTGTCGGTGCTGTCTGCCGTGTCCTCGGCCGGGGCGGGTTCCTCGGCCTTGGGCGGCACCACATAGCCGGAAGGCAGAGTGGGCTCGCCCTGTGCAAAATAGATCTTGCGGGTGCTGCTGGCGCTGGTATGGCTGAAATCCAGCCGCCCGGTGTCGGTGGGGCCGCAGCCCTTGCCGTCGGCGTTGGTCAGCACATAGCGGGCGCGGTCCAGCTTATAATCCAGATCGTTCAGCGTACCCAGCAGCACGCTGATGCGGTCCTGATACAAAAATGCGAGCTGCTCGGTGTCTGCCACTTCCAGCCGTGTCACGTCCTGCGACAGGCCGTATTCCTCCAGCTTGCTGCGCAGTGTGCGCAGCGCTTCCATGCGGGCGGTCTCGGTGCTCACCGTGCTTTCACTTTCGGCACTTTCCGACCCGGAGGCGCTTGCCGCGTCCGCATCGTCCACGAACCAGAAGCCCTGTCCCGGGGTGGTGTCCTGCAGCTTGCCGCCGTACAGGGTGCAAAGCCCCTCGGGCTGGGTGCTTTCCTCGGACAGGATCTTCCATTTGTCCGAGATCACAAGCCACTTGCTGCCGTTTTGCACCGCGTAGGCGGGCACGGCCTCGGTCACCTGCACCACCACGGTGTTGGGGTAGTCCCGGATCACCTTGATGGAGCCCAGCAGCGGGAAGTTCTGCTCCAGCACCGCGGCCTTTTCGCCGGGCTCAAAGCTGAAGATGTTTTCCTCCAGCTGCACGCCCATCCGCTGCAAAATGCTGTCTGCGGAGTAGCCCGCGATTTCGGTCACCTGCTTGCCGTCCGGGGTCTGTACCTGAATGGAATTGATGCGGAACAGCATGGTCATGGTCAGGTAGATACCTGCGCCAATGACGCACAGCAGCATGGCAAAGGCGGTCAGACGGCGTAGTATCCGGCGGCGCCGCAGCGTGGCGCGGGTCACCTTGCGCTTTTTGCGCATTTCCCGCCGGGCAGGGCTTTGCTGCGGGGCGCTCTGGCTGCCTGCCGGGTGCTGCCGGTTCGGGCGGTTTTGCGCGTTCTGGTTTTTCCGGCTGCTCTGCCCGCTGCGGGCATTGTTTGCCGGGCGGCGCTGCTTGCCGCCAGACTTCGCGTTTTTGGGTCTGCTGCCCGCCGGGCGGTTACCGGCGGGGTACTGGGTGGTATTGCTCCCCTGCCCCTGCGCCGGGCGGCGGGGCTGGGATTGGGTCTGGGTGGGGAACTGGATGCTGTTATCTGCCCGGGAGGAGCGCACACTGCCGTTGGCGCTGCGGGAGGGCGGGCGGCTGAGCGGCTCGCCGTTGTAGCCGTAGCGGCTGCTGCCGGTGCTCCGGGGCGTATTATGATTCTGCGAAGGCGCAGAGGTGCGCGCCACATCCCGGTTCAGATCATAGGGTCTCGGGTTCCGGGGTCTGCCGTTGCGGTCACGGTTCTGCTGCATCATTCGCACCTTCTTTCCTGTTTATTCCGGGGCTGCATCACGGGGTCTTTACCAGCTTGAGCAGCGCCGCAGTGATGCGGTCCAGACTGTCGTCCACAGACAGGCTGCGGGCGTTTTTGCCCATCTCGGCCAGCTTGCCGGGCTGTGCCAGCATGGCAGAAACAGTCTGCACCAGCTTTTCACCGGTCAGGTCTTTTTCTTCAATGACCACAGCCGCCCCGGCCTTTTGCAGCTCCATGGCGTTGTAGTACTGGTGGTTCTCCGCCACATTGGGGCTGGGGATCAGTACAGCGGCGCGTCCCACGGCTTCCAGTTCGGCCAGCGTCAGCGCACCGGCGCGGCTGATGACGAGGTCTGCCGCTGCCAACAGCTCCGGCATATTGTTGATGTATTCCTTTACCACAAGGCTGTCACCGGGGGCAAAATCCTTCTGCTTTTGCAGCTGCTCAAACAGCTGCACCCCGTACTGGCCGGTGGCGTGCAGGTGCAGCACCGGCTTGTGCTCGTGCTGCTCCCAGGCGCACAGGTCTGCCACCACCTCGTTCACCCGGCGTGCGCCCAGGCTGCCGCCGAAGGACAGGATGACGGTGCGGTCGCCCGCACCCAGCTGTGCGCGGATGGCCTCGCGGTTGGCGGCCTGTGCAAACACCTCCGGCCGCACGGGGTTGCCCACCACAAGGGTCTTGTCCGGTGCGCCCAGCTTTTCCACGGCGGCGGGCACGGCGGCAAACACGATATCCACATCCGGGGCCAGCAGTTTGTTGGTCACACCGGGGAAGGCATTCTGCTCGTGCAGGGCAGTGTGGATGCCCATTTTGGCGGCGCAGCGCACCACCGGGCCGGACACATAACCGCCGCAGCCGATGACGAGATCCGGCTTTACTTCCTTCATCATGGCCTTGGCCTTGGGACCGGAGAGGGCCAGATTCCACAGGGTGATGATGTTGCGCTTGATGTTGTGCAGGCTGAGCTTGCGCTGGAAGCCGGTGATCTCGATGTGGTGGAAGGGGTAGCCCGCCTGTGTGACCAGACGGTACTCCATGCCCTCCTTACGGCCTGCAAAGTGGATCTCGGCGGTAGGGTCGGCTTTTTTCAAAGCACCGGCAATGGCCAGTGCAGGGTTGATATGTCCGGCGGTGCCGCCGGCTGCGATGAGAACACGCATGGTGATTCCTCCTTATAAACGCCCGGCCTGCGGCCGGGCGGGCTTGCGGTTTGTTTTACTGTTCTGTACGGGCTGCGCGGGCAGAGGCCAAGTCAATGGTCTTGCGTGCAAGTTCTGCCTCGCGCTCGGCGCGGGCGGCCTCCCGCTGGGCACGCATCTGCTCCCGCTGCTGCGCTGCCCGCTCGCCGTTGCGGCCAATGTTCACCATTACGCCCATCTCTGCCAGCAGCAGGATCAGGCTGGTACCGCCGGAGGAGAAGAAGGGCAGGCTGATGCCGGTGTTGGGCAGGGTATTGGTGACCACGGCGATGTTGCAGAACACCTGCCACGCGATCTGCGCCATGATGCCAATGCCTACCATGGTGCAGTACAGGTTCTCCGCCTTATAGGCGATGAGCAGCCCCTGCACGATGAACAGCACGAACAGCACGATGATGAGCACTGCACCAATAAAGCCCAGCTCCTCGCACACCACGCTGAAAATGAAGTCGTTGGTGCTTTCCGGCAGCCAGAGCTGCTTTTCCACGCTGTTGCCCAGCCCCAGCCCCTTCAGTCCGCCGGAGCCGATAGCATAAAGGCTCTGCACGGTCTGGTCGGTCATCTGGCTCAGATCCTGCGTCCAGCCATCCAGACGCTTTTGCAGGTAGGGGATAGAGTCCACATGGGAGAGCAGGGTCTCCAGCAGGGTGCCCGCCGTGATGGCACCCGCCCATGTCAGCACACCGCCGCTGCCGGACAGCAGCAGGATGGTGCCCACCACCGCCACCGTCAGCACGATGCCGGACATATGCGGTTCCAGCGCCAGCAGGATGACCACCGGTATAAGGGGCAGCACCGGCACCACCAGCTGCTTCCATACCCGCACCCGTAGCCACTCCCGGGGGGTAAGCAGGATGCGGCGCTCCGGGTCCAGCCGCTCCACCTGTGGCACCTTGGCTGCAAGATGGGAACTGAACAGGATCATCTCAAACTTTGCCACCTCCGAGGATTGCAGCGTAAGGCCTGCAAAGCGGATCCAGCGGCGGCAGCCGTTCAGGGGTGCCATGGTCAGGGTGACGGCCAGCATGGCCAGCACGATGAAGTACCCCGGCACCACCATCTTGCGCAGAAAACGGTGATCCACATAGCTTATCAGGAACATACAGCCCAGCCCCAGTATCATGCACAGCGCCTGCTGCTTGATGTAGTGGAAGCTGTCGCCCATGCGCAGGTAACCGGTGGTGTAGCTGGCGCTGAACAGCATCACCAGCCCAAAGATCATAATAACAGCCAGCGTGGCCAGCCAGTCGATCAGCAGCCGGGACCACGGGCCCGGGTCTCGCTGGAACACCGGCACCGGCGCTCTGTGTTTTTTGCGGTTAGTCGCCATCTGCGCTCCCTTCCCTCTCTGTGCCCGGTCAGCACCAGCGCAGCAGCGCCAGCGCCAGTACATAGCCGACAGCGCTCAGCGCAAAGCTGCACAGGAACACCGTCTCCGGGCTCATTTTATGCTTTTTTACCCAGCAGCGCAAGGGCTTGCCGGTGCGTTTTGCACCCAGCAGCTGCGCTGTCAAAAGACCGCCTGCCGCCCAGAAGGGCAGCGCCAGCGGCACAGTCAGGCTGGTCATATCCAGACTGAGCGGGATGCAGCCGATGGCACCCGCCGCCAGCAGGCTGCCGCAGCAGCCCACCCCCAGCCTTGCCGGGGGGAACGCCCACAGCAGCAGTGCCACCAGTGCCCCGGCAAGCGCGGCGGGCAGCACCGCCAGCCCGGAAACGCCCAGACCGGCCTCTGCCATCATCAGCGCCAGCATAGCCACAAAGGCCGCGCCGCACACCGTACCATCGTCCCGCTCGGCGATGCGGGCACACTCAGCCAGCGCCACCATGAGCACCGCCCACAAAAAGGGCACGGCGCTGCCCAGCAGCACATACCCCGCCCCGGGCACGCCCAGTCCCCGGGGCAGACAGCCCGCTGCCTGCAGCAGCAAAAGAACGAATGCCGCGGCCAGTGCCTCCAGCAAAAGGCGGACGTCCCGCCGCAGCCCCAGCGCCGCCGGGCTGCGCATCCGGGCAAGATCTTCTGCAAGACCCACTGCCCCAAAGGCAAGGCTTCCGGCCAGCGCCGTGAGCAGCCGTGTCATCAGCCGGCCCTCGCTGCCCAGCAACTCCGGCTGGCCTACGCAGGCGGCAAGCCAGCCCACGCCCACCGCAGCCACCGTGCCCGCCGCCGCACACAGCCCGCCCCACAGCGGGGCGCGCAGAGGTGCAGGCCGGGGCTGCTCAGGCTGTACCGGCTGCTGGTTTTGTTCGCGGCGTTCCAGCACCCGCCGCAGCGGCACAAACAGGCTGCACAGGGCTGCCGTAAGGGCAAAGCCCAGTACCACCGCCGCTGCCAAGGCGAAACGCTCCATAACTCAGACACTCCATTTCGCCAAATCGTTATACTTCTGTTTCTTTATGCTCTTCGTAGAAGATATCCAGCACTTTTTCCAGTGCCATGCCGTGGCTGGCCTTTACCAGAATGGCATCGCCGGGCTGCACCCGGCTCAGCAGGGCATCGGCAGCCTCGCGGTAGCTGTCCGCGTGCAGGGTCTCTACCCCCTTGGCCGCAGCCACCACAGCGGTGCGCTTGGCCTGCTCGCCGTAGGTGATCAGGCAATACAGCCCGCTCTCGGCGGCAAGACGCCCCAGCTCCTCGTGTGCCTCGCGGCTCAGATCGCCCAGCTCCAGCATATCGCCCAGCAGGGCAAAGCGGCGCTTGCAGGGGAAATCTTTAAACATCGCCAGCGCAGCCTTCATGCTGTCCGGGTTTGCGTTGTAGCAGTCCTCGATGACGGTCACGCCCTCGCTGTCCACCACCTTCTGGCGGCGGCCGGTCTGCTCAAAGTTGGAAAGACCCCGGATGACCCTCTTGGCGTCGCAGCCCAGACGGGTAGCGGCGCAGTAGGCAGCCAAGGCGTTTGCCACATTGTGGCGTCCCATGGCGGGGATATTCACCACAAAGGTGCCGTGCTCCTGATCCTCCAGCACAAAACTCATGCCGTCCGTCTCCTGCCGGATGGACAGGGCGCAGACGTCTGCGTTTTCATCGCTCAGGCTGAACCACACCGGGCGCACATGGGCGGGCAGTACTGCCTTGCGCAGGAAGGGGTCATCGTAGTTCAGCACCAGCGGCGCGCCCTCCGGCAGACCGTTGCAAATCTCCAGCTTTGCCTTGCAGATGTTCTCCTGACTGCCCAGATTGCCGATGTGAGACACGCCGATGCAGGTGATGATGCCCACATCCGGGCGTGCTGCCCGCGCCAGACGGTCAATTTCACCGGCGTGGCTCATGCCCATCTCGATGACCGCGTACTCGGTGCTGCTTTCCAGCCGCATCAGGGTGCGGGGCATGCCCAGTTCATTGTTCTGGTTGCCCTCGGTCTTGATGGTCTCGCCAAAGCCGCTCAGGGCGGCGTAGGTCATCTGCTTGGTGGTGGTCTTGCCCACACTGCCGGTCACGCCCACCATCTTGGGGTGGTACTGGCTGCGGTAGTTTGCGCCCATCACCATCATGGCGTGGTAGCTGTCCGGGCAAAGGATGGCCTTTTCTTCCGGCACACCGGGCACCGGGTGGTTGACCACCACATACTCCGCGCCCTGCTCCAGCGCACGGGCGGCGAAATCATGGCCGTCGAACCGCTCGCCGGGGAAGGCCACAAAAATGCAACCGGGTTTTACCTCGCGGCTGTCGGTGGTGACCAGTGCCACCTCCGGGTCACTGGTCAGTTTTCCGGCAGGCACCAGCCCTGCCAGAAGCTTGCTTGCATGGATCTTTTCCATTGTTCTATCCCCTCTCGTTCTATTGAATGCTGCACCCTCATCCGTCACTGCCTTGCGGCAGTGCTTTATGCTGAAAGCCTTGGGCGAAGATGCCGGAAAAGCTGTTTTACCCACAGGTCAGGGTGATGATGGTGCCGCGCTGTACGCTGGAGCCGGGCTCGGCGCTTTGCGCCTGCACCGTGCCGCTGCCCTCCACCACGCAGTTCAGCCCGGCGGCACTCAGCATCTGGCGGGCGAAGTCCGGGCTCTTGCCGGTCACATCCGGCACCTCGGTGTGGCTGCCCTCGTAGGTATCGGTATACAGGTAGATGGTGGTACCGTAGGGCACCTTGCTCCCCGCGTGGGGGTACTGGTAGGTGACCGGGGCAGCGGACTGGCTGCTCTGGCTCTCCTGCAGCTGATGCTTCAGGCCCTGAATGTTCAGCTGCACCTGCGCATTGCTCCACTCGGTACCCACAAGGTTCGGCACGGTAACGATGGTACCGCTGCGGTCCTCGCCGTCGGTGGCGATGCCAAGATAAGGGGCTACCTCGCTGATGATATTGCCCGCCACAGGGGCTGCAAGGATGGAGGAATAGTCCGTCCGGGCGTTGTTGGGGTCGTCCAGCATGACGTAGACCAGAATTTCCGGGTCGTTGGCGGGCAGCACCGCCACGAAGGAGGCCACCTTTTTATAGTCGCCGTCGGCGCGGCGGTGCATATTCAGCTGCTCGGAAGTGCCGGACTTGCCGCCGATGCGGTAGCCGGACACATAGGCGTTTTTGCCGCCGCCGGTGCCGTTGCCTACCTCGTACTCCATCATCTGCCGGATGACCTCGCTGGCACTCTGGCTGATGACCTGACGGCGCACATTTGCGCCGATCTCCTGAATGACATTGCCGTTGGCATCGGTGATCTTATCCACCACATGGGGGGTGACCAGATACCCGCCGTTGACGGTGGCCGCAATGGCGGTGCACATCTGCAGCGGGGTGATGGCCATGGCCTGACCGAAGGAGGAGGAAGCCAGCTGCACCTCGCCCAGCTGGTCGGCGCGGTAGTACTGCATAAAGTTGGTCTCGCTGGGCAGGTCCACCCCGGTGCGGGCGGTAAAGCCGAAGGCATCGAAGTAGTTATAGAACTGCTGCGAGCCGACGCGCTGCCCCAGCTGGATGTAGTAGATGTTGCAGCTCTTGCGCAGTGCCTCGGCCATATTGAGCAGGCCGTGCGCCTTGCGTCCGGCGCAGTGGTAGGTCTCCTTGGCTACGCCGTAAGCGCCAGAGCAGGTAAAGGTGGTGTTCATGGTCGCCACGCCAGAGTCGATGCCCATGGCGGAGGTGATGACCTTGAACACAGAGCCCGGGTAGTACAGCTCAGTGATGGTCTTGTTCTTCCACAGGATATCCCGGTAGTAACCGGAATAGTCCGCTTCTTCGTCCAGAATCTTGTTGCCCTGTTCATCGGTGATGTAGTTGCCGTCGGCATCCTTTTTATAGATGCCGTAAAGTTCCGGCTCTGCGTGCACCAGCTCGTTGAGGTAAGCCTCGTTGGCAGTGAAGTTCAGCGGGTCGTTGGGGTCAAAGTCCGGTTTGGAGGCCATGGCAAGGATGGCACCGGTCTTGACGTCCATCACAATGGCGCAGCCGCGGTTTTCCACCGTATTAGCTGCAATGGCTTCGTTCAGGTACCGTTCCGCGATCTCCTGCACGTTCACATCCAGCGACAGCACCAGATTGGAGCCGTCCTTGGCGGCAAAGGTGGTGGCGTTGGCGTCTGCAATGGCGTTGCCCACCGCGTTGCGCTGGGTGATGGTGCGGCCATCCACACCGGCCAAGGTGGACTGGTAGGATTTTTCCAGTCCGTAGGTGCCGACGCCGTCCGCATCCGTAAAGCCCAGCACCGCTGCGGCAAAGGCACCGTAGGGGTAGTTGCGCTGGAAGCTCTTTTCCGAGGACACCGAGATGCGCCCCTTGCGGGAGGTGTCGGTGGCCTTTTTGTGCGCCTTGTTGAAGCTGGTGACGTATTTTTCAATGGAAAGCTTCACCGCGTTGTTCACCTTGGTGGCAAGGGTGACGTAGGCAGAATCCAGCCGGGATAGTGCATCGTAAACGGTCTGGTACTGCTGCTGATACTCTGCCGAGGAGGTGTCCACGCTGTCCAAGCTCTCGCCGTCCCCGGAGAGCAGACGCAACGTCAGCTCCCGGCTCACCTCGGCGCACATGGCGGGGTCCAGCGTTTTGGTCACGGTGTCGTCATCGTTGGTCTTGCTGGTATAAAGGATGCTGCTGTAACTGGGGTCTGCCCAGATGGTCCACACCACGCTGGTGGAGGCAAGGGTGATGCCGGAGGCATCGTAGATCTCGCCGCGGGTGGCCTTGATGGTGGTATCCAGCAGCTGCTGCTGGGCGGCGTACTGGCGGTACTCTGCCCCGTGGAGGATCTGGATATTATACAGGCTGCGGATGACGATGGCGGCTGCCACCACCACCGCAAGGATGCCCAGACGGCTGCAAAGCCGCCGCACCCGGCTGTCCAGCCGATCCCGGCCGGAGGCCGGACGCAGGCGGTAGCCCCTGTTTTTTTTGTTACGGAAAGGTTCTTGCATTGGTTCTCTCCTGCGGGGCGTGCACTGCATTCCGCGCGCCCTGCGCTGTTATTTATTCAGACTGCGGTGTCCATAAACCGAAAAAAGCGTGCGCTGCCGCACGCTTTCTTCGTTTATCTCACGGTGCCCAGAATGTTCACCGCGCCGGTGTACAAAAAGTCGGTCCATTGCCGCACGGTGGACTCCCGGCGCACCAGTGCGCCGCTTTCGCCCAGGCGGATGTAGGTGATCTGGCTGGGGTCTACTTTCATCAGACCCAGCCGCCCTGCGGTCTCCTCCACGCTGGCAATGTTGGTCTTGCTGTTCAGGGTGCTGTTGTAGTAGGTATACTGGCTCTGCTCGCTGACCAGCTGCGCCTTAGTGGCTTGGATCTGGTCGTTCAGCTCCACCAGCTGTGCCTCGCTCCACAGCAGACTGATGGCAAAGCCCACCAGCAGTGCTGCCGCCACCAGATTCATGGCGTTATGTACGGCGGCCTGCAGCGGGTTCAACCGCCGCTTGCCACCCTTTGCTACCCGCAGGTTTGCTTTGCGCTGCGGCTGCGGTGCCCTGCGGCGGCGCACCGCATTATGATCATATGCTGGCTGACCCATGGTTTCTCTCCTCCTCACAATGCCGGTGCTTCCGGCATCTCAGCATTTTTCCAGCACACGCAGGTGGGCGGAACGGCTGCGCCGGTTCTCCTCCAGTTCCTGCGTATCAGCTTCAATGGGTTTGCGGGTGATAAGCTTTGCCTTTGCCTTGCCGCCGCATACACACACCGGAAACTCCGGCGGGCAGGTACAGGCTGTGGACCAGCGGCGGAACTTGTTCTTGACCAGCCGGTCCTCCAGAGAGTGGAAGGTGATCACGCACAACCGGCCGCCCGGTGCAAGGTGATCGAAAATGGTATCCAAGCCCTCTTCCAGCGCATCCAACTCATGGTTCACTGCAATGCGCAGTGCCTGAAAGGTGCGGCGGGAGGGGTTCTTGTTCTTGCGGCGCTCTGCCGGGGGCATGGCGCTTGCCACGATATCTGCCAGCTGCAGGGTGGTCAGGATGGGAGCGGTTTCCCGCGCCTCCACGATCTTTCCTGCGATCTGCCACGCATAGGGCTCCTCGCCGTAATCCCGCAGGATGCGGGCCAGTTCCTCGCGGCTCTCGGTATTCACAAGGTCAGCGGCGGTCTCGCCCTGTTGGCTCATGCGCATATCCAGCGGCGCGTCTGCCCGGTAGGAAAAGCCCCGGGCGGCATCGTCCAGCTGGTGGCTGGAAACGCCAAGATCCAGCAGTGCGCCGTTGATCTTCTCGATGCCCAGCTGCTCCAGCGCCTGTCCCGCATAGCGGAAATTGATCTGCACCACGGTGGCAGGCAGCCCGGCCAGACGGGAACGCGCGGTCTGCACCGCGTCCGGGTCCTGATCCAGCGAGATGAGCCTGCCGCCCTTGGCGGCGTCCAGCCGCAAGGCGATCTGGCGGGAATGTCCCGCGCCGCCCGCGGTGCCGTCCAGATAGGTGCCCGCCGGGTCGATGGCAAGCCCCGTCAGGCACTCGTTCAGCAAAACGGGGATATGCTCAAACGAGGCCGGGTCAAAGGGCCGCTGTTCTTCAAAGGCCATTGGCACGGCCTCCTTTCTCGGTTTTAGTTTTTTGCATCAGAGGTGCAGCTTGCGCAGCCGCTCGGCGCGCTGGTCGTTGGTCACGGCGGCGCGGCGGGCATTCCAGACTTCGGTGGCCCAGATCTCGGCGTGGTTGCGGTTGCCGATGATGGTCACGTCCTTTTCCAGTCCGGCGTAGGCGCGCAGCTCTGCGGGCAGCAGGATGCGTCCCTGCTTGTCCGGCGCCACCTCGCAGGCGGTGCTGAACAGGTCGCCGGAGATCGCCCAGCTGTCCATCAGTTCATCGCTTTCCAGCTTGTCCGCCAGCCGCTCCACTTCTTCCATGGGCAGTGCGAACAGGCAGCTGTCCACCCATTCCAGCACCACGAAACTCTCGCCCATGGCATCGCGGAATTTTGCGGGGAAGTTCAGCCGCCCTTTGGTGTCGATGGTGTAATCATAACGGCCAAAAAACACGCGCTGCTCCCCCTTTCAGGGGCGTTTTCAGGGCGTGTGCCCTACTTTTACCCACTTTGCCCCACTGATACATCTTTATTGTAGCAAATCAAGTTCGTGAATGCAAGGGTTTTCGGGCGGCTTTTGGCCGCAAAAATCCACAAAAAAAGTCCCTGTGAGCCGTCATTTTTGCTCGCAGGGACTTCGTTTTCCGCAATCTGTGGAATTTGTGTGGAAAGTTGACCGTTATCAGCCGTTTTTCTTGGCATTCTGGCGCAGGCTGGCACGGATATTTTTGACCTGTGCGGCGTTTTCCACCATGGTGTCCTCGGTGGTGCGCAGCATATTCTCGCAGTAGTCGGTCACGGTCTGGCGCAGGGTGCGCGCCTCGGTCTGGGCTGCGGAGGTGATCTCAGAAGCGCGCTGCTGGGCGGCCTTGACGATCTCGGCGTCACTGACCAGAATGCGGGCGCGCTCCTCGGCCTTTTTCACGATGGCCTGTGCCTGTGCGTTGGCGCTGTCCACGATCTGCGCCCGGTCGTTCACGATCTGCTGCGCCTGCCGCAGCTCGCCGGGCAATGCCGCCCGCACCTCGTCCAGATAATCCCGGATCTGCTCCACATCCACGATGCGCTTGCCGCCGGAAAGGGGCACGTTTGCGCTCTCTTCCAGTGCATCCTCAATGGTATCCAAAAGCTCGTTCACGTTCATAAGGCTTCTCCCTCCTGCTCAGCGGCGGACTGCATGGGCTTTGTATACTTCCACAGCAGCACCTTGCCGTATTTATACTGTTTCTGCAGGGTCAGACTGCCCGCCTGCGCGGGCAGCACGATGCCTGTTTCACTCTCGCACAGCACGATGCCGCCGGGGGCAACGCACTTTTCCACGGCGGGCAGGATCTTTTCCAGCGTGCCGCCACGGAAGGGCGGGTCCAGCAGCACCAGATCGAACTGCTCCCGGCAGGCCGATAAGAACCGCGCAGCCTCGCCAATATTCACCCGACTGCGATCGAACACGCCGCAGGCCTTGCAGTTGCGCATCACGATGCTTACGGCCTCCCGGTTCTCGTCCAGAAAGACGCACCGGGCCGCACCCCGGCTCAGCGCCTCGATGCCCAGCTGGCCGCTGCCGGCATACAGATCCAGCACCCGGGCCCCGGGCAGGTCGAACTGTACGATGCTGAACATCGCCTCCTTCACCTGCGAGAGGGTGGGGCGGGTGACATCGGTGCCGGGCAGTGCTTCCAGCCTGCGGCCCCGGGCTTCTCCTGCGATCACGCGCATGATGTTACCTCCTTGCCGTAGCTGCCGCCCCCGCGGCAGCCAGTTTGAACTCTTTCGTATCCTTTATTATCTCCCAACTGCATAGCATTGTCAAGAGCCCGCATTGCGCTGCGGGCGGCTTTGTGCTACAATCATAGCAGCAATCTTGCGCATTTTACGGCGCATTTCAGCAAAGGAGAGTATACAGCATGAAAGTTCTGCTCATCAACGGCAGCCCCCACGAGAAGGGCTGCACCTACACCGCCCTTTCCCTTATTGCCGGGGAGCTGAAGGCACAGGGCATCGAAACCGAGATCCTGCACGTCGGCGGCCAGCCCGTGGGCGGCTGCATCGGCTGCGGCGGCTGCCGCAGCGGCAATGGATGCGTGTTCGGCGGCGTAGTCAACGAAGCCATTGAGAAGGCAAAGACCGCCGACGCCTTCGTGTTCGGCAGCCCGGTGCACTACGCCTCCGCTGCGGGCAACATGGCCAGCTTTATGGACCGTCTGGCCTATGCGGGCGGCAAGTATCTGGCCTACAAGCCCGCCGCCATCTGCTGCTCTGCCCGCCGCGCCGGTACCACCTCCACTCTTGACCAGCTGGTCAAGTACCCCCAGTTCTTCCACATGCCGCTGGTCAACGGCTCCTACTGGGCGATGGTACATGGCTCCAACCCCGAGCAGGTGCTGCAGGACGCCGAAGGCTGCGCCGTGATGCAGGAACTGGGCCGCAACATGGCATGGCTGCTGCACTGCATCGAGGCCGGTAAGGCTGCCGGCATCGACCACCCGCAAAACCCGCCCCGCCCCATGACCAGCTTTATCCGCTGAGGTATGAATAAATTTGGAGCCCCGGAACGCCGCTGGCGTTCCGGGGCTCCATTTCTATGGGCGATTTTATACAATTTTTCCAAGTATTTCTTGGGCAACCTGCCACCGGCAGCTTTCGCAGCGCAGCAAAATTTCTGCTGTTCCGGCACAAAAGGGGCGTGAATGCTTTTTTCGTTCATAACTTTGTGATACCATACCTCTATAAGCTTATCACTCAAACGGAGATCCTGCTATGGAACACTACGATTGGAACGAGGGTTGGCTGTTCGCCCCCACATTCGACCCGGCGCTGGTGCGCCCGGAGTGCCCGGAGCTTTCCCTTACCCCGGTGCGGCTGCCCCACACGGTCAAGCCTCTGCCCTATAATTATTGCAATGAGAACGACTACCAGCGCCTGTGCGGCTACCGGCGGGAGTTTTTTGCGCCCAAGGAGTGGCTGGGCCGCACCGTGCTGCTTACCTTCGGGGCAGTGGCGCACGATGCCACTGTGTTCTGCAACGGGCGGCGGGTGTTCCACCACGGCTGCGGCTATACCGCCTTTACGGTGGACCTGACCGGCGCGCTGCGTCTGGGACAAAAAAACGTGGTGGCTGTGCGCTGCGACAGCCGGGAGGATCTGAACATCCCGCCCTTCGGTGGGCAGCTGGATGCGCTGACCTACGGCGGCATCTACCGCGCCGTCAGTCTGGATATCAAGGAGCCCGCTTACCTGCGGGACGTGTTCATTGAAGCAAAGGCGGAGGGCGATTTCCGCATCTACACCGCCACCGTGGGCGAGACGGTCGGCTGCACCCTGCAGGCCGAGATCCGCAGCCCCGCCGGGAGCCGCGCGGTGTACAGCGGCGAGCTTTCCCTGCCCATCACCGGCACGCTGAACAATGTGCACCCGTGGAGTCTGGAGCACCCCACCCTGTACACCCTGACCGTGCGGCTCATCCGCCCCGGCACCGGCGGTCTGCCCGACCGGGTGCTGGACGAAAAGACCGTGCGCTTCGGCTTCCGCACCGTGCAGTTCGTGGCGGGTGGGCTGTACCTGAACGGACAGCGGGTGGAATTGCGCGGCCTTGACCGGCACCAGAGCTACCCCTATCAGGGCTATGCCATGCCGGACAGCATCCAGCGGCTGGACGCCCAGCTGCTGAAAAAGGAGCTGGGCTGCAACGCCGTGCGCACCTGCTATGCGCCCCCCAGCCCGGCGTTTCTGGACGCCTGCGATGAACTGGGTCTGCTGGTGTTCCCCGAAATGCCCGGCTGGCAGCACATCGGTGACGAAGTGTGGCAGGCGCAGGCGCTGCAAAACTGCCGGGAGATGGTGTGCCAGTACCGCAACCATCCCAGCATCTTTTTGTGGGGTGCCCGCATCAGCGGCAGCTCCGACAACGAAGCCTTTTATAAGCGCACCAACGAAGCCATCCACCGGCTGGACCCCACCCGCCCCACGGCTGGCACCCGCAGCACCCGCAAGAGCCAGCTGCTGGAGGACGTGTACGCCTACAACGATTATTCCTACGCCGGGCGCGGTACAGGCTGCGAGAATCGCGCCGCCGTGACTCCCGACACCCGCAAGGGCTACCTCATCAGCGAGTTCGGCGGACAGAACTTCCCCGCCAAGCCCTTTGACGATGAACCTCACCGTCTGGTGCAGGCGCTGCACCACGCCGCCGTGCTGAACGACAGCATTGCCCAGCCGGGCGTGGCGGGCAGCTTTGGCTGGTGCATGACCGACTACAACACCCACCGGGAATTCGGCAGCGGCGACCGCATCTGTTACCATGGTGTGATGGACCTGTTCCGCAACCCGAAACTTTCTGCCGCCGTCTACGCCAGCCAGAAAACGCCCCGTGCACCCTCCGACATCGTGCTGGAGGTCTCCTCTGCCATGACGCTGGGCGACCTGCCCGGCGGCGCAGCCGCCGCTTGCTGGGTGTTCACCAACGCCGAGAGCGTGCGGCTGTACCGTGGCAACGACTTTGTGGCCGAGTTTGGCCCCGACCGGCGGGGACGCTTTGCCGCCCTGCCCCACCCGCCCATCGAGATCAACGATTTTGTGGGCTCGCTGCTGGAAAAGTACGAGGGCATGGATCACGCCACCGGCGCACAGGTCGCCGCCATCCTCAACGAGCTGCGGCGGGACGCCATGGCGCTTTCGCCCCTTTCCAAGGCGCGGATGCTCTCGCTGCGGCTAAGCTGGAACGAGCTGATGCGGATGTATTATAAATACATCGGTGTGCTGGGCAGCTCCGCGCCGGTGTACCGGTTCGAGGCGGTGTGGCATGGCCGCGCCGTGCGCACTGTGGTGCGGGAGCCAGTGCAGAGCGTCCGGTTGGAATGCACCGTGCACAATCCCCTGCTGACCGATGGCCCCACATGGGATTGTGCCGCCGTCAGCCTGCGCGCCATCGACCAGAACGGCAACCTGCTGCCCTACTGCGGCGAGGCCGTCTGCCTGTCCGTGGAGGGGCCGCTGAAAATTCTGGGCCCCAGCGTGGTGCCCCTGCGGGGCGGCATGGCGGGCACCTACCTTGCCACCACCGGCGAGGCCGGACGCGCCGTGCTGCACTGCCGCATGGAAGGCGCGCTGGACACCGAAGCAGTGCTCACTGTGCGCAGCCGGGAGGAGCAAAACATTTAATTTACGTCCTTTCATGATAGATTTGCAGTCTGTTCAAAATTTTATCATGGTTGGCTGATATCCTAGAAGCACAAAGTATTCCGCAGGGCGGCGCTGCTGCCCTGCGTTTCCGTATGTAAATCCCCAGAGAAAAGGATGCGAAAACCCATGAGAGAAAAATTCCGTCAATTCATGATCGGGCGCTACGGCACCGATGGCCTGAACCAGTTTTTGAGCATGAGCTCCATCGTGATGCTGCTGGTATCGCTGCTCACCCGCGTTTCCCTGTTCACATGGCTGGGCGCGGCACTGCTGATCCTGTGCTACTACCGCAGCCTGAGCCGCAACATCTCCAAGCGCACCGAGGAGAACTATCGCTTTTACAGCCTGAAGGACCGGTTCAATAACAAGTTCCGCAGCCTGAAGGAGCAGTGGGCCAACCGCAAGCTGTACCACTACTACCGCTGCCCTCAGTGCCGCCAGAAGCTGCGGGTGCCCCGGGGACGCGGCCGCATCCAGATTTCCTGCCCGCGCTGCGGCACCCAGTTCATCAAAAAGAGCTGAGCCGCCATGTTTGGATATGTGATCCCGGATCGGGCCAGCCTCAGCCCCGAGGCGCAAAGCCGCTACCGCTCGGCCTACTGCGGGCTGTGCCGCCGCATTGATGCTCTGCACGGGCTGCGGGGACGGTTCAGCCTGAGCTATGACCTGACCTTTTTAAATATCCTGCTGTGCAGCCTGTACGAGGGCGAGACCCCCGCAGACAGCGGCATCAGCCGCTGCCCCGTCCACCCGGTACACGGTGTACTTTGGCGCAGCGCCGACCCCACCGACTACTGCGCCGACCTGAGCGTGGCGCTGCACTACTATAACGCACAGGATAAATGGCAGGATGACCACAACCTGCTGGCGCTGGGCTACAGCGCTTTGCTGGACAACAGCACCGCCGAGGCTGCCCAGCGCTGGCCGCGGCAGTGCAATGCGATCCGCGCTTGTCTTGCAAAGCTTGCCGAGTACGAGGCCGCCGGCAGTACCGACCTTGACGCGGTGTCCGGCTGCTTTGGTGCGCTGATGGCAGAGCTGTTCGACTACCGGCAGGATCGCTGGGCACCGGAGCTGCGCAGCATCGGCTTCCATCTGGGCAAGTTCATCTACCTGCTGGACGCCTACGATGACCTGCCCCGCGACAAGCGCCGGGGCGCTTACAACCCCCTGCGGGAGCTGAGCACCCACCCGGACTACGAGGAAGAGATGCTGGACATCTTTGAGCTGCTGCTGGCACGCTGCGCGCAGAGCTTTGAGCGTCTGCCCTGCGTGGAGGACGCAGATCTGCTGCGCAACATCCTGTATTCCGGCGTGTGGCTGAAATACAACTGCAAAAACGCAAAACGCACCGGAAAGCCCGATGTGTCTTGATTTTGTGCCGATATTCCGGTAAAATAAAACGGATATGGTGCAGCGGCGCTGTACCGTCAGTATAATGAGTGAGGAAGTATACCGAGCATGAGAGATCCCTATGAGGTGCTGGGCGTTCAGCGCGGCGCAAGCGACGACGAGATCAAAAAAGCATACCGCGCCAAGTGCAAGCGCTGGCACCCGGATTTGAACCCCAACGACCCCACGGCCGAGGAGCACTTCAAGGAGGTGCAGGCCGCCTACGACGCCATTACCAAGGGCGATACCGGCCCCCAGATGGGCGGCAACCCCTACGGCGGCTACCAGCAGCAGAGCTATAACCGCCAGAGCTACGGCCAGCAGAATTACGGTTACACCGGCTTTGATGGCTTTGACGGGTTTGAGGGCTTCGACCCCTTTGGCTTCGGTTTTGGCTTTGGCGGCTACCAGCAGGCTGGGCCCAGTGCCTCCGGCACCGACACCCCGGAGATGCAGGCCGCCCGCAACTTTGTGGCCAGCGGCCGCTACGCCGAAGCGCGCCGGGTGCTGGACGGCATGACCGGCCGCAATGCGCGGTGGTACTATCTCTCTTCGCTGGCCAATCAGGGGCTGGGCAAAAGCGTGGACGCTTTGCAGGACGCCCGCCGCGCCGTGCAGCTGGACCCAAACAACACCGAGTACCAGATGCACCTGCGCCGGATGCAGAACCCCGGCCAGACCTACCGCACCCAGACCACCTACGCCCAGCCCGGCGGATTTGGAAGCTGGTGCTGGAGCATGATCCTGCTGAACCTGCTGTGCAACTGCTGCTGCGGCGGCTGGGGCTTCCGTGGGTTCCGGATGTGATATGATTTTATACAAAAAAGGCTGCTGCACGCACGGTGCAGCAGCCTTTTTCTGTTTGCGGATGTAAGGGTTTGCTCTTACTTCTGGGGAGCCTCGAAAGCAATAGCGGTAGCACCGGCAGCAGCGTCCACGCTCTTCAGAGAGATGGGAGCCACCTCATAGTGCAGGGTGTCAAAGCTCTGGGTGCTGCCGTCCTCGGTGGTGAACTCCAGAACGTAGACAACGTCATCCTGCTTGTCAGCCTCGACATCGCGGGTGATGACGATACTCTCGCCGTCAGCCAGACCCTCGCCTGCCAGGTTCTCGCCCTTGTCCTCAGAGCCTGCATCGTACAGGTACAGCTCAGTCACCTTGCTGCCGGTGGTGTTGTACACGGTGTACTCGGCAGAAGTGGCCTCGGCCTCAGAGGAAGCAGCCTCGGAGGAAGCAGCCTCGGAAGAGGCAGCAGCAGAGGATGCGGTGGAAGATGCGGTGGAGGATGCAGCGGTAGAGGCAGAGCCGCCGCAGGCGGTCATGCCAACAGCCAGTGCCAGAGCGGCAGCGGCAATTGCAACAGTCTTGAGCTTCATAGGGATTTTCTCCTTTTTCTTCTTTTTTCTGGTTTCAGACCCCCCGGCAGCATACCAACTGCCTTGGTTGGGCTGATGTTCTCTTATTATACGCACATTGACAAAAAAAGCAAGCTTTTTTCGTTGAAAATCAACGATAAAACAAGAACTGTTACCATTTTGACATGAATTTGGCACATTTTAGGTGGCAGAAACATGAAACAGGTTGCATATATGCATTTTCGGTTTCCCGCTGCTGTGCAGACGGCGAAAAAGAGCCGCCCCCCTTGACAGCAGCCTACTGCCGTTGTATACTATGCATCGTGAACGTCGTTCATGTTGGAGGGTGAGTGTATGAATCCAATGGCAACGTCCAAAGCGGACATCCTGAAGATCAGCCGGGAGCTGATCCAGCAAAACGGCTGGGCGGCGGTCAACATCCGTGCGGTCGCGGCCGCCTGCGGGGTCTCTGTGGGATGCATCTACAACTACTTCGGCTCCAAGACCGAGCTGGTAAGCGCGGCCGTGGAAAGCATCTGGAACGACATCTTCCACCACCCGGAGGACGAAGCCGTGTTTCAGGACACCCTGTCCTGCATCCGGTGGATGTACCGGCAGATGGAATACGGCTGCCAGCAATATCCCGGCTTCTTCACCCACCACGCGCTGGGCTTTGTGCGACAGGACACTGCCGACGGCAAGCAGCAGATGCGGCAGACATGGCAGCACATTCTGGACGCCTTGTGCAACGTGCTGCGCCACGATGCCAAGGTCCGTCCGGACGCCTTTACCGAGCAATTCACCCCGGAACAGTTTGCGGGCATCCTGTTCTCCCTGATGCTGTCCGCGGTGGTGCAGCAGAGCTTCGACCCCTCTGCGGTGCTGGAGATCGTGCGCAGGACCATTTATTAAGCAAAAAAACATCCCACAAGCCTTGTGGGAGTTTTTTAAGCCCGAATGTGAACATGGTTCAATTTGGTTTCTGCGCCCTGCAGACCATACTACTGCAAGCCCTTTTCCCTTCGATGCTTCCGGTACGGCTCTGCCGCGCCGGTTCGCTATAAAATCAAAAAACTGCAATCAAAACAAATAAAGGAGAAAAACGTATGAGAGCTGTTATTGAAACCGTTTTCGATATCTTCTATCTGGTCACCGTACTCACGGTGGGCATCCGCATGATCTGCGGCAGCAAGGCTGGCACCCAGTTCCGCCTGTTCGGTCTGATGGCCGTTGTGCTGGGCGCTGGCGACTCCTTCCATCTGGTGCCCCGCGCACTGGCGCTGTGCACCACCGGTCTGGAAAGCTACGCTGTGCCGCTGGGTCTGGGCAAGTGGATCACCTCTGTGACCATGACCGTGTTCTATGTGCTGCTGTACTACGTCTGGCGCAAGCGCTACCAGATCGAGGGGCAGAAGAACGTGACTGCCGCCGTGTACGCCCTGTCTGCTGTGCGCGTTGTGCTGTGCATGATGCCGCAGAACCGGTGGCTCACCAACCACACCCCGCTGGCATGGGGCATCCTGCGCAATGTGCCCTTTGCCCTGCTGGGTCTGCTGATCATCGTGCTGTTCTACCGCAGCGCCAAGCAGAACAACGACAAGGCTTTCCGTTGGATGTGGCTGACCATCGTGCTGAGCTTCGGCTTCTATATCCCCGTGGTGCTGTGGGCAGACGTCAACCCCATGATCGGTATGCTGATGATCCCCAAGACCTGCGCCTACGTCTGGACCGTGCTCATCGGCTACAACGCCATGAAAGCCGAGACCGGCAAGCAGAGCTAAGCCCCGCGTTTCCCCCGCTGCTTAACAGTAAACCCGCCGACAGACAGCGATGCACTGCTCTGCCGGCGGGTTTTTTATATTGTATAAATAAATGTGGCTCCAAAACACCTGCAGGTGTTTTGGAGCCACATTTAAACAAT
>ERZ506769.209-NODE-209-length-61727-cov-7.060352_pt1 | contig 61727 bp, 52 predicted proteins | sample MGYA00513039_ERZ506769 | MGnify/ENA metagenome assembly ERZ506769 | reverse complement strand
AAAGCTAGCGCTGCGCCAGTCGGCGCTATCGCTTTAACGCTTTTTTCGCTTCTCCATCAATACCCCCTCAGTCGCTGCGCGACAGCTCCCCCGAGGGGGAGCAAGCCGTTGCCTTTAGCGCTAAAGTGTCAAGTGCAATAAGAAGCTTTCCGGTCGCGCCAAAAGCTCCCCCTTCGGGGGAGCTGGCACACCGTCAGGCGTGACTGAGAGGGTTAGCGCCTGAGAGGGCGAGCCCGCTGCCCTGCAGGCGTCAAACGCAAAAGCAGCCAGACCGGGCGGTCTGGCTGCTTTTATGCTTATAAAAATATTTTACTCTACCTCTTCATCCGCGAAGATCCACAGCACCTCGTTGATGTGGGAGCCGCTGCGGGAGTAGGGGGTCACACGGATGCAGAAGCTGCGGCCATCCGTCTTGCGGTAGCGGTGCTCCAGCAGGTTGCTGCCGAACACGGTGCTGCGCACAAAGCCGAAATCGAACAACTTTGCAAAGTTTTCTCTGTCCTCGGGCGCTACCAGCTTGTCGCGGTAGTTGGTCAACGCAGCGCGGAAAGAGCCGCCGCAGGTGTCCAGAACGGACTGGAAGTCGTCCGGCACAATAACGGGGCGCACGGTGTCCTCCTGCAAGTCCACCACGATCACTGTCTTGTACTTGGGGGCAAGCACCTTTAAAAAGTGCTCGGCATCCCGCTTTTCCTGCAGGGTGCGCTCCATCTTTTCGTTCAGGCCTTCCAGCTGGCGGGCGCGGCCGTTGTGGTCGTAGTAGGCCTGCCGGTCCTGCCGCATAGCAGCCTCGGCCTTGGCCACAGCCTCGTCCAGATGGCGCAGGTCGGCGGTCTGCTGGATGCCTACGGAAATAACATAGTCCTTTTCCTTCAGAAAGGCGCGCATCCGGTCTGCGGTGCTCCACACGCTGTAGGGCGGCTCGTTGGGGGTCAGGATGACAAATTCATCACTGCCAATGCGGTACACCCGGCTGGTAGCAAAGAACTTGCGGGCGGCGTTGGCCAAGCAGCACAGCAGGGTGTCGCCGCTGCGGTGACCCAGATGCTCGTTTACCTCGTGCATCCCCACCACATCAATGTAGGTGCACACCACGGATTCGTATCCGCTGTGGGGCAGCTCCCGCAGGTCGGTTTCGTACCGGCTGCGGTTGGCAAGGCCGGTCAGGGTGTCGTGGCTGTAAGAGAAGTCCAGCTCCTCGCTGAGCTGGTCGGCCTGTGCGTCGTTGCGCACCAGCACGGTCGCCCATGGGTTCTGGGCGCAGCAGCCCCGGCAGGGCAGCACCTCTGTGGTGATCCAGATATACTGGCCGGACACATTCTCGCGGTAGCGGTAGAACTCCGGCGCAGTGGCGTGGTACAGCACAGAGCGCAAAGCTTCCAGATCGGTCTGCTCCAAGAACAGGTCTGCGTCCTCCTCGTGCACGATCTTTTCGTTCACCAGACGGTCGCAGTAGTTGACAAAATCCTCTTCCTTTTCCAGATCCGCACCCAGCAGGCGGGCGTCCCGCTTGATCACCCGGTACGCACCGGTGGCAAGGTTCAGCAGCGAGATCTCCAGCACGTTATCGGTAAAGATCTGGTAGGCCTGCAAGGCCAGCGCGGTCTTTTCGGTGCCCGGGTTTTCCACCCGGCGGTCACGGCGCATCAGGTCGCGGCGCAGATCCCAGTAATCCTGATTGGTGGGATCTGCCAGCAGTTTTTCGGCGTTTTCCACCGGCATGGGCTTGAAGAAATAGTAGCCCTGCGAGTACAGGCAGTCCGCCGCCTGCAGCATGGACACCTGCTCCGGGGTCTCCACGCCCTCGGCGATAATGGGCAGGTTCAGCCGGTGCGCCATATCCACCACCGACTCCACGATCTGCACGCCCTTGCTGCGGTTCTCCTGATTCATGTCGATGAGCTTCATGTCCAGCTTGATGGCATCGACGTTGGTATCCTTGAGCATATTCAGCGAGGAATACCCGCTGCCGAAATCGTCCATCATCACCGAGAAGCCCTTGCGGTGCAGTCCCTGAATGGCGTTTTCCACCATCTGGGTGTCCTCGGCCACCATGGTCTCGGTGATCTCAGCCAGCAGGAGCTTTGGCTCCAGCTTATATTTTTCCACCAGATCTGCAAAGATCTGCGGCACATCCAGGTTCAGGATATCCTGCACCGAAACGTTCACCGACACCGGCACAAGGTTGCTGCCGCTTTCCTGCCACTTCTGCAGGGTCTGGCAGACAGATTCCCAGATGTACTGGTCCAGCCTTGTCACAAGGCCGGTGCGCTCCAGCAGCGGCATGAACTCGGCGGGGGGGACACAGCCCCGGGTGGGGTGGTTCCAGCGCACCAGCGCTTCCATACCCACGATGGCGCGGGTGATGCTGTTACACTTGGGCTGCAGGAAGAAGCAGAATTCGTGGTTGTCCAGTGCGCGCTCCAGCTCACCCAGCAGCTGCTGCTGTTCTTTCAGCTCGTTGAGCATGGTGGGCTCAAAGCGGTGCAGGTAGCCGCTGTCCGTCGTTACACCGGCGATCTGGGCATAGTTGCACAGGGTAGCGGCATCCGCACCGGGGTTTGCCTGCACGGGGCACACGCCCATTACCACAAAGAAGGTGACATCCTGTCTGCCGGCAGCCATGCACGCCTGCAGCGTGGCAAGCACGGCGGTCTGCTCGGCTTTTTCGTCCGGCAGGCACAGGAAAAAGTCATCATTTCCAAAATAGCCCACAGGATAGCCGGTCTGCTTGCTGTAGCCCAGCAGACAGTTTGCCATAGTCTCCAGCAGAACATCGCCCTTTTCGGTGCCGTAAAGCTCGTTATAAAGCTTGAAGTGCTGGATATCCACAGCGGCGACAGCCCATTTCGTTCCCTGATGCGCGGTCAGGAATGTATGCAGGGCCTGTAAAAATGCGTCCTTGCGGTCGATCCGCTCCAACGCAGCAGATGCCGGTGCGGCGGCATCTGTTTTGGTCTTCCGTTCCTCTGACATGACGATTCCTCACAATTTGGATAGATTCAATACGGACAAGTCGATTGCGGTCAATTGGTATACTTTGTAATCAGTATAACACGGTTTAAGCCGTTTTGAAATAGGTTTTTCACACTTTCTAACAACATTATTCGAGCAAAGTGCAACAAAAATGCCACACACGGCAGTGCCGGTGCGGCATTGGGGGTCATTTGGTTTTCTTGTTGTCGTTCTGCGCGGTGTCGTCCTGCCCGGCGCGGTGCAGCATCTCCCGCAATATGGGCAGGCTGCGCAGCTTTTTGCCGTGCCGGAGTTTCGGATAGGCACGCAGCATACGGCGGGGACCCACGATGCGGGGCGTGCGCAGCAGCTGCGCCTGCATCTCCTCGCTGCGCTGCTGCAGCTCTGCCGCCAGCTGTTCCAGCTGCAACAATTCAGCAGCACGCTCGGCAGTGCCTTTGGCAGCAAGACGGGCGGCGTTGGCGGCTTCGGCAGCGTTCAGTCGGGCGTCCTCGCTGGCGCGGCGGGCGGCTTCGCTGGCTTCGGCGGCCTTGGTGCGGATGGCAGCCAGCGTCTCACGGGCAGAGGGGCGTTTTCCGGCGGCGTCCCGCGCCTCGGCGGCGGCAAGCTTGAATTGCAGCCGTCCCTCGTCCAGTTTCTGGTCGGCGGTCAGGGTGGTGGTGCCCAGCAGCTGGGTCATGGCATCGCTGACGGCGTGGATGCTGTCGCCCAGCTGCTCCATGGTGTCCAGCGTATCGGCCAGCGCAGAGGCAGCAATGGCGGTAGCCACCACGTCCACCGCATACACGGCGTACAGAAAGCACATGAGGATGACCCCCACAAAGGGCGGGATGAGGGCTACAAGGTTCGCCACCACCGGGTGCACGATGCGCATGACCACCAGCGTGCCCACGCCCCACAGCAGGCAGAATTCCAAGCAGATATAGCCCCCGATGTTAAAGGGGAAATCGCTGTAATCCCACCAGCGGGTGTGATAGAGCTTATACAGCGCCCAGCCGCCCACCAGCTCCAGCGCACTGGGCAGGATGACGCCGCCGAGATACAGCAGCAGGATGCTGTGCTGCAAGGGCGTAAGCGCAAACAGCACAATGATCATGCCAAAGCCGTAGATGGGGCAGACCGGGCCATTCAAAAAGCCCCGGTTCACCAGCTGACCGGTGGTAGCGGCGGCATAGATGACCTCCAGACACCAGCCTATGCAGGAATAGATCAGGAAATAGGCCAGAATATGGTACAGCGAGAACCCGCATACCATAGTCCCGGTGAGAAAACTAACCATGAGCACCTCCGTTCTTCAGTTCTGTTTGGATACGATCTTATATTCGTCCCCCGGCTCAAAAAAGGGACAGGCAGCGGTATTGTGCGCAAGATAGCGCGCCATCTCGTCCTCGTCCAGCGCAGCGCCCTGCGCGCAGTAGTAGCTGCCGTATTCGTCCTGAACATTATTCAGGCACAGCTCACAGGGGTCAGACATTTCCTTCGCCTTCCTGCGCGGCGGCTTCGGCGGCAGCTTCCCGCGCCATCCGCTTGAGCACCTTGGGGTCTACCCATGTCACGCTGTCGGCACCAGGCTTTTTGCGGGCGATGAGCGCTTTGATCTTGATGCCCATCTCGGTGAACATTCCCTCGTGCTCGGTGCGGATGTTCCACGCCGGCTCGTTCTCGTGCAGGTCGTAGGTGATCCACTCGATGTCGTAGCCGGAAGCGGGGAAGTACTCCACGCTGTCCCGGAACAGATCATCGTCGTCGGTCTTGAAGTAGATCTCGCCGCCGTCTTTCAGGAACTCGCGGTAGGCGATGAGCTGGCGCGGGTAGGTAAGGCGGTGCTTGTGGGAGGCGTCGTTCTTGCTCCACGGATTGCAGAAGTTGATGTAGATGCGGCTGACTTCATCCTCCGGGGTGATAACGCCCTTGATGCGCTCGATATCGGTGCTCATGATCTTTACGTTGTCGATGGGACGCCCCGCTGCCTGATAGGCGGCTTCGATCTTGCGCTTGGCAAGGATGAGCACCTTGTCGGTGATGTCGATGCCCAGATAGTTATTTTCCGGGTGGGCGCAGGCCAGCTGGGAGATGAAGCCGCCCTTGCCGCAGCCCAATTCCAGAATAAAGGGCTGCTCCGGGCGGGCATACTGGCCGTGCCATTTGCCGCCCCAGATGAGGGGCTCGTGCACATGGAAATCCGCGGCCATCAGTTCGTCGTGGGCATAGGGTTTGAAACGCATTCTCATAGTTTGTTGTTCTCCTTAAATTTAACGTGGCTCGCCCTCTCCGTCTTTGCTTCGCAAATCCACCTCTCCCAAAGGGAGAGGCCTTGGCAGTGCGGAAAACTCTCCGGTTTTGCCAAGGGCTCCCCCTTTGGGGGAGCTGGCGCGTCAGCGCCTGAGAGGGCGAGGATGCTTACAAATTTCTCTCCTTCAAAAATCTCTCCACCTGCTCCGGGGTGGCGGCGCAGCTGCCCTGACAGATGCCGGGCTTGCCGCCGCCGCGTCCGTTCAGGGCGGCGTTCAGTGCCTTGGTCAGGGCGCGCACATCGCCGTCCCGCCAGGCAAGGCAGTAGCCGGTGCCCTTTTCGGTGGGGGTCAGGGCGGCGCACAGGCCGGTGGTGGCTTCGGTCAGGCGGACAGCCAGCCGGTGCAGCCCGTCCGGGTCCAGCCCCGGCAGGGTGCGGATGGCGTCTGCATCGGGCGCGGTCAGCTGCGCAAGGGCGTCAAACAGCTGGCTGCACAGTCCAAAGTATGTAAATTTAAGCGCAGTATACTCGTCGTATACGCGATGCACCGCCACAGCAGTCTGGTCGGCCTTGGCAGAGAGCAGCGCGCCGATATCCGCCTGACGGGCGCGCATGGCCTGTGCCGCCGTCAGCGCACGGGCACCGCACACCACGCTCAGCCGCACACCGCCCTTGTAGTTCTCGCTGGCAAGGATCTTGATCTGCCCCACCTGACCGGTGGTGCGGGTATGAGTGCCGCAGCAGGCGCAGACGTCCGCACCCGGGATGGTCACGATGCGCACCTGTCCCTCGATCTCCTTTTTGGAGCGGTAGACAAGGGCGGCAAGCTCCTCCCGGGTGGGGTAGCTGATGAGCACCGGCACATCCTGCCACACGATGCGGTTGGCGGCAAGCTCCGCCTGCCGCAGCCCCTCGGGGCTGATGGGCACGCTGGTGTCCATGCGCACCACCTCGCTGCCCACATGGAAGCCCACATTCTCCGCCCCGAACATCTGGTGCAAAATGCCGGAAAGGATATGCTCGCCGGTGTGCTGCTGCATTTTATCGAACCGCCAGTCCCAGTCGATGCAGCCGGCAGCGACCGCGCCGGGCGCTGCGGCAGCGGGCAGGGCATCCACCGTATGCCAGATGACACCCGCCTGCTCGTGGACGTCCGACACCCGCAGCACCGTGCCGTCCGGCAGGATCAGAGTGCCCCGGTCGGCGGGCTGACCGCCGCCCTCCGGGTAGAACACCGTGCCGTCCAGCGCAATGCGCCCGCCGCCGGTCTTTTCGTCCGGCTCTGCGGCAAGAATGACGCTTTCGCATCCGGTGCGGAAAGCGTCCTGCTCAAAGTATTTTTCTGTGCGCTGCATCGCGCGAGTACCTCCTGTAGATAGAACGATTGAAAATGGGGGAGCGCTCGCCCTCTCAGGCGCTCCCGCGCCAGCTCCCCCAAAGGGGGAGCCAAGCCGTTATGTTCGTTGCTAAAGTGTTAGAAGAGACGAGGAAGTTTCCGGCAGTGCTCTTGCCTCTCCCTTTGGGAGAGGTGGCTGCGAACGTAGTGAGCAGACGGAGAGGGCGCACACCGTTAGCCCTGTCACTAAAGTTTCAGACGCAACAAGAAACTTTCCCGCCATGCCAAAGGCGCCCCCTTGGGGGAGCTGCTGAGCGCAGCGAAGCTGAGGGGGTATCCCATAAAAACCAGTATACCACGATTTTTGCCTGTGGAAAATAGTTTACAGTTATGTTATGATAGGAAACAACGAATATTCCCGAAAATTGACAGCGAGGAAGGTAACGGATCATGCGTGAAAGTGGTATTCTGATGCCGGTATCCAGTCTGCCCGGCCCTTACGGGATCGGCTGCTTTGGCAAGGCGGCATTTCAATTTGTGGATTTCCTGTCTGCAGCAGGACAAACGATCTGGCAGCTGCTGCCGCTCAGCCCCACCGGCTACGGCGACAGCCCCTACCAGAGCTGCTCTGCCTTTGCGGGCAACCCCTATTTTGTGGACTTGGAAGCGCTGGAAAAAGAGGGCCTGCTGACCGCCGCAGATCTCAAGGCGGAAAGCTGGGGCAAAGACCCGTTGGAAGTGGACTACGGCACCTTGTACGTCAGCCGCTTTGCGGTGCTGCGCAAGGCCTACGCCGCATGGCGCAGCCAGTGCGCCGGGCTGCACGGCTGTGCCTACTACTACCCCGACGACTACTACGCCTTCACCCTTGCCAACGAGGACTGGCTGGAGGACTATGCCCTGTACATGGCGCTGAAGGTTGCCAACAAGATGAAGAACTGGGTGGAGTGGGACGCCCCCTACCGCCGCCGCGACAAGGCCGTACTGGCTGCCTTTGCCGCCGCAAACGAAGAGGAGATCGGCTTCTGGAAGTTTGTGCAGTACAAGTTCAGCGTCCAGTGGCAGGCAGTCAAAACCTATGCCAACAAGAAGGGTGTGCAGATCCTGGGCGACATCCCCATCTACGTCTCTGCCGACTCGGTGGACGCATGGGTGGGCGGCAAGCTGTTTGAGCTGGATGCCGACGGCCGCTTTGCCCGGGTGGCGGGCTGTCCGCCGGACTACTTCTCCGCAGACGGCCAGCTGTGGGGCAACCCCCTGTACGACTGGGCGTACCACAAAAAGACCGGCTACGCATGGTGGATCCAGCGGGTGCGCCATGCACTGGGCATCTACGACCTGCTGCGCATCGACCACTTCCGCGGCTTCGACACCTATTGGGCCATCCCGGCCACCAGCACCACCGCCCGCACCGGCAAGTGGGAGAACGGCCCCGGCATGGAGCTGTTCGATGCACTGGAGGCCGCACTGGGCAAGCTGCCCATCATTGCCGAGGACTTGGGCGAGCTGTTCCCCAGCGTGCGCAAGCTGCTGGCCGACAGCACCTTCCCGGGCATGAAGGTGCTGCAGTTTGCCTTCGGCGGCGGGGACAACGAGTATCTGCCCCATAACCACGTCAAAAACGGCGTGGTCTACCCCGGCACCCACGACAACACCACCCTGACCGACTGGTGGGAGAACGGCGCTTCCGAAAAGGAAAAGGCCACCGCTGCGGCCTATCTGCACCTGACCCCCTGCAAGCCCACCGCCAAGGAGGTGGCAGCTGTCAAGACTGCCGCCGCGCGCACTGCGCTGCTGCGGGCAGCGCTGGGCTCGGTGGCCGACAGAGCCATCATTCCCATGTACGACTGGCTGGGGCTGGGTGCCGAGGCGCACCTGAACACCCCGGGCAAACTGGGCGGCAACTGGGCATGGCGCGCAAAGGCCGGCTTTGACTCCAAAGCCCTTGCCGCACAGATCGAAGCCGAGTGCGCCGTGTACTGCCGCTGCAATGCAGACGTTCAAAATGTGAAAGAATCAGCAATTTGACAGAATTGTAAAAACTGCCGTAAAAATTTGTGCGTTTTGCTGGAAAAATCTGTATTTCAATGGTATAATAGCCGTAAGTTCCCGGATTTGTGGGAAAATTGGAATTTCGCCCGTCGGAAGCGGCGGCGCGTACTGATGATGGGGAAATTACAGATGGACAGAGAATGGACAGAGCAGGATCTGCGTACCTTTGCCGAGGGCGCACAGGCTGCGTTTGAAACGGTATTGCTGGACGAGCTGCCACAGGACACCGGCTGGCAGGACGAAGGCCTGCAGGTGAGTTATAGCCTGTGCAACGGCCGGGTAAGCTGCGTGCTGCACCGCACGGTGCGGGCAGACGGCAAGCTGTGGCGGATCACCATGTCTGCCCCGCTGGCAGGCAACCTGCTGCCGGAAGAGCGCATGAGCGCCCGCGAACGGGAACTGTGCCGCGAGGACCTGAACCACGATTTTCTTTCCGGCGTGTACAACCGCCGCTATCTGGAGACCGTGATCGCCGCCGAGCTGGACCGCTGGGCAGAGCAGGGGCGCAAGGCCGCTGTGGCGCTGGTGTCGCTGGATCACGGCGCACAGCTGCGGGACACCTACGGTCAGCCGGTGATGGATCAGCTGATCTGCTTTGTGGCAAACCAGTGGAAAAAGTATTTCGACATCCCGGGCAGTCAGATCGTCTGCCGCCTGACCGGCACCACCTTTGTGGTGGGCTGTCTGGACTTGGACGGCGGCCAGCTGGCCGAGCAGATGCGGAACATCTACGCCGAAATGCCCCACGAGTGCGTCACCTCCATGGGGATGATGAAGCGGGTGCCCTTCACCCTGAGCGTCGCGGTGGCAGGGTTGGACGAGCTGGACAGCGCCGCCAACTGCTGGCAGCGCCTGTACGCCATCTGTGACGAGCGGCTGCGCGGCATCCAGATCTCCGGCGGCAATAAGATCTGCTAGGGTGTATCTGAAACAACCGTATAAAATCCCCCTTTGGGCACATACTAGGTGCCAAAGGGGGATTTTTTGTATGGAAAACCAGAAAAACGACAACCTGAACCTGCTGGAAGCGGTGGTGCAGAACACCGAGATGGGCAAGAACACCTTGGAGCAGATCTTACCCATGACCAACGATGTGCAGTTCAAGGCCGAACTGCTGCGCCAGCGCAACATCTACCACCAGCTGAATCAGGAGGCGCACACCGCCATAGAAGCCTGCGGCGGCAGCGCGCAGGGGCAGAGCACCATGGCAAAGCTGAACACGAAAATGGGCATCGGGCTCAAGACCCTTACGGACAAATCCACCCGCAATCTGGCCGAGATGCTCACACAGGGCAGCGGCATGGGGGTGGTGGACTGCGTAAAAAGCTGCAAGGACTACCCCAACGCCGCCCCGGGCGCAAAGCGCCTTGCCCAGCGGCTGCAGGATTTTGAAGAGGATAACCGCATCCAGCTGGAACGGTTTTTGTGAATACGTTCCACCCCATAAAAACACAAAGTCGGGCAGCCCGCAGGCTGCCCGACTTTGCTATGATCTAAATATTTTTCCGCTATTGCGAAGCATTTACTCCCACAGTTTTTCGGGGTACTGGCCCTCGGCGGTCTTGCGGGCAATGGCCTCCACCACCAAAGGCTTATCCTCCCGGTAGGTGACGCCGAACCACTTATCCGTGCTGCGCAGCACCTGAATTTTTGCCTTGTTCTCCTCGATCAGCTCGGTCACCACCAGCGGCAGGAAATACTCGCACTTCAGGGGGTTCACCGGCAGATTCTCGGTCAGCCAGCCCGCAAAGCGCTGCTCGGCCTCGTCCAGAAAGCTCTTGCCGAAGCCCCACAGGTTCATGCTCACAGGGGTGTCGCCGGGCAGGTCCACCCAGCTCTCGCCGCCGTCCTCGGTGTAATGTGCGCCGCCGTCGCAGGGCTCGATGCGGGTGCGCTCGGTCACGCTTTGCAGGGTGCCGTCCTCGTTCTTGATGCACACGCCGCGTGCCACGCTGCCGTTCTCGGACAGGGTGTTTTTCAGCAGATAGCTGACCATGCAGTAGCGGTAGAAATCATCATCGGCGTGGGTGGACAGGTAATCGTACATCACCTGAAACGCCTCCGGGCCGTAGTAGTCGTCCGCATTGATGACCGCAAAGGGGCCGTCAATCAGGGGCTTTGCAGCCAGCACAGCATGGCAGGTGCCCCAGGGCTTTACACGTCCCTCCGGCACGGCAAAGCCTGCGGGCAGCTCTTCCAGCTGCTGGAAGGCATACTTCACCTTCATCGCCTTGGCCACACGGTCGCCGATGGCTGCCTTGAAGGCGTCCTCGATCTCGTGCTTGATGACAAAGATCACGGTCTCAAAGCCAGCGCGGCGGGCGTCGTAGAGGGAATAGTCCATAATGACCTGTCCGTTGGGGCCCACCGGGTCGATCTGCTTCATGCCGCCGTAACGGCTGCCCATGCCGGCAGCCATGACGACCAGTACCGGTTTATTCATCTGCAATTCCTCCTGTATCTGCCGGGGTTTCCGGCATTGTATCGTTCTGAGGCTATTATACACTGCTTCGCCGCCGGTGGCAAGACACAGAAGGGGGGGAGAAGATCAGAAATGCGCGCCGCGTGCGCTTTGCGCATATTCAGCGGAAAAATTCTTTTTTAATAGCGCAATGCCGGAGCGTCTGCGGACGCTCCGGCATTGCATTTTCACGGGAGAGGGCGCGGCAGGGCAGCTCCATCTATGAAAAAGGAGATCGGAAACGCCCGCAGGCGTTTCCGATCTCCCAAATCAAACTGTTTTTCCGCTCACCCCAGCTGGCTCTGGGTCAGGGACAACCGCTGGTAGGCGATGCGCGGGGTGCCGTCCTCCACATGGATGATGCCGCAGCGGGTAAAGCCCTCGCTTTCCAGCAGGTGCTGCATCACCTTGTTGTCGGCGTGGGTGTCGGCGCGCAGGCTCTCGCAGTGCTCCAGACACCACTCCACCACCGCCTTGCCGATGCCCTTGCTCTCGCCCGCCGAAGCCAGCCGGTGCAGCGTACCGTAGGGCAAAGTGTCGTTGAGCCACTGTCCGTCCTCAATGACCTTGTAAGTGGGGTCCTCGCCAAGGACAAAGGCAAACACCGCCTGCATCTGGCCGTTCACCATGTACACGAACAGCCGGTTGGTGTCGATATCCTCTTCCAGCAGCTCCGGGCTTGGGTAATTGTCCCCCCACTGGGTAGGGTTGCCGTTTTTCGCCATGAATTCCCGCGCACGGGCATAGATATCCAAAATCCGTGCCATATCCGCTCTTACCGCTCCGCGAAACATATCCACTCATCCTCTCTTGCCCGCGCCCTGCCGCGCGGGGTACATTTATTTTAGTATAACACAATATTCCATAAAGTACCAGATTTTTCTCCATTTCGCGGCAAAAACAGACCGCCGTGCGCGGGGCAGCAGCACGACGGTCGGGGCAGCAAATCAAAAGAGGGCTTCATGCGGTGGGGCGGCGGGGAGCGGCGCCGGTGCGCACCAGCCGGTACTCCCGGGGGCTCAGGCCGTAGCGCTCGTGGAACAGGCGGTAGAAGTAGCTGGTGTTCTCGTAGCCCACCTGTGCAATGATCTGCTGGATGTTCAGATCGCTGCGGCGCAGCAGCCGCGCGGCGGTCTCCATGCGGTGCTTTTGCAGCAGTTCCTTGTAGGTGCGCCCGGTCTGAGCGCGCACGCACTCGCTGACATACGCCAGCGAAACACCATAAGCCCTTGCCACGTTGGAAAGGCTGGCCTCACGATAATTTTGGGTGATCTCCTGCAGCGCCGCCTGCACCAGTGCATCGCGGCTCACGGCCTCCATGCGGGCTTGCTGCGGGGAGCGTTCAAGCTTTGCCATCATTGTATCTGTCCTCCGTAACGGTGCGGCAGGCGGGGGACTGGGGGAAGCCGGACCACCCGCTGCACGATAACTGCGGAGCCCCTTCCGGGCTCTTATACCTTGAATACGAATGACCTGCCGCAAACATTGCAGAAAAGATAAAAATTTTTTAGTCAATTTTCGTTGTAGAGGGAGCTTTCCCACAGAAAAAGGCTGCCCGCCAAACGGCAGACAGCCTTTTCCAGAAGAAAATAAGGAAAACACGCACCCAAAAGGGCAGAGTGAGTATCAGAACATACTTTCGTCCTTGTAGCGCCCGGTGCGCACGAACTGCACCCATTCGGCTACGTTCACGGCGTGGTCGCCGATGCGCTCCAGATACTTGATGACCATGAGCAGATCCAGCGCGGCGTCCACCTTGGCGGGGTCGGCGGCGATTTCCTGTGCCAGCGTGTGCTTGATGGCGTTGAAGTCGTAGTCCACGGCGTCATCTGCGGCGATGACGCGGCGGGCGGCGATCTCATCCTCGGCGGTCAGGGCAGCCATGGCGTCTAAGATCATCTGGTAGGCCTTGCGCCCCATGGCAATAGCCTGACTGACGGCGGGGTCGCCCTCCTTGCGCACGGTGACAAGATGCGGGATGATCTCGGCGATATCCGAGGCGTGGTCGCCCATGCGCTCGATATCGGTGACCACCTTCATGGCGGTGGAAATGTGGCGCAGGTCGCCCGCCACCGGCTGCTGGCGCAGCAGCAAGGTCATGCAGCGGTGCTCGATGTCCCGCTCCATGTTGTTGATGCGGTCATCCCCCTGCACGATCTTCTGGGCGGCTGCGGTGTCGGCGGTGCACAGCGCTTCCAGCGCGTTCTCCACGGCCTCGGCGGCGTTCTGCCCCATCTCCACCAGTGCGGTCTTGAGGGCTTCCAGATCGCTGTCGTATTGTTTGCGAATGCTCATTGCTTTGTTCCTCCCTGCATTAACCGAACCGGCCGGAGATGTAGTCCTCGGTGCGCTTGTCCCGGGGTGTGCTGAAGATCTGGTTCGTGGGGCCAACTTCCACCAGTTCACCCAGCAGGAAGAAGGCGGTGCGGTCGCTGATACGGGCCGCCTGCTGCATATTGTGGGTGACGATGACCACGGTGTAGTTCTTTTTCAGCTCGTTCATCAGCTCCTCCACCTTCATGGTAGAGCCGGGGTCCAGTGCGCTGGTGGGCTCGTCCATCAGCAGCACCTCGGGCTTGACCGCCAATGCCCGGGCGATGCAAAGACGCTGCTGCTGCCCGCCGGACAGGCCAAGGGCGCTCTTTTTCAGGCGATCCTTCACCTCGTCCCACAGGGCTGCGCCCCGCAGAGAGGTTTCCACCAGCTCGTCCAGCTCGGCCTTATTGCGCACGCCGTGCAGCTTGGGGCCGTAGGTGATGTTGTCGTAGATGCTCATGGGGAAGGGATTTGCCTTCTGGAACACCATGCCCACACGGCGGCGCAGATCGGTCAGCTCCATCTCGCGGGCAAAGATATCCTCGCCCTTCAGCCGTACATCCCCCTCGATGCGCACGCCCGGCACAAGGTCGTTCATGCGGTTCAGGGTCTTTAAAAAGGTGGATTTGCCGCAGCCGGAGGGGCCGATGAGTGCGGTGATCTCCCGCTCGCCCACGTCCAGCGAAATGCTCTTCAGCGCCTTGAAGTCGCCGTACCAGAGGTTCAGATCCTTTGCCGATATCACCGGCACATTCGTGTTTTCCATAGAGTACCTCTTTATTTTTACTGCTTCTGTTTCAGTTTCGTTTTCGCCAGACGTGCTGCCAGATTGATGAGCAGCACCAGCACCAGCAGCACTGCGCCGATGCCCCATGCGGAGGTGAAATCGCCGTCTTCAAAGGCGCGCAGGTACAGCAGCACCGACAGGGTGGCACCGTTGGAGGTGTAGGCTTTGAACACGCTCTTGGCGATCACCTCTGCCGCACCGGCGGTGAACAGCAGCGCGGCGCTTTCGCCCACGATGCGTCCCACCGCCAGAATGCAGCCGGTGACGATGCCGTCAATGCTGCAAGGCAGCACGATGGTGCGGATGATGTGCCACTTGCCTGCACCCAGACCCATGGCACCCTCGCGGTAGCCCTGCGGCACGGTTTTGAGGGATTCCTGCGTGGTGCGGATGATGGTGGGCAGGTTCATCACCACCAGCGTCAGACTGCCGGACAGCAGACAGGTCTGGAAGCCCAGTGCCTGACTGAACACCAGCATACCCACCAAGCCGTAGATGATGCTGGGGATACCGGCCAGCGTTTCGTTGGTGAACTCGATGACCTCGATGAGCCGCCGGTTGGAGGCGTATTCGGTCAGGTAGACCGCCGCACCCACGCCCAGCGGCAATACGATGAGTAATGTCAACACAATGACATACAGGGTGTTGAGGATGGCGGGCAGGATGCCGTCCGTCTTTTTCAGCACACTGGCGGTGGTAGAAAGGAAGTTCCAGCTGATGTGGGGGATGCCCCGCACCAGCACCATGCCGATGATCCCGGCCACCAGAATCATCACCAGCACTGCGCTTGCCCAGACCAGCATGGTCATTACCCGGTTCCATGCCCGGCGGGAGGGCGAAAAGCCGTTATTCATCGCGGTTTCCTCCCTTCAGTACCACGTTCAGCACCACGTTGATGAGCATGATGAACACGAACAGCACCAGCGCGATGCTGAACAGTGCCTGCCGCTGCAAGCCGCCGGCGTAACTCATTTCCTTGGCAATGGCGGTGGTCAGCAAAGTGACGCTGCGGAACAGGCTGTCCGGCATATTGGGGCTGTTGCCCGCCACCATCATCACAGCCATGGCTTCGCCGATGGCGCGGCCGATGCCCAGCACAACGCCTGCGGCAATGCCGCTTTTCGCCGCCGGGATGCTGATCTTGAACCATGTTTCGGTGTCGGTAGCGCCCAGCGCCAGACTGCCCTGCTCATACTCCGGCGGCACGGCGTTGAGCGCCGTCACCGACACGGACACGATGCTGGGCAGGATCATGATGGAAAGCACCACGATAGCGCTGAGCAGGCAGGCACCGGAGGCCTTGCCGAAGGTCTTGGCCACGGCGGGCACCAGCACCTGCATACCCAAAAGGCCGAACACTACGCTGGGGATGCCGGACAGCAGCTCGATGGCGGTGACCACCACGGTGCGCAGTTTGGGGGCTGCGGCCTTGGAGAGGAACACCGCCGTCAGCAGGCCGATGGGCACGCCGATGATGGTGGCACCCAGCGTGCCGTAGACACTGGACAGGATGAAGGGCAGAATGCCGAACAGCGGCTCTGCCGCGGTGGACGCCCATTTGGAGCCGAAGAGGAATTTGAAAATGCCGATCTTATGGATAGCCGGCACGCCGGAGACCACCATGTACACCGAGATGAGCACCACACAGCACACCGCCAGCATTCCGCACAGGAAGAAGATGAAATTCATCACCGCTTCCAGCCAGTCGGCGGGGGTGCGGGGCAGCCGTACCCGGCGCAGATAGGATTTTTTGTTCATAGCTGAAATCCTTTATAAAAGCCGCGTCGGCTCGCAGAAACGGCAGGCCGACGCGGCGGGCTGATTTTATCATCGTCCCCATCCTGTTGCTGGGTCAGTTCGGCCGGGAGTTTCACCAGCGAATGATCCGAGGGTGGGACCCTGTTGCCGCAGGCAATAGGGCGGGAGCTGGAAGCCCCGAATTTCGCGGGGGAACTCCCAGCCGGGCTGACCCCGAGCGCCCTTTACTCGTTCACGGGCACAGCGCCTGCGGTGCGGATGAGGTCGGCAGCGTCCTTGCTGGTGGCAAAGTCCACAAAGGCCTGTGCCTGCTCAGAAAGGGCAGCGCTCTTGTTGGTAACGAACACGAAGGGACGCTGGATCTTGTAGCTGCCGTCCTTGACGGTGTCCTCGCTGCACTCCACACCCTCCACGGTAACCATGGCAACGGTGTCGCCCACAGCGGACAGGGAAGCGTAGCCGATGGCCAGCGGGTTTGCCTCCACAGCGCTGATGACAGCGCCGGTGGCGGTCAGCTCCTGTGCATACTTGCAGCTGTCCTTCACGTCCACGATGCTCTCAAAGCCATCGCGGGTGCCGGAACCGGCCTCACGACCCACCAGAACGATCTCGCCGTCATCGCCGCCGACATCCTTCCAGTTGGTGATCTCGCCGGTGAACATCTTCTTGAGCTGCTCCACGGTCAGGTCAGCGACCTTGCTGTCCTTGTTCACAACGATGGCGATGCCGTCCAGCGCCACGACAGTGCCGTCCACAGCGGACTTCTCATCGTCCTTCAGGGCGCGGGAGGACAGGCCGATGTCCAGCGTCTTGTCGGTAGCGCCGGTAATGCCTGCGCCGGAACCGGTGGGGTCGTAACTGACGGTGACACCCGGCTCGACCTCGGCAAAGCCCTCGGTCAGGGCAGCGATGACGTTCTTCATGGAAGTAGAACCGCCGGTCGCAACGTTGCCGCTCAGGGTGCCGGCTGCCTGCCCGGCAGCAGAAGAAGCGGTGGCGGAAGCAGAAGCAGCGGTGGATGCAGAAGAAGCAGAGCCGCCGCAGGCGGTCAGGGCAGCAGCCGCAGCAGCTGCACCGCAAACGGTCAGGAACGAACGACGAGAGATCTTTTTCATGATAGAATTTCCTCCATTAAAAGCCCGGGCGCCCGCCCGGCACTGTCTTTTTGTGTTTTCCTTGGGAACGGCCTTATTCTACCGCTTTGCCGCCCTTGCCGCGACCATGGACGTGCAAAAAGTGCGTAAAACTTTGTGCACAATGTCAGCTCCAATGTAAAGAACAGGTAATGCAGCACAAAACAAAAAGCCGCCGGGCACTCCTGTTTCCAAGAGTGCCCGGCGGCAAAATGTTGTCCGAATCTTATTCTTTGCTGGGGGTAATAGTTTTTCCATCGTAACGGAATACGGCAGTTTGATTATGATAGGTCACCCGCAGGATAAACGTACCATTGCTGTATTCTGCAGGAACCCGATTTTCACTTTCCAGACAGAACTTCGTCGAACTGCCATATTCCTCATAACTATGCGGCTCCACTGTCAGTTTTTTGCGAATAAATTCCAGTGGATACGCATTATTTTCCATATCCGTAAAGGTGCCAGTAATATCTTTCGGCTCCAATATTACCCGCTCGCCGGTATCATTCTGAATCGCGAACAGCGGACAATAGCGCACAGCATAGCCGCTGCCACCGGTTATAACTGGAGCTTCGCACATAAACACCACTCCGTCGATCGTCACCTTCGGACGGTCATTCATCCCTCCGCAGCCGGTCAAAGCCCCTGCGGCGGTCAGCACCAGAGCCCCGGCGCTGAGCTTGAGAAATGTTCTGCGGTCGATCATAGCAATGCACCTCCTGTATTAGGCTGTTTGGGTTCGATTACACAAGGGCGTTATCCTTTTTAAGGGGAAGTCCATCGCTATAAAGAGCAGTATAGGTATCGGTAGCCTTTTTCGTGCCGATGCTGAACTTTACGATAGCTTCCTTATTGACGATCGCGTCGTACAGTTTCTTCTGCTTATAGTTCAGTTTAAAGTTGACCCAGTCCTCATTTGCCTTGTGCTTGCGGCTGAATTGAAGAACCATATCATTCGTCAGCAGACCGCCGCCCTGCATTGCAACAACAACGCCATCGACTGTAAGTTCCATAACGGCATCGCCCGCAATATTCCAGTCGGAATCCTTCGTGTTGATGGTACGCACCCACACCATCACATCTGCCGTCCACTTGCTCTGATCTTCACTGAGCGCAGGGGGATTCTGCTTTACATCCCACTTTACGGCAGATGCAGTAAAACCACCCAGATCAGTGCCACCGGCACCATCACTGCAGCCGCCCAGCAGCCCGGTCATGGATACTGCCACTGCCATTGCGGCAGAAGTCTTTAAAAACGCACGACGATCCATTTTCATAGCCATATTATAAGCCCTCCTCAAAAGCTTTTTTGCACCCTAAGAGTACCACATTTTACCACGTTGTCAACTATCCGAATTCAGGTTTCACCATTTTATCGTTCCTTTATAAAAGGCCGCATAGAACGGCAGCGGGCGCGGTGTTTGCTGCCGGTCCGGGGCTGCGGTGGAAAAATTTACTTTTTTCAAACAAAATCAAAATTTGCTGTTGACAAAGGGCACCCGGTATGTTAAAATAGCCAAGTCGGGTGCGAACACCTGATGCAAAATGGACGTATGGCCCGTTGGTCAAGCGGTTAAGACAGAGGCCTCTCACGCCTTTAACATCGGTTCGATTCCGGTACGGGTCACCATTTTATAGTAGTAAAACGGTCATGTGCCGTTTTATATAGATGCCTCTTTAGCTCAGTCGGTTAGAGCACCTGACTGTTAATCAGGGTGTCGCCTGTTCGAGTCAGGCAAGAGGCGCCAGCAAAGCGATGGAAATTTTCCATCGCTTTTTTCTTTTTCCGGCGGCCTTGTTGACAGCACCGCCCCGGGGGGCTATACTTAACACACTATAAAGTATAAAAGGAACCTCTTGCCACGCAGCTTTACGGTGCAGTAAGGCGAAAAGGCGCCCCCTTGGGGGAGCTGGCAATGCCGCAAGGCATTGACGGAGGGGGTCAAATCCTTGACAAAGGAGAACATCATGAAAAAAGTTATTCTGACCGGCGACCGTCCCACCGGCCGCCTGCACGTTGGCCACTATGTCGGCTCTCTGAAGGAGCGGGTGCGGCTGCAGAACACCGGCGAATATGACGAGATCTTTATCATGATCGCCGACGCGCAGGCGCTGACCGACAACGCCGACAACCCGGAGAAGGTGCGCCAGAACATTCTGCAGGTGGCGCTGGACTATCTGGCCTGCGGTCTGGACCCCAACAAGGTGCACATCTTCATCCAGTCCATGGTGCCCCAGCTGACCGAGCTGAGCTTCTACTACCAGAATCTGGTCACCGTCAGCCGTTTGCAGCGCAACCCCACCGTGAAGAGCGAGATCCAGATGCGCAACTTCGAAGCCAGCATCCCGGTGGGCTTCTTCTGCTATCCCATCAGTCAGGCTGCCGATATCACCGCCTTCAAGGCTACCACCGTGCCCGCCGGTGAGGATCAGAAACCCATGATCGAGCAGTGCTGCGAGATCGTGCACAAGTTCAACTCCGTCTACGGCGAGACGTTGGTAGAGCCCGAGATCGTTCTGCCCCAGAACGCCGCCTGCCTGCGTCTGCCCGGCATTGACGGCAAGGCCAAGATGAGCAAGAGCCTTGGCAACTGCATCTACCTGTCCGAGGAGCCGGAGGACATCGAGAAGAAGGTCAAGTCCATGTTTACCGACCCCAACCACCTGCGCGTGCAGGACCCCGGCAAGGTGGAGGGCAACCCGGTGTTCATCTATCTGGACGCCTTCTGCCGCCCCGAGCACTTTGCCGAGTTCTGGCCGGAGTACCAGAATCTTGACGAGGTCAAGGCGCACTATCAGCGCGGCGGTCTGGGCGATATGAAGGTGAAAAAGTTCCTGAACAGCGTCATGCAGGCTGAGCTGGAGCCCATCCGCACCCGCCGCAAGGAGTGGGAGCAGCGTCTGCCCGAGGTGGTGGAGATCCTCAAAGAGGGCAGCGCCTACGCCGAAAAGACCGCTGCCGCCACGCTGGACGAGGTGCGCAAGGCCATGCGCATCGACTACTTCGAGAACGATAACCTGCTGAAGTAAGATCTATGAGAGAGCCCGAAACGCCTGCGGCGTTTCGGGTTCTCTTTTGCATCGTTTACGAAAATTGCATAGAAAGCACGGGCAGACTATGCTAAAATAAGGGCAACAAGTACAGAAAGCCCCGTTTGGGGGCAAAAAAGGAGAACCACCATGCAAAAGACCATCTGGATCACCGGAGCAAGTTCCGGCATCGGCCGGGAATTCGCCCGCCGGTACGCCGCTATGGGCTGTCGGCTCATCCTGACTGCCCGCCGCGCCGACCGTTTGCAGACCCTTGCCAAGGAACTGCACGCAGCCCACGGCACGGAATGCCGCATCGAGGCCGCCGACCTCTCCCGCGCCGAGGAGTGCAGCCGCCTGTGCGAAGTACTGGCCGAGGAGCACATCGACATCTTCATCAACAACGCCGGGTTTGGCGTCTGCGGCAGCATTCTGGAAACGGAGGAAGCCCGCGAGGAAGAGATGATCCAAGTGAATGTTGCCGCCATGGCGCGGCTGTTCCGCGCCGTGGTGCGCAAGATGCACGCGCAGGGCGGCGGCACCATCCTGAATGTGGCATCCTCTGCGGGGCTGCTGCCCGGCGGGCCCTATATGGCGGGCTACTACGCCAGCAAAGCCTATGTGGTCAGCATGACCCGCGGCGTGGCCGAGGAGCTGCGGGAGATGCACAGCCCCGTCTACGTCTGCGCCCTCTGCCCCGGCCCGGTGGACACCGAGTTCAACGACCACGCCGGGGTGGTGTTTGCCCTGCGGGGCATCACGCCGGAGCTGTGTGTGGAGGAAGCTCTGCTGGGCATGATGCACCGCAAGACCATCATCGTGCCCTCTGCCTTCATGCGGCTGTGCACCAGCGCCCAGCGCCTTGTACCCATCCCCCTGCTGATGCCCATCGTGGCGCGCCAGCAGAAGAAAAAGCTGGGGTAAAAGACAAAGGTCGTCCAAACTTGTCAACAAGCCCAAATTAAGCCGGAATATCTTGTGCACCGTGACAAGGCGCGTCAGTCTGCGCAAACTATTGCGCTAAAAAGCAACGGTTCTGCGTATTGTTTTTTGGCAGAAAAGCAAAAATCTAAAGAAAGTACAACAAAACTTCACAAGAATGTGCCTTGACACTTCCTGCAAAGGATGCTAGACTGGTATACAAGTAAGAGCGCACTCCGGCACGGCCGGATACGACGCGCTTTGCAAAGCAGCACGGTGCGGTTTTGCACCGTGTAAAATATGGTTTTTTGACAGGAGGACTTTATTATGGCACAGTGCACTCCCAAATCCTTTGACCTGACCGGCAAGGTGGCGCTGATCACCGGCGCATCCTACGGCATCGGCATGGCAATTGCAAAGGCTATGGCAGCCAACGGCGCTACCATCGTGTTCAATGATATCAAGCAGGAGCTGGTGGACAAGGGTCTGGCTTCCTATGCAGAGGCCGGCATCAAGGCGCACGGCTACGTCTGCGACGTTACCGATGAGGACGCCGTCAACGCCATGGTGGCAAAGATCACCGAGGAAGTCGGCCACATCAACATTCTGGTCAACAACGCCGGTATCATCAAGCGCATCCCCATGACCGAGATGAGCGCTGCCCAGTTCCGTCAGGTCATCGACGTCGACCTGAACGCTCCCTTCATCGTGGCAAAGGCCATCATCCCCGATATGATTGCACAGGGCGGCGGCAAGATCATCAATATCTGCTCCATGATGAGCGAGCTGGGCCGTGAGACCGTTTCTGCTTATGCAGCAGCAAAGGGCGGCCTGAAGATGCTGACCAAGAACATCGCTTCCGAGTACGGCGCTTACAACATCCAGTGCAACGGCATCGGCCCCGGCTACATCGCTACCCCGCAGACCGCACCGCTGCGCGAGATCCAGCCCGACGGCAGCCGTCACCCCTTCGACCAGTTCATCGTTGCCAAGACCCCCGCAGGCCGCTGGGGCGAGGCCGAGGATCTGGGCGGACCCGCTGTGTTCCTGGCATCTGAGGCCTCTGACTTTGTCAACGGCCTGATTCTGTATGTGGACGGCGGCATTCTGGCCTACATCGGCAAGCAGCCCCAGTAAACGCTGAGGGCACTCCGCAGTTCTGACCCCGGGGACTGCCGCACAGCGTTGTGTGGCAGTCCCTTTTGCATTTGTACGGGAAAGGATGTTATGCTATAATGGAAAAAGCACATCAGGACATCCCTTGGGTGCCCCATGCCGAAATTTCCCCGGAGCCCTGCGGCCCCGGGGTGCAGCGCCGCGTGCTGGCTTACAGCAAGGACGCCATGTGCGTGGAAAACACCTTTGAGACCGGCGGCGTGGGTGCCATGCACTGCCACCCCCACACCCAGATCACCTATATCGTCTCCGGGCGGTACCGCTTTACCATCGGGGACGAGACCCGGGAGGTAGGCCCCGGCGACACCCTGCTCAAGCAGAACGGTGTCATGCACGGCTGCGTCTGTCTGGAGGGCGGCGTGATGCTGGATTTCTTTACCCCCATGCGGGAGGACTTTGTATAATCCTTGCGTACAGCAGGGAAAAATAAGAAGGAGAACCATTGTTATGAAGATCGCACTTATCAACGAGAACAGTCAGGCCGCCAAGAACGGCATCATCGAAGCCGCCCTGAAGAAGGTGGTGGAGCCCATGGGCCACGAGGTGGTCAACTACGGCATGTACGCCGCCGACGATGCTGCACAGCTGACCTATGTGCAGTGCGGCATTCTGGCTGCTATCCTGCTGAACAGCGGCGCTGCGGACTACGTTGTTACCGGCTGCGGCACCGGCGAGGGTGCCATGCTGGCACTGAACAGCTTCCCCGGCGTCATCTGCGGCCACGTTGAGGACCCCGTGGATGCCTACACCTTTGCCCACGTCAACGACGGCAACGCCGTTGCCATGCCTTTTGCCAAGGGCTTCGGCTGGGGCGGCGAGCTGAACCTCGAGTACTGCTTCGAGAAGCTGTTCGGCTTCGGCCACGGTCAGGGCTACCCTAAGGAGCGCGTTGTGCCCGAGCAGCGCAACAAGAAGATCCTGGACGGCGTGCGCGCCGCCACTTTCAAGCCTCTCATCGAGTGCCTGAAGAGCATCGATCAGGAGCTGCTGAAGGGCGCTGTGGCGGGTGCCAAGTTCTCTGAGCTGTTCTTTGCCTCCTGCAAGGACGAGGAGCTGGCCGCTTACGTCAAGACCCTGCTGTAAGCTGCGGAGGAGATCATGCAAGGACTGACCCTGTTCAACCTGAACCTCACCCACCTGCTGGATGCCTTTCTGGAAACTGCAGTGCCCATGATCGCCGGTCTTGCCGAGGTGGTGGGTCTGTTCATCATCATCACCAGTCTGGCCAAGGCCACCTTCTACTATGTCCGCGCCACCTTCTTCAACGACCACCGGGACTTCCACCATGAAATGAGCAGCGGCCTGACCACCGCACTGGAATTTCTGATGTCGGCAGAGATCGCCAAGACCTTTTTGCTGCAGAATCTGGAGTCGGTAGTGCCGCTGGCGGCTACCTTTGCGCTGCGCGCTTTGATGAGTATGCTGCTGCACTGGGAGATGGAGGGCGGCCACCGCCCGGCCAACGCCAAGGAAAAGGACAAGTCCGGCGCTCCGAAGGACGGCAAAAACGGCTGACAGGCAAAAGATTTGCCAAACTTTAGCACGGCAGCGTTTCACCGTGTTGTGAAAAACGTAAAACCTTGAGATGAATACTTGACAGGTTTGCACAAAGAGACTATACTCGTGCCATCGAAAGCAAAGGCGCTGACGGAAGCAATTCCGCCAGCGCCTTTTGTGTTTTCGGGGATACTGCCGCACGGAGAGAATAGAGGGCTCCCTGTGCAAAAAACGACCGTAGGAGGTAGGAAAGTATGTTTAGCTCCGTCAACACCTGCTGGACGCTCGTAGGAGCGTTTCTAGTGTACTTCATGCAGGCCGGATTCGCCCTATGCGAAGCCGGCTTCACCCGGGCAAAGAACACCGGCAACATCCTGATGAAAAACATGATGGATTTCTGCATCGGCACGCCCTGTTACTGGCTCATCGGCTTCGGCCTGATGTTCGGCGGCACCGGCGCACTGATCGGCGGTTTCGATCCCTTCATTCAGGGCGATTACAGCCATCTGGGTCTGGACATCCCCCTGTGGGTGTACATCGTGTTCCAGACTGTGTTCTGCGCTACGGCAGCCGCTATCGTCTCCGGCTCCATGGCCGAACGCACCAACTTCAAGGCCTACTGCGTGTACTCCGCCGCCATCTCGCTGGTGGTGTACCCCATCTGCGGCCACTGGATGTGGGGCGGCGGCTGGCTGCAGAGCATGGGTTTCCACGATTTTGCAGGTTCCGCAGCCGTGCATAATGTGGGCGGCGTCATCGCTCTGCTGGGTGCATGGATGCTTGGCCCCCGCATTGGCAAGTACGACAAGAGCGGCAACCCCCACGCCATCCCCGGCCACAACCTGACCGCCGGTGCTCTGGGCGTGTTCATCCTGTGGTTCTGCTGGTTCGGCTTCAACGGCGGCTCTTCCCTGAGCCTGTCCACCGATGCCACTATGACCCTGACCGGTCTGGTCTGCTTCAACACCAACCTTGCCGCAGCCGTTGCTACCTGCGTGACCATGATCTTCACTTGGCTGCGCTACGGCAAGCCGGATGTCTCCATGACCCTGAACGGCTCTCTGGCTGGCCTTGTGGCTATTACCGCAGGCTGCGATACTGTCTCCCCCTTTGGCGCTTTCTTCATCGGCTTTGTGGCCGGTATCCTTGTGGTGCTGAGCGTGGAATTCTTTGATAAGATCGCCAAGGTGGACGACCCCGTAGGTGCTGTTTCCGTCCACTTTGCAAACGGCGTCTGGGGCACCATTGCGGTGGGTCTGTTCTCCACCGGCTCCAACACCGCCCATGCCGGTCTGTTCTACGGCGGCGGTCTGGCACAGCTGGGCACCCAGCTGCTGGGTCTGGTCTGCGTGGATGCCTACGTTGTGGTGGTGATGTTCATCATCTTCAAGATCATTGATAAGACCCTTGGCCTGCGTGTGCCCGCCGAGGTGGAGATCGACGGTCTGGATATCCACGAGCACGGTCTGGCTTCCGCTTATGCAGGCTTTGCCATCTCGGATGCAAACTCCGCTGCCATGACCCCCAACGAGAACACCGATCTGGGCGAGGACGATGTCACCAAGGCTTCGGCAAAGCAGATGGATGCTGCCGTGCCGGTGGTGCGCGAGCCTGTGATCCACGATGGTGTCTACGACACCGGTATGCACAAGGTGTCCATCATTGCAAAGCTGGCAAAGTTCGATCAGCTTAAGACCGCTCTGAATGATCTGGGCGTCACCGGCATGACCGTAACGCAGGTCATGGGCTGCGGCATCCAGAAGGGTACCCCTGAAAAGTACCGCGGCGTGCCGGTGGATACCACCCTGCTGCCCAAGATCAAGGTGGAAGTCATCGTCTCCCGCATCAGCGTGGACGCTGTGGTGGAAGCCGCCAAGAAGGCGTTGTACACCGGCCATATCGGCGATGGCAAGATCTTTGTCTACAACGTGACCCGTGTGGTCAAGATCCGCACCGGCGAGGAAGATTACGCCGCTCTGCAGGACGTGGAGTAACCCTCCACAAGTTTTTCCGCTGTTCCCGCTGCGGCGGCAGCCCGGCTGCTCCGACACAGTTCCCGCCGCCCGGCGTGACAGATAGATCGTTCTCCTTTTTCCTTTTCCTTTTTCCTTTTTTTGTTCGAGTCACCAGTAAGTCGAAAGCCCCGCTCTTGCGCACAAGGGAGCGGGGCTTTTGCTGTGAAAAAAGTACCCCGGAAACGCCTGTCGGCGTTTCCGGGGCACTTATCATTTATACCTTACAGGCTGCGGGTGCGGATCTCGGTGGTGACCTTGGCGATGAAGTCCTCAAGGCTCATCTCGGTGGTCTCGCCCTTGCGGTCGCGCACGGAGATGTTGCCGGCCTCGGCTTCCTTGGCGCCCAGCACCAGCATATAGGGCACGCGGTCCACCTGCTGTGCGGCACGGATCTTGTAGCCGATCTTCTGGTTGTCGTCATCCAGCACAACGCGGATACCGGCATCAGACAGCTTCTCGGTCACGTCCTGTGCGTACTCCAGCGTCTTTTCGGACACGGGCAGCACCTTGACCTGCGTGGGAGCCAGCCAGGTGGGGAACTTGCCCTTGGTCTCCTCGATCAGGTAGGCCATGAAGCGGTCCAGAGAGCCCAGAATTGCGCGGTGCAGCACCACGGGGGTCTTTTCAGAGCCGTCCTTGTCCACATAGGTCAGGTGGAACTTTGCGGGCAGGCAGAAGTCCAGCTGGCAGGTGGACAGGGTGTACTCGGCACCCACAGCGGGCTTCACGTTCACGTCCAGCTTCGGGCCGTAGAAGGCGGCCTCGCCGATCTCCTCGGTGAAGTGGATGCCCAGCTCGGTCAGCACTTCGCGCAGGGCCTGCTCTGCATGGTTCCACATGGCATCGTCATCGTGGTACTTCTTCTTATCGGCAGGATCACGCAGGCTCAGCACGCAGCGGTAATCGGTAATGTTGAAGTCCTTGTACACCTCAAAGATCAGGTCGCACACGTTTGCGACCTCGCTCTTGATCTGCTCCGGGGTGCAGAACAGGTGGGCGTCGTTCTGGCAGAAGTGACGGCCGCGCTCGATGCCCTTCAGGGTGCCGGAGGACTCGTAACGGAAGTCGTGGGCGATCTCACCGATGCGCATGGGCAGGTCACGGTAGGAGTGGGGACGATTTGCGTAGATCATCATGTGGTGGGGGCAGTTCATCGGGCGCAGAACATAGCTCTCGCCCTCCATCTCCATGGCGGGGAACATGTTCTCACGGTAGTGATCCCAGTGACCGGAGGTCTTATACAGGTTCACAGTGCCGATGCAGGGAGTCATAACGTGCAGGTAGCCGCGTGCACGCTCCTTCTCCTTGATATAGTTCTCCAGCTCCTGCCAGACGGTGTAGCCTGCGGGCAGGAACATGGGCAGGCCGCGGCCCACCAGATCATCGGTCATGAACAGGCCCATCTCCTTGCCGATCTTGCGGTGATCGCGCTCGCGGGCCTCCTGCTGCTCCTTCTCCCATGCGTCCAGCTCCTCCTGATTGCGGAAAGCCACGCCGTTGATACGGGTCAGCATCTTGTTTTCCTTGTCGTTCTTCCAGTATGCGCCGGACTGCTGGGTGATCTTGAAAGCCTTCAGTGCCTTGGTGTAGGTCAGGTGGGGTCCGATGCACATATCCACGTACTCGCCCTGCTGGAAGAAGCTGAACTCGGTCTCGTCAGCCAGATCTGCCATGTGCTCGACCTTGTAGTGCTCCTGACGCTCCTCCATCAGCTTCTCAGCCTCGGCGCGGGGCAGGATGAAGGGCTTGATGGGCAGGTTCTCCTTGACGATCTTGCGCATCTCTTTTTCGATGTTGGCCAGATCCTCGTCGCTCAGCTTCTGGTCGCCCAGATCGACATCGTAATAGAAGCCGTTCTCGGTGGCAGGGCCGAAGGCAAAATCAGCCTGCGGATACAGGCGCTTGATGGCCTGTGCCATAACGTGAGCAGCGGTGTGACGGATAACGTGCAGTTCCTGATCCTGCGGGCACTCGTCCACATGACCGTCCTTGTAGATGATCTTCATAGCAGATTCTCCTTTGACAATGCGGTGTTGAACAAAAATAAAAAGCGCTTCACCCCGTAAAACTCACGGGATGAAGCGCCGATCAAATGTCTGCGTTCCACGGTTCCACCCGAATTGCGCGCTCCCCGGCGGGGAAACGCGCCCCTCGCAGTGCTGTAACGGGCACGCCCGGCAGAGGTTCGCCTCTGCACTCTGCGGTGGTAGAAGCCGGGGTCATGGCAGGCTGCTTGCAGCACCCGGAAACCCGGGGCAGCCCTCTCTGCGGCATGAAAAGCGGGGCTTCGGTTTGTCCGCATCAATGTTTTGGACAGGATGAAACTACGCTGATTGTAGCACGCCGGAACAAAAAAATCAAGAGATAACGGCAGAAATATACTTTTTTATGCACCCTGCTTCTCCACGCTGCGCACAGCCAGCGCCTTTGCGGGCTTCATCAGCAGCACGCAGACACCGTTAAAGAGCACAGAGCCCACGATGAAGGTGATAAAGAACTGCGGCAGATGGGCAGTCAGGGCGGGGATATCAATGCAGGCCACGGTCAGGTAGGCAAAGCCCACATTGTTCAGCACCTTGGGTGCGTAGGGGTGCAGGATGATGAGGATGAACAGCACCACGGCCAGCGGCAGGATAAAGCCGAGGAAATCGCCCAGAACAGGGGTCAGGGCACTGATGGACAGCAGCGCCGCCACAGTGAGCACCAGACCCACAAGGCCGCCCAGCTCCACGGTGACAAGGCGATCCTTCACATCGCCCTCCAGCGTGAACATCATGATGTTGCTCAGGAAGATCAGCCAGCTGTACTCCATGCCGGTCAGGTGGATGACGGCGTTTGCGATCAGGATCCAGACCAGCAGCATCAGGCGGAAGTAAAGCAGGAAACGCTTGGTTACGGTCTCGTTCATAGGGGTGTCCTCTCTTTCTCGTCTGTATTGACAAGTGTTTCTTTTCAAATATGCGGATATTTTGGCAAGCAACACTTGCATTGAACAGGATGAGTATACAATACTTTCCAGAAAAAGACAATAGTTTGGCAACTAAAAATTGCACTATACGTAAATTTGGTATGGCGGGGGAGCCGGGGATGCAGACCGAAGGGGCACTTCCCTGAGAAGGTTCTGTTCCTCGTCAAAACCGCAAAACTGTATTTTATACAAGTACAGTTTTCAGGGCAGTTTTGCAAACATTTACAAAAAACGCCGTTTTGGGCTGCAAAATAGCCGAAAACACTTCCTCTTTTTTGCCGTATATGCTATAATGACAACTGTTCTCGCACAAGAAACAGGAAAATGTACGCGATAGGCGTACAGTGTAAGAGGAGTGTTACGATATGAAAACCTTGAAAGCGGTTGTAGCAAAATACAACCAGACCAGCCTGATCCTGCGCATCCTGATCGGCCTGGCAGTCGGTTCGGTGCTGGCGCTTGTTGCGCCGGGCGCAGGTTGGGTAGGCGAGCTGGGCAGCCTGTTCGTCGGTGCACTGAAGGGCATTGCCCCGGTGCTGGTGTTCGTCATTGTGGCAAGCGCGCTGGCACAGGGCTCGTCCAAGCTGGACCGCCGCTTCGGCACCGTGATCTGGCTGTATATGCTCACCACCTTTCTGGCAGCGGCCATTGCGGTCATCACCAGCTTTATGTTCCCGGTCAAGGTGGTACTGGCCGATGCGGCACAGTCTGATGTGATCCCGCAGGGCTTGGGCGAAGTGCTGAGCACCCTGCTGACCAACTTTGTGGCCAACCCCGTCAGCGCCCTGATGAACGGCAACTACATTGGCATCCTGTTCTGGGCCTGTATGTTCGGCATTGCCATGAAGAACATCGGCGCAGAGAGCACCAAGGTCTTTCTGGCAAACACCGCCGACGCCGTTTCCCAGATCGTGCGCTGGATCATCAATCTGGCACCCTTCGGCATCATGGGTCTGGTGTACACCAACGTTTCCGGCAACGGTCTGGCCATCTTTACCCAGTACGGCAAGCTGCTGGCGCTGCTGGTGGGCACCATGCTGTTCATGGCGCTGATCGTTTCCCCCTTTATCATGTTCGTTTACCTGCGCTGCAACCCGTATCCGCTGGTATTCCGCTGCCTGAAGGAATCCGGCCTGACCGCTTTCTTCACCCGCAGTTCTGCCGCCAACATCCCTGTGAATATGTCCCTGTGTGAAAAGCTGGATCTGGACAAGGATATGTACTCCGTGTCCATCCCGTTGGGCGCTACCATCAACATGGACGGTGCAGCCATCACCATTACCATCATGACGCTGGCAGCGGCTAACACCTTGGGCATTCAGGTGTCTTTGCCCGCCGCCATCGTGCTGAGCGCCATGAGCGCTTTGGGCGCCTGCGGCGCTTCCGGCGTGGCTGGCGGCTCCCTGCTGCTGATCCCCATGGCCTGCTCTCTGTTCGGTATCTCCAACGACATCGCCATGCAGATGGTAGGCGTGGGCTTCATCATCGGCGTGGTGCAGGACTCGGTAGAGACCGCGCTGAACTCTGCCGGTGACGTGGAATTTGCCGCCACCGCCGAGTATCACCAGTGGCTCAAGGAGGGCAAGCCTCTGCCGGCTTTCCTGAAGGGCTGATCGTATCCCAGCACAAACAAAGCAGCCGCTGCACTTTCTCGTGCAGCGGCTGCTTTTTGTTGTAATGTTTTACCCAAACAGCACCACAGCGTAGCTTACGCCGTCCTTTACCACATAGGCAACGCCCAGTTTGGTCTTGCCCTTTGCGGCTTTGGTCATGGCTTCGGGGTAAGTGCGGTCCTTCGGCAGAACAAAGGTGATAGAATCGTCCTTCGACGACCACTCGGCGGTTTTGATATCGAAGCCCGGAACAAAATCGTTCAGACCAAAAGTCCCCATGCTCAGGTTTTCAAACGCGGCGGCATAGTTTTCCTCTTTCAAAAATGCTCGTGCCTCATTATTTGCATTACCGACGCGGTAAAGTTCGGTCTTATTAGCATTGGTCGAGCAGGACACCGAGGTGCCGGCGACCCAGCTTGCGATGGTATAGGCTTTTTCGCTCAGGTCCTCGTTGTAAGTCATTTCCACGTTGTATGTCATTTTGAATTTATCGCACAGCGCCTTTACGCTTTCACTTTCGGCGTCCGAGCGCTTGGGGCTCATCGGTGCGCCAACGCTGGCATCGCAGGCGGTGAACACGGTCAGTGCCATCAAGCCGACCAGCAGGCAGGCCAGTAATTTCTTCCAGTTTTTCATAGAACGATGCTCCTTTCCGTTCCGGGGTCGTTGCGGGTCTGCGTCCGCACGGACGCAGTTCTTTTTGCTTTCTTCTGCATCCATGATACCTTTTTTTAACAGGAAATGCAATCATTTTGGCGCAAAAAAACAGGCTGCCGTGCAAAAAACACGGCAGCCTGCGGAAAAAGCTTTATTTTGCGTACTCCACAGCGCGGCTCTCGCGGATGACGTTGACCTTGATCTGGCCGGGGTAATCCAGCGTATCCTCGATCTTTTTGGCGATAGCGCGTGCCAGCAGGATGACCTGATCGTCGCTGATGACGTCGGGCTTGACCAGAATGCGCACCTCGCGGCCTGCCTGTACGGCAAAGGCCTGCTCTACGCCCTCGAAGCTGGAGGAGATCTCCTCCAGATTTTCCAGACGCTTGACGTAGCTTTCCACGTTCTCGCGGCGGGCACCCGGGCGGGCGGCGCTGATGGCGTCGGCAGCCTGAATGATGAAGGCCAGCGGGGTCTTGGGCTCCACGTCGCCGTGGTGTGCCTCAATGGCGTGGATGATCTGGGTGTTCTCCTTGTACTTGCGGCAGATGTCCACGCCGATCTGGACGTGGCTGCCCTCGATCTCGTGATCCAGTGCCTTGCCGATATCATGCAGCAGACCGGCGCGGCGTGCCATGGTAACGTTCACGCCCATCTCGCCTGCCAGCAGACCGGCCACCCAAGCCACTTCCATGCTGTGGGTCAGGGCGTTCTGGCCAAAGCTGGTGCGGTACTTCAGCCGACCGATCAGCTTGATCAGGTCGGGGTGCAGGCCGTGGATGCCCAGCTCCATCACCGCACGCTCGCCCTCGCGCTTCATCTGCAGTTCCAGATCGTGGCGGCACTTTTCCACCGTCTCCTCGATGCGGGCGGGGTGGATACGGCCATCGCCGATCAGGCGCTCCAGCGTCATGCGGGCCACCTCGCGGCGGGTCTGGTCGAAGGAGGACAGGGTAATGGCCTCCGGGGTATCGTCGATGATCAGATCCACGCCGGTAGCGGTCTCCAGTGCGCGGATATTGCGGCCCTCGCGGCCGATGATGCGGCCCTTCATCTCATCACTGGGCAGCGGCACCACGCTGACGGTGGTCTCGCTGCAATGGTCGGCAGCGCAGCGGCTGACGGCCTGTCCGATGAGGTTGCGGGCGATGTTATCGCAGTTTTCCTTCAGGTCGGTCTCGTAGGCGGCAACGCGCACGGCCTTTTCGTGGGTCAGCTCCTCGTCCACCTTATGCAGCAGCACCTCGCGGGCGTCCTCCTGGCTCAGGCCGGCCAGCGTTTCCAGACGCTCCATCTCCTTGGCGCGCAGAGCGTCGATCTCTGCCAGACGCTCCTCGGCCTCGGCAGCGCGCTTTTTCAGCTCTTCTTCCTTCTTTTCCAGCGCCTCGGTCTTGCGGTCCAGCGCTGTCTCCTTCTGGTCGATGCGGTTCTCCTGACGGCTGATCTCCGCACGGCGCTGCTTGATCTCCTTGTCGGCCTCTGCCTTCTGGGCATCGACCTCGGCTTTCAGACGGAAAGCCTCATCCTTTGCTTCCAGAACCGCTTCCTTGCGCTTCTGGTCAGCGGTCTTGATCGCCTCGTTCACCAGCCGGGTAGCCTCGGCCTCGGCGCTGCCGATCTGGGCTTCGGCAGTCTTTTTACGGTTGTTGTAACCAATAAAATAGCCCGCAGCCACGCCGACAACAGCAACGATCAAGGCCACGATCACTCCGATCGCGGTCATTGCGTTCACTCTCCTTTGTTTCAATTCAATGCAAAATTAAAAGCAGGAGACGCTGCGCAGCAGGACACGGGCAATGATATAGAAAGAGCTTTCAATGCAAAAAGTGACACCAAAACCATACGCACCACCCAAAACCGGCGGCACGGGCAAAAGCATACGGCTTTTCTCTTTACGGTTCCATTTTATATCAAACAGGCACGCTTTGCCTGAAACGGGTACAGGGTCACACTGAAACCTGCGTACAGCGTCTTTGATTCCATACTACTAAATATAGTACGAAACATTTGCCCGCTTGTCAAGAGGAAAACCCTGCCCGCAGAACATTTTGTGCAGAAAAACAAAAATAAGATGGCTGCGGCAGGCACCCCCTCAGTCATCGCTGCGCGATGCCAGCTTCCCCGAGGGGGGAGCTGGCACGCCGTCAGACGTGACTGAGAGGGTTCTCTCCCCAAACCAAAAAGGCTGCCCCGGAGAACGGAGCAGCCCTTCTGGTTTATGATGAAAAGAAGAAAATGAAGGAGAATGTCTTATTATTTGGCGGCTTTTTCGCCCTCCGGGAAGATGATCTTATTCACAAAGAAGAAGATGACCATGGAGATGCCGCCGTTGAGGACGGTGGTGCCGATGTTGTAGATGAAGTCCGGTACCAGCAGCCCGGCCACCGCCACCCAGATGCAGTTGATGGAGTTGACGATGCAGGTGATGATGCAGAAGGCCAGCACATACCAGCCGATCTGTTTTGCCAGATTGCCCTTGCTGCGGAACACAAAATTGCGCTGGATGGGGAAGTTGATGCACTCGCCGATGACCATGGCGATCATGTAGGCGCAGAAGTAGGGCAGACCGCCGTGGGCGGCATCGTAGCCGAGGATGTTCCATTTGAAGGTCTCGCCGAACAGGGTGATGTCGATGCCCGGCCAGCCGAAATCCACCACCGGCAGGCTTGCAAAGGCCTTGGGCAGGAACTGCAGCAGCAGGTACTTGAACACCGTGATGAGGTTGGACACGATGACGAACAGGCCGCCCTCGCGCACCCACTTGGCAGCGGCGGGGTGCTTTGCCGCGAAGTTATTCCAGAAATTCATAGCCTGCTTCCTTTCAGCTGTTTTTCAAGCGCTCTTCCATGCGGCTGTTCAGCACGAGGTTCTTCACGGCCTCCACGATCACCCGCACAAGACCGATGATCCAGAAGCCCTGCAGCTCCATCACGATGCCGTCCACCATGCCCATGCTGATAGCGCCGTTGGTCATTTTGGACAGCGCACGCAGAGGCATATTGTACTGGAACAGGATGTTCAGGTCGGGCTTGCCCTTTTTGATGCTGCGGCGCAGCAGGGCGCCCAGCACGGCAGCCGCCAGCCAGCCGATGGGGCTGCGTCCGTGCCCCATCTCGCCCAGCGTCATGTTGCGGTCGATGTGCACCTTGTTCTCCGGGATAGCGTGCCCCAGCAGCGCTTCAAACTCCGCGTCCGGCACCTTCTGCACCTGTGCGGTGCGGTAATGCTCCAGATTTTTGCCCGCGTAGGGGTCGGGTGCGCCGGTGCCCGCCACCGTAACGGCGGCAGTCAGACGGATATCGGCGCTGGAAGCGCCCACCAGCAGCTGATAGCTGCCGCCCTCCACCTCCCAGCGGTCGGTGGCAACGTTCCAGTAGCGGAACGCCTTATCGTCCAGCGGGATGGTGACGGTCTTGCTCTCTCCGGCTTCCAGCTGCACCTTGGCAAAGCCCTTCAGCTCCTTGACGGGGCGGAAAACTTTTGCATCCGGCTTTGCCACATACAGCTGCACCACCTCGGCACCTGCACAGCTGCCGGTGTTGGTGACAGTCAGGGTCACGCCCTTTTCGTCTGCTTTCAGGTCACTGTACGCAAAGCTGGTATAGCTCAGGCCGTAGCCGAAGGGGAAGGCGGTGGGCACACCGGCGGTGTCGTAGTAGCGGTAGCCCACATACAGACCCTCGCGGTACTCCACAGTGGGGCCGTCGCCGCCGAAATGCGCTTTTGCGGGGGTGTCGGCGTAGCTGCGCGCCCAGGTCTCCGCCAGCTTACCGCAGGGGTTCTGCGCGCCGGTGAGCACCTCGACCAGTGCGCCTGCACCGGCCTGACCGCCCAAGCAACCGTAGACCAGCGCCTTGCAGTCCTTGACCCAATCGCTTTCCAGCGAGGAGCCCGCACTCAGCAGCACCACCACGTTGGGGTTTGCCGCCGCCACAGCGGCCAGCAGTTCCAGCTGGTTCTCTGCCAGCTTCATGTCGGCGCGGTCGATGCCCTCGCTCTCCTTGATCTCGTCCAGACCCATGCACAGCAGCACCACATTGGCGTTCTTTGCCAGCAGCACCGCCTCGGCTTTCAGTGCCTCGTCGGGCTTGCCCTGCCGGTCAAAGCCCTTGGCGTAGCCGACGCTGTTCAGGCCGCTCTCGGCAAGGCAGTCCAAGAAGGAATCCACCTTGATGGAGTTGACGGCGCTGGAACCTGCCCCCTGATAGCGGGGCGTCTGGGCAAAGTCGCCGATGACCGCCACCTTCTCCCCCTTTGCAAGGGGCAGCAGGCTGTTTTCATTTTTCAGCAGCACGATGCTCTGGGCAGCAGCCCGGCGTGCCAGTGCGTGGTGGGCGTCGGCATCGAACTTGCCGGGTGCGGCGTCCACCGCCGCTTTGGTGGTAAACACCAGTTCCAGCAGCTCCTCCAGCCGGGCGTCCACGTCTGTCTCGGTGATCTTGCCGGTCTGCACTGCCTTCATCAGCTCCCGGATGGCGTCCCCGCCGGGGGCGGGCATTTCCAGCGTAGAGCCATTCTTTACGCCGAGGGCGTGGTCGTTGCTGCCGCCCCAGTCGGTGACCACTGCGCCGTCAAAGCCCCAGTCCCTGCGCAGGATATCCATGAGCAGGTGGGCGTTCTCGTTGGCGTAGGTGCCGTTGACAAGGTTATAGGCGGACATGATGGTCTTGGGCTGCGCCTCCTTGACCACCATCTCGAAGCCGGTCAGGTAAATTTCCCGCAGGGTGCGCTCGTCCACGATGGAATCCGAGGCCATGCGGCGCAGCTCCTGACTGTTCACGGCAAAGTGCTTGGGGCAGGCGGCAATGCCGTTTTTCTGGATGCCGCGGACGTAGGCCGCCGCCATCTTACCGGCAAGGTAGGGATCCTCCGAGAAATACTCGAAGTTGCGGCCGCACAGCGGGCTGCGCTTGATGTTCAGGCCGGGGCCCAGCAGCACCGACACGCCCTGTGCCGCTGCTTCTTCGCCCATGGCTGCGCCCACAGCCTCGCCCAGTGCCGGGTCCCAGCTGTTGGCCACGGTGGCCGAGGTGGGGAAGCAGGTGGCGGGCACACTGGGGTTCAGGCCCAGATGGTCAGCTGCGCCCGCCTGCTTGCGCACGCCGTTGGGGCCGTCCGACAGGGTAATGGCCGGGATGCCCTTGCCCGGCAGCGCCCGGGTGGTGAACACCGTGCCGCCGCTCAGCAGGGCGCATTTCTGTTCCAGACTCAGGCTGTTGATGATATCTGTGTGTTTCATGGCATTTTCCTCTTTGCCTTTTCAAATCCAGAAAAGGCCCGCTGTTTTTACGCAGCGGGCCTTTGGTCTGGTTTCAGTTCAGGTGCTGCAAACGTTCAGAGCGTCTTGCCTAAAATCAGGCGTTGACTTCCTCTTCCTTGCGCTTTGCATAGCCCTTTTTGACCACCAGAACTTCCAGTGCGATCAGAGCGGCTGCCAGCACAACATCCACACCGATCATCACCTTTTCCCAACCGGGCATACCGGGGTTCAGGTTCTCGGGGTAGTAAGCACGGGAGTTCGCCACAGTGTACAGGATGTTCTTGCAGGCCTGACGTGCGGACACCAGAGCGGTAGCGCTGGTGGTATCGGTCAGGTGGTTGGTCTCGGTGTCGTAGTTGACCAGGCAGAAGTCGCCGCCGTTGCGGATCAGGCGGTCAGAATCCTGATAGCCGTACACGCCGTAGTAGTCGGTCAGCACCATGCCCACGAAGCCCCACTCGCCGCGCAGAACATCGTTCAGCAGGGCAGAGCAGTTGCCGGCGTAGGTGTTGCCGATGTAGTTGAAGGAGGACATGACGGCATGGCAGTCAGCTGCCTTGACGCACTGCTCGAAGGGCTTGAGGTAGATCTCGCGGATGGCCTGCTCGTTGGACCAAGTGCAGAGCATACCGCAGCGGTTGGTCTCCTGATCGTTCAGAGCAAAGTGCTTCATGAAGGCGTAGACGCCCTGCTCCTGAGAGCCCATGATGGCATTGGCAGCCATTGCGCCGGACAGCACGCCGTCCTCAGAGTAGTACTCGAAGTTACGGCCTGCGAAAGCGGAGCGGTGGATGTTCATAGCCGGTGCGTACCAGCCGGAAACGTCCATGTCGTCCGCCATCTTGCCGATGGAGGTGCCGAAGTCATGTGCCAGATCGGTGTTCCAGGTAGCTGCGATCATCACAGCGGAGGGGAAGCCGATGGAGCCCTGCTTGGTGAAGTTGTTGTTGATGGAGGCGGGGCCGTCGCAGTCAACAGCCTGCACCTTGCCGATGGAATCCACTGCCACGGACTGATAGCCGCCCAGAGCGATCAGGCTGTCCATATCAGCAACGGTCAGCTGATCGAGGAAGGCATCCCACTGGGCATCGTTGTAATCCACGCCCACCATGTCCTTCAGCTTCAGGCCGTTCTTGGCACCAGTGGTGGGAGCCACATCGTCGGCGTTGTTGAAGTCCTCGGGGTTCCAGTTGGAGTTGTTGTAGAAGGTTGCCTTAGCCTCTGCCGGCAGCTCAAAGTCTGCGGGAGCAGCGGTAGCCTCGGCGTAGTTGGCAAAGCCGTTTGCGCGGGACAGGTAGGTCACGTTGCCCTCGGCAAAGTCAAACTTGTTGTCGGCGACCTCCACATCGCTCTCACGCTTGTTGGAAGCGTCGTATACGATGTCGGAAGCCACGTTGTAGACCTTGGAGTCCAGAACGGTGTGGGAGTCGGCGTTGATGCTGATGACGTAATCGCCCTTTTCCAGCACATAGCAGCCCTTGCCGTAGGTATCGTAGGAGGCCATGTCCTCGGCCTTGAAGGTAACGGTGACGTTCTCGGAAGCGCCGGGAGCCAGCTCAGAGGTCTTTGCAAAGCCGATCAGGTTTGCAGAAGCCTTCTCAATGCCGCCGTTGGTGTACGGGGGATTATAGTAGACCTCCACGACCTCTTTACCGGAGGCAGAACCGGTGTTGGTGACGGTGACATCCACAGTGATGGTGCCGTCAGCTTCGGTAACGCTGTTCAGGGTCTGGGTGAAGGTGGTGTAGCTCAGGCCGCGGCCGAAGGGATACACCACAGTCTTGTCGTAGTCGATGAGGCCCTCTGCGGCAGCAGTCTCGTAGAACTTGTAGCCCACATAGATGCCCTCAACATAGTTGACAAAGGCGGGGATGGTATCAGCACCAAAGGAACTGGCCTTGAACTCATCCATGTTGGTGTAGTTGAAGTTGCCAAAGTTGTTCGCGGTGGGGGTCTGGGTCAGGTCGTACACAAAGGTATCGATGGTGCGGCCGGAGGGGTTCACATCACCGCAGAGGATGGAGCCCAGTGCGTTGAAGCCGCTCTGACCGGTGCCTGCGCACCAGACAACGCTCTTGATCTGGCTGTAATCCTTGACCCAGCCCAGCTCCATGGCATTGGCGCCGTTGTAGACCACAACGACCTTATCAAAGTTCTTGCAGACCAGATCGATCATGTCCTTCTCGGTCTTGGACAGCTGCAGGTAGTGGTCGCCGGGCTCAAAGTCGTTGTAGCTGTGGCCTGCGTCGTAGGTGACCTGAGACACATCGGTGGGCAGGTCAGCACCCTCGCCGCCCACGCGGGTGATGACGACCATGGCGGTATCAGAGAAAGCCTTGGCGTTGTTCATCATCTCGTCGGTGTACTGTGCAGCCTCCGGCTCCGGCAGGGTCCAGTCCTGAGAGAACATGCCCACCTCCGGGCGGTCTGCACGGTAGGAGGTGTAGAAGTCGCTCAGCTCGGTGTTCAGCTCAAAGCCGGCATTCTTCAGGCCCTCCAGCAGGGTGACGGTGGGATAAGCATCGGACAGTGCACCGGAACCAGTGCCGCCGTAGCAGGGGTTGGTGGAAGCCCAGCCAAAGACGTTCAGCTTGCTGTTCTTTGCCATGGGCAGGGTGCCATCGTTATCCAGCAGGACGATGCCCTCATCGGCAATGTCCTCGCACAGCTGGGTAGCGGATGCCACGTTCTCCTCGCTGACCTTGCCGCCGCCGGTGGCAAGGGTGACCATGGAGTACATGGGGCCGGTCAGGATCAGGTTCACGGTGATAGCCAGCGCCAGCACCATGCCCAGACCCGCCTGCCAGCGGATCAGATACTTTTTGGACTTGCTCTGCTTACGGCAGGCGATCATGACTGCGATCAGCAGAACTGCTACGACACCAAAGCCGATCAACTGCGATTTGATCGAGTTGAGAACCTTGATGACGTCATCCATATTGATGGACAACATAGTTTTCTCCTCCTTGTTTCGTCGAATCGGACAACGGCAGGGGACGCCCCTGCCAGCTTCGCTTTATGATAGCAGAAAGTGCCGGAGGATTTTCAATTTGTTCACAATCTGTCGTTTTGGATGCACAATTTGCAAAAGTTACAATAAGGTTTCAAATTTTATTGTGCTAATACACAAATATCACCGCATTGCATTTGTGCACCCTGCTAAATACAAAAAACGGCAGGGGATACCTGCCGTAAAAATATTATTGCTTTTGGGGCAGCGGAAATAAGATCCGCAGGGTGCACCAGTTGTTTTCCCAGTGCATCGTCATGCTGCCGCCGTGCTGCCCGACGGTGGTGCGGACGCTTTTCAGGTCCGACCCCTGCTGCGGCAGACCGTCCGCATCCAGTGCCGGGGCAGTCTCTGTATAGTGCTCGAACCGCAGCATGGCAAAACCGCCCTGACTGTACACCGCCACCTTGATGAGCCGCTTTTCGGGGTCCGGCTCGGCGCGCACGGCGGCAATGGCGTTGTCCAGCGCCACGCCCACGATGGTGCACAGTTCCCGGATGGTAAGAAAGCCCAGCATCCTGCCGTCTGCCACGCTGGTGATGGTGATGTTCTCCTGCTGGCATTCCATGGTCTTGGCGGTGAGCAGGGTATCCAGCACCGGGTTTCCGGTCTTGTTCTCGGCCTCGTACTGGCGGATGTTCTGCTCTATGGCAGCAATGGCGGCGTTCTGCTTGGCCTGGTCCTGCTCCTCCCGGATGCGGGCAAGCTGGACTTTCAGCTCATGGTACCGCCGGTTGATGAGGTTGATGCCCTCCTTGCTGCGCTTGTACTGCTCGTACTGGCGGTGCAGTACCTCGTCCATGGCGGCAAGCTCGCTGTGCAAAGCGTTCTCCTGCAGCTGCTCGTGCTGCACAGATAAGATCAGCACGCCGGAAAAATCCACCAAGGTGCGGATGGAAAAAATGCTCATGTTGATCTCGCTGCCCGGCAGAAAGCCCAGATTGCTCACCGCAAAGGCGGTCAGCGCCAGCATGACCGCCGTCAGGGCGGCGCTGCTGCCGATCTGTAAGTGCCCGGCGGGCTGGGGACGGCGGTGCTGCAGATAGCACATGATGCCGAACAGCGTCCCATACACCAGCGCCAGCAGCAGCAAAGAAAGGGGCTCCCATGGGCCGCGGGCGGGCCAGAGGGCGCAGTGCAGCTGCCACTCCACGCTGGCGGCAAGCTCTGCCAGAATAAACGCCCGTGCGCAGTGATACCCGGCTTCCAGCAGAGTGATGCTCCACACACCCCATAAATATAAGTAAGAAAACCCGATGGCCGTTACCATGCAGGGGATCCAGAGCCCGCCGGGCACATTGCCCGTCAGCCCCAGAAAGGCAGACAGCCCCGCCGCCCATAGCAGGGTGACACCCACGGTAACTGCCTTGGAAAAGCGGGGCATCAGTGCCGGTGTGACCAGCAGCACTGCCAGACACTCGGCAAGGGCGGTGTACAGCCGGGGGATATCCGGCAGCGCGGTCATGAGCCTTCACCTCCGATGTAGTCGGTCAGTGCGGCAAGAAAAGCCTTACGCTTGGGGCGGCTGACCTGCAGCTCGCAGGGGCCCACCTGTACGGTGCTCTGCCGCAGCTCCCGCACCTGTGCCAGATTGACAAGGTAGCCGCTGTTGCAGCGGGCAAAGGGGCAGTCTGCCAGCTTTTCCTCAAAGGCCTTGAGAGCACCGGGGGCGGAAAAATCGCCCTCATCGGTATAAAAATGCACCCGGTGCCCCTCGCTTTCCAGATAATAGATGCTTGCGGTGTCCAGACGGCGCAGCCCGCCCTCCACCGGCACAGTCAGGTAGTGCTTTGCCCGCTTTTCCAGCCGGGCAACCGCCTTGAGCAGCTGCTGCGAAAAGGCAAAGTAGGGCACCGGCTTCAGCACATAGTCCAGCGCTCCCACCGAGTAGCCCCGGATGGCGTACTGCGCCATATTGGTGATGAAGATCAGGATGACGTCTGCATCCATCTGCCGGATGCGCTCTGCCGTGGTCATGCCGTCCAGATGCTTCATCTCCACATCCAGAAAAATAATGTCGTAGACCGCGCGGTAATCCTCCAGAATATCCACGCCGTCCGCAAAGACCGTCACTTCAAACTCTGTCCCGTACTGTCGGGTATACCGCCGGACATACTCCTGCAATACCCCCTGTACCTCCGCGTCGTCCTCTACGATCGCCACCCGGATCATGACCGCACCTCCCTTACCACACCTTTGTGGAACTGTTACGGCTCTATTATAGCGCAATCCCGTCCGGTTTGCCAAGGGGCACTCCGCAACAAAGGGCAGGGCAGCCCACAGCTGACCACCGTGGACGTCAACCCCTACCAGCTGGGCATGGAGGCTGCCAGCCAGACCATCAACCACATCGAGAACCCGAACCTTCTGGCCACAAAGATCATCGTGCCGCACAAGCTCATCCCCCAGGAGAGCTGCTGCCCGCCGGAGGAGCGGCGCTAGGAAGTGCTTTGTTTCCGCTTCCGGGAGCTGCCGCGCAGTGCTTGATCTACTGCCCCCAGAGTAGACAGCGTAAAAAACGCTGCATCCTCCGGGGGTATTTTTATGCCCAAAAAGCACAAAAGAATGCCCGCCCACCTGTGGAAAACCACGGTGGGCGGGCATTTTGCGTTTTATTGTTCGTGCCGCTGTAAAAGCATTCAGAGGGCGGCGGTCTGGGGTACCAGCCGGAAGAGCATTACGGGCAGCTCGCTGTTTGCAAAATCCAGCGTAAGGATGAGCTTTCCGCGCTCTGTTTCAAACGGCAGCTCCGTCTGTGTGCCGTCTGGGGCAATGCGCACAAGCGTTTTGCCTTCCAGCAATCCGGCGGGCAGCGCGAGCCTTACCCGACCGGTGGGCTGCGTCAGGCTGCCTGCGGTTTCAAAGGCCACACTCAGGTATTCCCCATTCGTCCGTGCGGTCACATCCTCCGCAGAAAGGCTGCCGCTGTTAGCCCACGCCGTTGCGGCTTCGATCTTTTCCAGCTGCGCGGCGTTTTCTGCCTGCCCGCACACGGGGCAGAAGGTCAGAGCTTCGCCTTCCGCAGTGCGGAAAGTAAACTTCCGGCAATCAGTGCTGCCAGTGTGCGCGCAGCCCTGCCGCAGACAATCGGCGCTCTGAGAGCCGGTTCCGTTCGGGGACCATGCACCGAACTGGTGTCCCAGCTGATCGGTCGGGTCTGCGGTGTAGCTGTCTTTGCAGCGGCTGCAAGTAAAGATGGTATAGCCGTCTGCTTCACAGGTGGGATCTACGGTAACAGCCTGATAATCATGGTTCAGTGCGGGCAGTTCTGTATAGGTGGTATGGTCGCAGCGGGAGCAGGTTTCGTAGGCGTTCCAGCCGATTTCCGTACAGGTGGGGGCTTGCGCGTCATGCTGCACCAAATCATGGTTCAGTGCGGGCAGCTCTTTGCGGGTGGTATAGTCGCAACGGGAGCAGGTTTCGTAGGCGTCCCAGCCCTTTTCCGTGCAGGTGGGGGCTTTTGCTTCGTGGTGCTCTAAATCATGTTTTAGCGCGGGGATTGCTCGAAAAGTGGTATAGTAGCAGAGGGGACAGGTGTCGAAAGCGTCCCAGCCGGGTTTCGTACAGGTGGGGGCTTGCGCATCATAATGCACCAGAGCATGATTATTTAGGTTTCTTTTGCCGTATTTCCCACCACACGCCTCACAGACCGCTTTGGTGGTGCAGGTTGCTGTGCCACCGGTACAGCTTGCGGTACCATTTAAGCCGCAGCGCAAGCAAATGATGCGGTGCGTGCCGTTGCCAAGGGAGGCGTTCGCCGGAGTTTTCCATTTGTGACCGAGAATGCCGTATTCCGCGCCGCATTTTTCACAGGTTTTGCCTGTGGTGCAGGTGGGCGTTTCGGTGCCGCCGGTATGGTCCGAAAGATCTCCATAAACAATGCTGTTCTTCCTGCCGCAGACTGAGCATTTTATATGGATCCTATGCTTGGTTGAATCAACTTTTGTATATCCGAGGATCTCATAGTTTCTTTGTTGCATACAGACGAAGCAGTACGTATAGATAGAATCTGCCGCTTTAACGTTTAACACGATCCCCGGTATCAGGCACACCATTGCCAGCACCGTCAAACACCAGATCAGCCATTTTTTCATGTTACTCCCTCCTTGTCATCAAGCCTTGTTATCCTTTCAGATCAAACTGCACGGACAGCGATGCAAGCACGGCATCTACCACCTTCCGCGCCTCGGCAAGCATATCGATCTCCGCCACAAAAGCGATGACCTGCTCGCGCTCCTGCGCGGGGACCTGCAGCGCACTCAGGCTCATGCTCAGATAGCGCCGTATTTTGCGCTCCAGCGTAAAGTAGGGGTCGCACCGCCGTGCCATGTAGCCGCGCATCATGCCAGCCGTGCCCAGCTCCATCTCGTAGAAATCGCACTCGGCGCACCCGGGCAGATACGCGCTGAACGCCGCCTGCAGCTCGGCCGTGGTGCTGCGGTGAATGATCTCCGCCGTGGCGGGGAAGGTGTACGCTTCCACATAGATATCCCGCAGATTCTCGCTCAACTCGGTCAGCGCCAGCTGCAAAGCCGTTTCCACCGCGTAGAGGTACACCGGCGAGGAGGCGTTTGCCGCCAGCGGCCTTACCGCGCCGAACTGCCTGCTGAACATCATGCCGATCAGCTCGGTCAGCACACCGTCCTTTGTGCGGAAAATATTCTGAAACGACCCGGCGGAAACATCTGCTTCCTTTAAAATTTCTGCAACCTTGGTGTTCGTGTAGCCTTTTTCCAGAAAAAGCCGGACACAGGCGGTCAGGATCCGCCGTTTTGCTTCTTTGCTGTCGTATCTGCGCGCCATTGGGGATCATCCTTTTCTATAATTGGTTTCTGGCCCAATTATATATTGATTTGAGAATTGCGTCAAGTAAACTTTTAAGGGCGTATTTTGGGCAGTTTGACGAGGGCGAGCTTTCTGCGGGTGCGCATCCGGGCAAAACAAAGCGCAATGGACATTGCTGTTATCCGCTGCCGCAGCCAGACAGTTCGCGGCAGCAAAAAAGAGGCCACCGATCGGGGTGACCTCTTTTCAGCGTATTTTCAGCGTAAATCCCGCAGCAGCCCTGCCTGCGGGTCGGTAAGCTTGCCGTAGGGGTAACTTTTTAAGAAAGCTTCATTTGCTTTCAATACCCGATTCCGCATCGAACGGTGGAACGTGCATCTCAAACAATGTTTCGTATAATGGATATGCCACATTTTGCGTAAGATTGCAAGATAAATCTTATTTCTGACAGAAAGGGCCGGACCCGTGCAACGAGTCCGGCCCTTTCTGTGCTTTGGTTGGATCTTGAGCAAAGTTATGGTAAATGAAGAAGTTGGCTTTTGGAGTTTACAGCAGGCTCAGTGCTTCCTCGTCTGCCACAAGGATGCAGTCCGGATGCAGCTGCAGGATGCTGCCGGGGCAGGCAGGGGTCACAGGGCCGGTCACGGCGTCCTTGACGGCCTGTGCCTTGGCTTTACCGTTGGCTACCACCAGCACCTTGCGTGCCTGCATGATGGTCTTGATGCCCATGGTGTATGCCTGTTTGGGGACAAGGTTCTCGTTGCCGTCAAAGAAGCGCTTGTTGGCTTCGATGGTAGTGGGCGCAAGGTCGATGCAGTGGGTCTCCAGCTCAAAGGCTTCGCCCGGCTCATTGAAGCCGATATGACCATTGGGGCCGATGCCCAGCAGCTGCAGGTCGATGCCGTCCAGCTTGTGGATGATACCGTTGTAACGGGCACACTCGGCGGCGGTGTCCAGATTGGTGCCGTCCGGCAGGTTGGTCTTGGCCGGGTCGATATTCACCTTGCTGAACAGGTTCTCATTCATGAAATACCAGTAGCTCTGGGGATGCTCCTTGGGCAGGCCGCGGTACTCGTCCAGATTGACAGTAGTGACCTCGGAGAAATCCAAATCGCCTTTGTTGTACCAGTCCACCAGTTGGGCATAAGTGCCCACCGGGGTGCCGCCGGTGGCAAGACCCAGTACACAGTCCGGCTTCATGATGACCTGTGCGGAGATGATGTTGGCCGCTTTGCGGGACATGTCCTGATAATCTTTTGCGCGGATGATCTTCATAATAATACTCCTTTTATAGTACTGTTACGCCTGCGTTCCGGCAGGCCTGTAAAAATTCTACGGGCAGCTTTCCGTCCGAGATCACAATATCAATATCGGACAGCTCGCAGATGTGGAATGTGCTTTTCAGTCCGATTTTGGAGGAATCCAGCAGCACGGCTTTCTGCTCACAGCGGCGGAGCACGGTCTGCTTGAGCCGTGCTTCATCCTCCACGCCGCAGGTAAAACCGGTTTCCGGGCTGTAACTGGTCACGCCCAGCAGCAGCAGATCAAAGTTGATGCCCTCCATCGTCTGGATGCTCTGTGCACCGCAGACGCTCAGGCTGAACCGGTTCAGGCTGCCGCCCGGCAGGGACACATGGGGCTTTTCCAGCTTTGCCAGCTCCATGGCGCAGCTCAGGCCGCTGGTGTAGATGAGCATGGGCTGATCCGGGATGCACCGGGCCACTGCTGTGGCGGTGCTGCCGGAATCCAGAAACAGGGTGGTGTTGGGGCGCAGCAGAGCAGCGGCTTTTTCGGCAATGATCTGCTTTGCTTCGGCATTGCGGGCGGAACGGCGGCTCAGCAGGTCGTCTGTGCCTACCACCTGCTCCACCGACTTGACACCGCCATGCACCCGCACCACACGGCGGGCTTCATCCAGTGCTTTCAGGTCGGTGCGCAGGGTCATTTCCGAAACGGAAGGGAAAGCTTCCTTGAGCTGGGCAAAGCTAATGCTGCCTTTGCGGTTCACCAGCTCCACGATTTGATTGCGGCGTTGTTCCATGGGGGATTCCTCCTGTCTGCGTTTGTCCTGTCCCATGGCACGTTCCGCTTAGTCCTCCGGGTTGAAGTTTGCCAGCAGATATTCCTCTGCTTCCGGGCACCACAGGCCGTTGTGGGCATCCACGATGTCAGCCAGTGCGGTATAGCGGGGGTCGTTGTCCTGTTCGCCCTTGGCACGCAGATCGGTCAGGGCGATGAGGGGCATGGTCAGGTGGGTATAGATCAGCTTTTTGCCGCCGGGGATCTTGGGCAGGTTGAGGGTGGTCTCGGCAGCGGCGTTCAGACCGCCGATGTGGGTGACCATCACAGCCGGGTCGATGCGCTTAGCGGCGGTCAGTTCCAGCGACTCGATCATGTCGGCGGTATTACCGCCGGTGGTGCCCATGACATGGGTAGAATTGTAGTGCACATCGTAGAAGTTCATCTTGGCGCTGAACTGCTTGTCGGTGGGGCCTGCAAAGAAGTTCAGGCAGCCGTCACGACCCAGCACAGCACTGGACAGCTCCACCACCGGCGCGATGGGGGCGTAGCAGAACACATCATCAAAGCCGGTACCGCCGGTCAGCTCCCGCAGCTCGGCAGCGGGGTCTGCCATGTTGGCGGTGTTGACGAAGTACAGGTCGATGCCGTCCTTCTCCTTGACCTCCTTCGGGGGGAAGAGGGACTCCGCACGGGCCAGACGATCCTCGTTGATATCGGTGACCACCACCATGCCGGGGCGCACATCACGGTGCAGTGCGTAGGTCAGAGCACCCAGACCCATGGGGCCTGCACCGGCCAGAATCGCCAGCTTGCCACCCTTCTTGATGCCCATATCGTGATGGTACACACCCATCTTGGTGTGGTAGGCGGCGTTGAAAGCACCGATGGAGCAGCTCATAGGCTCGGCCAGAGAAGCCTCGTAGTAAGCACGGCCCTTGTACTCCAGCAGACAGCCCAGTTCCATGACCTCGGCAGGGATGATGCAGTAGGTGGCGTCGCCGCCGAAGAACTCGTAGGAGTAGCCGGGGCTCCACATGGTGCCCTTGTAGTTCAGGGCGGGCTGCAGGGTGAACTTCATGCCGGGCTTGAACTTGTCCTGATGCGCCTTGCCCACCTTGACGATATCACCGGCGAACTCGTGACCCATGATGGCGGGGTGCTCGGCTACATCCGGATGCACACGCTTGTGAGCAGTACCTCCATCAGCCGGGGCGTTTCGATCAGCTGCCCGCTGACATTCTGCATGACCTCCACTGGGACGCCGTTCCCGTCGTCCGGAGCCAGCAGCACCAGTGCCCCCAGCACGATGCGCCCCGGCTCATAGACCGGCGGCTGTGCCTGCAGATAGCCCAAGCGGCAGTCCTTTACCGCACTTGTCCTGCAATGGAGCAGCAGGGCATACAGGGATTTGATGTAGGTATCGCCCAGCGTTTCACGGCGGCGAAGCTGCTGCTCCACCAGCCGGGCGTCCGCTTCCTGCGGGCAGAACAGCTGCGCCGCTGCATGGATGAGGGCAGCGTGACTGCCGGGAGCCTTGACGGGCTGGATGGTCAGATGTTCCAGCAGCCCGGTCATGGACCGGGTCAAGCGCGCATAATACTGCAGCTTGGAGCCTGCGTGCGGTGCATCCTGCACAGGCTGCACCGCCGGTTCCGGTTCTGCGCGGTTCTGGCTGTACCGCGTGATAGCGTCCTTCAGCACGGCACGGTCTGGTTCCAGCAGGGAAGGGCTGATGCACACCGCCGGGTAATCCAGTTCCAGCGGCACGGTGGAGATAATGAAGTCGATTTTTCTCCGACGCAGGTCGGCGGCGTTCAGCTCCCGCACCGAGCAGCACCCCTCCACCTGCAAAGAGGGAAACTCGTTTCCCAGCCGGGAAGCCAGAAAGCGGCTGGAGCCCATGCCCAGCGGACAGGCCACTACCACCCGCAGCCGCAGCCGGAACATGGCATTCTGTTCCAGCACTGCGCCAAAGTGCATGGCAAGGTAGGCCGCTTCGGCGTCCGAGATGGCGGGCAGAACGAATTGCTGCTGCACCGCATCACAGGCGGCGCGGGTGGCTTTCCACAGGCCGGGGTAGGCGGTGCGGATGGTGTCCAGCTGGGGGTTTTCGGTACGAATGTTCTGCTCCACCCGCAGCAGCATGGGGCGCAGGTGGCAGTACAGGTCATCCCGCAGAGAGGTGTAACCGGAAAGGTCTGTGTGCAGCGCCTTTTCCATTTCCCGGATAAGGGCGGCTTCCAGATTCCGCAGTTCCATCTCCTGCGCACTGCCCCAAGGATCCTCCGCACCCAGATAAGCAGCGAGATAAAGTTCCAGATACTGCGCTTCCTCAGGCGGCAGGGTCAGCCCGAAGGCGCGGTTCAGCGCCGCCACCAGCCGGGCAGCATGATTGCCCGCCGGGCGCAGCCCTCTGGGGGCGCTGCCCTTGTCGCCGCCCTGCCGCAGCTGCTGAATGGTCAGGGTGCAATGGATCGCCAGCGCCAGAAAACCTGCATCCGGCAGATGGAGCTGCTCTTCCTGTTCAAACTGCTGCAAAACCGCCCAGACCTTTTCGGCCGTTTTTGTATCCAGCAGGGTCGAGAAGATCTCGTTTTCCGGCATCCGTCCGCAGAGCACCTCTGCCAGTTCCTTTTCCGGCATACTGCTGCGCAGCAGGGCAGACACCACCCTCCGGTAGGAAGAAGCATCCCCCTGCAGCCTGCATCCACTGCTCCACAGCGGGCAGCTCCCGCAGCACGGTGCGGCGGCTGACCCCGATGCTTTCAGCCAGCGCCGCCGTGGTGGGCTGCATCTGCGGCTCGGACTACACCATGCTGATGGGCGCCATGGTCATGGGCCCTCTGGCCGGCTGGGTCATCAAGCAATTCGACAAGAAGGTGGAAGGCCATATCCCCGCCGGTTTCGAGATGCTGATCAACAACTTCTCCGTCGGCATTCTGGGTATGCTGCTGGCCATCCTTGGCTACTACGTCATCGGCCCGTTCATGACCGCCATCCTCACCGTGCTGACCGCCGGTGTGGACTTCCTTGTGGCGCACAGCCTGCTGCCGCTGGTGTCCATCTTTATTGAGCCTGCCAAGGTATTGTTCCTGAACAACGCTATCAACCACGGCATCTTCAGCCCCATCGGTGCAAGCCAGGCTGCTGAGACCGGCCGCTCCATCATGTATATGCTGGAAGCCAACCCCGGTCCCGGTCTTGGTGTCCTGCTGGCCTACTGCTTCTTCTGCAAGGACGACACCACCCGCCAGTCCGCTCCCGGTGCTGTGATCATCCACCTGCTGGGCGGCATCCACGAGATCTACTTCCCCTACATCCTGATGAACCCCGTGATCATCATCGCCCCCATCGTGGGCAACTTCTGTGCCATCCTGTTCTACTCTATGACCGGTGCAGGTCTGTCCGATCCTGCTTCTCCCGGTTCCATCATCGCCTACATGGCAATGGCTCCCCGGGATTCCATTCTCACCGTTCTGCTGGGCGTTGTCATCGCCGGTGCTGTTTCCTTTGTTCTGTCCTCGGTCATTTTGAAAGCGACCTCCGGTCACACCAAGAGCCTGACCGACGCCCAGAACGAAATGAAGGAGATGAAGGCACAGGCTAAGGGCGAGATCCCCGAGCCTACTGCCGTAAATGTCGGCCAGATCCGCAAGATCGTCTTTGCCTGCGATGCCGGTATGGGTTCCAGCGCCATGGGTGCTACCAAGTTCCACAACCGCATTAAGGCGGAGCGCCCCGACTTGACCGTGACCAACTCCAGCGTGGATACCATCCCCGCCGACGCGGACGTGGTGGTCTGCCAGCGCGTTCTGGCTGACCGTGCCGCCAAGTGCGCCCCGCAGGCACAGCTTGTTACATTGGATAACTTCCTTGCAGATCCGCATCTGGACGCATTGTACAATGCACTGACCTCCACTACCCCGGCACTGGATGCCAAGGCCGAAGCTGCCGCCAATGAGGAGATCGTATCCGACCTGCGCAATGCAGCCGTAGCCCCTCTGGCGGCTGCCGTGACCGAGGCTTCCAAAGCCAACGATTCCGTGATGAAGATCCAGGCGGAGGACATCCAGCTGGGTCTGCCCTCCGTCACCAAGGAGGAGGCCATCCGTGCCGCCGGTGCGCTGCTGGCAAAGCGCGGCTATGTGGATGACAGTTACGCCGATGCCATGGTGGAGCGCGAAAAGCTGGTGAGCACCTACATGGGCATGGGCGTAGCCATTCCCCACGGCACCAGCCAGAAGAAGGGCACCGTTAAAAAGTCCGGCGTTGTCCTGCTGCAATATCCGCAGGGCGTGGACTTCGGCGATGAAAAAGCCTACCTCGTGTTCGGCATTGCCGGTGTCGGCAACGACCATCTCGACCTGCTGGGCAATGTCTGCGAGATCCTTGAAGACGAGGATGCGCTGGAACAGCTCAAGACCACTTCCGATATGAACTATGTGCTGGAGCACTTACAATAACGATTCCAAAAAGGAGAGATTTTTTATGAAGAGCATCGATATCACCATTCAGGACAAAGAAGGTCTGCACGCCCGTCCCGCCGGTATCCTGAGCAAAGCTGCCAAAGGCTTTGAGAGCAAAGTCACTATGACTAAGAACGGCAAAGTCGCCGACATGAAGAAGATCTTTGCCGTAATGGGTCTGGCCGTGAAGTGCGGCGAGACCGTGACCATCGCCGCCGATGGCCCGGACGAGGATGCCGCCATCGAAGAATTGACCAAGCTGTGCAAGGACGCATGACTTCTCCCTCCGTCTATGACCGTTCTGCATAAATACTGCTGACGCAAAACCGCTCCGGGCAGAACGCTCGGAGCGGTTTTACTGTCAGTATGCGTTTTTCATCACCGTGTTTTCCAGAAAGCTGAAAAACACATCGTATTCATTTGGGGTCAGCATTTTGGGAGAACGCATGATCACAAGATCATGCCCGTGGTTTCCCACATGATAGGGTGGATGAGTGTGAGAATAGGGGTTTTCCAAAACCCTCTTGACGAATTTCACATACAGTAGTATTTTTTCTGTAAATCCCACCGTCTTTGTGGATTGGTTTGAAACCACCCACAAAATGTGGTCGTGTTCATTTTGAACACAGCCACAGAAAGTGGTTGGTTATCACCGTGAGACCCACCACTTCCGTGAGGAAAAGTCCACGAAAGAACTTACCGCCCCGCAACACACCCGATTCATTTTGCCGCTTACTTCACCCGACAAAATCCATCGCTGCGCTGCGTGGGCGGTATTTTTCTTTTATGGTCACTTGTCGGGGCGGAGGCCCCTCCATCTTGCTAACGCAAGACCGTTCGGTCGCTCAAAAGCCCCACTGGGGCTTTTGTTGCTGCGCAAACGCGGCATTTTGCTTTCCGAAGAAACAAAAAATCCGAACCCTTCTCCTATTGAGAAAAGGTTCGGATTTTCATTATTTGGTGCGATGGAAGGGACTCGAACCCCCGGCCTACTGATTCGTAGCGCACGCCGGGCGATTCCCTCAATTTTTGGAAGTTACGTTTTGTCGTTATTTCTCGGCGATACATCGCAGGTTTTGAGCTTCGAGTTTCTGCACCCTTTGTCCGATTTTGCAACAATTTGCACCCTTTGCACGTTTTGAAACCGTGCAAAAACCGTGCAGAAACCGTGCACTTACTCTCAGACAAATGAAAAATCGACTTATCCGACAACGGCTTGACGGCATTGGTTCGAGTGACCGCACACCAAAAATCAAGTCTTGGAGGATACGACTATGACGAAACTGTTTTCCTGCCGCTACAACATGGACACCAATCGGGTGGAAGCCCGGTTCGCAGATGGCTCTGCTGTTGCCATCGACTGCATCGCCGTGGAGGACGAATACGGCAACTCCCCGGCACAGCGGGCAGAGCTGGACAGGCTGCTCTACAATAAGCCCTTGGAGTATGCACAGATGGTGCTGAAAGGGGAGATGGAGCATTACCTGTCGCTAGGGTGTGACCACGGCAGGCTGGAAGATTAACGCTTCTCCCTAACAGAGTGGGAGCGTCACCTTCGGTTTGAGCCAAGAGTGACGCTCTCGCTTTTTAATTATTTGGAACTTGTACTCGCTGACGTATTTTAGCTGTCACCTCAGTATATAGGTCTACGTCAAAACCTTCTGCTACTTCAAAACTTACAAACAGACAATATGGTATCGCTTCTCTAAAATTACCCGCTTCTCGTTTGCAATTCACCTTTATGACAAGATTATCATCATCATCCCAAACAATAGGATTCTCACCCATAAAGATTTCATGTTGTAGAGTTCCTTTTCGAACAGTTTGCCATTCTGTATTTTGGCGATTAGGGACAAGCCCTCTTTCTCCATCATCTATGGTAAACCAAAGTTGTGCGGACCGATATGCTTGCTTTTTAGCTGCAATCGGAGAAAGATACGCTAATGTAACTGTCAGTTTACGTTTGAGTAAGCGCGTAGAAAAATCTACCGGCAGTGGAAGTCTAAAAATATCGCCTTTTTCTTTTTTTAGCTCTCCTAATCCAATAAGTGTTATACGTTCTTTTGTGCACTCAACAACTTTTTCAATGTTGGGGATTCCGTTACCAAGCCACTTGCACAACTTCTTTACAGAATCACCTGTGGCAGCCGTAACCTTATCTGCAATAGTTTCCCAAGATGCCCCGTGGGTAAGCATCGCTTTTAAAAGGATTGCTTTATAGTCATTGGGAACATGTCCACCCGTTTCGCTAAGAAAAACTTGCTCTAATACATCATAACATTTTGCCGCTTCATGAGTTATTTGAGCCGCTGCGTCACTAGTTCCAAACGAATAAGCTTGTCCTGAACTGTCATCATATGGAGCTGCCACCTTGCATCCGGGTTCATGTCTTGATAATACCCACTCAAGAGTTCCATCGAATTTTTCTCGCACAAATTTTCTTCCACCATAATAAAACAAATCGGGTTTGACTGTTAAGCGGTATCCTTTTCCGTATGCAGATATGGGTGAAGGCATTCCTTTTTCGACTGCCCAAATGAACCTGCCAGATTCTGTTCCGTTAGTAAAATCATCATATAAAGCACCTATTGTCAATCCATTTAAACTTTCAGCCGGAGCAAGCACTTTCAGATTTCGCTGATTCTCTTTTATTGCTTTACCGAAAATATTGTTTCTATCCAAAATGCTAAGAGCTTTGAGATTAGAAAAAGATTGGCCAACGTACTTGAGGATTTCATCATGGTTTCCAGCGCTAATAATAAACAGAATTTTATATTTATATGCAAGGTAATCTATCAGTCGTGCAGTTGGACTCATTATCGTTGAGAGTTGCCGGACTGGATCGCCAATTGACAAATTAATAATCTTTGTGTTTGGTGCCGTGGCACTTTCACCATTTTCCCCTTCCATCATCCGCTTAACTGCTCGATGAAGAATATCGACAAACAGTTCGTCATTCGGTACACACTCTTGTACAGAGTCAGGACCGATTAGCTTTGGTCGCAAAATGGGCCTTACATAGACAGGCGATGTAATAGGAGAATCATTTCGATTAAGATCCCCGTATATTACAAGTGATGTCATAGATGTACCATGAATGCGGTATTTGCTTTCGTATTTGATTGCATACTCATCTGGATCATCCACAATGATTCTATTTCGGAGTAGAGGATGATTTTGAATAGGCATACCATCGAAAACCGCGATGACTGGAGCAACATTTCTCATTTCTGGTGCAGGCACTTGCACAGTACATGGTTCCGAATCGGTTTTAGAAACGAACACAGACTGGCAGGTTGGTCTAAAAAACATAATATCATCTACTTGGGATAATTCAATATCTTCATATTGATTAACCAAGTTTTCTATTGCCACTCTGGGAAGTTCAACCAGCATAGCATGATATGCTATTTCACTTAAAATGCATTCATGGAGTACTCGTCCCCCTAGGGCATTGATTTTCTGATTTATGGTATTAGAAGCGATTCTTCTCGCTTCTTCCTTCGCACGGAAGAATAACTCTATTTCAAATGGAACGGGAGAATCGCCATCCAAGTCAAGATTCTCTCGCCAATATTCCACTGCATGAGTTTCAGAAATTCTGTCCTGTGCTCCCCACTTTCTGATATTTTTTATATGCGTAAAAACATCTCTGAGTCCTGCAAATCCACGTTGAAATACGTTGTCATCCCCATTTTGATAACGGTTCCAAAGGGAAATCATCTGCATCATTGCTTGCTGATTAGACATTACACAGTACAATTTTCCGTTGAGAGCTTCGTCAGATGCTTGACCCTGCTCGTCGATATAATAAAAGTCTTCATCTGCTGTAAAAGGTTCCGACTCTTTATCAAAAATCCATTCCAGTCCTTCGACGTGTTGTACCGCCGTATAAAAACTATCGACTGTCCCAATGATTTCAAAAACCAAAGCAAAATCAGGGTTAATCCCAACCGGAGATTGTTGAATAGCCACAGCTTTTTGTTCAAAGGCCGTTCTTAAAACATTAAAAGTCGGCTGCAAACGACTAAATTGTCTGTTGACTGAAGGAAAATTTGTTCTTATGACTACAGAGGTTTTGCTTTCCCTGTCTGCTCTTTCCGGTGTAGGAAATAATATCAAAGGTCGGTCTGGCATTTATCTGCAACTCCTTTCTCCATATCATGCGGTACAATTACCTGCGATTGCCAATCTCGGATAACTTTTTCTGTTATAATCTTGCTATTCTCATTTGGCAAAGAAAGAATATACTGGCGATAAACAGAGAGTGCAAATTCCTCAGCCTCTGCATAGCTTATCCCTAATGTTTTTTTAGCTAACGTACTTGCTTGTAGACCAAAGCTGAATTCATGTTCCCTTTCAAAAAATCTATAATATTCTTCCAGATTTCGACGACTAGGCCGGGGTATTTCTAGTTTGATTTGAAATCTACGCCATGCAGCTTTGTCCAACAATGTATCATGGTTTGTTGCGGCAATAGCAATAACGTAACTAGGCAGTGCATCAATTTGTAGCAAAAGCGAACTTACAACTCTTTTGATTTCGCCTGTTTCGTGAATATCTCCACGCTCTTTTCCTAGAGTTTCGAATTCATCAAAAAATAAAACGCATTCCCTTGTTTTGGCATATTCGAATAATTTGGACAACCTGGATGCTGTTTCACCCAAATAAGAGCCAATTATACTTTCATACCGAACTGTGAGCAACGGAATCATCAAAGATTCAGCTATCGCTTCGGCCAAAGATGTTTTACCATTACCCGGTGGGCCAATCAAAAGTAACCTGTTACGCGGCTCTATACCATAAGAACGTAGTAAATCTGCACGATTTTGCTCAGAAATCAAGTCTTGGCATACAGAGCGAACCGTATCTGGAAGAATCAAGTGATCCAAACGTTTTTGTGGTATCTTTTCAACAAATAAATTTTGTTCGTTAACCGTCCCACGCAACATCGATGGATTTGTGATATCTTTAGTAATAGATTCATGAGATGTCTTCAACAAATCCTCTATCTTGTTTGCTAAAACTGTATGCTGTTTTGCACGTTCATCTGCACATAATGCTTCAGCTGCTTTTCTGAAATTTGTTGGATTATTTAATAATCCATATTTGATTAATTCACAAAGCAAATCGGCTCTTGCCATGACCTGTGCTCCTCCTAAGTGTCTCTTCAATATTTGTGGTCAGCAAAGTTATAATAGATTTTTGAAAATCGAAATAAAGTTTACTCATTTCGGCAATCTATGGATCTTTCAATCTGTTGCTCTGCTAGCTCTTGTATTGTTTCAATGCATTCATCTGTATCCTTCAGTATCTCTTTTTCCCAGAAGTGAATCGGATACCAATCTTTCGCCCTTAAATCCTTGTCATCCCGAATATCTCGCGCGATATTCTCCTCGATTTTTGCTATCCAGTATTCCCGATTGCGCTTTAGTCTTGATTTTCGTTCTTCCCAGTTCTGCCCATGCCAAAACTCACCATCCACGAAGATGGCAATATTATATTTTAGGATGGCGATATCGGGAGAGCCGGGGAGCCGCTTATCGTTCAGCCTATATCGAAATCCCAGATGCCACAGACGCTTTGCCAAAAGGACTTCCGCCTTGCCTTGCTTCAGATGGACATGAGCCATCCGTCTGGATGTTTCCGGGGTCGTATCATATGATTTTGGATGTTTCATGTGAACAACTCTGCTCGAACAGGAAGCCTTACAACTTGTTTTTCTCTACTAACATAGAATGTATCAAACGGTTCGAGTCCAATTATCATCATAGGAACAGTAAGCTGATTCATCATAGGCGGTAGATATCTTAGTACCTTTTCAAATGAACCACTGGCGGAATCTATATTAGCTGCCACTTTCATGGCATCAGTTGCACACACATAGATTCCCACCTTTCCCTGAACCGCTTTTTGAACATGGTTCAGTTCACAGGAAAGAACAGGCTTTATCAGATTCCATGCAATCGCCTCACCATGGTTAAATGCCACTTCGACGCAAAGTGCATCATCGCAGGCAAAGTCTAGCCGCCATTCTGTATTTCCAATAGCACCTGTCTGGTCATTGAAAATATCGACCTCACACTGCCATCCCGGAATCTGCTGCATTTTTGCCTTTAATATTGCATTGATACTTGGTGTCATCGACTTAAAATTACTATTGCGCCGCAAATGTGCATCTCTTCTTTGTTCAAAATCCGCAATAAGTTCCTCGTCTGTGATGCTAGCCAATGCGCCAACAAACTCATTATATCTACGATTCAACTGTTCATCGTGCTCGATAATAGCATCTGCAAATCTATGGGAGTACGTTCTGAATCTCACAGATGTTTCCTCCTCGTCTTTTATTCCTTTATCTGCTCCGCAACATACGAATTGTTCAGCCAGAAGCACTGCTTCGTCATCGTGCCGCCAGTGGGCAGGGGAGCCGTGTCCATGCTGTCCTTTCCATGAGGACGAACGTGAGCTACACGACTTTCCGATGCCTTAGGCAAGTTATTGCGATTCCGCCCGCTGGCGTCTTTCCAGATATGAACGCCCTCCCGCAGAGTATCGACCGTACGCTGCCACACATGATGCACCTCTTCCAGATCCTCTGCCGGGATATTCCAGAATTTCACCCTCTGGAAGTAGCACTCGCCGTCCCTCGACTTTTGGAAGATGATGAACAGGAATTTGGTCGGTGCAAGAAGGTCATAGAGCGCAGACTCTTCCCATATTTCGTTCATCATTGCACAGAAGTTCATCACAGGGAAGGACATACTCTCTTTTATACTGCCATTCGGTTCAATGGCGATGGTCTTGAGTTGGATGCCTGCCTTTTGGAATTCCTCTGTGTTCGACAGATGCCCTTTCACGCCAAGCATCGCTGCCACTAAAAGCTCGTTGAGGTTCTTGGCATTCGTTTCTACGCCCAGCCGCGCCTTAAGTTCCGTCCTACTCATTCCCACATAAGGCCGGACTTTTGCGATGAACCAGTCCTCAAAGCTGGTCGTTCTTAACGCTGCCGGGTCTTTGATGATCTTCTCGCAGGGTTCGTCCCCGAAGATGTACCGCCGTAGGATCTGCGTCATGTAGCTGGACTTCAGCGAGTACGCCCGCTTCATGGCCGGGATAGGGCTGAATGGCTGCGACCGGGTATCCTGCGAGTTGCGGCCTTTCGGACACGCTGCCAGATACATGGTATCACCCTCACTGATCAGGTGTGCCTGTCCTGCCTTGATCTTGTCCATCAGAATCTTCCAGTCATTGCGGATGACCTCCAGATCCTCGTCCGGGAACTGGAACAGCACTGCCTTGTCGATCGTAAAGTCGACCTTGGGCACCCCATCCCGGTGCTCATAGGACATCAGCAGCATACAAGCACACTTCACCCAGAATGCACTGGTCTCGAAGGTCTTGTAGTATTCCTCATCATAGTTCAGCATATCGCAGACCAACCGCTCCTTGGCCTGAATGCCACGAGGGGTCTGCCGATAGGGCGTCACCTTCAATTCAACGCCCGCTTCCTCAAAATCGGGAGCCGGGTTGCTGTTGGGCTTATATCCAAACCAGCTTTCCTCCACAACGGTACCGATGGCACCCTTGCCTGTTGCGATGCGCCCAGTCTTGTCGATCTCGCCCAGCGTTTTGCCGACTGCTTCCTGTCCACGGGCGAGGACTTCCGCTTTTGTCTTATATTCGCGGTTTTTCATGATACCAGCTTACCTCCTTATAAAAGAGCACGACTTTTCTTTCAAAAAAACTTGATCTTTTGACGGATTTACGCTATAATAATGAAGAAGAAAGATTCAGAGCCAAAAACAGAGGTTGATCTTTTCCGCAAAAAAGTGTATACTTATGTTTAAGTATACCATAGAACGAGGTGTTATGAAAGTGTCAGCAAATAGCGATATTCGTGTTGTGGAGCTATTTGCCGGCGTCGGCGGTTTCCGTGTTGGATTAGAGCGTTGTTCCGAAAGATTTAAGACGATTTGGGCAAACCAATGGGAACCCGGCCAAGCTGGTCAATGGGCTTATAAGTGCTACGACAAAAATTTTGGCGAGGATTCCCACTGTGTGAATGCAGATATCGCCACCGTGATAGACCAAGTGCCGCCGCACGACCTTCTGGTGGGTGGCTTTCCCTGTCAGGACTACTCTGTTGCCAGCACCGGTGCCAAGGGCATCGAGGGCAAGAAGGGCGTCCTCTGGTGGTCCATCTATCAGATCATCCAGAAGAACCATCCCAACTACGTTCTGCTGGAGAATGTAGACCGCCTGCTGAAATCTCCCGCATCCCAGCGTGGCCGTGATTTCGGCATCATCCTGAAGTGCCTGCAGGAAGAAGGCTATGGCATCGAATGGCGTGTGATCAATGCCGCAGACTATGGCTGCGTCCAGCGCAGACGGCGTACCTTCATCTTTGCATTCAAGAACACCACCAAGCAGTATAAGCGTATGACCTCGTGTTTCTCTGCGGACACAAAGGACGGTCGTGTCTGGCTGATGCAGGAGGGCTTCTTTGCCCATGCATTCCCGGTGCATTCTGAGGTCGCAGACCCTAAGAAAGTGACCACCGTCGATTTCAATGAATATACCGACACCGTTGACGTAACGAACCGTTTCAGAGCCGCTTTCTACAACAGCGGTGTGCTGTGCAACGGTAAGATTTTCTCTCTGGAAGCCGTCCCGAACGGTAAGGAACCGATGCTGCTCGGCGATATCGTTGTCAACGGCGATATCGACAAAAGCTTCTTCATCGAGGATGAGGATCTGAAAAAATGGAAGTACATGAAGGGTGCCAAGACCATCGAGCGCACTTCCAAGACCGGCTACTCCTACACCTTTTCCGAAGGTCCCATTGCGTTCCCAGACCCTCTCGACCGTCCCGGTCGTACGATGCTCACCAGTGAGGGCACCAAGAACCGCAGCTCCCATGCGATCACCGACCCTAAAACAGGGAAGTTGCGTATCCTGCTGCCGGAGGAGTGCGAACGCATGAACGGTTTCCCGACGGGCTGGACCGACACTGGGATGCCGAAGCGTCAGCGTTACTTCATCATGGGCAACGCCCTTGTCGTTCCGCTCATCACCCAGATGGGCAAGCAATTACTGGATATCTTATAACAAAAAACCAAGGCTGCACAGTCGGCCTTGGTTTTTATGCTTTTTTCGCCACGATCAAGAGGTGCCCTATCATGGAGAAGGTCCGTGTTGTTGAGCTTTTCGCCGGGGTCGGCGGCTTTCGCCTTGGGCTGGAGCAGGCTTCCTCCTGCTTTCAAACTGTCTGGGCGAATCAGTGGGAACCATCCATGCGTTCCCAATTTGCTTTCGAGTGCTACGAACGGCATTTCGGGCATCGCCCAGAACACGTTTGTCAGAACATCGTGACCGCCAAAGAAAACATCCCTCCACACGACCTTTTGGTCGGTGGCTTTCCCTGTCAGGATTACTCCATCGCCAAAAGGGGCGCACGAGGGATAGAAGGGAAGAAGGGCGTTCTTTGGTGGGAGATCAACGCTATCCTACGGGCACACAAGCCTCGCTATGTCCTTTTGGAAAACGTAGACCGGCTCATCAAGTCTCCAGCATGGCAAAAGGGGCGTGATTTTTCCATCATCCTACGGTGCTTCTATGAAGCAGGCTATGCCGTTGAATGGCGGGTGATAAATGCCGCCGACTATGGCGAAGCACAGCGCAGGCGGCGCACCTTTCTCTTTGCCTTCCGAAACGACACCGCCCTGTTCCGAAAAGCAGCGGACCTCATCTGTGTAGAGGGTCTGAAGGGTGCCCACCAGTTGCTCCTGCAGGACGGCTTCTTTGCCCCCATCTTTCCCTTGTATGGTTTTGAACGGAAATACAGCGAGGGATGGCTCGATGAGTTTCGTTACCTCGACTTGAAGGATCTGTCTGCCGCACAATCCTGCCACTTTTACGCCTCCGGGCTCATGGTCAACGGCCGCTTCTATTCCGTCGAGAGCATTCCCCTTCAATTCCCATATAAGCCGCTCTGCTCCGTGCTGGAGACCGCCCCACTTGCAGAGCGATATTTCCTTTCTGCTGCCGACATCAATCACTGGCGGTATCTCAAGGGCGCAAAGCAGGAGACCCGCCACCGCAGGAACGGTTCTACTTATTTCTTTTCGGAAGGCTCTATGGCATTCCCCGATCGTTCTGACCTTCCTGCCCGCACGATGCTCACCAGCGAAGGCTCCGTTTCCCGCAGCACCCATGTAGTCGCAGACCCACAGACCCAACGTCTGCGTACGCTAACGCCCATCGAATGCGAACGGCTCAACGGCTTCCCGGATGATTGGACAGCCGGGATGCCGGAACGACTGCGCTATTTCACCATGGGGAATGCGCTTGTCGTTCCGCTGGTCAAGGCCATGGGCAAGCGGATCAGCGCACTGGCCGAGGACGAGCAGCGCAGTTGATGGGCGTTTCTCTTGGGTTTCCAAAGGGGCCGCAGCACCCCTTTGGCACACGACTTTGCCCGCAAAGTCTAGTGTGTTACACCTTGGTTCCGGCTGATGCGGAAAAGGGGCTGCGAGAGGCTCCGGCAAGCACCTGTTCTGTGGCAGAAGGATGCGCGGATGGGCATGGCAGTTGACGATCTCCGCCCACCCATCGCAGGCTTTCAGAGGAACCAATGGTGTACGTTCTCCTTCCTGCCGCAGCAGCGTTTTTCTCTATCAGGCGCAGGGCAAATGATCAGCGTCTGTGCTTTCCCCGGTTGCCTGCAAGTGTCCCCGGTTTCAGCATTGCCGTTTTATAGAGAATCTTCTTTATCAGCTTTCTTTCATCCTCTGTCAGCTTATCGTAGTTGATGCCGATTGCCTTCAATGCTGTTCGAATCTTCTTTTCATCCGCAGACCCTTCAAGTTTCTGTGCATCCTCCAGTTCCTTCATCAGGTTATCGACCATTGCACCATCCGAAGTGGTCTTGTCCTTGCGGTGTTCCGTCTTGATGTTCTTCAGGATATCCACCAGTTCATCATACAAGACCCGACCAAAGTACTCATCTTCATCGATCTGCCCCAGCTTCAAGGTGCTCATGTACAAATCGTTTTCATCTGCTGCATACTTCTTTTTCAACATTTGCCGCGTTGCTTCCAAACCGGCATTGAGGTTTTGAATGTTTGCGCTGACATATCCATCCACATAGATCTCCAGATCGGTCATGAACCGCTGGAAATTCTCATGCACGATCAGCTCACACAGCAGCCGATGATTGAATTTTCCATTCCTTAATACGTCCACTGCGCCATCGC
>ERZ506769.205-NODE-205-length-62364-cov-7.977676_pt1 | contig 62364 bp, 57 predicted proteins | sample MGYA00513039_ERZ506769 | MGnify/ENA metagenome assembly ERZ506769 | reverse complement strand
CTCCCAAATTTAACTCATTGGAAATGTACTCAAGGATATTGTGATACTCAAATAGTCCCATATCTCTCAATCTGATAGCCATAGCTGTATATGACACTCCGATATAAGCTGCCATTCTTCGGATAACTGCTTTGTCTTTGGAAGTTATGGTATTATCGCCATATACTTTTATCGGATTTGACTGATTATACTTTGCCAGGGCATTTTCAACAATACGTTTTGGCATAAGAAGCACTGCTCCCATAGTATCTGCCTGCCACTCAACAGAAGCAAACATCTGAGCCAGTTCTTCTTTGGAATAACTACGCTCGCTGTCATATTCTGTATGAAAGCGACCTTCACTCGGCATTGCATACATCTTACTCAAAATATGATGTGAAGCTTCATGTGCCATTGTAAATCTGCGTCGTCCCTGCTCCTTTTCTGCAAGAAGAAACTTATCAAGCACAATGGTATCTTTCGGGAAAACAAAGGGAATAATTTTTCCGTCCTGATGTATTAGCAGTGCTGTCTCTCCATCTGCTAAAAATCCGATTTTGCCTGTGTCATCTTCTGCAAAAGAAGCATATTCAATCCGTAACATTAGAAACTCTGTGATAAAGTGTTCTATGTCGATAGATTGGATAACACGATTGCTATACTTGTTAGCGTATGCTGTTATCAAGCCTTCGCTGATTTCTTCCAACTCAGCTCGTGACATATAAATACTCAAGTTGTGTCCACCTCCGACTCCACCTTGTCCGGCGAATGACTTCTTCCGGCAAAGTTCAGTTTTATTTCCGCACTATCCAAAATAATCAGATAGCGAATTCCTTCAAATCTTCTCATTGTTCTAATCCTCATTTATATTTTCTTGATGATATGACAGGCTACTCCCTGAATATAGCAATCATCAACGATTATGTCTTTCATGGTTTTGTTTTCAGGATGCAAGATAATCTTCTTATTTGCATTATCTCGATAATAACGTTTTAAGGTATTCTGATTATCCACAAGAGCAACAACAATATCTCCCTCATTCGCTTCCACCTGTTTTCTGACAACTACAAGGTCGCCATCATCAATCCCGGCTTCAATCATCGACTGACCACTTGCTCGCAAGATAAAGAAATCTCCTTTACCGAAAATAGCTGTCGGAAGTGATACATATTCTTCAATATTTTCTTCTTCGTACTGAGGACTACCACAAGGAACTGAACCGACGATTGGTGTCTGTGTCTGCTCTTTATTGTACTTACGGGTTACTTCTGTACTGATTTCCTGCCCATCATACTCAATCATATTTCTTTCAGACATCTCTACCAGATATTTATACGCTGTCCCTCTGGCTATTCCTACTGCTTCAGCAATCTTTGTTGTAGATGGAGATTGTCTGTATTGCAGGTAATACTCCTCGATATATTTTTTTATCTCATTCATAAGTTCAATACTCTTGCTTCTCATACCTGCACCTCAATTCTCTTGTTTTCTATCGGAAGCAGATTGCTTTCGATAGTTCTATTATATATTATGCAATGAATTTTTCAAGAGATTTTTGACCAAACAGAAAGAGGTGTCGCAATTTGCTAACACCTCAATCCATCTTAATCTATTCTTCCGTTTCTTCTTCCTTACTTTCTTTTTGCTGAAGATAAAACATTGCCTTTTGTGTTTCAATTTCCGCTTTCAGTTCTTCCTCCGTCGGCAGATATAATTTGTACTTTGACGCAAAAAGCTGTTCATTTCCATGCATAACTGAATAACGTGCAATATCATCATCTGTATCTGCACATAACACAATACCGATTGTTGGATTATCTCCATCGCTGCGTTTCAATTCATCGTACATACGGATATACATATCCATCTGCCCTACATCCTGATGTGTTATTTTCTCCGTCTTGAGATCAATGAGTACAAAACATTTCAGTATGTAATTGTAAAACACAAGGTCAATATAATAATCCTGTTTCTCGGTATGAATATGCTGCTGTCTTGCTACAAAAGCATATCCTTTTCCCAATTCCATTAAAAACTTCTGTAAATTGGAAAGGATACTTTTTTCAAGATCGCTTTCTGTAAAATTCGTATCCTGTGAAAATCCTAAGAACTCTGCAACCACCGGATTTTTAATAAACTCCAACTTGTCATTCTGGTATGATGCGGTCAGTTCTTTCATCTCATTTTCTACCAATTCTTTTTTCTGTGTTTTCAACATACGGTAATAATACTGAGATGAAACATTTCTCTGTAAAGTTCTAACACTCCATGTCTGCTCTGCTGCTTCTTTCTCATACCAGTCACGAGCTTCCTTATCTTCAACCTGTAATAAAATACGGTAATGAGTCCACGAAAGTATTGCTCCAGATTGTTGCCTCAGTGAGGCAACAATCTCAGGAAACAATTTATAAAATTTCAGGCAACGATAAAGTGTTCCCCTGTCATATCCTTTTCCATAACGATTTGTCAGTTCTTTCGACAATTTTTTAATAACATGAAGTCCATATTCAGAGCGTTCTTGTCCACCAAATTCTTCCTCTGCAATTCGGTATCCAATCATCCAATTTCTCTGGACAAGCAAAGTATTTACCGCCTGATGTGCAGCTTTTTGCGAGGATTCAATAATTCCACACATATCTTTTAAAATGTCGTCTGTCTTCACAAAACTATCCATAATACTATTCTGCCCGGCATTTTGCAATTTATTCTCCATATCGCTTGTCTCCTTCTATTATTCTTAATTCTTCCGACTGGCTAAAAATCTATTTGTGCAGACCGTATGCACAAATTACCTTTTCATGCCAATTTGGCTCAGAGTTTTTCCATATCAAATATTCATCATACTTGTATCCCGATATGCAAATAATAATCAACAATAGAAATATTTTTTGAAAAATAAAATTCAATGTCACACTATTTTCTATCTAATTGACCATTATTTTCATTAAACTGTTATCATTCCATAAATCATCTTCTTTAGTTTTTTACTTCTGCAATTTCATTTATCCTTTTTTTTACGTTATTTGATAAAGTTACTTCATTTGTCAACTCACTAGCCATAAAACATTCAGCAATAAATTCTTGCATATTCTCAAATCCATGTTTGTATTTTTCATACAAAGATTTTATGATTACATCTTCTTCGAGATGATAGCTATATGCTATTGCATGTCCAAATTCATGTGCAACTAACCTTTTTATGGTACAATATTCCTCCATAAGTCTTATCAACATAATGTCCATGTCTTCCTCTGTAATCTTCTTTGCTTCAATTTCATGACTTTTTAACTCATCACTACTAATAGATTGTCTCAAAATCGCATTGAAGCTTGGAAGATTCAATCCTACAGCCTTTGCTTGTTGACACGTCGTTTCATATTTTCGCTTTAATTGTTCAAATTTCTTTTTATCTCGCTTAACCCAACCTACAATCTGATAACTATCTAATTCCATTTTACAAAGTCTAATATGATTAAAACCAATCAACTTATCATCATCATTGTATTGAGCCAACGCCTTATATTTAGCGTATTCTTCACCATCCTTGTTATGCGTAAATGTATATTCGTTTAATTCACTCTCCATATAATCCCACGAAAAGTAATCACATACTATATTTAACTCAACCAATGGATATTTGTCCACATAATACATTATTAGATTTTTTATATATGCTATCTGTTCTTTGTTTAATCCAATACTATCATTTTCTATAAATTCAAATTGTATCTCTTTAGTTTCCATATATTTTCTAACCTTCATTTTTTACATGTTCATATTCGCCTTTGCAATCATCTGTCGATACTGTTCTCTCACACTTTCCGGTCCGAGTATCTGTACCTTTCCATTAAATCCAAATACCCAGCCGAAGAATGTCTGACTAGCTGATACTTCAGTCTGTATCCGGAAAGAGGTCATATCATATGCAAGTGTTGTGACATCTTCTCCAAATCGATCAACCATTGTTTTCATCAAACTATTATCACATCGCAGATCCACAAGAACTTTTTCCCCGGAAAACATAAAAAATACTTCTTTAGTAAAATTTTCCATGTCGAAATCTTCTGGCATTGGAATTATATCCTTATCCAACATCTCTGGTGTTCCGGCAATTCGATCTACTCTGAAACAAATTACTTTATTTTTCTTTTCAGAATATCCAATAACATAATAGTAATCCCCATTCCAAAGGAGTTTATACGGACTGAGTTTATATACTTCGCCTTTATTTTTCAGAACTTTCTTCTTGAGTCCTGTATAATCATAATACTGGAAGGAAATCTGTTTGCCTGCGTTGATTGCATCATTGATCACATCAGTAATATAGTAAATCTGTTCATTATCCGGCTTGATTCGATTAACCACATAATTATTTCGTTTAAGTTTTGCTACAAAACCGGGACTTGTCAATGTATGTATTTTTTCAATCAGAGCATCGCTTTTCTTATTTGTAATGAACCTAGAAGATTCTACTGCATCAATCAGCAGCTTTAATTCCGGCAATTCAAATTTCCGACTCGCTACAAAATATTTGCTCTGTGTAGAATGAATAATAACAATATCTACTCCAAACTCTTGAAGTGCTGCAATATCTTTTGTAATTGTTGTCCTGTGTGCAGATATTCCATATTCATCATTCAATATATTGATCAACTGCGTTGTGGAAAGAGGATTTTCTTCATCGGTTCGTTCTTCTAGTATTTTCTTTAAGTATAATATTCTTGGCTTTGTCTCCATTATTGGTTCACTCCAAACTCACATATGCATACGTTTTTTCAAATAACTTATTCAGCTCTGGTTTCCGCTAGGTATATTCCCCAATCCTTTAAAACATCTGGGAGATCATACACTGATTTTCCATTGTAATCATATCGTTCAGCCTGTCCAGGCGTGTCATCAGAAAATGTGTCCCATGCAGTAACTAATTGACTTACTCTGTTAATTTCATGTGCTTCAAAAAAATCATTGTATTTTGAAAGAATCCGGCTATATATGGTTACCACATTATATTTATCAAGCATTATTTCATCTCCACTTTCGTGACATCCAAATCCAAACCTGTTCATTCCATCATTGACAAGCAGTTCCCCATATTTCTCTAATAACACAAGACATTCTTCTTGCGTACATCCGTCTATATAATAGACATCTTTATGCGTTTCTTCTACTACTCCTGGAGCAATCAATGCTTCTCTGTCACATGTAACTGGTAATTCCAAAATAAAAAACAGTGGTTCATCGTACATAGCAATAAAATGTTGAAATACATCTACTACTTTTTCTACACCAACATTTGCCATTATTGACACTTCATTTGAAACTTCATATGCTTCACTTAATTTTTCTGGTTCGTATATTTTGTATCCCTTACCTAAGTTTAACATTTGCATTCTCCTTGCACTCAGATTTTGAATTCAATTTATAATCTATCCATATATCATTGAATTATAAGGATACGCCAATAGCATCAAAAATTCTTTTTGCATTTTCTTCATCATACTCATAATAGGCAGCACCCGTATTACCGCTTGAAAAAAACACAGTATAACCATTTTTACTTTTAGCAATTCTGCAAATCAAATCCGTGTTTATTATAGTATCCTCTTTTCCTTTTACATTTCTTACCTTTAAAAATGCCATATTTTCTAATCCTTTCTTTGGAAAACTCTATCTGTAACTGTGAGAAAGTGCTTCTTCAACAGCATCAAAAATTTCTATTTTAAATTCCTTCTTTTTTACATTCAATGCACGAAGCATTTTCTTGTTACTTTTAAAAGTTTTGTATAATAGTTTCTTATCTTTATCATCTATATCTATTTTATAAAGGAAATTGGCAAACGATATAATCATTGGTTTAAAATCATCACACAATTCCTTTTCTGCCTTTCTACCTTTCCATAAAATAAATTTTTCAAATTCATCCTCTCCATATTTAGGTTTTAATCCAATTATAGGATTAACCAGTAATTGTGTTGAAGATAACATGAGATTAACATATGATCCCAATTCATATTGTTGTGCTTCTGTCATGGCATCATAATCTGTACCGTAACTTTTTACCTTTATAACAGCATCTTTTAACAATTTGCTTTCTTCATCAATTCTAACAATTCTTTCATTCAATTCAACAATTGCAAGTTTGTATAAATTAACATCTCGCTTGCTAATAAGTGTAAAAATATCTTCAATCCTTTTTTTCTTACTTGATGATTTCCAAAACATAACGCCACTTGCTGCAAGTGCAACACATGCGATTGCCCAACCAACTGGTCCCGCAAGTGCCAGGAATGCTTCTCCTGCTGCCATTCCGCCTCCGCCTGCCGCAAGTGCACCACCACCCAGCCATGCTAATGCTGCATTCGTTGCTGCAACGCCACTTAATGATGAAATTGCGGTTCCTGTTGAAGCAACTCCAAAAGTAGTCGCAATTCCCATAGCTGCTGTAGGTCCCAATGCAGCAACAGCAACACCTGCACTTACTCCTGCTGCTCCTGCCCCTGCATTTTTTACTGTAGCAATTCTGTAGTCACTCTCAATTTTCTCGGCTTGTTGCTTCCAATTTAATCTAATTTTCTTTAATTTTTCGCATTCTACTTTCTTATCACTCGGTATATTACGAATTTCATCAAATAATTTCTGAATATCATTTAATACAATGCATAGATGATTAGAATGTTTTCCCAGTTCTTCAATTTTTTGGTTCGTTTCATTGATTGCTGCCTGCGCTTCATCTTGTGCCAGATTTAACCTAGATTTTTTCTTTTTCATCTCAATGTTCCCCTCGAAAATAAGTATCTATAGCCAACTTTGAATTAAGTCTTTCTTTTTCCGGTACATTTCGTAATTTTGCCAATTCAACAGACTTATTAAATGCTTCTTTATATAAATCACTGGATTGGAAATCACTAACAAATGTCAACAGCACTTTATCATCATATACCTTAGATAAAATTTTCAATCCTTCAATGTAATCATCCACAATCAACTTTTCTCTTTTCAGAAATACAACTTCTTTTTTTGCTTTACTTCTCTGTATTCCTCGTTCAGCTTCTCCATATAGAGATATTGTGAAGCGACCAACACCAATAATATTTAATCGCATAAAAAATTCGACAACATTGAAAGAGCTTGCTCCTTTTTCTACCCCCTTAATTGTTGCATCAACAATATCAGTTAAGCAAAATGTTCCATGTGCAACTGTCAACATACGTTTTACCGTTGCATTTGAAAATGGTTCACAAGATTTCCATAGCTCGCCCCAACATCGATCTTCTGACGGTACCGTTATATAATATTTTATCAAACGTCTTATGGAATATAACATCCTAACAACTATTTCATTTATAAATACAGGTATCGTTTGAGTCGTTTGAAACCTTACATCATATCCTTTTTCAAATAATTTCAAAGCAAGCTCATTTACAGATTTATCAAACTCATTCAAAGGAATATTTAATTTTCTCTTGATTGCAATTACATCATTACTCCATGCCCATATCGGAGAAGGCAATCCCATTCCTCTACCTTTACTGCTTGAAGAACCCGATACATCTGAAATCAAATGTCCAATCCAGTTCACAATGCCACAAAACAATTTACTTGGTATATTCTTTCCTTGCAGCTCGAATTTCCCCTCTGAATTGTTTAATGAAATTAGTTCTCCATTCGATACAAAATCTGAAGTATTCGTAAATTGGTCAAGGATTGAAAAAAACAAGCCTAAAAGTGTCGGATTATGCCCCAGTGATTTAAAATGATGATTTGTTGGAGTAAGGTTAATCAACTCACGAAATATTCCTCCACCAACACTTTGGTCATATGGAACTTTGAATTTTTTCTCAAGGTATTTTATTGCTGAAGGTAACGACTCATTATCTCCATCATATCCGCAAACCTTTGCAAAATCCATCGTTCTATTTGCGAACCATTTATCAGTCATATCTCCTAACGGAGATTCTCCCGGTTTTCCCACGAGAAACACATCCAATATTCCACATAGTGCACCTGAACTTACCGACAATATATAATCCACTCTATCACATTCCGGAGTTAATTGCTTTACCGTCTCTGTTGTTTCATTCAGTCTATCTTCTAATTCCCTTAATTCTTCATCGGCATCTCTAATTGCATCAGATAATGTATTTGGAAATATGTATTTGTCATTTTCTATATTCAGTTCAAACAAAAGAGCTTTTTTATCTTTCAACCCTGTTCTCCGTACCTTTCCTAATGGATTACATTTCATTTTTCAATATGCATTATTTATTTTAATAAATTATTCTGTTGTAAGTAGTTAATAAAACAATCAATCATATCTTTATATCGGTCAATAATATCTTTTTCAGTAAAATCAGCAGATGTAGCAGTCATATCAAGCAATTCAATAACACCCGTTCCTTCTTTTACCTGCCCTTTACTATTGGTAAATCCCTGATAATATTTTTTCTTATCTGCAAAACGATAATCCGACGCACGAATATTGATTCTCTTTTCAAGCAATGCTTTATTTCCCAATGATTCTACATTCCGGGCATCACTTAAAGAATTCTCTTTTTCATTTCTGTTTCTGGCATAAATATGTTCGATTTCAAAAGTAGTTTCTAGTGAAAGAAGTGGCTGTTTATCATTTTGATAAGCCCACCACGCTATCATTGCCTTCGTGATCGGACGTCCATTGCTAAAACTGAAATTATCAAACATGCTTCTTATGGTATCTGCATCAAATTTATACTTTGCAAATTCAACCGGCTTATCATTTACAATATTTACCATTTCCGCATACACTGGGGTTCTAAGTGCATTTACTCCTGGATTCGTGATTGCATATGTCCATATAAATCCAGTTATCTTTTTCAAAAATGTGAAGAATTTCTCATCATCAAGCAAGTCATTTTCATCTCTATTCTGCATAAAATATACAGATACAAAATAGGTCCACATTCCATTTGGAGCATAGTTCAATACGAAGAACTGTTTCAAAACTCTATTTGAAAATCTATCAGTATCCTGATTAGAAACATCTTCCCAAAATTCAGCCAACACCGTCAGTTCCGTCAATGTATTTTCATCTTTCAAAAGCGCATAGGAATTCTTCTCATAAAATTTTCTTAACGCTTCTGTCGTTGAAGATACAATTCCCATTTTTGCACGAACATAGTACATATATCTTGTAAAAAGCTCATCCATAGATGTTCCTGAAATAGGATGGAATATTCTTTCGCAAAGTTCTTCAAGTTTCTTCCATCTCGTGATAAATTCTTCTTTTTTACCTAAATTAGAAAAATGCTTATAAAACTGTGCCTTAAAAATATCAGCGTCTGATAATGGTTTTCCTCTGTCATTTAATGTTGAAAAGATACGTAATGCTGTATCCTGTGACTCTGCTTCAATCGGGAGTAAAATACAGTTGTTCATAATACGTGTTGGTAAATATGCAAAATATGTAGGATATTTCGACAAGAAGTCATCAATATTATCCTGAAAGAACCTAAAATTAGCTGCATATCTGCTTTTCATTTCTTTACTAACTGTTCCGGTTCTCAGGATTTCAAGAAATTCATCTTTATCATTATCAGTAGCAACTTCCGAGTCAATCTTGAGTTGAGTCATATCCGGTTCGCCAAACTCATCCGTTTTCCATAAACACTTTTCAATATTTTGCTTTGTGGATACAGAAGCTTTGTCCTGCATATGACCAAACTTAGAATAAAATGCTCTCAAAAGTAACATAAGAGTTGTCAATCTCTGCTGACCATCAATAACCTCCAATTTTTCTTCATTTCTAAAAGTGACAATCGGACCTAGAAAATATTCACTGTTACTGTCAAATTCAGTTTTCCCTTCATCTGGAATAGCAAAAGAGAAAATATCATCCCAAAGAGTCCTGCATTCAGCTTCGCCCCACGCATATGGTCTTTGGTAATCCGGTATTAAAAAATCCGATTTTTTACTCTGAAATAAATCCTTTATTGTCTTTTGGTCAACGTTTAATTTTGACATAACCCTATTCCTCTCTTTTCTACTTTATTGAATTCATCACATTAAGTAAACTCTGATAACTGTCAACATCATGGTATCTTACTTTACTTGTCGACATTTCATTAAATAACTTCTTTGCACAAGAAATTTTTGCCTGTTCAATCGGTCTGAGTTCAAGACTTTCCATAGTACCTTTTGTTTCAGCCACAAAGAAAATATGCTTAACCTTTCCTTCATAAAATGCAATCGCCCAGTCAGGAGAATAATTACCTACCGGAGTAGGAATTTGGAATGTTCTAGGAAGTTTGGCATATACACACACTTCTTCTGCTGCATCTAAATCTTCAGCAAATTTTCTTTCTATGCTCTTTTCCGCAACACCATCTGTAAATACATAATCCTGAATGGCTTTCTTGGCAAGGAACGCTTTCTCAAAGCTTTGCGTATTTTTCTCTGCGGTAAAGATTGTGCTGTCATATTCTCCCTCAATCGTATCATAAGAAATATGTTCAACAATCATTGTTGCTTTCTGTTCATTGATAAGACGACTAACCTTCGTAATAAATTCCTCCGGGTTATTTTGGAACATATAAAGCTTATCTATTCTAATTCCCTGCAAAATCTTTGATATAGTTTTTCGGGTAAGTGTTGTTGCTTCCGCAATCTTTCCGATAAGATCATACTTAATCTGGCTTACTTCGGCATGTTTTAAAGTATATGTTCCGGAACTTTCTCGCACAAAAGAGTCGCCACGACTTAATTCATATTCATTTATCTCTGATTTCTGTCGCCCTATTGTAGTTGTATATTGCAGTTCCGATATAAAAAGTTTATCGTTAATATGCTCGATTGACTTTTTAATAAGCTCATCACTGTCAAACTCAACAGTATATGCATATTTATGGTTGATTTCTCGCCACAATGCCTGAAATTCTTTTTTTGCAAAATTTTCATTTAATGGATTGTCCTTAACTTTTGATTCATGTCCATCACTAAACATATCTTTAAGAACACTGTCATCATATACAGACTGAATAAGCATATGGATGCCTTCTGCCATTGGCTTTAATTTTTCAGGTAAATCTGCAACCGTTCCATTCTTAATATCCTCACGATATTTATCTGTAACTTTTCTGTCCATATCGACATAACCATTCTGAATAAGATAAAATTCGATGTCATTTGCGGTTTTGTCATCAATCAATGTAGGCTCTCCATCAACTTTGACATATTTTCCTTTGAAATATTCACTCGTTGCTTCCGTTGGTCTGTCATAAAGAACCGTCTTAATGTCAGACTGCAAATCAGTAACAAATGTTTTGTAACTTTCACTGGCAACTACCGTCAATGTGTTAATATCATGTATAGATTCTCCCAATGCCTGAATATCCATACGATTTCCGCCCTGATTTACACAAAGTCGTAGTCCACGTCCTACTTCCTGACGCTTTGCGGTATTGCTGTCCGAATGCTTCAACGTACAGATCTGGAACACATTTGGATTATCCCATCCTTCACGAAGTGCCGAATGTGAAAAAATAAACCTTGTCGGTTCCTCAAATGAAAGTAGACGTTCTTTATTTTTCAAAATCAAGTCATATGCTGAAATATCATCTGAGAACTCACTTCCACGTTTAAGTTTACTATCAATAGCATGTCCCTTTTTGTCAATACTGAAGTATCCCTTATGAACGGAACTCACATCACTACAAGTGGATTTCAAATATTCTTGATATGGCGTGTCGAGCAGTGTAACATAATCATTAAGTACATTTATGTATTCCTGCTCAAACATCTTTCCATACTCTCCCAGCACTTCATTTCCGTTTTCATCATACTGCCGGTATTTTGCTACTTCATCAATAAAGAACAACGATAGGCATTTAATCCCCATATTATAGAGCTTTTCTTCTTTTTCAAAATGAGACAGAATGGTTTCTCTAATCTGAATACGCCGCATGTCATTTTCACTCACATCTCCAACCACATCTCCTGCTTTGATTACTTCGCCATTGGTAAATGTCACTGTTCCTTTAAGTGGATCAATTTCCGAAATCGTATATCCTTTATACTGTTCCATCTCCTGAGAAATATAATACAAATCATCCCCAACACCCAGAGTTCGTGGTTCTCTATTGATGGACTTATTATAACCAATCTCCAATTCAATTTTTGCCATTGGTGGCTTTTTGCTCGAAAGAACAATCTGCTCCAGATATAAATAACTGTCTGTCCCTCTAAAATTCTTAACTTCAAATCCTTTTACTTCGATTTTCTTAACCAGTTTCTTATTGAAAGCATCCAATGCATCAAGCACATAGATAAGGTTATGTTGTTTCTTATGCGTTGCCGAATAATTCAGTGTAAACAACGGATTAAAGTTTTTAAGTGCTTTTTGTGTTACATCTCCCCCCATCTTCTGTGGCTCATCCAGAATGATAATCGGTCTATTCGCTTTAATAACATCAATCGGTCGACGAGATGCAAATTCATCACGCTTAGAATAAATAATACGGGATTCTTTGCTTCGTCCACCTTCTTTTAACGATGCCGCAAAAGCTTGTGTATTGATAATCATTACATTGATTCCAGAACTACTAGAAAAATTGTCAAGTTCATTTAACCTTGAGCTGTTATAAACAAATGGTCGGATTTTTTTATGATAGTATTCCATAAAATGGTCCGCAGTTATATCAAATGATTTCTTTACACCCTCACGAATAGCAATACTCGGTACAACAACAATAAATTTACTCCAGCCATATCTTTTATTCAGTTCGAACATTGTCTTGATATATACATAAGTCTTTCCTGTTCCTGTTTCCATTTCTATATCAAGACTACATTTTCCCAAATCTTTAACCAGTGAAGCTGACGTTTTAATATTGTTCTGCTTTTGAATGGTTTGAATATTCTTTAAAAGCTGTTCATCCGATAACTCAATCAACTCATTTTTATATCCTGTATCATCACTTGGGTCACAGTAACCAGCTTCATCATTATTTAAATTCAATGTCATCTGTGTGCCATTAGACTTTATTTTTCCCAGATCACGAACATATTTAATCTTGTCATGATACCCTTGTCCGTTAAACACTTTTACCACTGCATCTACTGCGTCCGTTTGGTATTGTTGTATCTTAAAATTAAATTTCAACTATTAGCACCTCCATCCACGAAATCACGCATTATCCTATCTAAATTCTCGTACCACTCATATGTATTCTCATATGCAATAATGTGATTGAATGTCGGAAGTAATTCATCTAACAATTCCATTTCACTAATAAGACTTTGAATATCAGCACTATCAACAAATATACTACATCCCATAATATTTCCTAAATACTGCATGCTATGAACAAGCAACTGATATCTATTTTTTACTCCTTGTAAATTCCGATATTCTTCCTTAGCTATTTCGAGGATTGATTCTGCCAATTCTTTCTGATTCATATCTTCAAAGTTTACTGTCTCAATATATTTTTTTACTCCAAATCGTGTCGCCGAGTATTCACTATACACATTAAACGTAATATACATGGGACTTTTCTTTAACAGTTCAATATCATTGTCACAAACCACCTTAAAAAACAAAACATAATCAATCAAGTGTTTGTATTCATGAAAAGCCGTCATAATATCCAACATAGACTCTCTGTTTTCTTGAACTAAAATATAATATGGGTTATTTCCTATTGCTGGTATGAAAGTCCCTGTAAAATGATCAGCATTATACACCGAATTAAATTTCTCTCCAGCTTGTTTCTGCAACTCCTGTTTTCTTAACGAAATATTCGGAACATACTCAACAATAACATCGACACCTAACTGCTGTTTTGTTTCGTTTTCTATAGAAGTTTTTATCAATATTTGTGTTTCATTCATTACAGCACCTTCCTTACAGTATCAGGGCTGTATGCAGCGAAGATCTGTTCAAAATTCGTTGCAACATTATCATTAGCCATAGAACTGTCACGCATTACAAAGTAGTATGGTCTCTGCTTAGCTATTTCCGTAATCACGTCTTCGGTTACATTGTCATCAAAGCAGGCAATCAGGTAATTATCTTCCACATTAAAGACTTTCTTTCCGGCAATGGTTGTTTCTTCAATTTTGCTCGAAAGCAGCACACCCAAATCCAGCATTACTTGGAACAATAAATCTTCCGGCGTTCTATCCTCTTTAATATTATCTTCAAGACTTGTAAATAATGAAGGTTCATATTCAGCTGGATTGTAATATACATTCTTCATATTTGAGCTATCACATTTCAAGACTCTGAAACCAATATCAAGATTGTCTGTAGTAAATCCAGCCTCTTTTTTTATCTTTACACCAGCACGCCGAATACGTTCTTTTCCTATTTCACAAATGTTATCATACCCAGCTTTATACGCTTCCGTTTTCTCATCAAGTTTTTCCGGAAGTTGTACTAATATAAATTTTCGATTTCCACCATCATTTCTGTTAAGTTGGAACACTGCATGAGCTGTAGTGGCTGAACCCGAAAAGAAATCTAAAATTATGTCTCCAGATTTTAAAAGCATATTTTCTACATGCATAATAAGATTCAATGGTTTAGGATAATCAAAAAATTTACCATCAAATAAATCCATTACTTCTCTTGTACCTCTTGCGGAATTTGCTCCATCTATATTGATAAAATTTTGATATGAAAGAGTTCTTACTATTGGCTTATCGTCGTTATTAACCTTTTCATATTGCTTGAAATAAACAGCCCATCCATTGTTGGTATTCTTCATTACAATAAATCCATTTTTTATTCCCCATTCAACCTTTGTTTTTGACCATCTCCAATTCCAATGTTCTTGTTTTTCTATTGCTCCTCCTGGATAAATTGCTGTTCCATCAGGCATTTCTATTGCATAATTTAACGCTTCTGAGTAATGTTGTCCTGTCATTCTTCTATCCAATTTATTTAAAACAAACCCGCCTCTTTTTCCATAGTATTCATCCTGATTAGAATATTTCTCTTTATCAGTTATTTCTTGTGTAGAAAACTTACATATACTTTTATTTTTACAATACAATAAAATATTTTCCGTGACAGTTTTAACATCATCTCCAGTATTTGATCCCGGCGTTGACTGCCAAATCAAATTAGCCACAAAATTGGATGCTCCAAATATTTCATTAGCTATTTTTTGTAAATTAAATAATTCCTCATCGCCTATTGAAATAAAAATAGCACCATCTTCACTAAGTAAATCCTTTGCCACTTTTAATCTTGGATAAATCATATTTAACCAATCTGTGTGAAAACGACCATTACTATCGAGATTTTTTACAAGCCGGTTTCCTTCATCATCAAACTGCCCACTATTTTCAAGATATTCCTCTGTACTCTGTGCAAAATCATCTTCATATACAAAATCATTTCCAGTATTATACGGTGGATCAATATAAATCATCTTAATTTTACCGAGATATGTTTCCTGCAATAATTTCAACACCTCAAGGTTATCGCCCTCAATATACAGATTTTCTGTATTATCAAAATCAACACTTTCTTCTCTGCAAGGGCGAAGGGTTTTATTTATCGGAGCATTGGCAAGAAGAACGGATTTCTTCTTGTCAGGCCAGGTAAACTGATAACGTTCTTCATTACCTTCAACAACTTTTGTGGAAATTTCCTGCATAAGTACATCTTTATCAATAGCACGAACAACTTCCCCTGTTGTTTCATCTATTGTTTCCGTTATAGCATTTGGAAACATAGCTGCCAACTTTTTAAAATTTTCATTAGCTTTATTTGTTGTCTGCATTTTCAACTTATCCATTTAATTTTCCTCCGCACTTTCAGGTACAAATAATTCCTTTAGCTCCGCAGCTATTTCTTCTGCTGTCATTGATGCCGTAGTCATTGCTTTGCGATTCGCTATAATCGGACTGTATTCTACTACTTGTTTCTTAGTCAGATTGTGCCAAATAGGAAGAATTGTTTTTCCATTGATACTCTCAACCTGAAATAATCCGTCCAATTCTGCCTTTGTCCAATACTTATGTTCCGCTATATAGTTTGGAGACAAAACCACAACACCATATCTTGATTTTGCCAAACCTTTATCGATTTTTTCTCTCATAGAGTCGCCCCATTTGAGTTTATTTGTATCATACCATACTTTAAGTCCCTGCTTTTTAAGTTCTTCTACAAATTCATCAACAAAGTCTTCTTTATCTTCCCACGCATGAGATACAAAAACATCATATTCTTCCTCATTTAAATCCTGACTCGTATGCCTTGTTACAACCACTGATTGTGCTAACTGTTGCTGTAGTTCACTAATTCTATTTTCGTATGATACTTTCAATTTCTGATTTGCTTTGTTCTGCTTCTTTTGTTCATTCTGTTGTTCTTTTTGAAGCTTCAAATAAGCATCTGCCCTTTTCTTTCTTTTATCGGCAATTTTCTTGCCAAAATCAGCACTGTCTTTACTTTTCTTTGCCATATCTGACTCACAAGACGCAATCTGTTTCCTTTTTGAATTGAGCATACTCTGCGAAGTATTTTTATTGATTGATTTTTCAATAGAAACTATTTTACTTTGCAATGTTGCTATCTCTTTATCTTTTGCAGCTTTCTTTTTTTCAAGGTCAGCTATCTCTTTATCTAATCCATTCACAGCTCTTTGATACTGATCAACAGACATAATTACCTTTCCTCCTATATTTTTCGCATTGCCAAATTTATTTTCTTATCTAAAATATTACACCTGCTCAAAGGTATTATTTCACTACAACAGCCTCCATCATCTTCCCACATTCTATCCACCAATTTTTTGATGTTCCAATGATTCAAGTTGCCTTTTCAATTTCTTAATCCTATCAGCAAGTTCAAATTTTTTCTTGGGCTGTTTTTCCTTCCATGCCATTTTTTCCGCACGTTCAATTTCTATTACCAGTTTGTCCTTTTGCTTCGAGATTTCTATATCATACTTTATATTTGAACTATTTTCACTAATTCTATCCCCAGCAATTTGCCTGATAAATCCATGATAAACAGATTCAATCGAAAGTCCTGATATTTCAAGTTCGATGTTAGATTCTAAATCCCATTCCGTATGATAATACTGCGATACAATATGACATTCTCCGGTTGAGCTTATTTCTTTATACGCAACACATAATTTACTTTTTCCGTTATACTGTAAAATAAAAATTATCGGATAGGGTATTCCCTTATCTAAAAGCCTTAACACAGATTCATCTATTGTATCTTGATTCAAATTGATACGAAATATCTCTATCTCCGTTACCTTATTTTCTGCTGCAATGTTTATTGTGTCTGCCGATATTTTATTTTCCCAATATATAGATTTAATTTGGTCTACAAATGACTTCTTCGTTGCAGCCGAAATAGTCAAATTCTCATAAAATCTTTGCTTAGGCAATTTCCGGTTAAAATATGTACTATCTGGAAATTTCATATTCATTCCCCTTTTTCAAAAAATTCTTCTCCAATGCACTCTTTAAATTCCTCTATATCAAAGGTATCCTGCATTTCTTCTCTTTCTTCATCAACTCTATTAAAAAATGCCCCTACTATTTCTTTTGCTATTTTTGAATTAACGGATTTAACCAAAAGTTGATTCGCATAATCATTACAAGCAACAATATAATTTCTAAGCCATTTTTCTTCTGTCAAATCATCCTTTTCACATGCTTCTTCATATAAAGTTCGTACATTAGCCGTACAAAAAGAAACAAACATATCTTCCTCTGTCTCTCTACTTGGTTCAAGCGTTGGCCCATCAAATATATCGCTTTCGAATATATCTGTTTCTCCACTGTCATCTTCATAGTCATTATCCTGTTCAATTATCCGTTCAAATCTTAATTTTTTATCAAGCAAATGATGATATTCATCTATTGAAACATCAAAAGTATCTAACACCAAACCACAATCTTTAAGTAATTTGCTCCATTCGATATTTAGTTCTTCTGCTGATGTAGCATTTGCTATTGACGCACGCAACTTTGTAATCAATATTCCATCAGAAATATCTTCTTTAATCGGTATAATATCCTGTGAAGAACAAATATCCCGTACCCTCGATCTACTATCATCAAATTCGTTCTCTTTTCTATCAAATGTAAAGAAACGGATCACGCCTTCTGTTCGAACAAGCAGCATACATAAATATGGTATAGATTGTGCAATAGCCTTAACCAGATTACTAAGCCCATATTTTCCACGCTCCGCATCAGTTAATTCTATTTCCAGTACTATCATTTCTGATTGATCTAAAAAACGAATGTCATAAAGTATATTTATATTTTTTAAATACAATTCCAAAACTTTCTTCTCAGCATCCGTCAAATTCCCGGAATTTAAAAATCTGTCTTTGGTAATTTTTCCGGTTACTTCATATTTTTTCGGAAATGCAAGTAACTGTTTCATCATCTCACCACCAAAAAAGTAATCAATTCAAAATCATTCAATCCTTTAAAATTATTTGCCAACAGCGACGTTCCACCTGGTTTAAATAAGCTTTCAATATCATTTTCTTCTTTTAATTGAATAATAGAAGAAATTGCATCTCCTAATAATCTTGAAAACTGCTCCATATTCTTACCATTATTTGTTTCCTTGTTAAACTGTTTATAAAGCTCAGGAATTGGTTCTGTTTTCCCTTTGCAAAGGAAACGCATTTTATCAAGCATATTCTTTGGAGACAAATGGTCACAAATCACTTCTCCTTCATCACTAATGTAAACCATATAAAATGGATGAAGTCTATTCTGATTATCTATATTCACGCTGTTTGAACGGTTTTTAAGCACATAAATCACACCTGCTGGTGTGTCTTCTCCTGCCGGAGCCACTGCACTCAAACCAAATGGAGCTTTATCAATATCTGGATGCAGCTTAATATAGTCTAATAAATCAAGTCTAAACTCATTAAGTCCTAAATCCATAATTGAAATACCTGTAGTCATATCCTCAATATCAACTACCTCATCTTGCAATCGTTTAAGCTGAGCTTTTCTGTATTCAAGATCAGTCTTTTCTTCATCACTAAGGAGATTATCATCGCCCGTTGCTGTCATGTCCACAATCTTCATACGTGTTTCAACCTTTGCTTTTAGATTGATGTACTCATCAAGAGTTACATCAGGCCAAAAGTTTACAAGCTGAATAACTTTATTCCGACTTCCAATACGGTCAATTCTTCCGAAACGCTGAATAATACGCACCGGATTCCAGTGAATATCATAATTGATTAGATAATCACAGTCCTGCAGGTTCTGACCTTCTGATATACAGTCAGTTGCTATTAGCACATCTATTTCCGTCGTATCATTTGGCATCAATAATTCCTTATCTTTAGAGATTGGCGAAAAACAAGTAAGTACCGTATGAAGATCAGCTTTCAACTTTTGGCAAGTTGTTCTTCCTTCGACTGAACCAGAAATCATCGCTGTGTTCAAACCAAAGTTTTTCTTTACAAATTTGCTAACATTGTTGTAAAGATAATCTGCTGTGTCTGCAAACGCTGTAAAAATAATAACTTTCTTATTTCCTTCATTGATTGGATTTCTTATCTTTTCATTTATTACGCTCAACAATTTCTGCAATTTTGAGTCATGTTCTGGAGTAATATCTCCCACCATAAGTGTCAGCAATTCTAAAATTTCCGCATCTTTTGCAAGGCTGTCTCTCCACGATATATAATCCATATCTGCAAGATCAATTTTTACCTTTTTCCCAAACGAAAAAAGATCATCCGTATTTCTATCGTCATCATCGTATTCATCTAAATTCGATATATCAGTTAAATCAAGGCTTTTGCTTGAATGCTTATCATATTTATCAATTATTTCAATCGTATTTTCAATGAGCTCTTCAATACGATTCAACGTAAGATTAAATGAATATACCGAACTTTCCATTCGCTTCATTAAATTGATGGCTGTGAGTCTCCTGATACCTTGTTCACGATTAGCCTGAGTAAATCCAACATTTACCTTGTTATCTCCATACAAATCTGCATATTTTTCCATTTTACTTGGAAGAATAAAATGCGTTGGAGTATAAATTGTAAGTGTTAATAACATAAGCTGTTCAAATATTTGATTATAATTTATCGCAGATTTCAAATCAGTAAGACTCGGACGAAGCGATATAGGTTTTAGCCTAGTTGGGAACGAACCAATATCCGCAGTGTCATAATACTTCTGAATATGTTTTCTCGAACGGGCTATCGTTACACTATCAAGGACCTCAAAAAAGTCAAAATCCAGCATTTGTAAAAGCTTTTCCGTTGTTCTATCTTCCGGTTCCCATTTGCTCCAGGTATTAAATGCTCTTTGTGCATTTTTAAAAATATCGTCTATGGATCGAGTTGTATTGAGCTTATCATCAATGTAATCAGTATGTCCTTCATATGCAAGGGCAAGCTGATTCTTTAAATCGTTAAATCTATTATTAACCGGTGTAGCAGAGAGCATCAGCACTTTTGTTTTAACGCCTGCCCGGATAACTTTTTTCATCAAAGTTACATATCTATTTTCTTTATCATTTTCATCCGGATTTTCGATTATTTTTCCACCATTACGGAAATTATGAGATTCGTCAATTACAACAAGGTCATAAGTTCCCCAGTTAATCCTGCTAAGATCAAGACCATTAGACATTCCACGTGTCCTGTTAAGATCAGTGTGATAAAGAACATCATATCTTAATCTATCCGATGCAATAGGATTATTTACATAATTGTCTTTATATGTATTCCAGTTATTTGTCAGCTTTTTAGGGCAAAGGACAAGTACAGATTTATTTCGGTTCTCATAATACTTAATAACCGCTAAAGCTGTAAATGTCTTACCTAAACCTACACTGTCTGCTAATATACAACCATTATACTTTTCAAGTTTATTTATAATAGCGAGAGCTGCATCTTTCTGAAAATTATAAAGCATGTTCCAGATTTTGCTTTCTTTAAAACCGGTTGCTTCGTTTGGGAGTACATCTTCCGAAACATCTTCAAGAAATTCATTAAAAATATTGTACAAAGTGACAAAATATATGAAGTCAGGAGAATTTTCATTATAAGCCGCAGTAATATTGTCAATAACCTCATCCGTTACTTCCTGTAATACCTTACTGTCATTCCAAATTTCATTAAAATCACGTAACAGAGTTTGTGCCAATGACTCGTCTTTTACAATCGTCGTACTGATTGAATTTCCTTTTTCACAGCCTAATTCAACAGTAGTAAATCCATCAATTGGAGTATATCCGACATTATCAACAACCATTTGCCCCTGAATGCTTTTATCACTAACATTTGATTTAAAAGTAACTTTTTCACGTATCCATTCTGCACATTCTTTCGCTATCGCTTTCTGTGTCAATTCATTCCGAAGCTTGATTTCAAATTCCGTTCCATACAAGCTACGCTCACGATTGAGTCTTGGAATATAGAACTCCCTCTTTTCCTTTTTTGCTTTTTCGGTAACAAAAGTAGGCGATGTAAAGATAAAGCGAAGCTCGTCTATATTAGTAAGTTCATTTTTTAATTCCTGAAAAGCATAAATGGAAAAGCAGGCTGCTGCAATAGACAGTTTGCTTCCATTTTTAATTTCAACCGAAAGATCATCTTTCAGTGTCTTTGACACGTTATTTATCAATTCCATAGCGTTATTCTCCTACTTCATTACCTGGCTCTAATTATAATCGAATAGATGTCCTATAAATAAGACTTGTTATTCATCATCCTTCGGTAATATTTCCATTATGTCATCCACTGTACACTCCAGACATCTACATATTTTCGCCAGTGTATCTGTCGTTACTGCTTCATCATTTGTAAGTTTGCGTATCGTATAATTGGTTAAATCCGCTTCCTCTCTCAAGTCTTTTTTCTTCATATTCCGATCAAGAAGCATATGCCACAATTTTTTGTATGTAACAGCCATCTCCGTTCGTCCTTTCTTAAACGTATCCATACCCTAATAACTAAATTAACTCAGTTAAAATGATACCATATAATTCTTTTTCACTCAACAATAGTGTTGTTATTTCGCACTTTTATGCGTTTTATTGACATTTTTCGTATATTTATATAACTAAAAAAGCCCGCCAATCATGACGAACTTCTTTATGCTTTATGGAATTATCTGTTTGGATTGCTTCACAAGTGTATCTATGACTTCATAAATTCTATTCCGATCTTCCGGTGCAAGTTTTTCAAGCTTTTCATTCAACATGGAGTTCTTAACGGTATATCCTGTGTCCAGAACATCTGCAAGAACCATATCGCCTGACACACCCAAAGCATTTAATATCTTTATGAAAGTTTCAAGTGACGGAATTTTCTCTCCACGCTCAACCATACCAATATAATTTGCTGTCAAACCTGTTCTCTCAGCTAAATCTTCCTGTCGTAATTTCTTCACAAGGCGGAATTTTCTTATATTCTTGCCGATTGTATCGAGTTTCATCACACCACCTCCTTCAGTATGTCTCTATAACTATCAGTATAGATTATGCTAACTTCAACATACACGCACTACTCGGAAGTCAAACCAACTATTAGTGATGATTTTCGTTTCTTTTTATGTTATACTGGTTTTGTAAAAAGATACGATTGTTTTAAAAAGAAACTGCAATTTCAAAAACAATCTTCACTTTATGAGCTACGGGGTAAGAGGTATGGAAAAGAAGCTACTATTTAGCAACCGCTATGAGAAAGACATAGACTTATTTGATGATCTACCGGATGATATGCCGGAGTTAAGTGACATCGACGACGCAAAAGTTCCGACACTCGACGACTTTTATGACTATATGAATAAAAAACATCGCTGTGTTCCAAACAAAGAAAGAATTGCAAATAAAGATCAGTTCATTAAAACGGTATCGGAATTATCTGAAAACTACAAAATTAATGCAGATCTATCCGAGTTCGATGCAGGATATATCGCAGACATCTATCTTGATTACGCTAACTACTGCGGATATATCAAGAAGCTGTTGGCAATCCTATTTGTCCTTGCAGATGATATTTCCTTTTTTGATGGTCATAAAGCTGATTCTGATATGTTATTCAGCTTTACCTACCACACGCACAATGTTTACCTGAACAATAGAGAAATCACAGATTTTTAAATGTACCCGATGGCTACTCACACGAGCAGCCATCTTTTTCATTTTCCACTCAGTCAGTGGAATTTTTAATATGCCGGAATACCGTATCCATAGATGCTACTGCTTCCTACCGCATACGTTCTTTGCTTGCAGGCATCGCCTGAATTACCTTCCACTGTATAAACTGTTCCGTTTTCACACTTCTCAACAATTCCAACGTGATCAGTAGCACCATCGCCACCCCAGTCAAAGAAAATAATGTCTCCGGCTTTTGGTTCATAATTCCTGTCATGCCATTGATTACGGGATTTGAACCAGTTCGCACCATCCACACAACCTGCAAATTTGGGAATAATCCCACTTTCGATATAGCCGCACTGGTCCGCACACCATGATACAAAGCAGGCACACCATTCTTCCCTGCTCTGAAATCCATACCAACTCCAATAAGGCTGTCCACCCTCATTTCCGAGCTGTGTCAGTGCCACTTCTACAATCGCCTGATTGCTTCCACTTGTAAAAGCTCGCCCATACGGATAATACCTGAGAACATGAGCCGGATACTGCGTATCGCCATAACTGCTCCACCCCAGTCTTTGTGCCTGCTGGGTAGAAAACTCAACTGCATTGGCATAAGAATAACAGCCATACTTTGACCTTGCCCATGAGATATATCCATTACCGAAGTTATACCCCTGCAAAGCAAGTTTAATGTTCTCCATATCAATCGGACTTTTTACTTCCGCAGAAGTAAGAGCCGCTTTGAGTTCCTGCACACCACATTCAATCGAATACTCTGGATCTTTGATACCATTTGGTTCATGCGGATACTTTTTGTTAAAGCTTCCTTCTGCCGCCTGCATCGGGTCCAGTCCACGACCGCCACTTTCCTGCATCATAACAGCCTTAATGAGTTCCACATATTCCGGAATACCGTACTGTTTGGCATACTTTTGAATAACTGGCTCATAGGCTTGGACTTCTGCACTGACAGCAGTATAAGTATTGCTGTCACTGCCACCTCCAAACATGGCAACCGCACTGCCGAGTAAAACCACCACCAGTACAATCACAACTGCAATCCAACCGCCTTCCGCAATCGCAGATACAAGTACTTTTGTTCCTGCAATGATCGCCTTAACCGTTGAAACAACTGCTTTGACTGCTGTTTTTGTTGCCTGGGCAGTCTGTTTTGCTGCTTCCTTTGCAGCTTTTGCCGCTTTCTTTGAAGCCTTTGCTGTGGTCTGTGCTGTTTTCTGGGCAGTCTTTGCCGCCTGTCTGATAGTCTTAATGCTTGTCTTGGCAGTATGCTCCGCAGTCTTAACCGCCCGCTGCGTTGTCTTTGCAGTTTCTTTCCCGGCAATTTTAATATTTTTCTTACCTGCGGAAGTAACAGACTGCTTGACCATCTTTTCAGGCTTTTCCAGTGTACGGATTGCGGAAGATGTCTGTGTTTGTGTTGTCGGAACAGAAGTCGTCCCATTTCTGACAGCAGAAGCCCGATGCTGTGTCTTTTGCACATTCATGGCTCGTTCTGCTCTTTGCTGTTTGAAATGCTGCACACTCTCTTTTGCTGTCTGAAGATTTTCCTTTGTATCCCTGACGCCCTTTCTTCCAGCCCTATCCAAAACATAAACCGCCTTATGTGAGATGTCATCCATTCCGGCTTCCACTTTATCCGCAGCATATTCTTCTGCGGTATTTTCATTTGCATTGACCGTTCGCTCCGCTTTATCTTTTGTGGCGATATATGCCTGTTTCATCTTCTGACCGGCAACGGCTGCTTTATCCAATGTTTTAATCGTGCCTTTGACCGTATCTCTTGTTTTTATATCAGCCACACCGAACCTCCTTTCTAAGTCGGCTGTACCACTCGCTTAAATTTCGTGGAACTTCCTGCGATATAGTCGTTGATCAGCCGACTTTCTGCTTTTGTTTCCGGGTAGGCTGTGATCGAGATTGTCTTGGCGTTCCAGTCAAGCGTATAACTGTCTGCCGCTACATTTGTGATATGATGCTTTGCCAGAAAATCTCTGAAATGCTTCATTTCTTCAAGGTCATCCGACATAATCACATTCACATAGATGCGGTCTTTTGACAGTTTCTCATTGATGAAGCAGGCAAGGGAACATCCAACACCACCTGCAAATGCAACTACAAGAATTGCAATCTCACTGTCCGCAGATACCACCCGTTTTGTGATCCAAAAATAAATAAAGTCGGATATAATAACCGCAATCCCTGCAAGTATCCACCGACTTCTCTGTACCAATATTGTTTTTGTTGTGCTTAGTGCATTGTCTGTTACTTTCGCAACAAACAATGCTGCTAGGGTTATCAAGTTACCCATACAATGTCAATCCCTCCTTACTCAGCAATCTTTTTGGCAACAACGACCATTCTTCCATTCTTATGAGAATACTCACAGGTAGAAAGTGTGATGAGCTTATCGCCATACGTTGCACTCACACCCGTATCATAAAATGCCAACCCTTTGCATTTGCTGATATACGCATTGAACTTGTCCTCATTTTCTGCGTTGACAAAGTGATAATATTTAAAGCTCTCCGGTCCATCGGTATAAGCAACCGTCTTAAAAGCTGCCACGACTTCATATTCTGATTTTTCTGTCAGTGTATCAAACTGCACTGTTTTATGATTCTCCCAAAAGGACTTGCTCTGATACTTCATCAGTCCGGCAAACATAGACTGATCGTTCATATGGTGCCCATAGATAATGAGATTGTCCGATGGAGCATCTACATCACAGTTTTCCTGCACATATGGGCATCCATAGACCGTATACGCCTTATCAAATCCATGTCGCAGGTAAAAGTTCGGTTCTTCTTTGGACTGCATGACCGGATAATTGATCTTGGTATCTTCTACCTTAATCCAGCCAACCATATCATTGTTTTGTAGAAAAAGCTCCTGATAGTCCGGCAAAAATGACTGATCTTCGGAATACGACATTGTTTCCTGTGTTTCATCTGTATCCTCGACAGTTTCAATCAATTCATCATAGATTTCTGCCTGCTTTTTGGAGTCTATATGATCGCGGATCAGGAAAAAGGTGCTTACAGAAAAAATAGCTGCAAGCACCGCAATGATTATCACATATCGCTTTCTTTTCATCATTATCGTTCCATATCCTTTCTTTTAGGTGGTGTCAGATCTCTGCAATATTCCGGATACCGCAGTTTGATTCCCTCCATAAAGTACGGGGCATATCCACAGCAGAACAGTTCTTCCGGTGTGCAGAACCTCTCCCTGCCTTCTTCTGCAAATCCATTCCAGAGATTAAACGCAAGGTTGCAGACTTTCACAGTTCCACTGGTCTGCCATCCTCCATGCATTCCCTCCGGAATGATGCAGTCATTCTTAAAATCAAACATCTGCCCGATGTTCATTCTCGTTTCTTCCGAAATTCCCATCACATAAAAGAACGCCTGATGATAACAGTCGTTTCTCCTGCATTTATTCAGATTTTCCATCACAAAATCTTTGTGTGCCTTATCACGAAAATAAATCTTAGCCATCTCGTTATCCTCCTTACACTTCGCCCGGTTTGGTCGTCATCAGTTTATAGAGTTTCGTATTCTTCGGGAACTTATTTGCAAATGGCACAAGCGAACTCCCCACCTTGATCAGTCCATGTCCCGCATCTACATTTGTGATATAGGAAAGCTGAAGGTCGGAAATATTCAAAAGTTTTGCAAGCTCAAGCCTGTCTGTGGAAGCCTGATTCAGCATAATGATAAACTCTGAGTTTGCAAGCATTGTTCTCGCTGTGTGGCTCTGCAAAAGGTCATCGACGTTCTGGGTAATTCCGCTTGCGTATGCACCGTATTTTCTCACACGCTTCCACAAGGTAAAGAGGAAGTTTGCAGAGTATTCGTGCTGGAACAGAAGATAAATTTCATCAATGAAGATAAAGGTGTTCTTACCCTTTGCACGATTCTGTGTGATACGGTTCAGGATAGAGTCCAGCACAACCAACATACCAATCGGCATAAGCTGCTTGCCGAGGTCCAAAATGTCATAGCAAATCAGACGGTTGTGTGTGTCCACATTCGTCTGCTTTGCAAAGGTATTTAAGGAACCATGTGTAAAAAGCTCAATCGCCAGTGCAATCTCCTTTGCTTCTGGTTCATCCTGTTTCAGAAGTTCATCACGGAAATCCTGTAAAGTAGGGATTGAACCAGTATAGTCATTCTGCTGATACATACGGTACACGCTTGCAGTGCAACGGTCGATGATAGACTTCTGCTTTGCTCCGAGGTTCGTGCCACCGATAAGCTGTTCGCAAAGGGACATGATAAACTCGGATTTTAAGATAACCGGGTTTGCTCCATCGCCATAATCCTTGTTCATATCCATGGCATTGATATGGTTCGGAGACGTTGCAGAAATATTGATAATCTCTCCTCCGAGGGCATTCACAAGATGGGAATACTCTCGCTCCGGATCAATGATAATCACATCCGCATCAGAAGAAAGAATGATGTTCTCAATCTCTCCCTTTGCTGCAAACGACTTACCACCACCGGATACACCGAGGATAAAGGAATTACCATTCAGAAGCTGCTTACGGTCAGCAATAATCATATTTTTGCTGATGACATTCTGCCCATAATAAATACCGTTCTCATCGTAAATATCCTGAACTCTAAAAGGCATGAATACTGCAAGGCTCTCTGTAGTAAGTGTTCTGAAAGAGTCAATCTTTCTTGTGCCATAAGGCATAACTGTATTCAGACCATCCATCTGCTGATACTTCAGCACCGCAAACTGACACAGATGTTTTCTTGCTGTCGTAAGCAGTGCTTCTGTATCGTTATCAAGCTGCTCTTTCGTATCTGCTGTATGCACCATCGTAAGCACTGCGAACATCATTCTCTGGTCACGAGTTGTCAGGTCGTCAAGGAACTCCTTCATTTCTTTTTTCTGCTGTTCCATATCATAAGGAACGGTCGCAGAAAAGTTATTGTTCTGATTCTGCTTTCTCTGCCAGTTTGTGATATTTGTTTCCACACCGAGCAGTCGGTTCTCTGCTTCTCTTACCGCTTCATCTGTTGGCACAGGCACAATGTCAATGGACATCATCAGATTCCGGTTCATATCCGTAAGCTCTGCAACCATTGAGTCCTTGATATAAGACGCATACTCACGCAGGAAAATGACTCTGCCAAAGCGGTTTCCTATTTTGAAGTAATCACTTTCAAACTCCATAGAGTCCGGGCAGATATAATCTTTGAAGTCGTGTCCTTTCTTTCTGGTTTCTTTGATGTCAAAATGATAAGCACTTTCTTCGCCCACTCGGAAGAAATCATGAATAATCCGAAGTCTCTCATCCGTTTCCATTTCCACACATTTACTGCCTAAGCGGTTGAAATGAGCGATCAGATCAGCACCCACACGTGCAAAATAGGTGCGTGCATCGTCCACATTCTTTTTATTGATAGAGATTGTCACATACTTATCCTGCACTGTTGAATTTGCCCCGGTTGCCTTTTCAAGAAGCATCTTGTTATATTCCTCACGGTATTCATCAAGGCTGTCTCCGGTTTCTGGAATAAGAATGGTTTTCTCAAAATCCAAACGATTCAGTCTGCGGTTATTGATCGTGATTTTTGTAGTCGCTCCACTATCCAGAGAATTGAGCAGTTCAGAGTATTCAAGAAACATTCCCTCTTTATCCTCCCTGCTTGCCACCGCATAGTTAATATCTGTGAATTTAAAGCTCTTGGAATATTTGTCTTTGCCAACTTTAAAGATACCGTCATCATAGATAACCATGACTGGAATACAGTCCTGCACACCTTTTGGCACAACAAACTTTTCTTTATCCTGTTTGAAAATATTATTGAGTGTCTTAATCATTATTTTTCAAAACCTCCTTCATTTTCTGCTCGATGCTTGGTTTCAGTAATTCGTAATAGGTGTTGGTAGAGTGAAATACCAGCTTCTTCGGCATGAGAAATTCAGACTTAAACCATGCCCAGACAAATTTCTCTGCTGTCATCCCGTTGTATTTCACAAATCCAATCGCAGCAAATGGTGCGGCACCTAAGATACAAGCCCATGAAACGGTTTCTGTCCCTAAATAGGGTTTCAGTAGGAAATACAGTCCCACTGCAATCCCACATGCAAGGACAGAAAAAATGAACTGCCGAAGCGACAGTCCAAAGAACATTGACTCTGTGTAATTTCGTATTTCACGGTTAATCTTTACTTCCACAATCTCTCACTCTCCTTAACAAGCAAATATTTGTTTCAAATCTATCAGGTTCTGCATTGACTCTTACCTCTCCTGTTGAGATATACACAATCTTCTTTTTGGGAATATAACAAGAGCCTAAGAGCAAATCTGTAATAAAGAAAATATCTTCATCGTTTGCTCTTTGAAAAAGGTTGACAATGGTATTCTTGCCTTTGAGTTTATAGTCCTCAGCAGCCTGCACAATCTCGCCATTGGCAAGGTGTAAATGATAAATCTGTATGCTTTTCAATTTCTTTTCCTTTCCCTGCCATACAACCGGTTTTCCAAAGTGCAAGTATCCATTAAGCAGATATGCTCTCCCTTTCTTCTGCCACCGTTGTACACGCAGTTTTTGCAATTACGGTCAGCCGAGAAATACTTCTGCCGACCTGTTCTGTTTCTGTTCTTCATTTTCTTAAACCTCCGAATTATAAGCCCATCATTTCTCTGATAATACGATCACTCATCTTCACTGCACCGACAAGGACAAGCATGTTAAAGACAAGCTCTCCGATATAGGACCACACCTGTGTAACTGCCGCCGCATCCGGATTGACCACTGGAGGACTGGACGCAAATAATGAAAAGATAATGCAGGCAAGCACAATGACTGCACCTTCAAGCAGAACTGCACAATAGCTTTTGATAAAACTCTTGCCTACATTCTGTGTCGGTTCTCCGGCAAATGTGGAAAGCGGTATCGGTGCTATGGCAGTGTACATATACAACTTGAAAAATCTGCCATAGACTGTCATGATCATGATGAATGACAGCACCGTAATAAAAAGTCCACCGATCAGCGTAACTGCCCACAACGGAATGCTTTCAAAAAATCCGCAATCCTCGATGGTCGTTACCATCTCAGCAGGCAGTGTCGTTTGGTCCGGTGTCCCAAATCCCGATGATGTCAAAATGGTTGATATGACACCCTGAACAATATTAAATAAAGCAAGCATCAGTTCCAGTCCGTATGTGATGACACCTTTTGCAATGGCAAATCTGACAAACAGCTTCAAAGCATGTTCCGGTTTTTTCACATCGGTAAAACTGCCACAGGTACGGACAACACCGACCACGAAGAAAAGTACAAGAAGTGCAAGTCCGATTGCCTGCACTGCCCCATTGATCGTGACCATCACATTCCAGATACTTCCACCTTTGAAGTTCTGCGGAGTAGTGGTCAAAAGCTGCCATATCTCGCTTAATTTATCGTTCCAGGTTTCAAGAGCGTTTTCGAGGTTTTGAACTACCCAGTTATCGCTCATTCATTCGCACCTCCTTATAAAAGGCATACCCGCCGAAACGGGTACGCCCACTGATAACTGTTGTTTCTTAGCCTGCGATCAGAGTCAGGATTTCTTTTGCAAAAGTGATGATGACACCACCGGCAAGCGTAAGAAATCCATTTGCCCTCTGGGACGGGTCATGTGATTTCAGGGAAAGTCCGACCTGAACAATACCAAAGCCGAGCAAAATCATACCGATTGCCCGGATAAGTCCGAAGATAAAATCAGACAGATTGTTGACAACTGTGATCGGGTCACTTGCCGCAAAAGCAGTTACCCCGGTACCGAGTACAACCGTCATTGCCAGAACTGCCGCACAGTATGCCCGGTATCCTTTTCTGACCTTTCCGGTCATTGGAAGTTTAGATGTTTCTTTCATTGCTTTCTTATCTGTGTTCTTAAAAAATCTCATTGTGTTTTCCTCCTGTAAATTAGAAATTTGTATCAACTTCAAAGTCCTCATCAGACAGAAGTTCGTAATTGGTTTCTCCGTAACTGCCTTCCGGTACATCTTCCGGATCAATCGCAAGAACGGAAATAGATGAGTGCGGTATCGTAACCTCTCCATGCAGATATGGCTTTTCTCTACCATCTGTGGTATATGCCACATTCGGATGCTTCAAGATGTCGTATTTCAAGTCCATAACCGGACGTTCCCCTCGGATAAATAAAATCGCATATCGGTTGTCCAACATCCGCACTTCATCCGGTGTGAGCAGTTCTCGTCCACTGATCTGATAATTGGTGGAATAGTTACCACTTCGACCGGAACTCTTGCCATAAGTGTTCGTGTCGATGGTTTCTTTGCCGAGCAGCTCCGACACGTACTTATGTGTGGATTGCTCATTACCGCCGAGATATAAAAATTCATCGCAGTTGCCCACAATGCTTTCCCATTGCTTTTCAAAAAGTGCTTTGAGCTGTGCCAGATTCTGCAAAATGATACTAACCGACACCCCTCTGGAACGCATAACCGAAAGTATCTTGTCGAAGTCATCCGGCAGGGAAACGTTCGCAAATTCGTCCATCAGGAAATGCACCGGAATAGGCAGCGAACCGCCATGAATGTGGTCAGCAGCATAGAATAACTGCTGAAACAACTGTGTATATAAAATCGAAACCAGAAAATTGAAACTGGAGTCGTTATCTGGAATAAGGGCAAACAGGGCAACTTTCTTTTCTCCCATAGATGGAAGGTCAAGCTCGTCTGCCGATGTCAATGAAGCAAGACTTTCAAGGTTAAATTTTTCCAACCTCGCAGCAAGCGTGATTTGAATAGATTTCAGTGTCTTTGCTGAACCGGAATGGTAGGAACGGTAATATTTCAATGCAATATGGTCTGGATTTGTCATTTCAAGCTCTGCAAACAGTTCGTCCAGGGGAGAAGGTCTGGTATCTTCTTCGTCCTCAATCGAACCGGCTCTGAGCATTTCCATGACCATCGCAAAATTCTGTTCTTCTTCCGGTGCTTCATAATGCAAATAAAACACCAACGCCAACAGAAGCATGGAAGCCGAAGTATCCCAAAACGGGTCCTGCGACTGACTTCCCTTTGGTGTGGTGCTTTTAAATAAATTGGTTACAAGTTTCTGCACATCGTTGTCATTCTGAAGATATACAAATGGGTTATAGCAGTGACTCTTTTCCATAGAGATCAAATCAAGAACCCTGACCTCAAATCCTTTTCTTTCAAGCAGCTTTCCAGTATCTCTTAAAATTTCTCCTTTCGGATCTAGGATAACAAAAGAGGTATTGCACTGCATGAGGTTCGGCTTACAGTAAAACCTTGTCTTACCTGCACCAGAACCACCGCATACCAGTGTGTTCAGATTTCGTCTGTGCTTTTTTGCATTCAAGCCAATGCAAACATTCTGTGTCATCAGCTTGTTATCTGAAAATGGAGATTGTCTGTATTTTTTATCTACGGTTTTTGCATTGCCCCATTTTGCTGAACCATGTTCTTCCCGCCTTCGGTAATTCTTCTGTGTGGAAAAATAAATCCCGATACCCATGCCATAGCACAACAGCAAAATGAGGACAGTTTTTACGCTGTCCTCACAAAGTACGATGTGAAATGGGTTGTTAAATACATTCATCAGGCTTGGGAATATCTCCGGCAATCCGCCTTTTACGGACGGAGCGATCAATAGCCCCAGCCATACAACCGGGATAATACCGATGATGAAAAGAATAATCTCCGACTGTCTTTCCTTATCTCTCTGCATCAGACCGGTCCTTGGAAATTACTTTGAATTTCTTTTTTGGGGCAGTCCCGACCTTGATGATCAGGTCGTCCACAGCATCTGTTGATTTCCCCTGATTCATCAAATCCGTTTTCTCATCATTCAGAGAACGGATGACGATACCATGTTCATAATCATCTAATGCGATGTGGTAAAGTTCTTCTTTCGCCATATCAGTACCTCTTATCTTTCCTGCTCTTTCAAGCGAGCCTGTTTCTTACGGTAGAGTTCATCAGAAACACGAGAATGAATATCTGCCATCGCATTTCTTGTCTTTGACAATTCAAAGCGAATGTCCTTCGGCTCTTTTGCTGCAAGTTTTTCTGGAATACGGTTGATCGCAAAATTTTGTGTATCAATACCATATTTCTTACAGAGCATATAACCGATGCACACTGCCTGAAATCCCATATCAGAACGACTGTAAGTATCACTGTTGATGGAAAGCTGTGCGTGACCCAGTTCCTGTGCTACGCACTGAGCGACCGCAACACTGTCTCCCACATCACGCTTTACGTACAAGGTCTGTTCCTCATTGTTATAGAAGGCTGCCATATTCGGATAGGGTAATTCATTGGTCGCTTCCACATTAACTGGCGATGAGTCAAGCAGTGTCGTGATAAGCTGCTTTGGATCACGATTGACTGTCGGTGCAGGCGGTCGTTTTCCATTGGTCTGTGAAATATCAAATACCTTTTTCACATTGTATGAAATGCCAGTTGTACCATCTCTTTTGACATATTCCACCGGTTCAAGAATAGAAATACTCTTTGCGCCTTTTAAGATTTTGATATTATCTTTGCTCCAGTCATCAAAATCTTTAAGCTGGACTGCCTGCGGATACTGTTTGTAAATGAGCAGTGCATTAACTGCCGAGTATCTATCAAGCCTGCTCTGCGTATCCAAAAACGACTTGAACTTTTCCGGGTCCGAAACAATCTCCCTTGCGGATTCATCAGACATCTGATAGACCGCATCTTTTTCTGCTCTTTTTTTCTGTGCATACTCCTCTTTGGAAAGTCTTGGAGCCTGCCCACCTGCTTTTGCAGGTTTAAAATCATACGTCATGTTCCTTACCTCTCTTTCGATTTCTTCTGCTTTGATTTCGGCTGTTTGTGTACCGTCTGCTTTGGTGCAGATTTACGCTTTGTCTGAGCAACTTCCGGTTCTTTACGATCTGCTTCTTTTTCCTGTTTTGCCTGAGCTTTGTAACGGTCAAGTTTCTCTTTAACCGACGGTTTCTTCTGCTCATTCACAGCGACACCCTTATCAGTTCGCATATCTTCCGGCTCTGAGTTTTGCCTTAACGGAGGGTTTTTGTCCGTTTTGGCGACGGTGGGGTTTGCCTGTGCATTCTCCTCTTTCTGTAATGGCTTTCGCACAGCCTCCTCCGTAATAATCTCATTCTTAGATTTTGCTGGTTTTTCTTTTTCCAAAGCTTCTCGCTTCTCCACTGCTTTCTGGGATTCCGTTACGATTGCAGCCTTATCTACTTTACCGAGTTCAAATCTTTCGACGATACGCTGAATTTTGGAAGCGTCCTCTGCTCTGGCAATAATATCAATTGGAACTTTATCTCCCTTTGTGTTTTTATCTCTAAGGACACAATAAAGAACACCATATCGTTTTGCCTGTTCAGTAAACTTCTTCAAATCCCTGTTTGGAATAGAAAAGACTTTCAATTCTTTCCCAGATTTAATCATATTGGTCAGCCTTGCTTTTCCTCTGGTCTTATTAGCCTGCGTTGCTTCCTGCTTTAATACTGAAGCAAGAAGAATAGCAACATTCTTAGCGGCTGATCCTGTGAGTCTTGCAGCAACTTCAAATCCTTCCAGTGATAACCGGACGACCTGCTCTGCTGCGTCACCTCCGTTTGTCATATCGTTTTTGCTCCTTTCTCTCCTGTTTTTCTTCTTCGACTCTGATAGTTTCAAGATTCTGTTCCATGACTTTTGACCTTTCGGCAATGTCATCACATAACCAAACCTCTCTCCTCAGTTCCCTGATTTTGCCACTGATAGACAGAATCTGTCCTTTGACCTTCGATAGCTCATCGTCACTCATCTTTGTTCTGGATATTTTTCGCAGGTGCACTCTATCGTCAATCAGAATTTCAATCTGTTCCTTCAGTGACGCTTTATATGAGAAAAGCTGCTCGTCCGTAACAATATGTTCACGTCCGAGCAGCCCTGTCTCTGCTGTAATTTTATCGAGCTTCAATAAATCTTCTTTTAAAAGATAATGAAGTCTTTTTGTATTTTGTTTTTTATACTTTGGCAGGTAACCGAGCTTGTAGCAGTAGTGCAGATACAAGCCATACAGTCCACCCACCTTTTTAATTTTCTGTTCTCTTGTCGGCAATCGGTACTGCCGGATAACCACTGTCTGCTTTGCAAATGGCACAATACGTACTCTCTGATTTTCTATGAGCCTGCGTTTGATAGCTTCTTCGGTGTAATCTTCTCCGAGATTTTTCAGTCTGATCGGTTTCGTGTACCCTTTCGGTACGATTGTCCAATACTTCCGGCTTTCACTAAGTGAATGTTCATAACCCATCTGCGTCAAAGCATAATCAAAGCTTCTAAGGTTCGTACTATGTGCAATCGCTTCATCAATCGCTTCACGCACCATCGTATACCGGGTTGGCATTCCCGCCTGCTCCTGCTTATAGTAATAAGACGATTGCTTACTGCGGTTTGGTTTCGGATTATAATACAATCCATATTTTTCACAGATACGATCTGCCACTGTCCGGAATTTAAACCATGCTTTTTCTTCTCCCCACAGCCTTTTCCCATCCACAAAAGAAACGGAATTGACAACAAAGTGGCAGTGCAAATGTGTTGTATTCAAATGTGTCGTAACAACGACCTGAAAACGGTTGCCCCATATTTCATTGGCAAACTCCATCCCAATCTTTTGTGCAAGTTCCGGGGTAATATTCTGTTCTTTAAAACTCAGGTAGCCATGATAGGCTTGAATACCATCTGTTTTCTGATACTGCTCTTTGACTGTTATGAACTGATCACGAGCGGTCGCTACATTACAGTTGATAGCATCAACATAAAGTTCCCGTTCCGTTTTCTCCTCATCTTTGGCATAACTGAGGACATCTGCCAATGCCTGATACTGTTCTTCCGTATAAACATCAGCCGCAGTCTTTTCCGGATTGATGGCATAGTCAATGACCTGTTTCAGATTGCTTTTCACAGACCATAACTTGGTTACTGCCATTTCAGTTCGCTCTTATCCGGTCTGAGATAAGTACGTTCCATATCCGCCTGGAATTTGTGCCAACGCTCTGCTTCCTTTTTAAGCTGTGGTGCGTCCACAAAGCCGAGTGAATTTGCTTTCACTGCAAGCTGATTGATGTTATTTCCGATTGCTGACAGTTCCTTCATTGCTTCATAGAAATCTGCATCTGGTTTTTCTCTCGGCTCATATCCTTTCAAAAGCAGACGGATAAGCCCGGCTTCAGAAAGACACGCCTTTTTTGCTTTCTTCTGTAAATCCTGTGCTTCGCTGCGAGATAACCAAAATTGTTTTTTAATTGTTCTCTTACTCATCTTCATGTTCTTCCTTTCTCTGAATGATATAGTGTCTGTCCTTATTGACCTGAAGCAGACACATCCATGTGACTCCAACTAATCCGCCAACGATCAAGCCGCCGGCAATCAATGCTATCTCTCTCATAAATCATCGTTCCTTTCTCACAGGGGTATTAGGGGCACACCCTAACGAGCCTTTACCGTTTATACGACTGTAGGAGTATAAATGGTCTGCTCGCTAAGATGATACACGCTCCTTGGATTGCCCCAGATTTTCACTTTCTATCGCTCCATATCTTTTGACACTGGCTTATAGGCTTTGGCTTCAACCCCTGCTGGTGTCTTATAAAATTTCTCTGGATACCTAAATTTATCCTCATATTTTTTCATCAGATCTTTTGGCATACTAAGAAAACTTTCTGATTCAAACGGAGCATACGCAATAAAGAACTTGCCCGCAATCACATCCAAAATCTGCTTATCTTTGGAATAGACCGCCCGGTTAAGCTCTGATCCGTTCATCTTTCCTTCCTCATTACAGATAATGGCGACCTCATCATCAAATGGCATATATTCTTCAATATCTCCACCGACAACTTCCTGCATCGCTTCCAACGTATCTTCAATCTCAATCGGCTTTGGATACTTGCCCGGTTCTACCAGTAATACACTTATCTTCTGTGGTGGTTCAATAATACTGAACTGATCTTCATTAACATTTAGGGCAAGAGAACTTCCATTTTCCCAGCTCACATGAATTTGTCCTGCATCATCAACATATCTAACTATTCCTTTCAATCCATAATCCATCTGTGGTTCTCCATGCATTTCTTCCAGTTCAATCTGTGTTCCTTCTGGATACATCTTTCTGATTTCTTCTACACTCATCTTTCAAAATTCCTTTCTTTCTGCTTTAAAATTCCTAACTGAATACAAAGAAAGTCGTTGAAATCCTTTCCGCTTTTTGGTGGTTCATCAACGACTTCATATCGGTCTTTCAATAAAATTTCTAATGTTTTTGTTGCCTTTCTTCCTGCAATATCATTATCTAAGTGAAGCACAATCCGGCTGATCTGCTGATTCTTCTCAAGCAGTTTTTGAAGTGTAACCGGCACTTTTGATTTTTCCATTTCCTGCTTTGGCGAATACACACCTGACAAGGAAACAAGGTTCAGTTTTCGCCAGTCCTCTCCCTTTATCTTTGCTAAAGTTGCAAAAGATAACAGGTCAATGGCACATTCAAACAAATGCACTTCTGTACTGTTTTCATTTGTCAGTCGGAAGGAATATTGCTTTTTACTTCCTGTGCAGTCGCCCATAATCCTGCTTTTATTGGTCGCACGATATGCTGCATACTTCGCTTCTTTCTTATCGTCATAGCCGATAAATACAACATTGTGATAGGGCAGCGATTCAATGATCAGCTCTTTATCCAGGCATTCATTGATGATTTCATAATCAATGCCACGCTCAAAAAGATATTGTGTAACGACATCGCTGGTTGGACTTTTCTGCGGCAGAAGAAGCGGCTGTTCTTCATAACTTCGGCTCTCCGTTTCATACACCAGAGCAGTCACAGCACAATTTCCCATGATGGTTTCCACAGCTTCAATAAAGCTCAGTTCTTTAACCTTGATGAGATAATCAAGGGCAGTTCTGCCCCCGATACCTCTGGACCACCACATCCATTTCCCATTGGAAATCTTCAGGCTGTCATGTTCTCTCGTACAGTAAGTGTTGCCACTAACTCTGACAAGCTGCCCTGGTTCATAGGTGCGAAGATACGTCAGCAAGTCCATCCGTTTCGCTTCCGTTACGACTTCCGGTGCTATATATGGCACTGCGATCACCTACTTTCCCGCTCTGCCTTTTCCTTCTGGACTCGCACACACTTATTCGCAGTCGCTTCAAGACTGTCACGCAGATTTTCCATGTGATCCGTTTCTCTTTTGTCAAAATCAGAAAGTGTATCACGCAAAGGACTTGGCGACTGATACATTGCCTTCGCCTGTTTTGGCGACAGTTCCATATCTTCCATGCACAGCATCATATCCTGATACATCGTATACTCATAAGCATGATTCAGGATTTCCGACGGTTCCTGACTAAGAAGCCAATCCTTGAATGTTTCATTTTCTGCCTGCATTTTTTCATAAAGCAGTTTGTTATAATCGGTATCCATTGCATTTCCTCCTTACCGTTCATAAGATTTTGTGCTTCTCTTATCAGAAGCTTCGCCCTCATCAGGCTCGCTGCCGACAATTTCATTTTCTTTTTTATCCATGTTGAGCAGAATATTTAACTCATCCAACCGAGCCAGTTTTACCTTCAATTCTTCTTCCTGCACAAATGGCTTTGCCACTTCTTTCTGTGCAGTTTCAAATTGATTCTTCGTATCTTCAAGGCTGCTTTTAGCTGTTTCCAAACTTTCAATAAATCGCTCCACGCCATTGTCAATACGGGTAATGTTGCCATGAACATCATCTCCCAGCTCAACACTCCGACTGGTTTCTCCTTTAACCGTCACGCAATAAGTACGTTTACCTGAGTCAAAGTAAAGTTCCAAATCAAATCCACGATACTTGCCGAGAGGGATTGCTTCCGGACTGGTCATCTGCTTGCAGGCTTCAATGATTGCCTTTCCTGCATCTGCTTTTTCCGAATAAAAAGCACCCTGAACCTCCATACCGACAAAGCGGTCATCCATAGGTTTCGGGTGCTGTTTTGCAGTTTCCACATCTTTTTCCAGACCGGCAATACGGTTTTCCAATGATGTGATACGCTGCGGATAGTATTTAATTATCTTGTCCTCAAGACTGTATTTTTCAGATAAGAAATTGGATTTTAGAAGCTTTAATTTCTGTACCTGAATGTCCAGATCCATCTTTTCCTTGATATAGGGATTTCCTGTTGCCAGCATTTTAATCTCAGCATAAGACAGTGCGGTTTCGTCTATATCCTCTGCTGATCGGACCGGAGATTTGCTCGTCATGATCTGACTTGCGAATTTCTGTTTGCCCTCTACAAGCTGATAGAGGTATGCGTCAAAGGTCTGCTTTGTTACATAGCGGTAGATTTCCACCTTGGGATTAGAATTTCCCTGACGGATAATTCGACCGGAACGCTGCTCTAAATCTGACGGTCGCCATGGGCAATCTACATCGTGAAGTGCAATAAGTCTGTCCTGCACATTTGTACCGGCTCCCATCTTCTGTGTGGAACCCATCAATACTCTGACCTCTCCTTTTCGGACTTTCTGAAAGAGTTCTTTCTTCTTCATATCCGTATCTGCTTCATGGATAAATCGAACCTCACTCTCCGGGACACCTCGCTCGATCAACTTCTTTCGGATGTCGTTATAGACAGAAAAGGTTCCGTCATTCTTTGGTGTGGAGAGGTCGCAAAACACGAGCTGTGCAGATTTCTTATCTTTAGTTTCTTCCCATATACGGAAGACATTCTCCACACAGGCATTGATTTTACTGCCATCAAAATCCGGCAGCATCTCATTCAACATTCGCTGATCTAAAGCAAGTTTCCGACCATCATTCGTAATTTTCAGCATGTTATCCACACTTGCGTCCACTCCTCCACCCCGGACTTTCTCTGCACGCTCCGCAAGCGAAGCAACCATATCTTTCTGCATTTCTGAAGGTTCCACAGATACATTGTGATACTCTGCTTCCGGTACTGGGAGCTTTAACATATCTGCTGTTTTAATGTCTGCCACTTCCTTAAACATTGACATCAGTTCCGGCAGGTTATAAAACTTTGCAAATCGTGTCTTTGCCCGGTAGCCAGAACCTTCGGGAACGAGTTTGTCAAGATGATTTTTGTAAGTTTTCTAAATTCAAATATTTATCCGCTGAAAAATCTCCTAACATCTCGTGTCTGCATATCTCTTGAAACACCGTATTCAAAGGCTTCTTCGCACTTTCCGATTGCTTCACATTTACAATAAAAGTTGTTTTGCCTATTCGTGTTGTATAAGATAAAGTATTCTCTTTCATATAATCATTTTCTCCTTTTCATAAATTGATTGTGGGGCATTCCGTTTGGAACACCCCACAAATACAGCCTGTTTCATCGGAACATATCAAGAAGTCATTAAGTCGTGAGTATAATGGAAAAGGTTATCTTTCCATACCTCGCTTGCTCTTTCGTGCCTTGATACGCTCCTGTCTTTCTTTTTCCCTTGCTTCTTTTTCGGCTCGTTCCTGTGCTTCCTTAAAAGAAAAAAGTTGCTTCACTTTTTCGGTAAAAAGTTTGGCAACTTCGGGGAAATGTTCCAACGCTTCAAGAAAAGGTCTGCACTTTTCTTTCAGTTCGTTGTATTTGGTTTTCATTCGTTCCAATGCGTTTGCACTGTCCATATACTTCTGTCGGTAAAAATTTGCACTCTGCTCAAATTTTTTGATTTCCGCACGACTTGTGATACCCTCTTTGGCAAGGGCAGTCAGCTCAGAATAGTCCTTTTGGGAAATTGCCATTTTGCCTGTGAATGTTTTCTGTCCCATACTGTCAATCTCGTTTAAGGTTTTGGAGATATGACGGGCAGGCTCATACTTAACCTGTTCCTTTTGAATACGCTTCTGCAACTTCTCCAATCGCTCTTTGTCCTGTTGGATTTGATATTGCAGGGAAGTCAAATGCTCTGCTGTACTTCCGTATTCGCCACGCTGAAAGCCTTTGAACCCTTGTTCCGTCATATAGTGAAACAATTCATCTTGCAGTATGCTGTACGAAGCTCGGAACATCGGTTTCCCGTTCTTTCTTAGCAACGGATTTCCTTTTTCATCGGTCATCGGAATATCCGATTTCCATTTCTTTGAATGGCTAATCTGATTAACCACTTCCTTAACTGTTCCTCGCAATTTCTCGTCTTTGCAACGCTTACTCCACAAGATTTCTTTCTCCACCACAGGCAGAACCATAGCGTGAAGATGATAGTGGTAAACCTCTTTTCCAAGTTCTTCGCTTGCGGCTACATTGATTTCATCAGCGTGCATTACCGCCGATATAACATTGTCCGCACCGAATTTTTCTTCAATAAAATGATAGGCTTCTTCATAAAACTGCTTTGCGTATTCATAACCGCCGTTACGCTCGAAGTACATCGTGTTCACATCAATCACAATCTCATTAAACAGCGTTGCGTCTTTCCTTAACCCACGAAGCGACACCTGACCGTCTGTTTCCATCTGCTTTAACTGTTCCATATAGGTCGGGGCAGTCGGCTTTTTGAAATGCACATTAAAGGGTATTCGTTCCACAATCACATTCATATTTTCATAGGTTTCATTCTTGCGTTCGTTGTGTCTTTCTGCCTTACTCACATCAGAAGCGGTGTACTTTTTTACCCTTGCACAACTCATATCCGCCTTATTGTTTTTTGCCATTTTGCTCTCCTTTCCAGACAGGGCGAAGCCATTACACAACATTCTTTGAATGTGTGTAACCCACTATGACACTTTCAGACTTCGTCTGCAAAGATGTCGTGGGCAAGGGAGTTCCCCCTTGACCTCCTTTAGATACCTCAATCATAAAAACAGACTGTCCCGCCATCAGACAGCCTGCTTTTATTCTCTCGGTATATCGCCCATCGGCAAAGACCAGTACCACAGAAAGCCTCGTTTTCGTGAGATAACGCCTGCTTTCTTCTTTGCCTTTTTGATGGTCGATTTCTTGAACCCTGCGGCTTCAAGTCTTTCTTCGCAATCCGAAGAAAGCATTTCTCCGTCTTTCAGCATTTCTAAAAGAAATTCTTTCGCCTTGATTTCCTTGTCGTTCGGTCTGCCCATTTTAGGGGCAAGGGACTGGAACGCTTCTTCTGCTGTCATTTCCATTTCAGAAATAAAGTCCACTCCCTTTTCTGCAACCTCAAAGAGAATTGCAGAGCCTGTCGGGGCAAGGTTGGATTTCACTTGAACCATATATCTTTCCGCCGGTGCTTCTTTGTTCGGTGTGCGTGTGATTGCAAGAATACTTCTTGCAGCACCCGCAATATCAATAGAACCGTTGGTACGATAAAGAGGGTTGGTATCTCTCATCTTGTTCATATGAGCGATAATCACGATTGCACAGCCTGTATTTTTTGCAACTGCAATCAAGTGATTAAACTCTGCCCTTGTTTCGTTGGCATTGTTCATTGAACAGTTCTCTCCGATATAGGAACTCATCGGGTCAAGAATTAAAAGTTTTGCGTGATACCTTTCGATTGCTTCAGCAATACGGTTATCTCCAAAGGATAAAGATTTTTCATCTTCTTTGATGAAGATAAGATTTTCTCCGTTCCCACCGGCAGAGTTAAAACGGGGGACTACCGTATCGTCTGCATCATCTTCCGTTGTCTGATAGATGACTGTCATAGGCTCTGTTTCTTCTTCGGTAAAGGGGAGAGGTTCTCCCTTTGAGAGCAGGGCGGCTATGGAAAGCATTAACTTGCTTTTCCCATCGCCAGGATCGCCCTGCAAGAGCGTAACCTTGCCGAACGGAATATACGGATACCACAGCCATTTCACTTCTTTCGGTTCAATCTCACTTGCCTTGATAATTTCAAGCGGTACATTTACATTCATCTCATTTTCCATTTTCATCATTGTTCTTCGTTCTCCTTTTCGATAAATACTTCGGGCAGAGCACCACGATACAGCGGAAACTCTGCTTACAGTCATTACTGCATTTTCTGCAAAGTTCGTTGTAGGTAATGCGATTTCTTTCATTCAGAAACAATGCCCACTCTTGTTTCCGTTTCTTACTCATTCTCGGCATATCAATCCTCCTTTCCGCCTGAAAACAAAAAACCACAGGGAAGATACTTACTGCCTTGTTTCTGTCATTTCTCGGGGCGAAAATCGGGCAAAATTGCCTTTCTAAGCCTTTCAAAAAATCACACAAGGTATTTGTACTAACCTGTGGTTATGTATAAAATTGTAGGGTTTGGGGTAACAAAAAACACCGTATTTCTACGATGTTTTTCGTACTTCAACTATTGTTGTTTCACCAAACTAATCTTTATCTTGTCCACGACACTTTAACGCTTTAATTAAAAGATATTTCGACATCATTTAATAATTGTATTTATAGCGGACTGCACTGCTTTATATCTTCCTTCATCTGATAATGATGCCAAGCAGGTAATCAAATATTCCTTGCCATCTTTTTTATAAAGAACAACAATATTATAGGAAGATGCCATAGTTCCTGTTTTTATTCCTTTTACATTTTCATTATAGTACGGTGACTTTTTATCTAAAAACTTATTGGTATTTTTCCAAGTAAATTCACCTTGTGGAGTTTGAATTGAGAAAGTGCTTTTCCCTACACATTCTTTAACAAAATCATAATTATAAAGCTTCAAGGCTACACGATTAATATCATCCAAATGTGTATCGGCTGACATAGCTGCCCCGCTCGGATCATTATACAAATTTGTTTTAGAATAGCCTTCTTCAATTAAATACTCACTTAGCTCTGTCATAAAATAATTTATATATTCCGTTGCTGTATAGCCCTCTCCTAATTCATTTTTAGCAATATAATATGCCAACGAATAGGCAGCATCGTTTCCCGAAGGAACAAGCATAGCTTCCATTATTTCTTTTACTGTGTACTTCCCAACTTTTAGATTTGCTAAAGATGACCCAGCCGGCACAAGATCCAATACCTCTTGATTTACTTCAATAACATCTTCCAAGTTAACTTTTGTCAAAGCATAGTCAATGACAAATAGTTTTGCCAAACTTGCTACTGTGGGCAATTGGCTATCTCCCTCGTAAAATAAATATTCACCCTGTTCAATATCATAAACAGAAAACGAAAGAGCGTCCTGAGGAATGTTAAGCTCATTTGTACTCAGTTGAAAATCGATTTTTTTATACACATCCTTAAAAAAATCAAAACGATAAATCCCTGTTTTATATAATCCAACTACTGCTACAAACGCTATAAGCAAGACTGTTGTAAAAACCATTATTATCTTTATCTTTTTGTATTTTCTATTCTTCTTCATACTCTCACCTACAAATTCATTTCGTTATTCCTAATAAAATACAACCTTCCATTAGACATTATAACAAAAGTCATCATTTTTTTCAATACTTCAAACTACTTCGACTACACTCACAACTTAATGACTTCTTGAATACTTCCCGAAAAAGAAAACTGCCATCAATTAAGACAGCAGTTCCTTTTCGGCTGGTATGCTATTAGGAATACACAATATCGTTCAATACAATCTCATCTGCACAGGCTCGGATATTATTCATCAATCCGACCCATCTCATCATATCCTCCGCTTTCAGTTGTTCCGTCACACCTTGTTTTCTTGCCATTTCCTTTATCAGATACTCCGCCATATTACACGCCGAAGTATCAATTTCAGCAAGGTGTTCATATAACTTTCCGCTTGTAAGCAGATTGAAATATAAGACTTTCTTGTGTTCCCTTAAATATTTTTCCCTCGTTCTTCCGTATTTTATGAGCGTAGACGGTTCTTCGTTTTCTATCGTCAAGCAGGGATAGTAATAATCTCCGATGAGTTCGTACTGGATACCAGTTCTTTCGTCTGTAATAAATCTTTGCATTCTGATTTCTCCTTCTGCTTCTTGTGATAAAATTCCAAAGACTTCTCGTTATGGTTTATCTTTTGACATTCTTCGGAACAGAATTTCTGCTGACTGTGTGTAGGCCAGTAGGTACTGCCACACACAGCACAGACACGCTGACGATAATAATGATTTCCTTTTTCAGCTTCTCTGTCGGCTTTTGTCTTGTCCTGCCTTGCCTGATAGCAACAATCTTTTGAACAGAATATCTGTCGGTTACTTGTAGGCACAAACTCTTTTTGACAGTGAGGACATATCTTTGTCTTGACGATTTCTCCACCGTTTTCAGCGAGTTTTTTCGCCTTTCGCTTCTCTCGGTAGGCTTTTTCACGCTCACGCTGTTTTGCCAAGCGTTCCATCTCAATCTGTTCTTCCTGTGCCTTTATTTCAGCAAGTTCTTCTTCTGTATAGGCAATATCGACCTGCCCGACATAGTTGAAGTAAATATCAACCTTTTGTGTCCTTGCTTTTCCCACACCCTCTGCTTCATAAACCACAATCTTGTCAATGAGTTCAGCAAACATCAAATCGGAAATTTCTGTCGGCTCTTTGCACTTGCGAATTAAAGAAATGAAATGCTTAATATCAACAGCATTTACTTTTTCTTCGGTAAGTTCCTTTTCCATTTCCTCAATCTTCGTTTCCAGCTCAGCCTGTTCGTCATCGTACTGCTTCATCAGTTGCTTATACTGTCTTTCGGGCAGTAATCCCGAAACAAGATTTTCATACAAGCCACGAATAAGTTTAGACAATTCATCGTATCGCTTCTGAAAACGGTGCAATTCCGATTTATTGTGCTTTGGCTTTTCTGTCTGCTTTTCATTCCAAAGTGCTTGAAGTTCCTTTGCAAAGGCTTCTTCGTCATTCAGAACAAATCTTGATAATCGTTTGACAGCCGATAATATCAAGGCTTCAACATTATCAGCACTAATTGAATGGGCAGAGCAGGAGTTTACTTTGCTTGCATATCCGCCGCAACGGTAAGAATACTGCACCGAACGGTCTTTTTTACTGTAATGCGTTTGCAGGGTCATTCTTCTGCCACAATCCGCACAGTACAGATAACCGCTTAAACGGTTGCTATGCGTTCCTCTTGCCGCTGTCCTGTTCGCTCGTTTCTTTCGCTTCTGAACGCTGTCCCAAAGTTCCTGCGAGATGATAGGCTCGTGCGTATTATAAAATACATACTGTTCATCTTCATCGGTATTCTTTCTTTTGTGCAGTTTGAAATTGGTGCTGACCGATTTACGCAAAACAGTATGACCGAGATATTCCTGTCTGCTTAAAATCGCTCTTATGGTTGACATTCCCCAAAGATACGGGTCTGAAAACTTTGTTCCGTTATACTGTTCGGGGTGATATTCCTTTGCGTGTGCAGCCGGAATTAAAACCTTTTCTTCGGTAAGCAATTCAGCGATTGCTCTCGGACTTTTGCCCTCGTTGGCAAGCAAAAAGATACGCTTTACCACCGCAGAAGCCACAGGGTCAACGACAAGCGTTTGTTTGTCGGTTGCTAATCGGTTATATCCATAGGGAATTGAACCGCTACAACGCTTTCCGTCTTTCATACGGGCGTCAAACACAGCCTTGATTTTATTGCTTGTGTCTTTTGCGTACCATTCGTTCATTATATTCAAAAATGGGGCAAAGTCATTGTCAGAAGCATTATTGCTGTCGATACTGTTATTTATCGCAAGGAAACGGACATCTTTCTGTGGGAACAGAACTTCCGTATAAAAACCGACTTGCAGATAGTTTCGCCCTAATCGGCTCATATCCTTAACAATAATCGTTGCGACATTTCCTGCTTCTACTTCCTTAATCAACTCCTGAAAACTCGGACGATTGAAATTCACACCCGAAAAACCATCGTCAGTAAAATGGCGGATATTCGTAAAGCCATTTCTTCGGGCGTAATCTTCCAAGTATTGTTTTTGGTTGGTTATTGAATTTGACTCACCATTAAGGTCATCATCTCTTGATAAACGCTCATAAAGTGCTGTAATCTTTGAAGTCCTTGACATTCTCTTAACCTCCTTTCCTTATGTAATCTGTTTAGTATTAAAAGTATTACTCCCTCTACTAATAGGAGAAAATAGGGGTACAAAGCGGAACTGTTTTTCAAGAAAATCAAAAAAATTCTTGAAGTTCCAAAACCGATTTTGATATCCTATTTTCAATTTAGGAACGCATTATTTATCGTCTTACTAAAGTATAGCCCTCAGGTGTCAGTTCAATCGCTGTGACCGTTTCTCCAAAGGTAGAAGCCCATGCGTCAAAGTGTTGCAAGTTGTTTTTCACAAGGGTGTTATACTGCAAATATCGCTGTATCGTATAAAGCTCCACCATACTATTTGAGATAGGTGTACCTGTTGCAAACACTGTTCCCCTTCCTCCGGTAATCTCATCCAGATAGCGGCATTTCATAAACAGATCAGAAGATTTCTGTGCTTCTGTCTGAGCAATGCCACCCACATTTCTCATTTTTGTATAAAGAAAAAGGTTCTTATAATAATGACTTTCATCAATAAACAGTCTGTCTACACCTAGTTCTTCAAAAGTAACAACATCATCCTTTCTACTCTGGTCATTCAATTTTGCAAGCTTCTGCGTCACTGCTTTTCTTGACCTTTCAAGCTGTTTGATGGAGAATCTTTCTCCCCTGTTCGCTTTTAATTCAGCAATGCCATTCGTCAGTTCCTCAATCTGCTGTTCCAATATCGCTTTTTGTCGTTCAATCGACATTGGTATCTTCTCGAACTGACTATGCCCGATAATTACTGCATCATAATCGCCTGTTGCAATACGTCCGCAGAATCTTTTTCGGTTCTTGGTTTCAAAATCTTTCTTGGTTGCTACAAGAATATTTGCTGACGGATAAAGCTGCAAATACTCTGCCGCCCACTGTTCCGTCAGATGGTTGGGTACCACAAACAAAGACTTATTGCAAAGTCCGAGCCTTTTCAGTTCCTGCGAAGCTGCCACCATTTCAAAGGTTTTTCCCGCCCCAACTGCGTGTGCAAGCAGCGTATTCCCTCCGTATAAAATGTGTGCGACTGCATTTCTCTGATGCTCCCTGAGTGTAATTTCCGGATTCATGCCACTGAAAATGATATGGCTTCCATCATATTCTCTCGGTCGGATACTGTTGAACTTTTCATTGTACAGCCTTGTAAGTTTCTCCCTACGTTCAGGGTCCGCCCATACCCAATCCTGAAATCCCTGCTTGATCAATTCCTGCTTTGCCTGTGCGATGGCTGTCTCTTTTTTATTTAGAACCGCCTTCCTTTTGCCCTCATCATCTTCAATATAATCAAAGATACGGACATCTTTCAGGTTCAATGTTTCCTCGATAATCTTATACGCATTGATACGTCCTGTACCATAGGTGCTGTTTGCTTTCACATTACCTCGGTCATAAGATTTCTCCTCGATATTCCAACCTCCGGTGTAAGGGGAGTAGTGGACTTTAATCCTCCACTGAGCATAATTCGGTGTATTTAAAAACTCAAACATAAACTGCTGATAGATTTCTGGAGGTACCCATGTTGCTCCGAGTCTTACAGATATTTCACTGGCAGTTAAGTCTTTCGGCTGTACCTTTTCCAATGCTTCTACATTGATTTTATAATCTTCCGGATAAAGCATGACGGTTCTCTTTGCTAATGCCAGTTTCTCCCGGACATTACCGGAAAGATATTCGTCTGCCATTAAATACTTTGGCTCTACAACATTTCCATAGCCATAATGCGGATTAAAAAAGATCACACCTTTCAAATCCTGATACAGCGTTTCTTCTGATTTTCCTGAGAGTTCCTGCATATATTCCATGTCGATTCCGGCTTTCTCTCCCATAGAAACAGCAAGTGCTTCACTGGCAGTGTCCACCTTCGTCACTGGTTTGTGTGGCTGGATCGTCCGCTTAAAGAACATATCCGCCTTACGTTCCAACTCTCCATTTTCATTGAGCACTTCCAACGCAGATAGCAGTGCAAAGGAACTGTCATCACTAAAAGCAGAGATATTTGCCCTGCTGTTGATCAACCCATATTTCTTCGTGTAATTATCATAAAGTGTATTCAGTCTAGCCTGTTCTGCCCGAATATCTTCATCCGGGTAATCCTCTGTCTGCAATTCAATCAGATTACGGACACAATCACGAACTGCAATCAATCCTTTGATACGGTTCTCTGCGGTTGCCGATACTTCCACCGGATTCATACGTGAATTTTCCCGGAAATAGATTTTATCTTCCACCACCGTATAGGAAAAGTTCCTTACCTCCGGATTGGCAGGAATGGAGTTATCTTCTTCCTCCAGTTCATTCTCAACCTCATACGCTCTGATTTCTCCATGAATATTTGCCACTGCTTCAGATAACAGTTCTGACAGGTCCGCATTTTCAAACGGTACGCAAGTTGCTTCTTCTCCGAAGCGACCACTGACCATTTTCATTTCTCCGAGTATCATTTCGGGATGCTGCACAAAATATGCGTTCATCGTAAGACCATCATCGTTTGTGCGAAGCTGTACCCAATCTGGCTCAATATCAATGAGCCTGTCCCGCTTTTGCAGGAACAATATATCCGACACAACTTCCGTACCGGCATTATCTTTAAACGTATTGTTTGGAAGCCTGATTGCTCCCAAAAGGTCTGCTCTCTGTGCGATATATTTTCTGACCGACGAGTTTGCTTTATCCATTGTCCCCTTACTGGTTACAAGAGCCATCACACCACCTGGACGTAATTTATCCAAAGATTTGGCAAAGAAATAATCATGGATCAGGAAGTTATATTTATCATATCGCTTATCAAGCACCTTAAAATCTCCAAAAGGCACATTTCCGACAACGCCATCAAAGAAGCTGTCTGGTACATTGACTTCCTCAAATCCCTGTGCTGCGATGGAAGATTTCTGATATAACTGCTGTGCTATTCCTGCCGAAATCGTATCTAACTCAACACCATAAATTTTTGTGTTTGCCATTGACTCCGGCAGAATACCGATAAAGTTACCAATACCGCAGGACGGTTCCAACAGATTTCCTTCCTTAAATCCCATCTGCTCCATTGCCTTATAGATGGCAGTTGTCACTTCGGGTGGTGTATAAAAAGCTGTCAGTGTGCTTTCCCTTGCTGCGGCATATTCTTCTGACGAAAGTGCCATGCGAAGTTCTAAAAACTCATCTGCCCACGCTGAATTACGCTCATCAAATGCTTCGGACAAACCACCCCAACCAACATATTTCGACAAAATAATCTGTTCGGCAGGTGTAGCAAAGCGGTTCTCAGCTTCACACTCTTTTAGCACCCTGATAGCTTCCATATTTCTGTGAAAGCGTTCCTTTTTTCCGGCTGGTTCGACTGGATGATTTCTAAGGTCAAACGTATTTCTCTCTGCAAGCGGAATATCCGGGTGCAGGTCAAAACTTCTGACTTTGCTCCTTTTTTTCTCCCACTGTGGTTTGATTGGTTCCGGTTCAACCGTCATGGCACTGAGTTCACTAATCAGTCTCTCTAATTCTTTTCCCTGCTCGGCTGTAACTTCTTCTCTGTCTATTTCCTTTAAGTAATCAAGAATATTACTTACTTCATCCGGACTTTGAAGTAAATCTCTTGTATTTTCGATGACTTCCTCATCCGTCTCATTGACTTCTACGTTATCCTGATATCCAAAATAATCATAGTCTTTCATAAACAACGTAAGCCTTGTCGCTAAGTCTGGTAAATCATCAACCTGTGCTGCTTCCCTCTGTGTTTTAGATTCCAACACACGCTCAAGCTGTTCATCCGTAATGGAAGTCAGATCATCAAAGTCCAGATACACAAGTGCAGACTCAATCATTTCCTCCATCGAACTATATTTTGTGCTTTCAATCAGCTTATTATCAATATATTGGTCTATACTGAGATCTACAAGATTGGCATTTACCTGTATCGGTATCTCATCATCCGTGACTGTCGTAAATGCAATGCCGACTTCTTTCAGATTGCTAAAATCTGCGTCCGAACCATATTCATTCTGACAAAATTCATTGATGATTTCCTTTGCCTGCTCCAACAGTTCTGATGATACCGTTTTCTGATCTAGTACTTTCAGATGGTCATTCATCGGATTTTCCCGCACTTTCTCATCAAATTCAATACGGGTAAATTCCTTATTGAACAATGGCATTTCCGTATCATAGAGCATGACTCTCTCATCATCAAACGATAAGATTTCATATTCGGAAGCTCCAATATATACAGTATCGCCCAGATGATACTCATAGTGTTCGGAAGGTGGTGTTTCCTTTGTCTGCTCCTGTGATTCAGATGGGGCAGTCGAAAGGATTTCACGATTTGTTCTTTGCTCCTCCATTTCTGCCCGTTTGATTTCCTGTTCTTCCAGCCACTTAGGATACCGCTCTTTTTCTTTTGGATTTAGGTATCTGTCCATCCGTATCAGGTCCCTGATACGCTTTTCTACCTGCGTCCATTTGAGTATTATTTTCTCAGCATCTGCACCATATCCTCGTGAAAGGCTGATGCCTTTTCCATCATGCCATTCATCAATGCCTGTGCCAGTGATGACCGGTTGAACACCACCCACGCCATATGCTTTTTTCAGAAATTCTACATTTTCTTTTGCGGATAAGCTCTTTTCAAACTGCTCGTAAATCTGCATTTTTCCATTGAAGAAGCCATTTCCACGAGTCAGGATTGTATCTATAATCTCCTGAGTAAAAGAAAAGGCAGAGGTTTTTTCTTCCCCTGCCTGTCCGTCTAAAATAAAACTTAGCTGTCCGTCCATTGACGGTAACGGTTTGATTCTATCATTTAATTCTCCGAGCAATCGCATTGCTTCAAAATGTTGTGCAATTACACCCCAGTCATAATAGCTCTGCTTCGTTCTGCTCTCATAATGACCTTCCCAGAGATGCAATACATTCTGAAATGTCTTGTATCCAACTGTCCTTCCATCTTCTAAAGTCAGCTCCGTATAGTCATGATTAAAAATACTCTTGATAAACTCCGTCCGTTCTACATTATCCGGTGTCCTCTCATAAAAATCTTTGATTTCTTCAAGAGATGCCGACAAATGTGGTGTTGTCCGGAGTATCTCGTTGATATCCTTATCGCTGTGAAAGAAAGGAAGACTCTTATCTTCATGGCTTCGGTCATAATACTCTAAACGTAAATGACCTGTGCTTTCACGATCTCCTGAGCCGAGTTCCTGATGTTGTTCATCAGCCGAACCCAGTTCATCATGTCGTCCGCTTTCATCTGTTCGGTCAGTCCCTCCCTGGCTGCCATCTCCCGCACCAGTGTTTCCTCCAGTTCGCTCGCCCTCTGCTGTACTTCCGACAAATGCTTTGTCAAGATTCCTTTCGTCAGGAGATTGTAATACTGGACTCTGTGCTGTTCCTTGAGAAATGTTCTCCTCATCTGTGACCATTTGCCCACCACCGGCTCCGGCTGTTCTGGCAAGATCAGATCCGGAAGGTTGTAATCCCCGACCATCGTGTATGTGATCTCGTTCATTCTTACCGCTCCTTTCGGTTGTATTTTCATCCCTATTGTATTCAGATTTTCTATCCGCTTCAATGATGCGATTGTTCCGGCTGAGTGCCCGAATGGTTTTGGATATTTCCGAAAGTCCCATCTCTGCAATATCACTTGTAGCAAAACCGAGAGCGTTTAACGTTTCCTGCGTATTAAAGTTTGTGACATCTCTGAAATCTTCCGCTTCAAAATATTCTCCCACATTGATTCCCAGTCGTGTCATCATCATATATGCCACACTGTTTGTCACAAGTTTTTTATAGATGGTAGTAATCATACCCTCATCCAGTCCTGCAAGAAAACTGTTATCTGCAACATAAAGCAAATCCTGCAAATAATCCGGGAGATTATCTTCTGCGGCATTCTGTGCAGCACTCATGACTGCGTCCGAAAGAACACTTTTGTAAGTCAGTTGTCCAAACGTATTTTCCAGTGTTTCAATGACTTCTTCTGTATATTCCTCCTGCATATCCCAAAGTGGAACCGGACGGGAATATCTTCCCTCATGTGTATCGGAAATATCAAAGTAATGAGTTAATCTCTGTGTCTTTCGGTCCTCATCAGCAAAAACTGCAATACCTCTCGCTCCACGATTTACCCATCGACCAAAATTTCTGTTCCAACGCTCGATCTCAAGTACCGCAGTAGCGTCAGGACGCTGTGCATAGATCAGCAACTGCTCATCATATCGCAGCTTATAATTCCGGCAGGCAGACTGCAAAAAGTTCTGCCAGTTCTGTGGATTCGCAACTACTGTTTTGCAAGTCCGGTCATAGAGTTCCGAGATCAGATTGTATTTTCTTGCCACTTACCTTGCACCTCCTGTCGTTTCTGTATCTTCTGATCGGCTGGCATCGTTACTGCGAAGTCTGCTGTTCATCAGCACCACCTCCCAAATAAGAAAACAGCTTATTAGCTTTGGTTTCTTTCTGAAATTCAATGATCAATGCCATATCCGGTATCGTAATCCCTGGGATTTTCAAAATGCTTTCCATGTCGAGCTGTTGTAACTTCTTTTCCGTATTACAGCCGAAATCGAAAAGTTTGGTCAGAAGTTTGATCTTCTGCTGAAATGCTGATTTATCTTTCATGGTCCATCCTCCTCGCTACTTTCTTGCGTAATCGGTATATAACTTCTGCATTTTCTTCCTGTTTCTCCGATATTCAGGCAGACACCCTAACTCTGGATGCGTTGCCTGTATCTTCTGTCTTATTCTTCTGACGCTTTCAAAATGTGGCAATTTCAACTCTCTGTAATGTTTCATGACCACTTCAAAAGGCATCTTTCCTATTGGATTTTCATTATTGGAATAACTGTTGCAGACAAGAAGATAAAGCACCATGTCGTCACTACGGGACTGTGTATTTGACTCAAGCACAGAGAGAACTCTGTCCTCAATCTTCTCTAACTGGTTCATTTTGACCTCCTTGCTCAAAAGCAAAGGGCGGATTGCTCCGCCCCCGCTTCAAGTTATTTATTTTTTCTGTTTTTCTTCTGTAAGAAAAGAAAGCCGCCGATGATAAAGGCGACCAATACGACTGCTACGATTGTCTTTGCGTCCATTATTCATTGCCCTCCTTTTTCTTCTTTCTCTTGGAAGCAATGACTGTTGCCGCAATTCCCGCTGCGGAAAGACCTGCAAGAACCATCCAAAGACCGGTTCTGCTGTCATCGCCTGTTTTTGGTGTATCACGAAGTTCATTGTGCATTTCAATCTCTACTGTTGAGTCTGCCTGCACAGTAATCTTCTTATCGGCTGGTAAGATATATCCGGCAGATACATTGTCACTGACCTCAGAAACGGTGTATTCTCCGATACGAAGTCCGTCCACAAAGATTTCTCCGTTCTTGTCAGTAGTAAATGTGCTGTCATAACCATTAACACCTGTGATACGGAATGTGAAACCTTCTACTTTACCGTCAGAAGATGTCTTTTTGATTTTCAGATTACCTTTCATCGCCTGATTGATAAAGCCAACACCTGCTTTATTTTCCACGTCATAAGTCTTTTCATCCTCAGTAATGGATACGGAATAAACACCCTCATCAAGAACAAATCCTTCTGGGGCTTTTGTCTCTTTTACAAGATATTTTCCGTAAAGCAGCTCCTGGATTTCATAAATGCCGACAGAAGTTTCTTCCAGATTTCCAACAAGCTCATCTTTGTCGTCCAGTTTTCCGTCGCCATTGACATCTTTGTAGACTTCAAAAGTGGCTCCTGTCAGCTTATTATCCGGATAATCTGCATCCACCTTTGTGAGTCGGATATTGCCATGGATATATTCATTTGTGATTTCCACTTCAATGACCTGCTTATTCTGATCAATAGTGACCGCATGTGCTGTTCCATCAAGGACAAATCCTTCCGGTGCTTCGATTTCTTTAACAATCCAATTACCATATGGCACTTTCTTAAATGCGAAGCTGCCATCTTCTCCGGATTTCACTGTCATAAAAGCGTGTTCTGCTGTAAATTCTGTTTCATCAGCTTTAAAGATTCCGATTACTGCACCTGCAAGTGCTTCTCCGTTTTCATCCACTTTCTTACCTGATACAGAACCATAGATCAGTTTGTTTTCAATCGGTTTCCCGTCATTGACTTTGATTTCAACTGTTTCAGTATCCTGTCCGGCATAATCAAATGTGAATACATACTGCTCATCATTCAGGATATAATGTTCATCCGTTGCCATCTCTTTGATATAGTAGCTGCCAAACGGAAGGTCTGTCGCTACTGTCGCAGTACCATCCTCCGCAAGTCCGATGATTTCGATCAGTCCGTCTGCCGGGATAACTGTACCGCTTTCTGATACAATGTCCTCTTTCGCATAAAGTCCGAAGCTGATATTTTTCAGTTCATCATTCTTGCCGATTCCAAATGTTTCATCCTGTTCAAGCACTTTTTCAAGGGAAATCTTCACTTTCTGTCTTTCGTTATAGAAGCTTGTGGCAGTTTCTGTTACTGCAACCTCCTGTCCGGCATAAGTGAGTTCTACCTGATGTCCATCTTTATTGATGACCATGCCTTCCGGTGCTTTTGTCTCTTTTACAAGATATTTACCCAGATAAAGCTCCTTGCTCTTTGCAGTACCTTCTTCGTCTGTTGTGATCGTATCAACAACATCTCCTTTTTGGTATCGGAGTGTTCCATCCGGCGTTACCACATCTTCGTCTGCTGTGATTTCATAAGTTGCCCCTGTAAGACCTTTCACTTTGTATACCGGCTGATAGATCACATCTTTGCCTTCCTCTCCGGATACGTTCACACCAAAGAATACCTCTCCTGTTTTTTCCACAGAAATCGTACCCTTCTGAGCCATGTTTGGCTTCTCAACCTTAACCAATTTAATCGTGCCCTCCTGTGTTGCATTTTCTTCTGTCACATCAAATGATACCGGTGTACTGTCAAGCACATAGCCATAAGGAGCCTGAACCTCAACAAGCGAATATCCCTTGCCATACTCCAATTTTTCCGGTGTTACAAGCTGACCGTCTGCATCTGTATAGAAGGTGTCGATGGTTGTCGGTGTCGGATAAGTAAAGGTCATAGTTACCTTATTTCCTGCCGGATCGTAAATCTGAAATCCTGCACCTGCATATGGAATGGTTTTACCTGTTTCCGCATCCTTTTTGACCACTTTGATAAAGCTTTCAAAATTTGCATTGTTGATGAGGTAACGATAAGTCTGTCCATCTTTGGAAATGAACACATCAAAATCACTCATCAGCTCTCTGCCTTCCCATCCTTTTGTCTGATGGACGGTATAAACACCGTATGGCATATCTTTTGACTGAGCAAATCCATTCTCATCGCATACAAGTGTATCTCTCTCATCTTCTTCGGCTGCGTCATAGCTTCCGGAAGATTTCAGATAAACTTCAAACTCTGCACCTTTTTCCGGTGTTTCAATCTTGGTTTCTCCGTCATCAGTATGCTTGATAACAGCAATATTTCCTTTCATGACCTGTTCAGTTACATCATTGGCAGTCAGATTGTGTTCCACTTCATAGAGTTTCGGGTCCGCTCCAACTTTGTGAATCGTCTTATCAAGCAAATATCCTTCAGACGGTGTGATTTCTCTGACTGTCCAATCGGTATCGCAGATATATTCTTTCGTTGTAAACTGCCCATTCGCATCGGTCACATATTTATCTACCAGTGTTTCGCCTTTGTAGATACCATAAACTGCACCTGCAAGTGTCGCATCGCCCTGTGCTGTGCCTTCCTCCTTGTCACTCTTAGTTACAGTCACTGTGAATTTCTTCAAAACGTTACTGAAATCACGCTTTGTCACAGACTTCCACTGAATAGCTGCTGTCTGATTCTCCGGTACAACATAACGTACCTCTGTATCTACTTCTTCTACGGTATACGGTTCACTTCCGCTGATCAGCACATCTTTGAAAGTTGCTACTCCGTTTGCGTCTGTCACTGCATACTGATCAACTGCAATGTCTGCAAGAGAAGTACCATAAAGATGGAATTTCACACCCTCAACAAGGTTATCTTCTGAGGATTTGACCACCTGAAGGTCGCCCCTTTTCAGAACGTTGTTAAAGTTTACAGTTGCTACCTGTCCTGCAACGACGGTAACTCTGTGTGTTTCCTGCGGCACATATTTGTCGATGGACTGCTCTGTTACGGTATAGACACCCGGCATTAGATTATCAAGCTGGAACTTACCGCCATTCGCTGTTGTTACTGTCTGATTGATACCATTACCAGAAATCGTGAAGTTGATACCGTCCACCTTTCCGTCCTCACTGGTCTTGACAATCTGGCAGGAACCATAGCTGACTTTCATCCTCACATAGCCACTGACCGGATCGCCAACTTCCTGTGCATAGGAAACAACGTCCTGCACACTGGAGCCTGTGCCATGTTTACCCTCGGACCACACAACCACACCTCTGCGGACAGAGTTTTTCTTGCTGGCAGTGATCGTAAAGGCATCGCTTGGTGCTTTCTCCATAGATACTGTCAGCTTATTCCCATTTGTGGAAAAGGATACCCCACTGATACTTGCACTGAAGCTGTAATTAGAGAGTACGTTGTTCGCATCTGTCAGTGTTGTTGTATATTTGCTTCCATCCCACTCCAGTTCCAGTGTTTTTGCTGAACCGGCGGAACGGTTACAAAAACTCGGCACAACCGTATGTTTCTGAATGCTCGCTACCATTGAGTCATAGTAGCTGAAAATCTTACTGCGAAGTGGGTGTGCGGCATTGACCACATCTTTGACATTGCTGCAACCACTCGCTGCTTTGTGATTAAAGTTTGCGTCACGTTCTCCAACGATGGTTTCCCAGATCAGAAGCTGTGTCGCATAGGCATGGGCGATACTGTTTGCGGCAGCTTCATTCTGTGAACGCCAGCTTGTGGAAATCGTTCCACGATAACCATACTGTAAGATTCGACCGATATACTGTCTGATCTCATCTCCGGAAATAACGCCATTTGCCTGAATGTTATTGAAATAGTTTTCATCATACTGGGTCATAGACTGCCCCATACTCAGATGCACACCCGGTTCAATACAATAGCCAACATTACCTGAAAAAGAACCAATTGCCTTCAGGTTGGTATGCGTGGCACTGCCTGTATGCCATCCATTTTTTAGTGTCAGGTTATTGTGTCCCCATACACCATCGTAATTCGCATCGCCATCACGTGGAAAATCGACCATATACACGTTGGTCTTTTCCCCGGCTGCGGCAAAAGCGGTATTCGCTCCTACGCCCATGAAGGCGGTAAGGCTGAGAACTGTTGCCATCACAAACGACACAGCCCTCTTGATTTTTAATTTTGCCATTTGTTTTTCCTCCTTAAACGAAACGAACGCACCGGTTATCCACAGTGCGTCCAACTTTTATTGCATTTTTATCCCTGTTGTTCTTCCAATACCTGCCGAAGAAGAAAGCTAAATTTTTATCGTACCAGAACCTCCTGCACTTTTCCAACTGTGCGACTGATTCTTATAGATAACCATAACTTTGTGAGATAGTTATAAATATGGAGATAGAATATATATTTTCAGCAGGTAAACGGTAGGTTATAGGGGGTAGAGTGTGAGAAGGGGGGGAACGATAAGCATTATCTGCTGTCACGGTCTGCCCTCTGCCTTAAATACTTGTTGTAATGCTCCAATGCCTTGCAGATAAAGTCCTCCCTCTGGCTGATCTTGATACTTTTCGGAATAAACTTCTCTACCCGGTCCATACTCAGCGTTATCTTTTCTTTCTGGTTTGGCTTCTCCTCCGACATGATTGCCTGAATAACTTCGGTTATTAGTTTCCCTTCCTCAAAAAACTTTCGCATACGAATGGTCTGATCGTGCGAAGGTGTTGCATCGTTCATGTCGATTTCATCCACGATGTCCCTCTGACAATCCTCATCAAGATACGACAATTCCACTGCCGGACGCATTTTGATTCGCCCCTGGTCAACAAATTCAAGCAGTTCAGGGACAAGGTATGTCAGACGAATATATCTCTGAATTTGAGTTTGACTTTCGCCACTCTGTGAAGCAAGTTCTTCTCTTGAATAATTTTGTCCCACTGGGACTAAATTATTTTTTCTCGGTCTGCCTGCCTGTCTTTTCATTGCATCCAAACGCATTTTATAAGCAAATGCTTTTTCAGATGGTAGTATCTGTGACCTTTGAAAATTACTCTCCACCATCAAAATCGTGGCTTCATCTCTGCTCAAATCCACAACTTCACAGCGAAGTGTTTGAAAACCTGCCAGCTCACAGGCTCGTTTTCTTCTATGACCAGATATGAGTTCGTATCTCCCATCTTCCTTCTGTCTGACTGTTGCCGGAGTAATAACCCCTCTGTCCCTGATACTCTCTATAAGCTGTAACATATCTTCATCATCCCTGACTTTAAAAGGATGATCTGGGAAATCGTCAATCAGCCCCAATGGAATATCCCGGATTTTGGAAAGCTTTTCTTCTTCTCTCTGAGCCTGCGTGGTAAACAGGTCATCGAGCTTCGTGAGCGTGAAGTCGCTCTTTCTTCCTGCCATCTGCTAACACCTCCTTCGTGAATGCGGTGTAAGCCTTTGACACCGTACTGCGTGGCTCATAACCATAAATGCTCTTGCCTTTTGAAGAAGCTTCTGCGGCTTTTACTCCGATTGGGATAGATGTCCGGTACATCTTAATATGATTCCCGAAGTTTTCCCTCAGAGCTTCCACCGTACTTTTAGCAAGATTAGTCCGACTGTCTACGAGAGTCAGAAGTATTCCATCAATCTTAATATCCGGATTGATATACTTCTTTACCCTTGAAATCGTCTGCACGAGCTGCGTCATTCCTTTTGCTGGCAGATATTGAGCCTGAACCGGAATAATCACACTGTCTGCCGCCGAAAGAGCATTGAGTGTTACCATACTAAGCGATGGCATACAGTCGATCACGACAAAATCATATCTGTCTTTAATCTGATTCAAGTAATTTTTCATCGTGGTTTCTCTGCTCATGGCATTCATCAGGTTATACTCCATTGCTGAAAGCTCAAGATTTGCTGGAATAAGATCAACTCCTTCATCATGGTGCAGGATTCCAACCATCGGGTCATTCATCGTTTCATTCATCACATCTGTTAATTTCGTTGCAAGCGTGATACCCAGACTGTCCGTATCCTGCCACCCCAGACAAGTGGTTAAATCTCCCTGTGGATCTGCATCAACAAGTAATACTTTCTTTCCCTGCATTGCAAGACCGATTCCGAGATTGACCGAAGTGGTGGCCTTTCCTACTCCGCCTTTCTGATTGCAGATGGCAATCGTTTTGCAGTTTGACACTTCTTGCGTCCTCCTTTCCTGAATATTCATAGCCATTGTAGAATGACTATGTACCTGACCGTTTCATTTCCTAAACGGTCGTGGCAACATTTGTTCTCAACACCCCTTGCCGAGCGTATCGCTCATGGGAAGCCACTAAGGAACAGACTGCTGATCTGTATCATAGGATTCTAACCTCTGCCGGGTACTCCGCCAGCTCCTTAGAGAAGTATCATTATCTTTCTGACTGTCATCGCCATGTCAGGAGCAACCTGACACTCATACCGGGAGTTCTCGCTGTTCTGCATCCACAAAAGTTATGGCGTACCCGATAAGGTGGCTATCATCAGAATTAACGTCTTAGTGACCTGTATATTCAGTTCTAAATTTCAAAGGAAGGCGTTCCATTTTTGTTGATTGGAATTACTCCCTTCACTTATTTGGAATTGCTCAGGCTTTTGACACCCTATTTTTTATAAATTTTTTAAATTATTTTTTTGAAAGAGATTTTAGAACAATAGATAAGTAGAAAAAGATTCAAATCCTTTGTATAATTAAGAAATAAAGATAACGACAAAATATTTTTAGAGGTGATGTATTTTGGTAAATCAGAATGAAATTATAAATATTGCAACAATTAATTTGAATGGAGAAACATGGTCTTCAATCAACCGTAGACCAAGATTACCTCAAAAGTTATATGATATTCAACATATAAAAGAGGAATTAACTAAATCCACTAAAGAAGGAATCAAAATAATTTTGGAGAAGGACATCTACGATATAATAGCTGTTCAAGAATTAGTGTTTTCTGAAAAAGAAAGAGCAGAAATCGAAACAGTTATAGAAGAAATAAAAGATGCTACCGGTAAAACAATATATGAATTAATTTGTCCCCAATTTCTAAAAAGAAATCCGCATTTTACAGTTGGATACATTGTAAGAAAAAATTTACAAGCTGAGATAAATACTATAAATGATAAGAATACTCTTAGTAATAATAGAATTTCCAAACTGAAATTTACTATTTGTGATAAAGAATTTTCAATTATTAATATGCATGTGAACAAGTATACCATCGACATTCCTGTTGGTAATGAAAATACCATTCTTTTGGGAGATATGAATGCGTGTACTGAAAATCAGGCAACAGATAACAAAGCGATAAATGTAAAATTTCTAAAGAGAATAAAAAATAAAGGGTGGATTGAAGTGGAAAGTAATGAACCGATTTACACTTGGAAATCTAACGGAATTGAAAAAAAATTGGATCACATTTATATCTATAAAGACCTTGATAATCAGCAATCAATAGTAACTAGTGCTGAACCTGCTGTTAATTTCTACTATAATCAAAGTGGATTTACAGATCATACAATGCTTGTAATTGAATTTCCTGTTATAAATATAAATTCAAGTTTGCAAAGATAACATACCCATAAGAAAGACCGCTTGCACTTTGGTGTAGGCGGTTCTCTTATATTCTAGGCAATATGTAATTAGATGAAAATTTACGTTTTTTCTTAGCTGATAACACCTTACAGAGAACATCATCCACTGCATCGGTATATTTGCCTTGTTCGAGAAGCTCATTTTTCAGCCGGATAAGTGACTGAATAACTCTGCTCTGTTCTTCGGCTGTTAGGTAAACATGGTATTTCTGTTCTCTCATAACATCAACCTCACACTTTCTTATTTTTGATTTAATGATATATTAAAACAGAAAACATCTCAAACGTGCAAAAAGACTTCCACCCCAACGGATAGAAGCCTTTTTGTAAAAATATTATTTTATTGCAAACCATTCGACACTATTTCATCTGTTGCAAATTACTTTTTCAATGAAGGTGTTGCAAAAGTGTTGCAAAAGGCAACGCCCTCTAAATGCATAGCCTGCAAACCCGCATAAATCCTGATGTTTCAGGCACCTCCAAACTAAGCGTCCCTATTCGAACTCTACAAAGACTAACGCTTTTTGTTTAGGAATTATTCTCTGTAATGTTTCTC